>Ga0126371_10005576_pt1 | contig 11179 bp, 7 predicted proteins | sample PanSoiMetaPlot_4_FD_110145 | JGI IMG/M metagenome (GOLD analysis project Ga0126371, IMG submission 110145) | Tropical forest soil microbial communities from Panama - MetaG Plot_4 | ecosystem: Environmental > Terrestrial > Soil > Tropical forest > Bulk soil | place: Panama | collected 2016-02-17
CTGGTCCTTGTCCCCATCTGCATCCTTAAGAAAATTGGTTGGGCAGTCGGTCCTGAGCTCGAGAACCTTCTGCTGAAAGTTCCAGGTTAAACCCGCGTCGTCAGACGATGCCGCAACAACACCCTCATCAGTGTCTTTTGGCCTCCAATCGAAGTAGCCTTGCAGGTGGTTTCCTTGACCGCTCACCACCGGGAAGTAGTAGGGCTCCATGCGTTCGGTTCCGGGATTGACATTCTCTCCGCCATTGCCGTTGCAGTAGCCAGCAGACTTGAGTCCGTTCGCAGCACCGGACTGTTCGAGTGTCCATGGCCCACCCGTTATCGTCGTCGTCGTGGGTGCGCCGTTCGAGGTCCATACTACCGGGCCAACCTGGGATCCATCCGGGTCGTGTCCGTGCGCTTGCGCGGTGAGTACGATCAAAAAAACCCCTGCCAGTAACAGAAGCTGTCTATGCACGTGTGTTGTCCTCCTCAGGCGGCGCAAAAGATGGCACCTCTGGCAGGTACGATGGTTACGCAGGGTTAAAAAATCTGTGAATCATGTGTTTCCTTCTTGTCGCCCGTTGGTTCTCTAGGAGCGATAAACCGCCATTGGAGGGGTTCACAAGAGTCTGGATTCTGCTCCCATTCAGTCAACTCCGGGTTTATACTCCCGCACCGGAATTCGGTGGACTGCCAGTACTTCCGACCCGGCTTTGGGTCACGGGGAGGCTCTATGCAATCGAGGGGAATCGCCATAACAATCATAGGTCTGCTTTTCGTTTTGCCCAGCGCAGGACAAAACCAAGCTCCACCCTTGCCTCCTGCTCCCGCGAGCGCTCCGCCGCCATCCCTGCAGGCGAATGCTGATCCGGGTTACGATCAGGCGCTTGCCGCTTGCAAGAATCCTGCGCACCCGGTTCCCCCCATCCGGTGGCCCGCAACCGGCCCAGCTCCACGCGATTACATGGTGACTGAAATTGCCGGCGTCATCGCCGGGGGACAGAAATGGAAATTCCTGTGGCAGGCGCGCGGCAACAACGGCGACGGCATCGTTGGAACGACGGATGGCGGCTTGCTGATCGCGCAGAACGACAACAGCGCTGTCGTCAAGCTTGATAAGAATGGAAAGGCTTCTGTCGTTTACACCGATACGCACACGAGCGGCGCACTCTCGATCAACTCGAGAGGCGAACTGTTTGTTGTTGAGCGTGGGCTGCATCCCGCAATTTGGGAGCTTGCGCCAAAACGCCGATTGCTCGCCGATAGATATCAAGGCGATACGTTCGATTGCATTCCGAGCGTGCTCAACGATCTTGCTGCCGATAGCAAGGGAGGTGCCTACTTCACTATGGGAGGCCTTTTTTACGCCAGTCCTGAGGGTGTGGTCACACAGTACGGACAGAGTCTTTTCACGAATGGAATCATTCTCAGCACTGACGAGAAAAAGCTGTATGTCACGAACCGAAACACGATTGTGGCCTTCGATGTGCAATCCGACGGCTCGCTAACCAACCAGAGGGATTTCGCCAAGCTCCAGGAGAAAACTGCCGGGGACGGCAGTACGATCGATGCGGATGGGCGGCTTTATGTGACCACCGGCCCAGGCGTGCAGGTCATCGGAGCTGACGGCACTTGGCTCGGATTGATTCCCACCCCACGCGATGTCATCAGCGTGTCGTTTGGCGGTCGCGACAGAAAGATTCTTTTCATCCTGGCGCGCGGCGCTGAGGATTCAGACGGCAAGCAGATCGCTAACGCGGCACAGGTGTACTTGATTCCCATGATCGCGCAGGGTTACCGGGGTCGGCCCAAATAGCCCGTCACCGGGCCGCGATGATTTATCTGAAAACGGCCGAACAGGCATGCTCGATCAGCCCGACTCCAGCAAAGCCGATGCTCATGTAGGCGGTCAGATAAACGAGCAGAGGCGCCAGCGGCTAGCGACCGCTTAAGCGAAAAGCTTCTCGGCGGCAGCGTGCGCGGCTGGGCGGCGATTTGCGTTTCGCTGCGGGGGGGATCTTGCGGCTGGAGAAAAAACTCAGGCCGACTTTGTGGCAACTCTGGCCGCAAACGAGATTTCGCCGAGGGCCGGCCGAGAAATTCCTTCGTTTTGGTGCCAAAAGACACCGCTTCGGCGGCAGCCCTCAAGGACTAGGCATCCGGGTCGACAGGCTGCTCAAGCGTCAGCCGCAGCCCTCGCGTACAAAATCAGGGTAGCCCGGGCCGGCTCTGCGAGCGCTGCAAGGCAGGTCCACGCTTGGTGTAGAGGTTGATGACGGTGTTCACCAGCGCAACGTGAGAAAAGGCTTGCGGGAAATTCCCGGCGAGACGTCGTGTTTTGAGATGGTATTCTTCCGATAGCAAACCGACATCGTTGCGAAGTTTGAGCAGCCGCTCTAAGAGCTGTTCGGCTTCGGCATGACGCCCGAGCAGCTCGTAGTTGTCCGCGAGCCAAAAGGAACAGGGTAAGAAAGCGCCTTCGCCACTCGGCAGCCCGTCATTCACGCGACGCGTATCGTAGCGGAGAACAAAACCATCTCGCAGAAGATGTCTTTCGATCTGGCGCACGGTTCCCACGACGCGAGGGTCGCTTGGCGGCAAAAAACCAACCAGAGGAATCAGCAGCAGATTCGCATCAAGTTCTCTCGAGCCATAGGATTGCACGAAACTCCCGAGCTTTTGACTGAATCCGCGTCGGCAAACTTCCTTGTGAATGCGCGTTCGTATGGACCGCCACCTCTCGAGCGGGGCCTTCAGCCGAAGTTGCTCGGCGGCCTTGATGGAGCGGTCGAAAGCTACCCATGCCATCACTTTCGAATGAGTGAAGTGTTGTTTCTTACCGCGGACCTCCCATATTCCGTGGTCGGGCTGGCGCCAAATCTCTTCGAGATGCCCTAATATTTCGCGGTGCAGGCCGAGATCCCCTTCCGAGTCATGCCTTCTGCGCCCACGTGCCCTGAGCAGAACGTCGGACAGTTCTCCAAAAACGTCCAGTTGCAGTTGTCGGCTGGCGGCGTTGCCGATGCGGACGGGCGCGGCGCCTCGGTACCCCGTAAGCCACGGCACCTCCCATTCCGAGGCCTCACGCTCGCCGGCGACTCCGTACAGAATTTGCACTTGGTTGGCACTGCCTGCAACGGAACGTGCAAGCCAGTCTCGCCAACGCTGCGCTTCACGCTGATAGCCAGCGTTCATCAAGGCCAACAGAGTGAAGGTCGCGTCACGCAGCCAGCAATAGCGGTAGTCCCAATTGCGGGTTCCGCCGGGCTGTTCTGGCAACGATGTGGTCGGAGCTGCAAGGATACCGCCGGTGGGCTCATAGGTAAGCGCTTTCAAAGTTATCAACGAACGTTCAAGTGCGTCGGCCCAGGGGCCTCTGTACTTGCAGCGCGAAATCCATTTGCGCCAGCTTTCCTCGGTTCTCTTCAGGGCTGAGCGGGAATCCATGGCCGAGGGCGCTCGTCCAAAAGAGCTTCCATGTTGTATTTCGAAGTGCACTCTCTCTCCGGCTTTTACGGTGAAGTGACTCACGGTGCACAAGCCCTCGCCGCGTACGGGCACAGAGGAATGAAGGATTAGTCTGTGCGGCCCTGCGATCGCAGCCAGCGAGCCGTCGCCGCGACGATTGACCCACGGGACGGTACGGCCATAGTCGAAGCGAATGATGAGATCCATTCGCATACGGACGCTCCCGCGGTTACCACGGATGATCCGAACAATTTGGGGATTCGTTTTCCGGAGGGGCATGAAGTCGATTAGGGTGACCGAACCCGAGCTAGTCACGAACTCAGTTTCCAGAATCAACGTACCCTTGCGGTACTGCCGATGGATGGTTGCCTTGGCTTGAGGAGCCAATTGCCAGGACCCGTTTTCCCGCCTCCCGAGTAAGGAGGAAAAACAGGCATCCGAGTCGAAGCGAGGCAAGCAAAGCCAGTCGATAGAGCCATTCCGCGAAACCAATGCCGCTGTCTCGCAGTCGCCGATCAATGCGTAGTTTTCAATCAGTTCAGCCATTCTGCGATTGTAATTCCATTTTTCAGTGTGCTGTCAGGTCGCGCGAGTCAGGTAGGGCATTTTGACCTGCCGGCTACAGCTTTTGCTCGATGCTGACTGGCGTCTCGAGACGAGGTCCGAGAGTGGCTGTAAGGGACGACGAAAAGGGCTGCTTCCTGGACCAGAGAGGCTACGACCAGGTCCCCGCCCTGCCGGTTGGACTCCACCTGGCGAGAACGACCTTGGACCGCGTGTAAAACTGGATTCCTTCCAAACCCTGGATGTGAAGGTCTCCAAAGAATGAGTCGTTCCACCCGCTGAACGGGAAGATAGCCATCGGAGCCGGCACGCCGACGTTGATGCCGACCATCCCGCATCCAATCTCACGAGAGAACTTCCGAGCCGACGCGCCGTCAGAGGTAAAGATGACTGCCCCATTGCCGTAAGAAGATTGATTGGCGAGCGAAATGGCGGCATCCAAGGTCGGCGTTCGCATCACCGAGAGTAGGGGCCCGAAGATTTCTTCTCGCGCGATTTTCATCGCCGGTTTGACACGATCAAATATGCTGGGGCCCACAAAGAAACCTCCGTCCGCTGCGCCCGCTTGTTTTCGTCCGTCGGCAACGAGGGAAGCCCCTTCGCTCGTACCGATTTCTAGGTAGCGGAGAATGCGATCTCGGGAAGCCGGGTCGATTACCGGTCCCATTCCCACCGAATCGTCTTGATCGGTCGCGCCGACTTTCAGGACGGCAGCAGAGCCAGCAAGTCTCTCAATCAGAAGATCGGCCACTTGGTCGACCGCAACAGCGACACTTCCGGCCATGCACCGTTGACCCGAACAACCGAAGGCCGCGCCCATAATGGCCTCCGTCGTCAGCCCGACATCGGCGTCCGGCATGACGATCATGAAGTTCTTGGCGCCGCCCGCCGCCTGCACGCGTTTCCCATGCGCCGTGCCCGTTTCGTAAATGTAGCGGGCAACGCTGGTTGAGCCGACGAAACTGGCCGCGGCGATTCCGGGATGCTTCAGGATCGCGTCGACCACTCCCTTGCCGCCGTGAACGATGTTGAGAACACCAGCCGGAAGCCCCGCCTCCATGGCGAGCTCAGCCAGGCGCATCGCGGTGAGCGGGACTTTGGGCGAGGGTTTCAGAATAAAAGTATTCCCACAAGCGATCGCAAGCGGATACATCCACATTGGAACCATGGCTGGAAAATTGAACGGCGTAATACCGGCGCAAACCCCGACGGGCTCCCGGAGCAAGTGCCCGTCGATGCCTCGGGCGACGTTGGGGTGAAATTGCCCGTTAAGAAGTATCGGAATGCCACAGGCCAGCTCCACAACTTCGACACCGCGCCGGAGATCCCCACGGGACTCTTCGACCGTCTTTCCGTGCTCGCGAGTTATTAGACGCGCGAGCGACTCAAAATTGTCTTCTAGAAGCTGTTTGTATCGAAAGAGGATTCCAGCGCGATGCACTGGAGGAGTTTCTGACCATGCGGGGAGGGCGTGTTGGGCCGCCTCGACGGCCCGGTTGACGTCCTCGGCCGTGCCGGTCGGAGTTTTTGCGATGATATCCCCGTGCGATGGGTTGTAAACAGGAGTCGTGTCACTCGAACCAGACGGGATTTGCTTTCCACCGATAAGATTCAGACATACTGTGGCCACGTTCTCCTCCGAGGGTCCTTTGATTTTGGCACGATTGTTGGGGAATCGGAAGCATAGCAAAAGACCTGGCGATTTCCGGCTCTCAGGCCAAAGGACCTTGAGCCGGGCGGTTCGCTGTCGTGCGTTTACGAGCGGTGTTCGTAAAGGTGTGGTTATCTGAGATCTGGCAACACGGTCTGGCGGCACACTCTAAAGCGAACAAGGCTTGCCTGCCCCCCATTTTATGACCTTTCCTCCGGCTGTGCGACGTGGCCTCCCGAGAGAGTGGGGCCGCGAATGGGTTGCACAGCGGCGTACTCCTGATATTCGTGCCCCCTTTCCTACGACCACTGATCACTCGCTATGTTCACGTTTTAACCCGCAGTTTTCTAGATCGCCGTGGTGCGAGACAATGTCGGTGTGCAGACGCGATGTCCTAATTGCTTTGCCCCGATGGTGTGCAGTCCCGACGGACGTTGCTGGTGTGCCGACCTCCCCATTCTGCCAGTGTCGGCAGATGCTAAAAACTGTCTCTGCCCGGATTGTCTCAGCAAGAAACTGAGGCCGGCTAACAACGGCGCCGTTCAACGGAGTGAGAGAAATTCACAGTCCGAGACCGAACATCGCACCGAAATCCCGTAGTGAGCGAGTTTCGCGACAGCCCGCCGCCCGACGAAATCAAAGTCCCGTTTTTCAACACCCTGAGCGGAACCTGGCCCTGAAGATTTCGCCCAAGGCGTCTAGGAAGTGAAATCGCAAAGGGGGGCGACGGGTCTTCTGGTGCAGCAGGACGAATCTCACATGTCGTGTGCTTCGGCGACGAAACCTTCGACCTCTAGATCACCCAGCACGTCTTTCTTCGTAAACATGCGGATTTGAGACAATCGACCGTCCCGCACCTTGTTCACCCATTCCGGGTCGCCGATCAAGCTGCGTCCGACCGAAATCAAGTCGAACTCGCGATTGTTGAAGCGGCGTAATAGCTCCCGCAAGCCTGCTTCGCCCGTCGACTTTGGCTCCTTGCCGAAGAAATTCTCCATCACATCTGTATCCAGGCCGACGCTCCCCACCGCGATGACGGAAGCATCAGTCATGGATTTGGTCCAACCGGCGATGCCCAGATCTGAGCCCGGCCATTCGGGGACCCAAAAGTAGCGCGCCGAAGCATGGAAGACATCCACGCCCGCGGCTCGCAAGATAGCCAGCATCGTTCGCAGATCTTCGGGGGTTGGCACCACACGCGCTTTGTAGTCAACCTCCTTCCACTGTGAAAAGCGGAATGAGATGGGGAACTCTTCACCCAAAGCCTGGCGTATGGCAGCCACGATTTCTGCCGGGAACCGGACGCGCGCGCCAATGTCTTCGCCGCCGTATCCATCAGTGCGCCGGTTCGTTTCGGCCCATAGAAATTGGTCGAGCAGGTAGCCGTGACAGGCATGTATTTCCACGCCTGCAGCGCCAATCTCTCTCGCCGCGAGTGCGCCCCGAACGAACGCGTCGCGGATCGCATCCAGATCCGCCGGCGTGGCGGAACGTCCATTGGGCTTGTCCGCGTGAACTAGTGCGGACGGGCTCAAGGTCGGGAATTGCGAATAGGAGCCGTCGCCACCTTCCTTGCGCATCGCGCCTTCATGCCACAGTTGCAGCAGCATGCGCCCGCCGGCGCGATTCACTACTGCGAAGCATTGTTCCCAGGCGCGCATGGTCGAGGGGTTGATCCGGCAGAACATAGGTGTCTGAGTGGAGGAAGGATGATCGACTGCACACGATTCGGTAATGATGAGCCCCACCCCACCCTCTACTCGCTGGCGATAGTATTCGGAAAGGCGCGGCCGCGGCACGCCGTTGTCACACCACTGTCGCTGCATACCCGGCATGACAAACCGGTTCGGCAATGTGAGGCCCTTCAGCGCGAAGGGTGCAAATAAGGGGGCCAGATCAAGCGTGGCCATGGCCTAATCGAGCAAGCATTGTAGCGCGGCTGGCTTTACCCTGTATCGCTCGGTTGTGCAGCTTCGTCGCCTTCCCCTGTGCCAGGGGCTCGACTGCCACGGCTCGTTTGGCAATTGCAGTCGGCTTCAGTCCGACCCGAGCTGTCGCCCGTATTAAAAGAATCTTCTTTATAGGGTGGTTTCAATGGGTCGACGCAACACCAGCTCGAGGTCTATTTCGCAGAGTTTGAAAGGCCAAATCCGCTCGCGGGCATCAATTTAAAGAAAGACCCCACCCTGCTCAGGTCTGATTGAGAGCAGCCCAATGGATCGGTCTTTGCTGAAAAGTATTGTCGGAACTACCGATTCGATGGTGTTGCATCGACCGTTTGAACCGGCAGAACTTATCAGGCAAGTTGCTACCGGATCCCAGGTTGGAACCGCTCGCGCTCAGCTTCGGCTGTTACTTCTGACAGTGCCTTGGGCATTCCCCCTGTCCCAAAGTGACTGCGTTAGGGGTTGCCTTACCTACGACGGCGAAAAACTCGGGGCTCACATGAGATGGATGCGGAATAATAAGATGAATTCGCGAGTCTTTTGGAAACTGCCCTCTGTGGGACTTTGTTTCGCATTGTTTTGGATGGTGCTGCCCACACATGCGCAGCAAGCTCATCCCCCGCATTGGTCCTACGAAGGAAAGGAGGGCCCCCAGAATTGGGGTCAACTTGATCCCGCGTACGCCACCTGCGCTTCGGGCCACGCCCAATCCCCAATCGATATCGCGGACGCGAAGCTTGCCGAGCTATTGCCGCTCGAGTTTCAGTACAACTCAGCGACACTCAATATCATCAACAATGGCCACACGATTCAGGTGAACTATGCGCCTGGCAGCAGGCTGACAGTAGGAGACAAGACCTACACGCTAAAGCAATTCCATTTCCACCATCCGAGCGAGGAACGGATCAACGGTCGGGACTTCGATTTGGTGGCTCACCTCGTCCATGATGACGGCAGCGGTCACTTGGCCGTGGTTGCCGTCCTCTTCAAGCAGGGTAAATCGAATCCGCTGCTCGACGCCGTGTGGAGGAATATTCCCCCACATATGGAAAGGGCGGTGGACATGCCGTCAGTTCGCATCAATGTGACCGACTTGCTTCCTGGCGACACGAGCTACTACACCTACAGGGGCTCGCTGACCACACCGCCTTGTTCGGAAGGCGTCACGTGGTATGTGCTGAAGAACATGTCGACACTTTCTGCGGACCAAGTGGCTGCGTTCGCGAAACTCTATCCCCACAACGCTCGGCCGATTCAGCCCCGCTACGACCGCGAAATCCTTGCGACGAAATAGCCGATCCAGAACAAGACGAGAAATGCCGCGCTTGCGGATAATCCGGAAAAGGCTTTAGGCCGCGAGTCTCAATAGAACCAGTGTCGCCAGCTGACCGCGGCTCTGCTTTGCTGGTTTCCGAGCTGAAAGGCTTGGTCGCCAAGAGGCGATGAAACCGCTGATAGAGAAAACCCTGCCGCCGGCTGCTCGAGCGCCCCGCCACCCGGCCCAGGCGCGGCTGGCCGAAGACAGCTCTTGTTCACTCAAGTAGTGCTAGGCAGGATGAAAATCTCAGCCGTGGGAGCTACTGCTTTTTCTTGACTTCCCCCTTATAGAACGTATCAGGCGCGTTCGACAATTACTTCGCGCGGCAGGGCGCCCGCGAGCAGAAGAACGGCGCCGCAAAACATCAGTGTATCGGCCACATAATTGATGCCATTGTCGAGGCTGGCGCGTTCCACTACTCCGATCGGCACGTAGACGACCAACTCCACGAAGAGGACGGTCAAGCCCAGCCATGTTGCAGCTGCGCGGGTTTTCCTACCAACAAGCAACAAGCTACCCGCAACGAGGTAAACGCTGGCCGCCAGGTACGTCCAAATGACGTGTCCATAGACCCACTCGGGAGTCATCGGTTCGAGCGGAATACCGGGAACGTGCTCGCCGTGCATGAATTGCTCGAAGCTGAAAAACAACACGGGAATTGCAACGAAGTATCGCGCAAACCTCGCAAGGAGGTGCGTACCGCGCCAGCGCCACTCGGTGAGGCTGGTTGCCAGCGCAAGAGCGCCGCCGCTGAAGGATAATTCCCGCAGCGCGAGCGTCAGGGCAAACCGATCGCGGGGGTTTTGTACCCAACCCGGGACGTCCATCAGCACCACGAAAAGGAAAAACGTCAAGGCGAGCAAACCCGCCGAAAGACGTGCCTGAATCCTCGTCACTAGGCTCAGCGCGGCTGCGATAAAACAAGCGCCTACGAAGTAGGCCCAGAACTGATGCCACGGAATCCAGGCCGGTATGATCGACGCGATGGCCTCCGTCACCGTGAAATGTTCAGTGCCGAAAGCCGCGAGTGGGGCCGCGTAGAAAAGCGGCCCTAACAGGATCAGCTTGTCGAATCCTCGCGCCTTTCGCCAATCGCCGCGAAGAAAAATAGTGACCACTCCGGTTGCAAAAACCACTCCACCGCCCAAATAGGAGCAAATCACCTGGCTGGGAACTGCGAGGAGGGGGATGACTGCCGATAAATTCACTACGCTGCCGCTCACCACGATTCCTTTCGGCCCGTCGCGGGCGAGCTTGGAATCGTGCGCGTGATTCACCTCGCCTGTTCCGCCCGAGCCAATGGCCGCGGCAATTCTTAGAGACCGGGCCTGGAGCACCAATTAACGGGCATGAAGTGGGGAGGATCTTACATCAGAAGCGTTGCTTCCCGATCATCTCCTGGCGGCAATCCTCAGCGCTAGTTCTTCCAAAATGACCATCCCTGAGCAGGCGCGCAGAATTGGTATTGCTTGGGAACGCTTGCCTAAGACCGCGACCGCGCATGACACTCCCCACGTTCACAACGCCAGGACACGCTGAACGAGCTAACCGCCGATCTCTAACAGTGTCGGTCTTTTTCGACGACTACCCCTCGGCGTGGGCCTTCAACAACAGTCTCTTTATTTCATCCTTGCCCAAGATCTCGATAAGCCCTTTGGCAAAAAAGAAAGGAATTAACACCACAAACGCAAGCAGCATAGTAGCGAAGATAACCCTCGGTTCTGCGGCCACTTCGGAAAAACTCGCGGCGAAAGAGAGACCGTGCCAGATCTTGACCAGCGCTTCTTCCAGAAGCTGGCAGATCATTAGGATGATGGCGAAAAGAGCGGCGTTCCACAGCGTCGAATACAACAAGACTTTCCCGGCAGCCTTCTTTTCGGCATGCAGGATTTGTCCCAACCACATGAATTTTGCCAGGATCACCGCATTCACAAAGGCAAAACCAAACTTTTGCGAGTAATTGATGTGGTAGTTGGCCAGGACGACTTGGCGATGGAGTGTAAAGACGCTCAAGAATACCCAGAGATAGATCACGGTAATGGAGAGATTTCGCAATTCTTCGAGAGCTCGCTTTTTCCAGCCGGGTTTTTCTTCGCGCATCATGCCGAAGTCCGTGGGAGGGAGGCAGGCATGCCAGCGACATGCAATTTAGGCGAGCAGACACTCATCGAGACACTGTCACAATTGGCAGTGGTTCAGCCAGCTTGAACACTCAGAGGTTCGCGACCCTAAGTCCTTCGACGGGAAGGCC
>Ga0126371_10005578_pt1 | contig 11176 bp, 6 predicted proteins | sample PanSoiMetaPlot_4_FD_110145 | JGI IMG/M metagenome (GOLD analysis project Ga0126371, IMG submission 110145) | Tropical forest soil microbial communities from Panama - MetaG Plot_4 | ecosystem: Environmental > Terrestrial > Soil > Tropical forest > Bulk soil | place: Panama | collected 2016-02-17
CTCTGGTTCGGCGTGCTCGCCGGGCTTGGGCTGGAAAACAAGCATTCCACGCTGTTCTTCGGCTTTGCCGTCGCGGTGGCCGTTTTGCTGGTCCGACCGCGCGAGTTCCTCAAACCTTGGATCTGGATCGCCGTCGCGGTCGCGGTCGCACTGTTCATGCCGAACCTGATCTGGCAAATCAAGCGCCACTTCCCCACGCTCGAAGACCTGGAGAACGTCCGCCGCGAAGGCAAAAACGTCGTGCTGCCGCCGCTCGCGTTCATCAAACAGCAAATCCTGGTGATGCACCCAGTCCTCTTTCCCGTCTGGCTGCTCGGAGCATTCTGGCTTCTGCGCGAGCGCCGCTGGCGACTGCTTGGCGTAGTCTTCCTTGTTTTTTTCGTGACCATGGAGATCCTGCACGCCAAGGACTATTATCTGTTTCCTATTTATCCTCTCGTCTTCGCGGCTGGAGCGGTCGCCATCGAGCGCTGGTCGGCGAAACGCTTCTGGTTGAAGGCAGCCGTCGCCGCCGTGGTCGTTCTTGGCACGCTGCCTACGGTGCCGCTCGCGACGTGGATGCTCTCGCCCGACCAGTACGTCAGTTACGAGGCCGCCCTCGGCGTCAAGCCGTCGAAGACCGAAGTTCACATGCAGAGTCTTTGGCCGCAACCTGCCGCCGACCAATTCGGCTGGCCTCAACTTGTCGACCAGGTAGCTGAGATCTATAATTCCGTCCCGACGGACCAGCGCGCCAAGACCGGCATCTGGGCGGGCAATTACGGCGAAGCCGGCGCCATCAACTTTTGGGGGCCGCGTTATGGCCTGCCGACCGCCTACTCCCGCCATCAGAACCACTGGTACTGGGGTCCGCCGCCGATCAAGTACGAAACCCTCATCCTCATCGGGTGGGGCCGCGACGACGTGCGCGACGACTGCACTTCGTACCAGGCCTTTCCGCATTATGAAAAATGGGGCATGGGCTGGGAGAACACGCCCATTTATCTCTGTCGAGGCGTCAAGTTCGACATCCAGAAGATCTGGTGGGACAGCCATAACTGGAACTAAGATCTCGGGGTTGTTGCTTGGGCGTGCGGCCCACATTTCGCGCTGGGGTTCACCTTCAAAGGATTCCGAGCGAGTAGTCGGAGCCTGATTTAATCCGTCAGCCTGCTATGTGTCAGCTCTGTTGCAGCGCGAAGGTCGTACCAGTCCAACGGAACTTCTGCTTTCGCCAAGTTACATGTTTGCAGGTAAACGTCGTGTCCTCTTTCGGATCGCTCGACTGCGGGGATTCAATCGTCAGCACCTTATCAGCGATTTTCGCCTTAACTGCTGGGCACGCTCCAGTGCAATAGTCCATCGAGTTGCGTGCGATAGGCAATCGCCATACTACTTCCCACTCCTCCTTCACCTTCGCCAACACTTTCACATCAAAACAGTGGGAATCGCCACCCACCTCTTCGATGACTACGAGTTCGTGTCCTTGGATTTTTGCAAGGCTGATATCCTGTGCCATTCCCATTTTCTCAGAAGCCTTTTGCCAAGAAGCGACAGTTTGGGAAGTAACGCCAAGTCGACATCCCCAATAAATAGCTTCATTCTTGTGCCATTCTGTGCCAAAGTTGGCTCCCCAGTCTCCCGGAACCATCTTCATGCATTCCTCATGGGACTTGGCCGCTTCTGCTAGACAGGTAGGTACTGCCACTACCAACGACAGAGCTACGATGGTAAGCGTTTTCATGTTTGTTCGGGCCACGATTCGACCAACTTCCAGTGTAGCGGGAATGTGAATTGGGGAGAATGGCGTGAAATCCCGATAACACTCAAAATGTCTTTGTAACACTACTCCTTCGAAGTGTTCCGCTCTGCGCGGATGACGTCCATCAAGCTGGACTTGCCTTGCCAAATTTGTCTGATTTCTTCCCAGATTTCTTTCGACATCGGGCCAAAGAACGGCTCAAATACAGCGCTGCCGTAAGGACGCCACGACGCGAAGTTTCGCAGCTTTTCGAAAAACCCAATTCCGATGAGATCCGTCGTGTCCTGATTGCCCTCAGCAAAAAACTTCTCCAAACAATCGAAGACTCGCTGCAATTCATCTAGATTGCCCTTTTCGTAAAGGTCTTCTACAACGAAGTGCATGAACTCCCCCATGTCGTTGTACTGTCCAGCGGGTTTTCCCGCCCAGTGTCCGAGGTGCTGGCGCCATCGAGGGCGGAATGCTGGGAACGTCTCAACAAGGGTCAGCATCGTCTCGCCCGTCAGGCTTGCACCACGTGCTTCAAGGAGAGAGACCGCATCCTCCTTGTTACATGGATCGAGTCCCATCTCAGCGAGTGCTCGGTCTGGGAGTCGGCCCAAATCTCGCCCATCAGGGTTCATCAACCCAGCAAGCTGTCGCAACGCGGTTCCATCAAAACCTTGCTCGAGGGCCAACACTGCTTGATCGACCCACTCATCCGCCTCGACGTCTCTGAGGACCCAACGGGCCTGAAGTAGTTGCGGGTCAAATCTTGCTCTCGATTCAGCCATTCGGTAAATACTAGTCGACGCGAGATGTCGATTGATGAAAAATCCCGATTTCACTCAAAATGCCCAGCCTGTCGCCTCAGAACTTTGGCTGCGAGCTTGACGCCCAGCGTAGGCCGCCAGATTACCGACAACTACACCGATACTGAGGGCAAAGGCGATCGCTCGAAGAGGTACTCCGAACTTATGAAACAAGTAGGCGATGAACGCCCAAGTGCCGTTTATGAGGGCATAGAAGAATATCGCTGCCTTCTTCATGGCAGGTGTCACGGGGTAGTAGAATAGCGCGACCTGTCGGTGATTGGCGAAAAATCTCGATTACGCTCAAAACCCCCGAAAAAGGCGAAGGAAAGCGCACACTTGTGCTATCGCCTGTTTGCAGCAGATTTGCAGCTCCCGATGCTGCTGTTAGTTGTGACAGTTTTGAATACTCCTACCCCCATCTAGGCTGTCATTAAGCTTATTTGGCCAATTTGTAGCCCCGTCCAAGCTCCTTTGGGCGGGGCATTATCTCTCGTTGTAGTAGTGCATCCCCGCATGAACCCGCTCCTACTGGCGCCGGGTTACAAGCTGGTGCATTGAACTTTTTGGTGTCCCAGGTGTTTTCTTGCGCAATCTCAACTTCAATCCCAAAATTTAATTGAAAAAAGGAGTAATCATGGCTACAAAGCAACCCAACATCTTGATTCTCTGGGGCGATGATGTCGGCTACTGGAATATCAGTCGCAACAGCGATGGCATGATGGGCTACCGGACGCCGAACATCGACCGAATCGCCGAAGAAGGCGTCAAATTCACCGACTGGTACGGCCAACAGAGCTGCACCGCCGGTCGCGCAGCCTTCATTACCGGGCAGAATCCGCTCCGCACCGGCTTGACCAAAGTCGGAATGCCCGGCTCGACTCTCGGGCTTCAGGCGGAAGACCCGACCATTGCAGAAATGCTCAAGCCGCTCGGCTATGCTACCGGTCAGTTCGGTAAAAACCATCTCGGAGATCGAAATGAGTTCTTGCCAACCGTTCACGGCTTCGACGAGTTCTTCGGCAACCTGTATCACCTGAACGCGGAAGAAGAACCGGAACTGCCCGACTATCCCAAGGATCCGGCGTTCAAGGAGCGATTTGGACCGCGTGGCGTCCTCCACTGTGTGGCGACCGAAAAAGATGACTCAACGACTGATCCACGCTTTGGCCGAGTCGGCAAGCAGACAATCAAAGACACAGGTCCGCTAACTATCGAGCGCATGGGGACCGTCGATGAAGAGATCACTGCTCACGCTTTGGGCTGGATGGAGAAACAGGTGAAGGCGAACAAGCCCTTCTTCCTTTGGTATAACTCGACAGCCATGCACATGAGAACCCACCTCGCAGCCAAGAACCGTGGCAAGAGCGGGCAGGACGATTACAGCGATCGGATGGTTACGCACGACGAACAAATTGGTCAGGTGCTCGACAAGCTCGAGGAGTTGGGTATCGCCGACAACACTCTTGTCATGTATTCCACCGACAACGGGCCCGAGAACGACACCTGGCCAGATGGCGCCAACACACCGTTCCGCAGCCAGAAAGATACGAATTGGGAAGGCGCATGGCGCGTTCCGTGCTTCATGCGTTGGCCCGGTAAGATCAAGGCGGGAACCGTCCAGAATGGCATCTGCTCCCACCAGGACATGCTTCCGACATTGCTGGCGGCAGCAGGTGACCCGGATGTGAGCAAGAAGCTCTTGAACGGTTACAAAGCCGGGGACAAGACCTTCAAGGTACACATCGACGGTTTCAACCTGCTGCCCTATCTGACTGGCCAAGTGAAGGAAAGCCCCAGAAATTCCTACTTCTACGTCAGCGATGACGGCGGCATCATGGCACTCCGGCACGGCGACTGGAAGTTGGTGTTTCAAGAGCAGCGTGCAGTTTCAACGCAGGTTTGGGCTGAGCCCATGGTGAAGCTGCGCCTTCCTATGATGTTCAACTTGCGTCGCGATCCGTTCGAGCGCGCCAGTTTCAATTCCAACACGTACTGGGATTGGCTGATGAGCCATGCTTTTCTGCTTTACGGAGCCCAGGCAATCGTGGCGGCGCAGATTGATGATTTCGTCAAGTATCCGCCTCGCCAGAAGGCGGCTTCATTCAACCTCGACTCGGTTATGGAGCAACTAGCACCGGCAATCAAGGCTGAAAAGGAAAAGGAAGCGGCTAGTAAGGCGAAAGCATCAAGCGAGAAGAAAGTTGCGTAGATTCACGTTGTAGTCGGCGAAAGCGAGTTAAGAATCTACAGTGAGCGGGGAGATCGAAAAAGATCTCCCCTTTTCGTTAATTGTTGCGAAATCTCGATAAGGCTCAAAATCCTCCCGGCAGGGGTTTGAGCGAAATCGCCTGCGTACAACCCCTACCGTGCGACCCGGGTCATTTTGCGCTTGGCGGTTTATATGACTCAGGCCATCCGTACCTCGTCCGCAAGGGGCTCTCGTTGACCGTGCAGCTTCCATGCACGTACCATCGTTCCTCATGCTTGGCACCACCATATCGCACTACCGGATCGTGGAAAAACTTGGCGGGGGCGGTATGGGCGTCGTCTTCAAGGCCGAAGATACCGAACTCGGACGCTTTGTCGCCATCAAGTTCCTGCCCGAGAGCGTAGCCTCTGACCGGCAGGCGCTCGAACGATTCCGCCGCGAGGCGCGGGCAGCGTCGGCACTCAATCATCCGAATATCTGCACCATCCACGAGATCGGCAAGCATGACGGGCAGTCCTTTATCGTGATGGAGCTTCTCGAAGGGATGACGCTCAAGCACCGCATTGCGGGCAAGCCGCTTGAGATGGATGCGCTCCTCTCGCTTGCGATCGAAGTTGCGGATGCACTCGATGCCGCGCATTCCGAAGGCATCGTGCACCGTGACATCAAGCCGGCGAACATCTTCGTTACCAAGCGGGGGCACCCGAAGATTCTTGATTTCGGATTGGCCAAAATGACTACGGCGGCGACGTCACCGGTCGCTGAACCTGAACTGACCGCCACTCTTGAACACGAATACCTTACGAGTCCCGGCACAGCACTGGGAACCGTGGCTTACATGTCTCCCGAACAGGTGCGCGGAAAAGAGCTGGACGCGCGCAGCGATCTGTTTTCGTTTGGAGCGGTTCTTTACGAGATGGCAACAGGCACGCTGCCCTTTGCCGGTGAGACTTCCGGTGTGATCTTTGACGGCATTCTGAATCGATCGCCAGTTGCGCCCGTGCGCTTGAACCCGCAAGTCTTGCCGAAGCTTGAGGAACTCATCAACAAGGCAATAGAAAAAGATCCCAGGCTTCGCTGTCAGAGCGCCGCGGAGATGCGTGCGGACCTGGAGCGCCTGAGGCGAGATTCCAGTTCACGGCACATAGCGGTACGCTCGCTGGAGTCGGGGATTTCCGGCTCCGCTCCGACCACAACGAGCGTTCCTTCCGGTGCGATACAAGCGGTCACATCTAAGTCTTCGGCATGGCGGAAGCTACTTGTGGCTGGCGCTACGGTGGTTGTGGTGCTTCTCGCGGCCGGCATTTTCGCTTATCGGGCTGAAGTTTTTTCCTCCCGGATGGCGGCCAGTGCATTTCAGAATGCGACGATCTCCAGCCTGAGTTCGACTGGGGACGTCATGATGTCGCGAATCTCGCCGGACGGCCATTACCTGGCGTACGTATCCAATCAACATGGGCGATTCAGCTTGTGGGTGCGACAAATCGCAACGCCCAGCGCCGTGCAAGTTGTTGCCGCGCGCGAGGAGCTCATCGGCAATGTTTCATTTACTCCGGACGGGGGTTTTATCGACTACACGACAAGCTCCGTAGCGGGTTCTGACGGCACTCTTTATCAAGTCCCGGTGCTTGGAGGGACTCCTCGCCTTCTGCTCGATAAGGTCGATACCGCAGTTTCGTTTTCCCCTGATGGCATGCAAATGACATATGGTCTGCAGGATGTGCAAGCCGGCAAGATCAACATTATGGTTGCGAAGGCCGATGGCACGGGCACGCACAAACTGAGCGACTACGTAGGCTCCGCGTCAACAGGAAATTATGCTGTTGCCTGGGCGCCTGACGGAAAGAGAATTGTCGCGCTCAACAAGGGGGGGAACGACGCCAGCGGACTGAATGTCTTTCTTATTGAAATTGATCCTGTCACTGGCGCTCAAAGGCCGATTGCCGGCAAGCACTGGCGCGAAGTTCTGGATTTCTCCTGGCTTCCCGATGGGAGCGGAATCCTGATGGCGGGGATGGAAAAGACCGCCGCCAATATTCAGCTTTGGATTACTGAGTATCCGAGTGGCAAGCTGCGGCGAGTTTCGAACGACCTGAGCGACTATTTGTCGGTAGCTGTCGCTTCAGATGGCCGGACGCTTGCTTCGGTGCAGCGGAACATGTCCGGTAACCTGTGGGTGGGTGCAGCGAGTACGCCGGACAAAGCCCAACAGGTAACCACCGGCCGGCTTGATGGCGTAAACGGTGGCCTCACTTTGACTCCAAATGACCAGCTGGTTTATGTCGGCAACCATTCGCAGAACTGGGACCTTTTTTCTTCCAATGCTGATGGCAGCAATACTCGCCAACTGACGTTTGACGGAGTGTTCCACAGTTTCCCAGCCATCTGTAATCATGGGCGCTCGATCGTGTACTACAGCGACACTGGAAGGAGCTTGTGGAAACTTGATGTGCAGACCGGGAGCGCCTCGCCGATCCCGAACACTTCCATAGGATTTGTACCTGCATGCGCATCAGAAGGTGAAATGATCTTTTTCTGGGGGCAGCAGGCAGACGGGAGTTCGTACGTCTTCAAGGTCCCATTTTCCGGTGGCACACCGGTCCGCTTCTCCGATCGCGTGGCCATCAGCCCGCCCTTTCTATCGCTCGATGGAAAGCATTTGCTGTTTGCGACGCCGATAAAGGACGGATCGGTTGGCGGTGCGGTACTATCAGCCGACACGGGCAAGCTGGAAGCGGAAATATCGGTGCCATCCTCGTTCGATCTGAGCGTGAGCACACTGTGCTGGATGCCGGACAATAAATCTGTTGCTTATCCCGATCTCCGCAGCGGCGTTGCGAACTTGTGGTCACAACCGGTGCTTGGGGCTGGCGCTCAGAAACAGCTAACGCATTTCACCTCAGGGAAAGTGTGGGCCTGTGCGTTCTCGGCAGACGGAAAGTACGTCGCGATCTCTCACGGCTCGCGACAAAGCGATGTGGTGCTATTCACAAAACTTAGCGGTGCCAACTGAACACCCGGCTGTTAACGGTTTTGCTTGTCGCAAGTGTCGATAAATCCCGATTTCACTCAGGATGCGGCTGGCCGTGGGTTTTGAGTGCAAATGCCTGGTTGCACCATTTGACGATGTGAACGACTGCCACTAGTTGGTGCTGGCCGGGAAGACAACGGGGATTGTCGTCTCAACTTCCATGTATTCCTCGTTAATTCTGTATTGCCACCATGTGACAGTGTTTATCGCAGCCTGGACAAGAAATAGGGGACCAGAGGCGTAGCGCAGATCATGAGGGCGTCCATCAATCCCAATTACGGCATTCAGAACCACCGTGCCCGAAATGTTTGCCACTTGTGCCTCGTGCGGGATTTCTGGCGTAACTCGATAAACCAGCGACTGCGCTTCGACTGCACCGTCACGGTGCACTTTGCGCAGTTTGGACGGCGGTACAAACTCCTGTGAAACTTGAGCACTCTGCGGCTGAATGGGTGTAACCCAAACCACAAACCGTAATTCGTGGTCGTTGTACTGTCCAGTGACTTCCCAACAGCCAAATACCGGGATGTTAATGCCACCCATGAATGCACGTTCCCACGAGATCGGTTCGGTCTCAGTAAATGAAGGACCCGGACCATCGAGCCTTCTTCCTGTCACAATGAGCGGACCATCTCTGTACGAAAACCTACCACCCCAAGGGAGCTTGTTGCTGTAGGCATAGTCACCAGCTTTGGTTGGAAGAAATCCCCGCCAGGTACCATCGATCGGCAACACGGTCCACAGTTGAGAGCTTCCAAAAACACCTACCCTCGCATCCGCACCAATGCCAAACGCGATTGCAGGGACGTTACCCGGAGAAGGCAACGTAACCGGGCAACTTGCAGGCCTTGCATCCTGTTGAGCCGTTGCCCTTACCGGAAGGAATATCGTCCCCACAAAAATGACGGCAATAGCGGTAGTGCGTAGTGCAAGAGGCATAGGCACTTCCTAGGCATGGTTCCCATACATGATAGATGCTACCTGCAATGCGTCAGCGCCTGCGTCATTGACGAAAAATCGCTATATCACTCATCCTAATGAAAGAGGATGTCAAGAAAAAATTCTCTCCCCTCCTCTCAGAAGGCGGTGTGGCTTGCATCCAGCCCCTGCCCGCTTCTCCTCCTTCTTAGAGGGGGTTTTGGAAATGTCCGCTGGCTGACGGTCTTTACGTCAACCGTGCCGGCGGGGGACCTCGCTTCTCGCCAGGTTTGCTAGAAGTGGGAGACACGAAGCTCGCCCGAGTGCGCTGGTGTTTTGGGCAGTCAAACTCGTGTCCAGCCCGCCTGAGGTGCTTCCGGCGTATAATTTTGCCGATTTTCTAAATCAATAGAAGGAATTCTGGCCAAGGAGGTCATCCGATGAGGTACCTGGGTTCCTTATTCCTCACTTTCTCTCTCTGTTTCACGACACTAGCTCAAAACCACCCCACCCATATGGCGGCCAAGCCAGCCACTTTGATGTCCGGGATCGGCAATCTGCACCATCCCGTGACCACCAGCAATCCGGATGCGCAAAAGTTTTTTGATCAGGGACTGCGTCTGATTTACGCCTTCAATCACGATGAAGCCGCCCGCTCGTTCCAGCGCGCTGCCGATCTCGATCCCAAGATGGCGATGGCGTATTGGGGTATCGCTGAAGCCGTGGGTCCTAACTACAACGACCCCGCCAGCGACGAAAGGTTCAAGCAGGCGCATGAGCTCATTGAGAAAGCAGTGAGCCTTTCGAGTAGCGCCTCCGCGACAGAGAATGATTACATCCACGCGATGGCCAAGCGCTTTCCCGCCCCTGGCGCAGACCGCCGCAAGGCTGCCGAAGATTATCGCGATGCCATGCGCGAGCTGATGAACAAGTATCCCGACGACCTGGATGCAGCAACGCTCTTTGCCGAGTCTGGTATGAACTTGCACCCTTGGGGTTTGTGGATGCACGACGGCACGCCCCGCGAAGGAACACAAGAGATAGTCGCCACGCTTGAGTCTGTGATCAAGCGCGACCCCAACCACCTGGGAGCAGTTCACTATTACATTCATGCAGTAGAGGCGTCCCCCAACCCCGAACGCGCACTGGCCGGCGCGAACCGGTTAGCCGCGTTGGCGCCTGCCGCTGGGCACATTGTTCACATGCCGGCTCACGTGTATATCCGCACTGGCGACTATGACGCCGCGGTCAAGACGAACGAAAAGGCAGCTGCCGCGGACGAGGCCTACATCAAAGCCAGCGCCGCCAATGGCATACAGCCTGGGATGTATTCCGGGATGTATTACAGCCACAACCTGCACTTCATAGCCATCGCGGCCAGCATGAAGGGCAACTATCTTGAGGCAAAGCAAGCCGCCGACAAACTCGCAGCCCACGTCCAGCCGATGTTGAAAGACATGCCGATGCTGGAGGGATTCGTCGCCGTCCCCATTGCAGTGCAGGTGCGCTTTGAGAGGTGGAATGACATTCTCAAAATGCCACAGCCAGATCCGAATCTGAAAATCGTTACGACTTTCTGGCACTACGGCCGCGGCATGGCACTCGCCGGGACCGGCAAGCTCGATGATGCTGAGAAAGAACACGCCATCATCGTTGCGACTAGGGAAGCGACGCCGGCAGACGCCATTTTCTCCCCGCCGTGGAACAATAAGACGAAAGACATTCTGCAGATTGCCGACGATGTGCTCGCCGCCAAGATCGCGATGGCACGCAAAGACACCGATACTGCGATCGCCCGATACCAGAATGCTGTAAGCGTGCAGGACACCCTGAACTATGGTGAGCCGCCGGATTGGTATTTCCCGGTGCGCGAGTCATTAGGTGGTGCGCTGCTGATAGCCGGCAAAGCTACTGACGCGGAAAAAGTCTTTCGCGAGGATCTGAACCACAACGCGCGGAACCCGCGTTCGCTGTTCGGATTACAGCAGGCACTCAAGGTTCAGGGACGCGACTACGATGCCCAATTCGTGGAGAAACAGTTCCGCGATTACTGGGATGGAGGGAGTCTGACGCTGAAAGTGGAGAGCCTCGTTTAGACGTACGCATCAACCAGATGGGGTGTAGGTCGTTCCGGACCGGTTTAAATAAAGGCTATCAACAGAAACGTTGGTAGCCTTGCTTTATGGATGCTGGAACTTTGCTACCTCATTCTCTGATGGTGAACTCGCCCGCTCGGATCGCATCTTCCGAGTTAGGCATGCTACCCGCTACCCTAACGCCAGTGTTCGGTAGACATCAGTTGACGATAAATCCCCATAGCGCGTTTTGACCCCGATTTTGGCGAACAAAAAGCGCATACTTGCGACATCGCCTGATAACAGCCGTTGAGCATGCCTCCCCCGGTCGCTCACGTCGGGGGAATTAAATCCGAAGAAACTTCGGGATTTGGAGATCCAAATACACCGCCGTTTCCGCTGCTATCA
>Ga0126371_10005579_pt1 | contig 11175 bp, 7 predicted proteins | sample PanSoiMetaPlot_4_FD_110145 | JGI IMG/M metagenome (GOLD analysis project Ga0126371, IMG submission 110145) | Tropical forest soil microbial communities from Panama - MetaG Plot_4 | ecosystem: Environmental > Terrestrial > Soil > Tropical forest > Bulk soil | place: Panama | collected 2016-02-17
CGCCAGTCTCCACCGCGATTCCAAACAGTGCGATATAGCCAACCCAAACGGCCACGCTGAAGTTGTATCCGAGCGCCCATTGAAGCAAGAGACCTCCGGACATTGCATACAACGTGGGAAAAATCAGTACGGCTGCTTCGGCGGCGGACTTGAACACCAGGTACAGCAATATGAAGATCATGAAGAAAACGACCGGGAGAATAAATTTCAGACGCTCCTTGGCACGAAGCTCAAACTCGTACTCCCCTGCCCAGCGATAGGTGTAACCTGCCGGTAAACTCAGCTTCTCTTTCAAGAGCTTATCCGCTCGGTTTACGAAACCGCCATAATCTTTGGTCTTCAAATCCAGATATACGTATCCGGTCAGTGCACCTTCTTCATCTCGAATCATGGCCGGGCCAAAAGAGAAATACACTCGACCTACTTCATTGATGGGGATTTGCGCACCTGAAGGAGTGGGGATCAAAGCCCGATTGAGCGCCGCCGGGTCATCGCGAAAATCGCGCTCGTAGCGGACGGCGATCGGGTATCGCTCGCGGCCCTCCACATTTTGCGCGATGCTTGCGCCGCCAATTTCGGACGTAATGACTCGCTGGATGTCGGCAACCGTAAGCCCATAACGAGCCGCCTCGGGCCGGTTCACTTCGACATTCACATAGAAGCCTTGCGAGACTCGCTCAGCAAAAACCGAATTCGTGTCGGGGAATTGAGAAAGAAGCTGCTGGATGTGGGCTCCGATCTCCTGTATGCGCGTCAGATCGGGCCCCTGGATCTTCATTCCGACAGCAGTCTTGATGCCGGTCAGTTCCATGTCGAGACGGTTTTCGACCGGCATCGTCCAGGTATTCGTGAGACCGGGAAACTGCAGTTTGTCGTTCATCTGTCTGATGAGCTCTTCGTAAGTCATTCCTGGCCGCCACTGTTCGCGGGGTTTGAGCATGATGGTCGTGTCGTACATATCGAGTGGAGCGTTATCGGTTGCACTGTCGGATCGACCGACGGTGCCGAATACTGTCAACACTTCGGGGAACGATCGGATGATCTGGTCTTGTTCCTGCAGCAGGGCGCTGGCCTGTGTAATCGAGATGCCGGGCAAAGCACTTGGCATGTAGAGAGAGGAGCCTTCGTACAGAGCGGGCATGAACTGGCTGCCAAGTCGGAAATACAAAGGGATCGTTACAGCGAGAAAGAGGAGATTGATGGCAACGACGATCTTCCAGTGTCGCAGGCACCAGCTCAACACCGGCAGATAAATTGCTTTCGTTATTCGTGCCGCCGGATTCTGTGATTCCGGCCGCAGACGCCCTCGCACAAATAGCGGCATCAGGGCGGGCACCAGAGTGATGGAGAGCAAAGAGGAAAAGACCAAAGCCAGAGTCTTTGTCCAAGCCAATGGCCGGAACATCCGTCCTTCCTGGGCTTCCAGCAGAAAAACGGGAAGAAACGAAACGACGATAATAATGAGTGAATAAAATAGTGCCGGTCCGACCTGCTTCGCAGAGTTGACAAGGATGCGCCGACGTTCAGCTTCCTGGAGGGCATTGGTGTGCTGTCCTTCGGCGAGCCCGCTTCGTTCGGCAACGTGCTTATATCCGTTTTCCACCATGACGATAGCAGCATCAATGAGAACGCCGATCGCCAGCGCCAGCCCTCCGAGAGACATGATGTTGGAGCTGACGTTGAGGTAGTACATCGGAATGAACGCGGCCAACACCGCGATGGGCAGAGTGATGATCGGTACCAGCGCCGAGCGGAAGTGAAACAGAAACGCGATGCTCACGAAACTGACAATGATCGCTTCCACGATCAAGTCGCGCTTTAGCGTCTTGATGGATTCATTGATGAGCCACGACCGATCGTAGCCGGTGAGAATCTCGACTCCCGGCGGCAGTGACGGGGCAAGGTCCTTGAACTTCGCTTTGACGCCGTTGATCACATTGAGCGCGTTCAGCCCGTCGCGCATCACAACGATGCCACCTACGGTTTCACCTTCGCCTTGCCAGTCAGCGACACCTCGTCGAATATCCGGGCCGAATGCCACTGTACCGAGGTCTCGCACTAGCACGGGAGTGCCATTCTTGGTCGCGACGGGAACGTTCTCCAAATCAGAAATCGACTTCAGATATCCGAGCCCGCGCACCATGTACTCAGCACCGTTCATTTCCAACACATCGCCGCCGACTTCGTTCGTGCTCTGTCGCACTCGCTCGATGACCATCGATGCCGGTATGCCATAGGAAAATAGCTTGTTAGGATCGAGCTTCACCTGATACTGGCGAACGAAACCTCCGATGGTTGCGACTTCTGCCACGCCGGGCACGGTTTCAAGTTGGTAGCGCAAATACCAATCCTGCAGTGCGCGCAAGTCGGCAAGACTCTTGCTATGGGTGTGGTCGACGATAGCGTATTCGTAGACCCAGCCAGCTCCGGTTGCGTCGGGTCCGATCGCTGGGTGCACGTCCGACGGCAGGCGCCCAACAATTTGTTGCAGATACTCCGTGACTCTCGAGCGAGCCCAGTAGAGGTCCGTACCGTCCTCAAAAACGACGAACACGTAGGAGTCGCCGAACATGGTCTGTGCCCGCACGGCCTTCACACGCGGTGCCGCCAGCAGTGACGAAACGATGGGATACGTGACCTGGTCTTCGATGACGTTGGGGGGTTCACCGCCCCACTCCGTATGAATGATTACCTGGACATCGCTGATGTCGGGAAGGGCGTCGAGCGGTATATGCTGAACCGACCACATCCCCGCTAAACTCAGCAGGATCGCGCCGGTGAAAACCAGGAAGCGGTTGCGCTCGCACCACTCAATGATTCGCGAGATCATCACATGCCTCCTGTGGCGTTCAAGCTAAGTTGCTTCGTGCCGATGGTCTGCCCGTTCTGCTGAACCGTGACTGTGACCTGCCATGTCCCGCCTGTTTGGAGTTGGAGGGGGGCTTCGTATAGACCGTTTCCTTTGTCAGCCAAAGTAGCCACCGCTCGCATGGCGGACATTCCCATGGCAGGCATTGCAGCCATGAAGAAAGTGACTGACACCTGTGCGCCATTGACCGCCTTGCTGTCGGGCTGGGCGACTTTGACACGGACTGTGTTCGATCCTTTGTGTGGGGGCGAGGGCTCCGTGCTTAGGTCGATTGCAATCTGCTGAGCCGGAGCATGCATCGCGGCCGCTGCTCCCGCACCTGGTGGCGGTGGAGCAAAAGACCCGAGTGCCGCCTGCAGTTGGGCCTCGGAATCGACCAGGAAATTCGCGGAACTCACGATCCGATCGCCACTGCGCAACCCCTTCAGGACGACAATGTGATCATCGACGCGAGGACCGACCTCGACTTCACGAGGCTCGAGATAACCTTCGCCGTGATCGACAAAAGCTATTTGCCGTGTTCCGGACTGCAGAACCCCTGAACTGGGAATAACCAATTGACGTCCGAGCGGAACGTCGATGTTGACATTGACATACATGCCGGGCTTTAAGGCGACACTGGGATTGCTGAAGACAAGCCTGACACGCACCGTGCGGGTCATTGGATCGACTTGCGGGAGTATCTGATCGATGCGCCCAGAGAACTTTCGTCCAGGATATGCATCGACTGTGACCGTTGTCCGATTGCCGGGCTTCAGTCTGCCAACATCGGATTGGGACACATTCGCATACACCCAAGCCGTGGAGAGATCAGCGACCGTGTACAGCTTCGTGTCGCTCTGCACATACTGATTCGGCAGAGCGTTCCTTTCGGTGATGTAGCCAGTGACCGGAGAGTCAATCTCGATGTCGTGCTCAACCTTGCCGGTCTGCTCCAGCTTCATGATTTCGCCGGTGGGAACGCCGAACTGCCGCATGCGATCGGAAGCCGCCTGCACCAGCCAGTCGCCCTCCTTGAATGCCGTTCCGTGCATGTCTTGCGAAAATGACTTCTGATTCTGCTTGGCCAGCAGATACTCCTGCTCCGTGCTGACCAGGTCTGGGCTATAGATGGTGAACAACGGCTGTCCTTTGCGAACGTACTGATAGGTCGCGTTCGCGAATACTTTCTGAATCCATCCGGGAAAGCGGGTCTGAACATAGGAAACCTGCTGCTCATTGATATCTACATTGCCCGGTATTCTCAGTTGATCGTTGATGTCGCGCAGGGTTACGGTTGCTGTCTGGACCCCAATCGCTTGCAGGCGTTGGGGCGACAGTTGGACCGGCATAAGAGCTGGAGACGAATTTTCTTGGGATGCATTTCTTGCCGGCGCTTGCTCGCTTGCCATGGGTCCTTTGGCCACAACCGGGTCGATCTCCACTGCTGCTTCGGTTGTGCGATGGTCGTGAAACAACACGAAGCCAAGAGCTCCTGCCAGAACGATGCAAATCACAACTGCCATTCCGAAAGCTCCGCGATAGCTTCGTTCGCTCATTGGGTCACCTCCGCAGATACTCTCTGCATTTGGTCGACTCGCGTACCTACTGCGAGTTCCAGATCTGCTAACCGCGCTTCAAAATCCGCCAGGGCCTGGAAATACGCGAGGTCCAGATCAATGACTGTCATCTGGCTGTCGAGCAAATCGAGAAATTCAGTCCTGTCGTTCTGATACGCGATCACTGTGGAGTGCAACGTCGCTTCTGCTTGTGGCCGTAGGGAGTGCTGATAAATGCTCGCGAGCTTCTGCGCGGCTTTCGTTTGCACGAGAGCTCCCTGGATCTGGCCGAACGCGGCATTGCGCATCGCCGCGATTTCGGCATCCTGTTCGTTGACCATCGCCGCAGCTTCCGCGATTTCACTGTCGTGCTTGCGCCGGTTCAGCCACGGCAGATTGATCGAGCCTTCCACCATGTAGTTGTTGCGGAACTCAGACCCGCGCGGCATGAGCATGTAGCCAGCTGATACTGTGAAATCAGGGCTGTAGGCTTTGTTAGCGAGGACCTGCTCTTTGCGCCTCTTCTCGACCGCCGCTTGCGCCTGAATCAAGTCGGGTCTCGACTGCAACGCGGATTTTTCCAGCGTCTCGAGCGACGGCAACTGGAGCGCAGTCTCATACTCACCCTGCACATTGATCGGTTGGTGGGGATCGCGTCCCAGCAAGGTGTCCAGATGCGCCTGGGCAAGTTCAATGTCCTGTTCGAAATGAATCAAGTGCTCGGCCAGCCGAGTCACGCTGATCTGCGCTTTCAGGATGTCCTGTTGCGGTACTTTCCCAACCGCGTACTTGATTCGTGCTGCCTCGACTGCTTGGTGGGCGATATCGACATGCTCATCATGGATTCGCAACCCATCTTCTGCTCGCAACAAGTCATAGAAGGCCTTGCGTACTCGAATGCGAACATCGAGTCGGGTCGCCTCCAGTGCTGCCTTGGCCTCAGCAACGCCGGATTCGGCTACGCTCGTTCGCAGAGATCGCTTGCCGAATCCGGGAAACGTCTGACTGAGCATGAACATGTTCTGAGCAGCGTTGTAGTTCCACGGCTGTCGTAGAGGAACCTGCCAGCCGCGGTACATCAACGCCGGGTCATCCAATGCGCCCGCTTGGGGGACGTGAGCCTCGACAGCAGCAAGTCGTCGAACAGCGACTACGATCTCAGGATTTCCGGTCAGGGCTGCGCGTTCGATCTCGTCCAAGGTGAGAGCAGGACCAGTTGCAGTCAGATGATGCTGAGGAAGCAGTGCCGCCATCTCTGAGGCTTCGTCTCTTCCCGCAGAGGTTTGCCCACGGGAGAGACGGACTGATCCCCACAAAAGGAATACACAAGTAACCACACGTAGGGTTTTCATTACTCCTCCGTACTGAGTTCAAGAACAAAGGTGGGCAATCGCCATTACCAGCGCCTGAGCGAAGGCACACGTGTACAGGCAACTTGTCGGATCAGTTCACGGAGTTCTAGATACGAAGGATGGAACTACAACCTGGAGACGCTTCCGGTGGAGGGGCTTCCAGTGCGGCCGAAGTTGGCAGAACGGGCCCGCTGGCAACCAGGAGAACAGCCGTCTGCGGAATAATTGCGACATCAAACGGACGCGTCGGGGAGTACGTAGGCACCGGACTAACCGCTCCCTCACGCTCGTGTCCCTGGCAGCAGGAATGACTCGAAGGCCTTGCCGATGAACCGCACTGCTGCGCCATCTTCTTGCAGCACTCGTGCTCGGCCTGAGTCATAGGCCGCAGCGGAATCATGCAGGCAATCGCTGGCGTCACGCCCCAGAGGACCGTAATCACCAACATCGCCAAAGCACCCGTTCGGCTCACCTGCATAGTTTACCGCGTTCTTATCGCCTAAGCATCTCGTGCTTTGCCCTAAAGTGCGGTGACCAAAATCACATCATCCAATAATGAGAAGATTTGCTCAAAGAGGAATCTACGGCCGGGCAGATAGGAATCGGAATCTACAACAAACAATAACAACGGGCCCGCGCTCGGGAAACCGGCTTCTCGTGGGCGCCGAAATTATGCATATACTAGAGTTCAAAAGCATGAAACGGACGGCACCACCGAGATGGCTGCGGGCTGTAGCGCTAGTGAACAGTTGACGTTAAGCGTGCCACCGCGAGGGACGCGGTTACTGCAGGGCAGCCGGTCTAACGCCAGTCTGCCCTGCCCAGCTGAGTCAACCGACCATCATAGAAGATCCGGAACAGTCGTATTTGTGGTGATACGTGTTGCCGCGACCACACCAACAATGTGTGCGAGCTGGGTTCCCGAAGTGTCGTACGCATCCAGGGTGAACGTACCGCTATAGTGCTTCCCATCTTGACTCAGGGTGATCCGTTGAAAGACCCGAGTCGGACCGGTCGGGTTGCCGATTCCACTTGGCGCATTGGCCGTATCATTGGCAAACCACGCAAAATGATTCAGCTTGTATGTGTTGTTTCCAGTCTTCTTCCAGACACCCATGCAGAAGTCGCCATCCTGCGGAGGGCGTGCGGAGTTCATGAGCTCTGTTCCGTCACTATGCCAAGTAACTAGAGCGTTATCGATCGGCGTACCATCCGGCGGCCCAACTTCGTTGCCCTGGGCTGTGAACGTCACATGCCACATACCAACGATTGGATCACTGTCATCAGCAATCCTCAGTAACAAGCCGGACTGCAATGAATCGGAACCTTGCCAGGATTGCCGGTGAATGTTTCCGCCGAACTTGCTCGATTCCCCGCACGACGCACTGGCCCATGGTGAAACCATTGTCAGTAATAAAACGACTCCGAGCATACCCAGAACTCGCCAAACTACTCTTCTCATCATGATCTTTTCCTCCCCGCCGGTTCTGCCGGCCCCGGGCGAAGCTAACCCGATCGGGGTAGCGCATAGCAATGCACAATTCGGTGAAGTTTGGTGAATATTTGGTGAAGCCGGAACTGTCTGAAAGTAAGAGGCTTCTTTGCGATCTGAGAGCCCGATGCTATACTCCGCCTCCGGAGTGCCTGCCGCCTTGCTTGCCAAAGTCGTCAAATTCGACGAGTTTGAGCTCGATTGCAAGCGCTACGAACTTCTCCGCGCTGGACGCCGCATTAAGCTAGAGAAACTCCCGATGGAGTTACTCATCCTCCTCCTTGAGAATGAGGGGCAGCTTGTAACGCGAGAGGAAATCATAGATCGTCTCTGGGGCGAGGGGGTCTTTCTCGACACTGAGCACGGTATCAATACAGCCATTCGCAAGGTCCGCAATGTACTTCGCGACGACCCAGAGCGGCCACGTTTTGTGCAGACGGTCACCGGTAAAGGGTACCGGTTCGTTGCCGACCTAACGAACGGTAACGGAACGAAGGCGGTATTGTCGGCTGTCGAAGCGGCTTCGGCTCCACAACTGCCGGTGGCGGTACCCGAGATTTCGACCAATGGCGCGGCGGGCTTCCGAAAAGGTGTCGCCCTTGCCCTTCTCATTTTGGCCCTGGGCGCTCTTACTTATGTCGGATGGCGATTTTTGCGCGGTGTTCCAGGGCCCACGAAACATGTAATGGTCGCCGTACTTCCCTTTGAAAATATAACCGGGGATCCAGGGCAGGACTATTTCAGCGACGGGTTCACAGAAGAAGTCATTACCCAGCTTGGAGCGCTTAGCCCGGAGCGGCTCGGAGTCATCGCACGCACCACGTCGATGATGTACAAGCATACTTCTAAAAGTGTCCAGCAGATTGGCAAGGAACTGGGCGTGGACTACGTGCTTGAGAGTAGCGTTCGACGCGATGGCGACCAAGTTCGAGTCGCGGCGCAACTCATTCGCACGCGGGACCAGGTCCATATATGGGCCCAGAGCTACGACCGGCACATCACCGGGTCTATCGCCCTGCAAGATGAGATTGCCCGCTCGGTATCGAGTGAAATCAGCGTCAAGTTGACGCCGGAGGAGCGACGCAGCCTCGCAAGACGACGCGCCATGGACGCGGAAGCGCATTCGGAATATCTACAGGGGCTGTACTACGGGTCCAAATCGGGAGCAAATGTGGTCGCGGCAGTGACGCACTTCAAAAATTCAATCCAACGGGACCCCACATTTGCGCCCGCCTACGCGGAGCTGGCCATCAACTATTTGCGTCTTCGTGATAGTGGCGGTCCACCTTTAAAGGAATTGCTGTCGCTCGCAAAGACAGCCGCAGCCAAAGCTCTTGAGCTTGATCCATCACTTCCGCAGGCGCACCTAGCTCTAGGTTTGCTCGCTCAAGGTGACTATAACTGGTCTGAAGCTGAAGCCCAGTACCGGGCTGCGCTAACTTTGAATCCCAACTGTGCGGAGTGCCATCACCAGTACGGCGTGTTTTTGGAAGGGATGGGGCGAAATGAGGAAGCTGTCGTGCAAGTTAAACAGGCAATCGAATTGGACCCACTGTCCCCCGATAATCGAAATCAGTTGGCCCTGATTAGTTTTACGGCGCGCCAATTCGATCTCGCCATTTCACAGTTTGAGAGTTTGGGTGAAGCCGCTTGGTGGGCACCACTCGCGTTGTCATACGCAGAAAGGCGCAGATTTGACGAGGCGCTCGCTGCCTCGAAGAATTGTGAAATCCATTGGGGAAGTGACTTTTGTCTTGTCGTTCAGTCGCGGATCTATTGCGCTTGGGGAAGGCCGCGAGACGCGAGAAAGGCCATTGATCGGCTCAAAGAGATTTCACATCATCGCTATGTATACCCCACCTTTTTTAGTGGGGCGTATATGGCGGCTGGCAATAAGGAGCAGGCTCTCACTTGGATGGAGCGAGCCTACGACGAGAGGGACCCTGCGCTTTTCTGGGTGAAAGTCTGGCCATCTAACGATCTCCTGCACTCCGAACCGCGCTTTCAGGCTCTCATCCAGAAGCTCAATTTTCCCCAGTAGCAGGGCCGCGATAGCAACGCTGCTGACGAATCCCACCGTGAGCTTATTTGCGAATTACGTCGAAATCTCAGAGCGCGAAGGAGTAGTTTCTCGGCACAGGTTTGCGTGCAAGCGCGAACACGAGATGCCGCGCACAGCAAGCCGTAGTTCTCCTTTGTTCAACCGTTTAGGAGGCAAAAAAATGAGGCTCAAAGGGAAAGTGGCGCTGGTGACCGGCGCATCGCGCGGCATCGGTTTCGCGGTGGCCGAGTTGTTCGCCCGGGAAGGCGCGATTGTCTATGCCGGTAGTTCCAGCAAACCGTCTGGCATCTTTCCGGCCGGCGTGACCGGAGTAGAGTTGGACGTCTCGAAGGAAGAGCACTGGAAGCGAGTGGTCACGGACATCGTGGCGGCGCACGGGAGGCTGGATGTTCTGGTGAACAACGCCGGCATCGCCGTCTACGACGCCGTGCACGACTGCAGCACTGAGAACTGGCGCCGGGTTCTGGGTGTGAACCAGGACGGTTGCTTCTTCGGGATGAGAGAAGTGATCCCGCACATGAGAGCACATCATGCCGGCTCGATCATCAACGTATCCTCGATCTGGGGGACTGCTGCGGTGCCGGGTGCGCACGCCTATCATGCGACCAAAGGCGCGTTGGTGATGATGTCGAAGAACGCGGCCATCACCTATGTCGGGGACGGCATCCGCGTGAATACTGTCCATCCCGGCTTCATCGACACCCCGCTGACCCAGTCTCAGGATCCGGCCATCAACGCCAGCGTGATTGGCATGACACCTATGAAGCGCGCAGGCACCCCGCTTGAAATCGCGAACGGGTGTCTTTTCCTTGCCTCCGACGAGTCGAGCTTCATGACAGGCACCGAACTCGTGATCGACGGAGGCTACCTTGCTCAGTAGCCGCGCAGAGGCTAGCGTGGGTCAGTTCCGTAGTGCCAGGGGAGCATCTCGTTTTGAACCCTGAGGCCTGAAGGTGCGGCAATGGTTTTTGCGACTAAAGCTTTGTTCATACGAGAGCCATCGCTGTGTTTCTCCGCCAACTGTTGTAACAGTGCGCCGTGAAAGGCGCTGGACTTCAGCGGGTGAAACTCCCGCCCGGGAACTGGTTCGTTCCACCCGGTAGCAATCGAAGCGGCAGCAGAGGCGACGAAGCTGTCGGAGCTTTCGATGGAAAGGGTCGCTAGGCGACTCCGCGAGCGTGCAGGCCATAACGAGAGTAAACGCTGAGCAGGTCCCGAAACAGTAATTGCAGGAGCCGACCGGACTGTTACACCGGGAAGGCCGCGGACGATGGAGAGAGACGAGCGAACAAGCTCCATCGGACCTGCCGGGATAATGGCGATGGCATGTAGGCAGAGGAGACCAGACGCAACACGGGAAGCCCCAGCGGTGATCGCAGTACGGATCAACTAGCAGCTCGTGAGAGACAGGCCGGGCCGTGTGGGGTGGCGGAGAGGTTCGTAGTACCGACGAAACCGGATAACTCCGGTGGAGGGAAGGGGCCTCAGTTGAAGACGAACGCAACAAGCAACGAAGGACGGAGAGATTGGCGATGAGTCTAACAACTCCAATCAGTGTTCAGAAGTTGCAGGCGGCGTTGCACGCAAAAGCGAAGGAATCGCCCAACTTTCGTTTCCATGCGCTGTACGACAAGGTGTATCGAAAGGATGTTCTGATCTTTGCCTACGAACGCTGCGAAGCCAATGGCGGAGTTGCGGGAGTAGACAATCAGACTCTCGAGGACATCGAACGCTACGGTTGGCACCGAGTCACCCATTACACGTTATGCCCCCTCGGATAACCAGAAATAGCCATAGGCCACGAGCCTCGGATAGAACCCTGGTGTGCGCTGAGCAGCGCGTTGTTCAGGAGGGTTGAAGTC
>Ga0126371_10005580_pt1 | contig 11174 bp, 9 predicted proteins | sample PanSoiMetaPlot_4_FD_110145 | JGI IMG/M metagenome (GOLD analysis project Ga0126371, IMG submission 110145) | Tropical forest soil microbial communities from Panama - MetaG Plot_4 | ecosystem: Environmental > Terrestrial > Soil > Tropical forest > Bulk soil | place: Panama | collected 2016-02-17
CACGCCCGCAGGCAAACGCATGGCCAATACCTGGCAGGGCGATTTCCCCCACGAAAATCTGGCGAGCGACGGCTGCGGGCGCACGTCCGCGGTGACGGCGTTTCCCCCGAACGGCTACGGCCTCTACGACATGATCGGCAATGTGTGGGAGTGGACCACCGATTGGTGGTCGGCGCATCATTCAACCGAAGCGCTCAAGGCTTGCTGCATTCCGGAAAATCCGCACGGTGGGCTCGAGGGGCAAAGCTACGACCCCTGCCAGCCGCAAATCAGGATCCCGCGCAAGGTGCTCAAGGGTGGCTCGCATCTGTGCGCGCCCAATTACTGCCGCCGCTACCGGCCGGCCGCGCGCCACGCCCAGCCGGTCGACACCTCCACCAGCCATGTTGGATTCCGTTGCGTCATTCGTAAGGGGAGAACGCCATGAGCAGTGGCGCCGGCAAGCCCTGGCGACGGATAGACGGCTCCGCCATTTGCGGCGGAGCCGTAGCGCGCACCTGGCGCTCTAGTAGCTGTAGTTGTAGCCGCACACCCACACACGGTGCCACCGCCAACCCAGCGGCGTGTGCACCCGGCGGATGTCCCAGCAGTCGCCGTAGTCTGGATAGGACGAGTCGTAGTAGGTGTTGAAGGCGAAGCTCGGGAAGAAGCGGAAGCGGCGGTCGTGATCACGATCGTGATCGCGACCGTGGCGGTCGCGATCCCGATCGAAGTGATCGTGATCGAAGTGATCGCGGTCGCCCATCCGCGTCATGCTCATCTGACGCATTCCCGCGGCCGGGCCCGGTCCTCCCGATTTCACGCCCGAGAAGCTGGCGCCGGAAAAGCTGGGCCCGCTGCTACGCAGGACGACGCCGCTGGAAATGCCGCCGCCGATGCCGCTGCTGTGCATCATGCCTCCGCCTCCGCCACCTCCGCCGCTGCTGCTGTGCATCATGCCGCCTGCTCCTCCTCCGCCGCCTCCGCCGCCCATCATTCCTCCCAGCGCCGGCGACGCAAGGCCGACGCCGAGAGCCATGACGGAGGCAAGTCCGATAGCTGTTGCTCTCATGGTGGTTCTCCTCGACAAGAGTTAGCTGTGCTTCACATGTTCGGTGATGCGCGAGATCGCGCACCTGTCCTAACCTATAGCGCGCGCCGCATCGGTGACCCGCCGGCCTTGCTGGCATTGGCTTGAAATTGCTCAATTGGATGCGCGTGCCGGTATCCTACGCAAGGTCGAAACAATCGCGGCAACGCGGGTGAGCAAGCTTGAATGGCTGTTCAACTTGAATGTTTGTTCATGCAGGCAAATCCGCAGGCACGCGCGGAGCACCGCGGTACCGCGATCTTCTGTGCCTCGGCCGCGCTTTGCCCACCCTACGGCGCTACAGCGCACGGCTCACAAAAATGTACGGGGCGGGCCGCGGGCGCACAATCTGTCTCAAGCAAACGATTTGCGGTGGGCGCGTGAGAGGAGACGTAATGCGTAAGGATTTGCTAGTCACGATGATGGTGGCTCGCCGCAAAGGCGTGGATGCCTGGCACATGAGGGCGTTACGCCCGTCTTGGCGAGCTATGGCCGGGCATGATTCGGTTAGGACCAAATTTGCTCTAGCCCGACGCTTCGGCCATCGCCAGCGCGGCGTCGAAGCTGCTCTTCGGCCAATCCAAGCCGTAGTGCTCGCGCAGCGTGGTCCCCTCGTAGGCGGTGCGGAACAGGCCGCGCCGCTGCAGCAGCGGAATGACCTCCGCGCCGAAGGCGTCGAGCATGGCGGGCAGGAGCGGGGGCATGATGTTGAAACCGTCGGCGGCGCCGTCGGTGAACCAGTCCTCGATCAAATCGGCGATCTGCTCCGGGGTGCCGGTGGCGGTGAAGTGGCCGCGGGCGCCGGCGAGGTTCCCCAGCAATTGCCGCAGCGTCGGCTTCTCCCGCCGCACCAGGCTCAGGATGACCTCGGTGCGGCTGCGCGCCGCCTCGACCGCGCTCGGCGGAGGAAAATCCTCCGGCACCAGGGGCCGGTCGAGCGGCAGATGCGAGAAGTCGTGCCCGCCGAAGCGGCCGGAGAGGCGCTTGCGCCCGACCTCCGGATCGGAGAGCTCGTTCACCTCCCGCGCTAAACGCTCCGCCTCCGCTTCGCTGCCCGCGATCATCGGGCTCAGCCCCGGTAGGATCAGCACTTGGTCGGCCGCGCGCCCTTCCGCCGCCACCAGTGCCTTGAGGTCGGAATAAAACGCCTGCGCGGTCGCTTTCTCCATGTGAGCGGTGAACACGGCCTCGGCGTGGCGCGCGGCGAAGCGGCGCCCCGTATCCGACGATCCCGCCTGCACCAGCACTGGTCGGCCCTGCGGGCAGCGCGGCATATTGAGCGGCCCGGTGATCTGATAGTGCGTGCCTTTGTGATTGATCGGCTGGATGCGGCCGACCTTCGCATAGAGCCCGCTGGCGCGGTCGTCGACCACGGCATCCTGCGCCCAGCTGTCCCACAGCGCGGTGACCACCTTCATGAACTCCTCGCCGCGCGCGTAGCGCTCGGCATGGGCGAGCTGGCCGGCATCGCTGAAATTGCCCGCCGCTGTCGCGAGCCAGGAGGTGACGATGTTCCAGCCCACCCGCCCGTTGCTGATGTGGTCGATCGAGGCGAACTGACGGGCTAGGTTGAAAGGCTCGGTATAGGTCGTCGATGCGGTCGCGATCATGCCGATGCGCTGCGTCGACACGGCGAGCGCCGCCAGCACCGTGATGGGCTCGAGCCAGGTCCGCGGCGCCTGGCCGACATCCTCGCCGAGCGCGAGCTGATCAGCGAGAAAGATCGAATCGAACAGCGCGGCCTCGGCGCGCTGGGCGAGATCCTGGTAGTAGCGGATGTCGGTTAGCGCGAGGGCCGAGGACTTCCGATGCCGCCACGCCGCCTCATGATGGCCGCGGCCGTGGATGAACAGGTTGAGGTGCAGCTGCCGCTTCATGGCATCTTCCGCCTTCTCCGAGCGCCGTTCGTGCGCAAGGTTATCTTGATGTATGCTGCCCAGACAACCGCACGCGGCTGGCAATGGAACAGGCATGCATTCGGGTAATGGCGATCGCCGCGGCGCTGCTTGCCGCGGGCGCGCCTGCGCATGCGCAGGATTGGCCCCTGCGGCCGATGACCTTGGTGGTTCCCTTCGCGGCCGGCGGATCGAGCGATGCGATCGCGCGCATCGTCGCGGAGGGCTTGCGCGGCGAGCTCGGGCAGTCTGTGCTGGTCGAGAATGTCGGCGGGGCCGGCGGCATGCTGGGTGCGAACCGCGTCGCCAAGGCGCCGCCCGACGGCTATCAGTTCGTGCTCGGCAACATCGGTACGCATGCGCAGAACCAGACGGTCTACAAGAAACCGCTCTACAATGCGGCGACCGATTTCGCGCCAGTCGGCCTCGTGGTCGACCAGACGCTCTTGTTGCTGACCCGCAAGGACTTTCCGGCGGACGATCTCTCGGGCTTCCTCACCTACGCGCGCGCCAATCAGGCCAGCCTGCAATATGGCTCGGCCGGCGTCGGCGGCTCCAACCATCTTGCCTGCGTACTGCTCAACGCGGCGGCCGGTATCGAGGTCGCCCATGTTCCGTATCGCAGCGGCGCGCAAGCGCTGCAGGATACGCTCGCCGGCCGCATCGACTATCAGTGCCCGAGCCTCCCCATTGCGCTGCCGCAGATCGAGGCCGGTGCCGTGAAGGCGCTCGCGACCTTGAGCAAGTCGCGCTCCGCGAGCCTGCCCAAGCTGCGCACTGCCGCGGAGCAGGGGCTCGCCGACTTCGATGCGGCAGGCTGGTACGCGCTGTTCCTGCCCGCGGCGACGTCCGACGACATCGTGCGCAAGCTCAATCGCGCGCTCGTCGCGGCGCTCAGGAGAGGCGACGTTCGCGATTGGCTGCAGGTCATCGGCTGCGATCTGTTCCCGCCCGATCGCTCGTCAAGCGAATATTTGCGCGGCCTCGTCGCGGCAGAAATCGTGAAGTGGGGCGCGGTGATCAAGGCGAGCGGGATCGCCCTCGAGTAAGCAGGAGCGCGTCTTGCAAATCAGGGAAATGGATGCCGCCTTGGGCGCCGAGATCATCGACATCGAGCTCGCCAAGCCGCTGGCGCCGAATGCGGTCGAGGCCATCGCGGCGGCCTGGCGCGATCGGCTCGTCGTCGTTTTCCGCGGGCAGAGGCTCTCCGATCCCCAGCTCATGGCCTTCAGCCGGAATTTCGGCCCGATCGATCCGCCCGGTCCCAACCCGTATGGCGCGCCCTTCAACAAGGAGCACCCGGAGATCAACATCATCTCCAACGTGGTCGAGAATGGCCGCCCGATCGGCGGTCTCGGCGACGGCGAGGCCGTGTGGCACGCGGATATGACCTATATGGAGGTGCCGCCGAAGGCCGCGGTGCTGCACGCGCTTGAGGTGCCGCCGCCGGAGGCGGGCGGCAACACCTATTTCGCCAACATGTTCGCGGCCTACGCAACGCTGCCGGCGGAGCTCAAGCAAGCCGCCGCCGACAAGGTCGCGGTGCACGATGCCTCGCGCAACAGCGCCGGCGGGCTGCGCACGGGCTATAAGGCCGTCACCGATGTGCGCGAGACGGTCGGCGCGCATCATCCGCTGGTGCGCACGGAGCCTGGGAGCGGACGCAAGGCGCTGTTCCTTGGCCGGCGGCCGAACGCCTACGTGCTTGGACTTGCGGTCGCCGAGAGCGAAGCTCTACTCGATGCGCTGTGGCAGCACGCGACGCAACCGCGCTTCGCCATGTGCCATCGCTGGCGGCTCGGCGATGTGCTGATGTGGAACAATCTCGCGGTCCTGCACCGGCGCGATCCGTTCGACCCCAAGACGCGGCGCGTCATGCACCGCAGCCAGATAAGAGGCAACGAGCGCGTCGCGTGAGCGGAGCGCCCATCATTCGGCTGCTTGTTGTTGCGCGACCACGGCATCAGCGGGCGCGGCCGGCGGAGCCTTGCTGGCCGCGGGCTCGGCGAAGCCGAGCGTAACCCGCAGTCCCGGGGCATTGTCGGAAAGCTCCAGGCGCGCGTTGTGCAGGTCGGCGATCGCCTTGACCAGCGTGAGGCCGAGCCCGGTGCCGGGCGTGGAGCGGCTCGCCTCCAGACGCACGAAGCGGCGCAGCACGCGCTCGCGGTCGGCCGCCGGCACGCCCGGACCGGTATCGCGCACGGTCGCCTCGACGGTCCCGTCGCGGCTCGTGACCGCCACACAAATGCCGGCGCCCTTGCCAGCGTGGCGGATGGCGTTCTCGATCAGGTCGGCGAGCGCCTGGGTCAGCAGATCGCGGTCGCCGGGTACGCGCAGATCGCTGTCGATCTGAGTGGTGAGGCGCTGCCCGGCTTCCTCGGCCTCGGGGCCATAGGCGTCGGCAAGCGTCTCGGCGACGTCGGAGAGGTCGACCAGGTCGAAGCGCGCGCGCCGAGCGCCCGCCTCGATCTCGGCGATGCGTAGAAGCGCGTCGAAAGTGGCGATGATCTGCTTGGCGTCGGCCGCCGCCGCGCGCAGCACGCCCTTGGCTTGCTCGGCGGGGATGCTTTCCGCTTCGTCCAGTCGATGCAGCAGGCGCGTCATCGGCGTCTTGAGATCATGCGCCGCGTCGATGGTGATCTGCCGCGTCGTCTCGATCAGGACGGCGAGACGATCGAGCACGGTGTTGACCGCCACCGCCATGCGGTCGAGCTCGTCGCCCGAGCCCTCGACCGGCAGGCGGCGGGTCATCTCGCCCGACGCATAGGCACTGAGCGCGACCTGCGTGCGCCCGATGCGCCGGTCGATCCGCCAGGCGATCAGCGCCGCGCCGCCAATTCCCGCCAGCAGCACGAAGCCGATGCTCCACAGGAGCGCGCTGGTCACCGCCTCGCGCGAATCCTCGACGATGTCCATGCCCTCGCCGACCACGAGAGTGAGCTGCCCCACACGGCGGCCGTAGACGAGGGCGCTGGCCGAGCGAAATTCAGGGGCCTCGTTGAGCTCGATATCGTCCGCGGGCACTTCGTGCCAGCCGATCACGGAGGACAGGCCGGGATCGCCGGCGATCCGCGCGCCACCACCATCGAACAACGCCGCCACGCGACGCTGGCCTATCGAACGGAGCACCCGCTCGGGCGGGTCGTAGCGGTCGCGCTCGAGCCGCCCCGCGATCATGTCGGCGGCCGCCATGATGTCGGTGCGAAGATGCGCCAGAATTTCTTCGCGCACCATCACGTAGGTCACCGCGAAGGCGGCCACGACCGTAAAGGTGAACAGCGCCAGGAAGAGCGCGGCGATGCGGACCGCGCCGGAGCGGTGCAGCGCCATCATCGGCGCTTGGCCCGCTCGGTGGGTGTGGGGCCGTCGAGGATATATCCCATGCCGCGCTCGGTGCGGATGAGCGGCGTGTCGAAGGGCCGGTCGACCTTGGCGCGCAGGCGGCTCACATGCGTCTCGACGATGGAGGATTTGGGATCGAAGCGGAAATCCCAGACCCGCTCGAGCAGCATGGTGCGCGTCATCAGCCGGCCGCGGTTGCGCATGAGCACCTCGAGCAGCTTGAACTCGCGCGGCATCAGCTCGATTTGCTGGTCGCCGCGGCGCACTTTGCGGGCGACCAGATCCATGACGAGGTCGCCGGCCTGCAGCACGGTCGCTTCGCCGGAATGGATCGGCGGGCGGCGCGCGAGCGCATTGAGGCGCGCCATGAGCTCGGAGAAGGCGAACGGCTTGCCGAGATAATCGTCGGCGCCCGCCTCGAGCCCTTCGACCCGGTCCTCGATGCCGCCGCGCGCGGTGAGGAAGATGATCGGCGTCTGCACGCCGGCACCACGCAGGGTCTTGACCAGCGCAAGCCCGTCGAGCCCCGGCAGCATCCGATCGATGACGGCGGCGTCATAGGCGACGGTAGTGGCGAGCACGAGGCCTTCGCGGCCGTCGAGCGAATGGTCGACCTCATGCCCGGCTTGGCGCAGCCCCTTCTCGACAAAGGCCGCGGTCGGCTGGTCGTCCTCGATGAGCAGGATTTTCATCGCGCACCGAATATAGCATCGCGCCAAATCGCCTCGCGAACCTTACAAAATTGTATAGTTGTCGAAAGGTGGAGGAAAGTCCCTTCCTGCACGTAAGGGGTGCCTGAGAGCGGAAAACAAAGTCCTGCGGTCAGGCAGCGTCAATGCAGGGTTCCCCCAATTTTTTGCATTGGCGCCACACCGCAAGACGTTGAACTTGCTGCACTAAACTTGCTGGTGGTCCGGGTGGGCGCTTGCGCGGCCCGGATCACTGGCACCATATTTTGAGGCGAGCGAGTTTCCGGCTGACGCGATCGCGAAAATCAGTCTATTCGCGAAGTTGAAATTCAAGATGCGCCCGGGCGGGAAACCGCGCCGGGTTTTTGTTGGGCCCAGAGATAAAGTCTTTGGCCGAGCCGTCGCGGCCATCCGCGCCCGGGCGAACATGTGGATGCCCGCGCCATAAGGCCGGGTTACGCCTCGCCTTCGCGGGCTACGCGCGGGCATGACTCTGCGACTTGCGCGAACCCAAGTTGGCGGCGCCGCCAGGGCTTGCCGCGATCCTGCAAATCAGTCTGCAAATCAGTCTAGTCGCGAAAATTGAAACTGACGAAGTGTGCGCCGGGGCTCGCCCGTTCCGGCTTTTTTATTGCCTGAGTTCGTGCGAACCGTTCAAAGGTATCAAAGTAGGGTCTTAACGGTCCGGTAGGCTGTTTAGTGTTCTGTTTTGGCGCCATGCAGTCGCGTAGCTCACGGCTGGATTGGATCGGCAAGGTTTTGGCCGATCCGGACGCAGCGCCCACCCGGGCCGGGACGGCGCCACTGCGGCTCGTTGCCGAATCACCGCCGGCGGCAGACGCGGCCAAGGCCGTGCGTAAGCCGCTCGGGCGGCTGTTGAAGTGGGCGCGCTGCTGGCGAAGCAATCTCGCGTAGGAGCCGGAAAGGGGCGGCGCACCGGCGAGGTAATTCTGCTTGTTGCATCCGGTGCACAACCATGGTGTCCCCGATCCGGGCCATGGACATGTCACCCTTGATTCCTTCGCGACGCAATCTGGAGGGCTCAATGCTGGCGGGACTCGGTTCTGGGCGCGAACTGGAACTAATGAGCCCGTCAACGCAAATACCACCGGGATCAGCATTCAGAATGCCGGTTCCGAGGGAGCTCACTCGATTCTGTCACCAGCGATGACAGCGCCCTGGATCCTGCGGATGATTTGATATTTGACGCGGCGGAGCGTCGTCGGAAACCTGATGGTTGCGGCCAACTCCGCACCCTGACGCCCAGCGAGCCCGGCGGCACTATAGATTCGCATCGCTTGCTTGCGCTCAGGTCACGGAAAGCGGCCATGGAAGTCGGAGATTAGCGAGCGTCACCGTCATCGCAATCGTTTCCGCCTTCGGCGCCGCGCGTGTCCGTGCCGAGGGCGACAGCAACAACAAAGTTCGCATCGCCTTCGTGGGCGATTCGTTGTCCGACGGCTATTGGGAAGGTGTCAGCGTCACAGCCGCGCGACCCCCGCCTCAAGTTGCTGATCGATTTCGGCCGCTTCGCCAAGAACAGCACCGGCCTGACGCCGCCCGACCGCTTCGATTGGGCGGCCGAGCTCCGTCCCGACGACAACGGGCGCATGGTGCAGACCCGTACGTCGGATGGTGAACACTTCACGCTCGCGGGCGAGATGCTCACCGCGGTCTATTTGTTGCCAAGAATTGTTGCGAACGTGACACAGAGGAGTGTCAGCGCCTGCACCAAGTGCGAGGCGCAGTCGCACGATCCGTCGCCCCCGCCGGATTCGCAAGAGCGAGCGCAGCCGCTAGAAGCGCAGCCTCAGGAAGCCGAGTCGCAGGAAGCACGGTCGAGATGAGCTTGGCGCGGACAGGCACTTGGGCGATTTTCGCGACCGCCGGCGCGGTCGGCGCGACCGGCCTCTATTTGACCTTTGGCCTGGTCGCCTCGGTGCTGCAGCCCACCTCCGTGCGTGAGGGCGCGTCCGACCCTCGGCGCTCCGCGCTGACTCAGCCAGCGCCCACGCCGCCCGTGCCGGCTTCGGCCGGGGCACAAACCGCGGCCTTGGAGCCGAATGCCTCGCCGGTGCCCGAGCAGACGCCGCCGACCGCATCCCTCGCTCCGCCGAACGAGGGCGTCCCGGTCGATACCGGCGAGCCGGTCGAGATCGAGGTGGCCGATCCCAAGGTCATCTCCGTTGGCGGCGCCGGCGGGGGGCAGGGCACACGCGGTCTCGTCATCTTGCATATCGGCGACAACCACACCTCGGCCGACTTCCTGACGGGCGAGCTGCGGCGCCGCCTGCAGGCGCGCTTCGGCCGCGGCGGCACCGGCTACATGACGGCCGGCCATCCGCATATCGGCGTGCGCAGCTCGACCATGAAGATCACCGCCTCGTCGGGCTGGACCTACAAATCTCTGCAGCGGCCCGATGCCCATGTGGGAGAATTCTGGCTGTCCGGCTACGACGCGGTCGCCAACGCCGCCGGCGAGACCATGAGCTTCGCCTCCGAGCAGCCGCTCACCTTCGATGCAATCGAGATCGAAGCCATCGGCCAGCCCGGCGGCGGCGCGATCGACATCAAGCTCAACGGCAGCATCTCGGCCCATTACGATCTCGCCTCCGCCCGCATCGAGCCCGTCGCCATCCGCCTCTCGCCGGTGCGTGGGCCGACCGACAAGGTGCAGGAGGTCGCGGTCACCACGACAGGCTCCGGCACCGTCTCGCTTTCGAGCGTCTCGATCTACAACAGCCGCAGCGGCGTGACCTACAACAGCGTCGGCTATGTGGGCGCGCAGATCGGCCTGCTCAGCAAGATGAATGAGAAGAATCTGGCGAGCGACCTCGTGCGCATCGATCCGCAGATCGTGGTGCTCTCCTTCGGCACCAACGAAGCCTCCAACGAGCATCTCGACATCGCCCAATACACCAAGGTCTACGAGCGCGTGGTCAATCGCGTCCAGACGGCGCTGCCGAACGCCGCAATCGCCATCATCTCTCCGCCTGATTTCAACGAGACACCGCCCGGCTGCTCCAAGGACAAAGAGGCGGGATGCCGCACCAGCGAGCCCAAAATTGCCTCCAGTACTGCGAGCGCGAAAGCGGCGAGGGCGCTCGCGAGCGCCGAAGACTGCGGCGCTTGGCGCGCGCCGGCCAAGCTCGCCCAGATCCGCGAGGCGCAGCGTGATATTGCGCAGCGCTACAACCTAGTGTATTGGAACTGGGCCTCGATCATGCCGAGCGAATGCGGCGCGCATCAGTGGTTCACCGCGAGCCCCCCGCTCATGGGCCGCGACCATGTGCACTTCACCGCCGAAGGCTACACGCGCAGCGCCGAGCAGTTCCTCAATGTCCTCCTCCCCATGATCGAGAAGGTCCGGGTGGGGGGCAATGTTATTTCCAAGGATTGAATTCGCGATCTTCTTCGCGTCGTCTTTCCGCTCACCTAGGCTCTCAACGAACACAACACCGCCAAGAAGTGGCTCCTGGCGGCGGCGAGCTACTTCTTCTATGCGTTCTGGAACGCAAGCTATTATGCTGATCCTGCTCGCAAGCTCGCTCGTGAACTTTGCGCTCGCGCTGCCGAAATGTGAACGGACCGGATCGGATGCGCTGCCCCGAGCAATCAGCATAGGTGACCATTCATCTTGCCTGGCTTCAGGCTTCCGGTCTTGCGCCGGAGCTTCTCCCACTTGGAAATGCAAGACGGGCTGATCTCAAGCGCCTCGGCAATCGAGCGCACTGTCTGCCTGGCGTCAGCGCGCAAGCGCCCGCTCCCGAATATCTTCAGAATAGAGGTTCGTCATCCATGCTGGCCGCCCACCCCGGCATGGATTTTGAATCAGAAACTCGCCTCCTTGGGAATCCCGATTCTGTCAAAAAGCAACATACTCTAAGGCGCGAGCCCCAGCCCCTTGCGCACCTCGGCCTTGACGGCCTCGAAGTCCGCCTTGAACTCGGGCTTCTGCAGCATCAGCGTCACCATCACGGTTGCGCCGATATGGCCGCCTTCCCAATCGGAGGGATAGGCGACGCCACTGGCGATGCGCTGCTCGCCATATTGCCAGCCGCGCGCGTAGAGCTCGGAGCGCTTCTCCGGCACCATCATGCCGAGCAGCAGCGCGACCTCGGCCCCGAAGGTGCTGTGGCCGCTCGGATAGGTCGGCCCCTGCGAGGCGGCCGCGATATC
>Ga0126371_10005581_pt1 | contig 11172 bp, 10 predicted proteins | sample PanSoiMetaPlot_4_FD_110145 | JGI IMG/M metagenome (GOLD analysis project Ga0126371, IMG submission 110145) | Tropical forest soil microbial communities from Panama - MetaG Plot_4 | ecosystem: Environmental > Terrestrial > Soil > Tropical forest > Bulk soil | place: Panama | collected 2016-02-17
TATGTGCTGATGTTTCCATTCTATGGGACGACGATTGCCGACATGCAGCTTGCGCAAATAGTTCACGGCGTCGTCGCCGTGCTGTTCGTCGCCGCGATGCTAGGGCACATCTATATCGGCACGATCGGCATGGAAGGCGCATTCGAAGCAATGGGTCAGGGCACCGTTGATTTCAATTGGGCCAAAGAGCATCACAGTCTTTGGCCGAAGCTGAAAGAGCAGAACTTGCGCACTGGACCCGGCGAATTGCGGGGCAAACCGTCCGCCACGCCAGCGGAATGACGACGACTGCGGCGTTGCGACACGTCGATTAGGAGGATTTGCCATGCGCGCATTTTTGGCAGCATGCTTAGCCATCGTGGTCATTGGGGCGGGCAGCTACTTCGCCCTCAGCACGCTGCAACAGCCGACGGGCGTCGCCTATACGACCGATGGCGCACGGATCAGCCCACAATGGAGCTGGCGCGCGGTATTCCGGCAGGCCAAGGCGGGCGAACCGGCGATCAAGACCGGCATGACTATTCCTGCGGCGCCTGGCGAACTGGCAGGTGATTGCGACATGCGCACGGCTTGGCAGTGGATCTTCGTCGACTTTGGCAGTCCGAAGGGGGAAGCCGCCTGCTCTGTGTCTCAATAGGATGACCAAAATCGTTAAGCCATTCCCAGGAATTGCGACGGACAGCCTGCTGCCGTATTGACGGGCGGCCGCCATAGCTTGCCCCTGTCCCTCCATATTTTGCGGGCGTGATTCGCGTTGCTCGACGAGTGCTTCCTACATGCGTGCGTCGATGCGGCCCCCAGTCCACGACCGGCGCGCCCGAAGCGGGCTCGCACGCGGGCAGGGCTGCGCCTCAGAAACCGGTACCTATGACGCTCCTGCGCGAGCGGTTTGTGGAGCAGCCGGCGGCCGACCCGGCTCTACCGGCGCCGGTTCGCGCGACTGCGAGAGGGGTGTCGTGTGTTGGGTGGACGTGCGGTTCGCGACGATCGGCGATTTCTTGCTCGGCGGCGAGCAACCATCATTTGGTTGCCGTTGAAGGTCAGCAACGAAATCATCGGTGATGTTGATCTCGCCGACAGGTTTATGGCTGTGCTTCAAGAAGACGTTGATAGCTTTGACCGTAGTGCCAATCCGGCCATCAAGCTTGCCGTCAAGGCAGCCAAGCCGCTTAAGCTCGGTTTGGGCGCGGTGGGTCTGCTCGGGAAGATTTGCATTTGCGGTCTGAGGTGATACGCCAGGAGGCGTCGTTAAAGCGGGCAGCCCTTTCGTCACCGTCCGCATCGTCAATGATCTCGTGCCCGGCAACCTCTCGCGCGCGCTCAAGGGTGAATCGATCGGTACCCGGATTCATGCGTGAGCGGGCGTAAAGTTCCTTGACGGCGCGACGGCGTTGATCGGCCGCTTGCTCCGCGTGCCGCACGGTTTGCAAAGAGCCCGATTGCTTTCAGGAACGCCAGGTCGCGAAATGAAGATTTCTGCCGTCGAAGCCACCGAGCCCCGGCCGCCACGCAGCGCAAGCTTTGCCGGGCTTTTTGTTCTTTTCTCCAAAATTGCCCTTTCGAGCTTCGGTGGCGGCGTGTCAGCGTGGATGCATGCGGCTCTTGTGGAACGGCGCGGCTGGCTCGATGAAACTGAGTTTTGGAGCGCCCTCGCGTTGGCGCGGATCATGCCAGGGGCGAATATCGTCAACCTTGCCGTACTGATCGGTCACCGCCTGATCGGATTTCGCGGCGCGGTGGCTGCGGTTGCGGGCATTCTCGTCGGCCCCAGCTTCATCGTAGTAACAGCCGCGACTCTCTATCGCCGTTTCGCCGGCGCGATGATCCTCGATGCCGTGCTTGCGGGCGCCGCGGCGTCGGCAGCAGGGCTCCTCATCGGCATGGGGCTGAAGTCCAGCAGCCGAATCGTTCGCAAAGGCCCCGCATCCAAGGGGCTCACTGCACACGATGTAGGGACAATCGCGATTCTCGTCGCGACGTTTGCGCTGATCGGCGTGTTGCGGTTCCCGACGGCGCCCACCGTATTATGCCTGATGCCATGCAGTCTTGGGCTCGCTTGGTTTGGCGCCCGAAAGAGGCCGATGGAAAGGGAATACGATGGAGGATAGTAGAACCTTGGTCGCCCTCCTTTTCGTGTTCGTGCCGCTCTCCCTGGTTTCAATCGGCGGCGGCCCTGCGGTGTTTGCCGAGATGCAGCACCAAGCGGTCACCGTGCACGGCTGGGTAACGCAACGGCAATTTGTCGATCTGTTTGCCATCTCGCGTGCGGCTCCCGGACCAGGCGCGCTGTTGGCAACGTTGATCGGTTGGCAGGCCGCCGGATGGCCCGGAGCGCTTGTTGTCTCGCTTGCGTTCTTTCTCCCCTCGTCGATCGTGGTCTACGTCGCCGCTTGTTTCTGGAATCGCCTGCGCGGATCCACCTGGCACCGCGCCGTCGAGGATGGATTTGTTCCCATTGCGGCGGGACTTGTGCTCGCAGGCGCCTTGGCCATCCTGCAATCGGGAGGCACCGATCCGTTGGCGGGGGTAATAGCCCTCGGCGTTGCCACCTGCCGGTTGTGGCGCCCCAACTTCCATCCCCTTATCCTGCTCGGCCTCGGCGCATCCGTTTTCGCGTTCGTGCGGGCGCTTGTATAATAGACTAAACGGAATGGTCCGGCCGTGCTCCTGCCCCACCGTCGCGCTGGGCACCTGGATTGCTTCATTTCGCTCGCAATGACAGCATCAAGCCGCGTCGATGTTGACTGACCGTTCACGCCGTTCGCAGGCCGGCCGCAAGAGCGATCCAGGCGAGGCCATAGAAAATCAGATCGATCCCGACAAAGAGACCGATCACCCACAAGCCCGATGCAGGCCATTGCGCAAGGATGAGGCCGCCTAGCACGAGCATGATGATCCCGTCGAACGCCTGCCAGCCCCAGCCAGGCAACGCAACCGCAAATGAGGCGATCAGCTGAAACAAGCCGCCGATCAAGAAAAATACCGCCATCACGACGGTCAGGGCTTCGGCGCTGATCAGCGGTCTCGCAACGAGCATCACCCCGATGACGCCGAAGAGGATCGCGGCCAGCAGGTGATGGAAGAAGCCTACCCAGTGCCCAACAATCAGGGCCTGGACGACCTCGATGCCCGAAGCAATGATGAGAAGCCACCCGAAAAAGAGCATCGTAGCGACCGTGGCCACAACAGACCGGACAACGGCCGCGATACCGAGCAGCAGCAATGCGATCCCAAACACCAGAAACCACCCCCAATACTGGGCGATTTCGTGTGGAATCTGGATGTCGAGAGCCTGAATGCCCCCCAGTATCATAGTTCAGCTCCTTTGCGACACAGCTCCGCGGCTGCCAAACTATTTCTGCTCGGCTTTGTCGGCAGAATGATGAGCAGCAACAGCATCAAACAACCGCCACTCACGCTGGCGACTCCTTCGGGCAGCCCACGCAGGAATCCAACGCCGAGCGCAGCGGCGGGTTCCGCTACGTCACAACTCGAATTGTGAGGCGTAAATTTTTAATCGTGCCTCACCTAGGCAGAAGCGCGCCGTTGCTCGGTACCGTGACGATCGTGCTCCTCGACATGGGCCTTCACTGCTTCTTCGGCGTGGCCTCTAGCGTGAATTATATGGCCCATTGCGGTGTGAGCATGATGTGCCGCCGTTTCGTGGCGCCCAACCTCGTGGTGCTTAGCTGCCTCCTCATGATGAAGCGCCGCATGCTTCAGGTGTTCTGAAGCCTTTTTATGGTGTCCAGCAGCTTTTTTCGACATGAGATTTCTCCGCGTACTGTCCCCAGGCCTAGTCCTTATAACCAACGCAAGAGATGGCGGGTCGTTCCTGTGGAGATGGAGACTGGCCACCAAAGATCACTTGTTCCAATTCTCGGGTGCGCTCCCGCTACGGCGGTGCTTGCGGGATTGCGGACGTCGATCCAGGCCGCGGAAGGACCGGATCGATAAATGCCGTCCGTTCAATATGCTGGGAGGAAGCATGGCGGCCAGGCATCTGTTATGTCACTACCGCATTGGCCGAGCGAAGCTAAGTTCGTGGCCATCCGGATCGGTCAGGTGAAAGAACCGCTCACCCCAATCGGCATCGCGCGGTGGCGCGTCTGGTCGATAACCGGCCGCGATCACATTCGCATAGAGGGTGTCAACATCGGAATGGTAGAAGATGACACGCCCCCACCAAGACCACGTTCGTTCCGCAGGCTGTGCGATCAGATTGAGAAAGCTGGTTCCAGCCCGAAAGCTTGTAAATGCTGCGCCATCACCACCACGAATGATCTCAAATCCCAGGGTGCGGTAGAATGCGACGGCACGTGCCATGTTGTGCGTGGCCAGCGTAACGGCACTGACGCTCTCGATCATTGTGGCACTTCTCCATTCTTCATCCTAACGCCGAAATGGCTCGGGGCGTCGCGCCACCCCATAACAGCTCTGCGAATCCATGCTCCCGTCTTTCGCCCTAGATTCCGGCGCGGGACGATAATGGTGTCAGCGCTCGGCCGTTTGCGTAACTTCCGCTGGAGTCACGGGCTGCCATTGCGGCTGCGTTAGCGCAACGACCGTGCACCTCACATGGGGACGACTTGCCGCAACGCGAAAGTCGGCAGAGTTGGGCGAGGTGTCCGGGCGGGCCGCTATTCTTCCCCAACCTTGGTGAAGGGGAAGCGTGTCGCCCACAACTTCAGCCAGGCGCTGATCCGCATCAACGCGGCGCACGATCTCGGCAATTTTCGGCGCCGCGCTGTAGGAGCGGCTCCGGCCCTTGCGGGTACGTTGGCGGCACGTCCGGAGTACCCCAGATCGCTGCCGACTTGCTGGCAACGCCCAAGTCGGCAGGGTCGCGGGCCACTAGCAAAACGCGATGCCCAATCGCAGGCACCGCGCTACCAGAGAGACACTCGACGCTGCAGGTGGGTCAGTTCAGCCGACACCGGCGCCCCTCGGGGCCGAGGTGGAAGCCCGGAGGGCACGCACGCTCATAACCTTGGTTCGGCCAACAGCGCCGCCCCGCGGGGCCGAGATGCCAGCCTAGTGGGCATGCACGATTGGTCGCCATTGGATGACAAAAGCCGCCCGGACCACGCCACCATCCGGGACCGCAACCCTCTGCGGCATTCGCGGCACCCGCAAAACCTGCAACGCCACCAGCGAGTGCAGCGCCCAAAACCAAACTCTTCAGCATAGCTGTTCCTCCGATCTGTCCTTTCAAGGCAGAAGTGCGCACCATATGACGTCAATCCGACTGAACGCCGCCTGAACGCGGCGGCGTCACTTGCGATTTCTGCGCAGGCTCATTCTGCGCGGCAAGGGCCCGCGGTGCTCCACGGGCGGCATCCCTGATCGTTTCGTGCCCGACGGGGAAGGCTCACGGACGACATGGTTGCCATACGCAGCGACGCCATGACGAGCTGATCGCCTGCCCCAAGTCACGCGCCGGTCAGCTCAACTTGTGGTCTGAGCAGCACGCCGTCCCCCACCGCCGAACTCTTCAACGCGCCGGTCAGCTCAACTTGTGGTCTGAGCAGCACGCCGTCCCCCACCGCCGAACTCTTCAAATCGCTCTCCGGAATCGACGCTCTGCATGTGCCCTACAAAGGCGGTGCGTCTGCACTCAGCGATCTCGTCGGCGGCCAGTTATCGTTATGATCGAGAGCATGCCCGGCACAATGCCTTACGTAGGGGCCGGGGAATCTGCTGGCGATCGCGATACCTCGCGAAGCGCCTCCGGCCAACGGCCGGATCAAGCGCACAGTCGTAAATTATGCCCCACAATGTTGGAGAATGCGGCAGTCGACAGGTTCCATCTCGCATTGACGCCCCCTGCACAAACGCAATGACCACCGCTTCCGTGTGTATCCGCGGCCAACAAAGAATTGGCGGCCGACTGTCTTTCAGAAAATCATCTGCGATCTCGCCATGTCGCCGCTTCCATGCCCGTCCACTCACTCAAAGCTATCTCATTAGATCTAAGAACAGACTCGCGGCTACCGCAGCGCGACAGGAGGGTGGGGGTGGGCGCGCTCCTGCGCGGGGCAATACTTTGGTTTTGGGACTCTAGTACAGGGTCGTCATTTTTCGCTCTGCGCGGTGAAAGCTCCTGAGTCGACAACAAGTTCGGCGAGGTGCGTCGGCACTCGCCGACGTCAGGGTCCGGGCCGTCAGGCTGATTATCAGCATGCGCACCCTCAGGCATGATGCCCCAGCGAGGGACGAGAAATCTTAAATTGTCCGAGAAGATGACCGTCACAGGTCAGAGTGACGCGCCGGTCTGTCTAACGTGAAGAGGGTAAAGGTACCGGTCGTGGCCGTAATGCCGACAGCTGGCGCCAGATTTTTCTGCGCTCAGCCAGCCACTGGTTTCATGACCACTGCCGATTGCGGCAGGAGCTATGAGGTTCCTCATCTCGCGCCCTGAGACGCGTATGCAATGTGGATATCGTAATCGGATCGACTCGTATGGATTTCAAAGCCGCCAAACTGCCCGGCGAGATCATCTCGATCGAGGCGTTTTCGCATGCGATAGAGTGCATCTACGACTGCGCCCTCGATCCGGTGCGCTGGACCCACGCTATTGACGCGATCAGTCTCGCGGCGCCGCGACAGCGTGATCGCATCGGACAACTCGTGGTGTCCAGTCACGAGACCGAGGGCGCCGCTGCCGATCGCGACATTGCGGTGGTCCGGCTGCTCGCGCAGCACATCCGGCGGGCGATCGCAATCAGAGATACGCTCGACATGCACACGATGATGATCAGCACATTCAAGGCTGCGCTCGATCTGATTGGCCCGGGCGTTGTGCTGGTCGATCGCGATGCGAAGATCATCTACGCCAATCGCGCGGCGCGCTCCATGCTCGCAGCCGGTTCGCCGATCCGCTCGGAGCGGGGAGCGGTACACACCTGCCGGCCGCAGACCTCGGCGGCGCTGCGAGACGCCATTGCCAATGCCGCCGACGGCGAGGCCACGACCGGCAGCGCCGGAATCGGCATCCCAGCGCCGCAGGCGGACGGCGAACCGGCGCTGATCTATATGCTGCCGCTGATGCGTGGCGATATCCGCGGGCACGTTGCACCGCATGCTGCCGCGGCTTTATTCGTCACCGTAAAGGATGGCGGGGCTAGGTCGTTCGCGGAGGTCATCGCGGCAATGTTCGACCTTTCGGCCGCCGAAGAGCGCACGCTCGAACGCCTGCTCGCAGGCGATACTCTGGCAGAGGCCGCTGACACGCTCGGTATTGCTGTCACAACGGTGCGGACACACTTGACCCACATTTTCGACAAGACCGGCGCGTCGCGGCAGGCGGAGCTCATCCGCCTAGCGGCTAAGTTCTCCCCGCCGTGCCGTTGAAGGCCGCTCTCTGTGCTCAATTCGCGCGATCAAAATGGCAGGAAGGTCTGTTCGAGTGCCTGCCTTGCGGCGAAATATGCAGTGCAAAAAGCCGGCGCGGCATTGTTGTCGCCTTCCACGGTGTGCGATCCCTTCAGGTTGGCTGAAGCGACAACCCCTCGAACGCTCTTGGCCCGCCACTAGCTCCTGGATCGCGGGGGCAGCGCCGCGATACCGGCAAGATTCATTTGGGAAATGCCAGGGACGGCAGGCGGTGCATCCAGGGCTGAGCGTGTTCGAGCTGGCTCGCGAGTTGCAGCAATTGTGTTTCGCCCCCGAATTTGGCGATGAATTGTACTCCTACCGGTAATCCGTCCGTGGTCCAATGAAGAGGGACGCTCATCGCCGGTGTTCCCGTCAAATTTGCGAGCTGCGTGAACGGCACATAGGCGAGGTTCTGACGGGAGAGCTCGGCAATTGCCCCCTCCATCAGGTTGAGCCGTGCCATGATGGCAAGCAAGCCCGTATTCAAAAGGATAGACAGAACCCGCCGCTGGCCAGCCGGGATTAGCGTTGCCTCATGGCCGATAGGGGGCGTCGCGACGGTTGGGGTGAGGAAAAGATCATAGCGCTGATGAAATTGACCCAAGGCGCGAGAGAATTCGTTCCAACGCCGGCGACTGCGAATATAGTCTCCAGCGCTAGCGGATTTGCCGAAAGCTTCCAGCAACAGCGTCGTTAGTTCGAAATCAGCGCTCTTCGCCCCTACGGCGCGGACCTCGCCAAGAGTCGCCGCCACTTGGCCGAAATACATTTCAAGATAGCAGCGCGCCAAGGCTGCGCCATCATATTGCGGTCGATCCTCACCAACGTCATGCCCGAGTGACCCGAGCAGTTTGGTGGTGTTCTGAACTGCCTCGACCGCTTCGGGCGCGACATCGGTGCCGATCGGCGATCTCGTGCTAAATCCGATTTTGAGGCGTCCCGGATCGCGTATCATCGAGCTGACGAAGCTACGCTCAGGCTGCGCGATCACAAAAGGGTCGCCCTGATATGGGCCGGCGAGTACATCTAGCAACAGGGCCGAATCTCGAACGCTGCGCGACAGGACGTGATCGCTGGAGGCTCCCTCCCAAATCTCGCCGGCAGTTGGCCCCGGCGGAACCCGGCCGCGCGACGGCCGAAGGCCGAAAAGTCCGCAATAGGAAGCGGGAATGCGTATCGACCCGCCACCGTCATTGGCACCTGCGATCGGAGCGATTCCCGAAGCGACGGCCGCGGCGGAACCGCCGCTCGAACCACCGGGTGAACGCGACAGATCCCATGGGTTCTTGGTTATGCCGAATGCAAGTGGGTCGGTCACGCCTTTGAGCCCGAGTTCCGGCGTGTTGGTCTTGCCGAAGATGACTGCGCCGGCATCCAGCAGACGTTGCACGACGATCGAATGCTGTTTTGGGATGATCTTGCGGAAGCCGCGGCTGCCATACGATGTCGGCAAGCCGGCATAGTCCTGGATGGCGTCTTTGATCAGGACGGGGACGCCGGCAAGTGCACCGCTCAGCGGTTTTTGGACCCGCTCGCGAGCTTCCTCTAGCATTGGCACGTTGACAGCGTTGAGCACGGGATTCAAGCGTTGCAGCTGCGCGATGGCAACCTCTAACAATTCGGCAGCGCTGACATCGTGCTCCTTCACCATTTGCGCCAGAGCGGTCGCATCGGTTCGAACATAGTCCTCTACGCTGAGCACCATCAAAGTGCCTTTCAGTGTAAAACTTTAAGATCGCGCACCACTAAACCCATCACAAGGTGGAAAGACAACCGGCAATAAGCTGGTGGAAAGCCTGACCTCTACTCATTGCGACTTCAGCGCGCGCCGCTTCCGGTCGATTTGCCATGGTCATACCGACTCCGGGTAATTGATCCGGCTGGATTCTCAGGGGCGAGCGAGGCATTTAGATAGGAGCGTCAAGAATCGCGGAGGCGGATCAATGGCGCGAGAAGATCAAGATGGGCACAATCGGCGGTATTGACTCCCCGTCCTATTGAGCGTTGCTGTCGCCATCTTCGGTCGGCTGATGCCGACGGGGCTTGGTGTCGATCAGGTCGAGCCCGTTGACATAACCACTCAGCGACCCTGCGACCGTCGCGGGTGGCCGCACATGCATGTCCGTCAAGTGGAAAGAAACCACGCGGCTTTGCTGCCGCAGGTCCCCAGATGTCCAATGAGGTGCTGATGATGAGCGCCGACCGGTCCGGGTAGGGCCGTGAGCGGGACTCATGCACCGCCGCAAATATCACGCAGGGTTTTCCCGCGGTCAGTTTCGGGTACTTGGCTGTCGAGCGCCCTTTAACAAATTCATCAATTGTCGCCCCCAAGTTGGGTGCGAAACTGCTGATTTATCTCGGCAATATGTCGAAACGAAAGGTATTATGTAAGGCGTTGCGACGGACCGCTCGTCTTTATCAAACCGGACATGATTCCTTATTTATTGTTCAATATCATCTAATATGTACGCTGTCTTCATTTAATGAAAATATCATACAAAGTAGAAAGATGCGCATGTTATCAACATTTAGTAAGAAAATGTCAGGAACTCCGATGATGTTAGCTAATCTTTATAACTTGATAGCACGTGTGCATCTTCTACAAGGATCGGCTACATTTGCACCAGGTCAGAGTCGGGCCAGAGGGGAACTACAGATTCTCAAGCCCTCGCTGCGCTGAAGCGTCTGAGCCCGATAGGCGGCCCTGAATTCGACGGTTCTCTCCCGAGACATTCAGGATCGCGGCCGAGATCTGCGCGCCGTCTCCCGCGTCAGTGGATCTTGAGGTATTCAAGAAGGGCCATGCGATCGGGCCCGGCTAGGTCCGTACCCCAGAGATGACCACCATTTCCGTCGCCCGTCCGCGTGGTGTCAACGACACAGTCCTGCTGGGCGCAGGCTGTGTCGACGTGGAAGCCGAGCATCACCGGGTCATAGTCGCGCCCACCCAGCGCAAATATCTTTGGCCGCTGCTCCGGGGGAAGCAGCAGGTGGTACAACGTCGGGACCGACCCGTTGTGCAGGTAGGGTGCCGCGGCCCAGATCCCATACAGAGGCCTCGCAGCATAGGGACCGTAGGGAGGTCGGCTATCGAGCAGGGTGTCGCGCCAAGTGACGCCTCCGCGTCGGTCGAGATCCTCCATCGCCCGCTGCTGCGCCGGATCGATTCCGGCCGCCGCGTAGGCCTTTTGTTTGATGCTGTCCACCGCGGCTTGAACGGTCCTCGCAAAAGAATTGCCGGCGAAAGCCGCGCCGGCCTTGACGCCGGCGCAGTTCCTCAGGAGTTGCGAGTCCTCAGCGGTGTAAGACCTGGGCGGGATCACGAGCGGGCCGGCGTCGGGGACCGGACACGGGATCCTGAGCGCCGCCGTGGCGTCCGTCCCGACGTCCTCCGGACGCATTCCGCGCAGCCTGATGAGACCGGTTGGGGTACGTCGATCATCACCATACTCGTGGCAGCCGGCACATTGGTTCTGGAATATGCGTTGGCCCGCAGCCGCCAGATCGGGGTTGATCTCGCCGAAGATCGCCGTAGGCCATCGAGGCGGATCGATGTAGTAGGCCAGCCACTCGAGGTCGTGCATGTTCTTGATCGGGATGGAGCTCTGGAAGAGAGAAGCAGCCTGGGGATCGAGTACGACGGTAGCCCCTGCGCCGAGAGTCTCGGTGACATTGCGCTCCATTACGGTGTTGGTGGCGATCGTCCATTCAACCCAGTCGTAATCCCTGAAGCCCCAGGTAGGCGGGAAGCGCTGGGGTTGCGCGCGGTACGCCTCGACCGGCTCCGGCGGCCGA
>Ga0126371_10005582_pt1 | contig 11172 bp, 8 predicted proteins | sample PanSoiMetaPlot_4_FD_110145 | JGI IMG/M metagenome (GOLD analysis project Ga0126371, IMG submission 110145) | Tropical forest soil microbial communities from Panama - MetaG Plot_4 | ecosystem: Environmental > Terrestrial > Soil > Tropical forest > Bulk soil | place: Panama | collected 2016-02-17
ACAGCGCTCCCGCCATTGCTGGAGAGCGTTTGGCGAATCTCTGTCAGGGTCATCAGATCCATAACTCAATCTATCATTCTTTGCTCGAGACCGCCGTACGCATCGACGCGCCGATCGCGTAGAAACGGCCAATGCGTCCGATGCTCGTTCACTCGACCCCACTCTACATCAGCCATTACAATTTCTTCTCGATCGACCGATCCATTGGCGATGATTTCGCCGCTCGGCGCGGCGATGAAACTTTGTCCCCAAAACTCGATCCCATCACCGCCAGCTGGCGCTTCATGACCCACACGATTTGCGGCTGCAACGTAACAACCATTCGCAATCGCGTGACTCCGCTGAATTGTCTCCCACGCAGCCTGTTGAGCGGCGCCAAATTCCTTTTTTTCCGACGGATGCCAGCCAATTGCAGTTGGATAGAAAATAATCTCTGCGCCGCGCAATGCCGTTAACCGAGCGGCCTCCGGATACCATTGATCCCAGCAAACGCAGACGCCAATTTTGCCGTGGGCCGTAGGCCACGCCTGAAATCCTAGATCGCCGGGCGTGAAGTAAAATTTTTCGTGATAAAGCGGATCGTCCGGAATGTGCATCTTGCGGTATTTACCCATGAGTTTGCCATTGGCGTCGATAATTGCGGCGGTGTTGTGATAGACTCCGGCGCTACGTCTCTCGAAAAGAGATGCGATGATAAGAACGCCTAACTCTCGCGCGACTTTCCCGAGGGCCGACGTCGAGCCTCCGGGGACCTCCTCAGCCAGTGCGAAATTTTTGTGATCCTCAGTCTGGCAAAAATACTGGGATCGAAAAAGTTCAGGCAAACAAACGATCCGCGCTCCTTTGTTTGCTGCCTCGCGAATGAAATCCAAGGCATGCGTGAAATTCTTCTCCGCTTCTGTTCCGCAGCGCATCTGGATGAGAGCAACTCTTGTTATCTGTGGCTTTGCCATTAATCGCTGGATTTTAACCGTTGACTTCTGGACGGCGCAGCGCGGAAATGCTTACAAATCAGGGCTGCGCTTCGCAGAGCGAAACGACTACAACAATTCTTTATTTCACAGAGTCGGCCGGTACGATCCTAATACTCTCGATCACGACCCGCTTCGTCGGCTTGCTCATTTCACCCGTGTTGGTTTTCGTCACCGGCGTATTACCAATCTTTGCGAGGACATCCTCGCCCTTGATCAGTTTGCCGAACGTGGTGTACTGGCCATCGAGCCGCGGAACCGGCGCAAGACAGATAAAAAATTGCGAACCAGCCGAATCGGGATCAGGGCCTCGCGCCATCGATATCACGCCGCGATTATGGGAATGATGGTTGAATTCCGCTTTGATTTTGTAACCAGGGCCCCCTTGCCCATAGCTCTCCTCTTTGGAAGGATCCTTCGAATTCGGGTCTCCACCCTGAATCATGAATCCTTTCACGATTCGGTGGAAAATGGTCCCATCATAAAAGCCATCCCGGGCCAACTTCTTAAAGTTCTCGATTGTATTCGGCGCGGCATCGGTCCAGAACTGCACGACCATTTCGCCTTCGCTCGTTTTTATCACGGCAACTTCATTTGATGTATTCACGGGTTTGTTCTCCTGACTGATTGCGTTTGTGACGCCGAGCGCAAAAGTCATCAGCAAGATCGACATCGTTTTCATAAGATCAGCACTGACACAAATCCCCGTCGCTGTCATTCGTTTTGTCATTCTGAGCGGAGTCGATGGTATTCCTGGAGACTGCGCACACGCAGTTTACGTTTCTGCAACGAACGAATCCCGTTTGCACTCGCCAGGGCGGCACGCACGGTGGTCATGATCGGGATCCGTTGTGCAAGAGAGGCATTCCGAATTCGCACCTCGTCTTCGCGCGGAACTTTTCCGCTCGGCGTGTTGATGATAAAGTTGATGTCACCATTTTTCACTCGATCGAGAACGTTCGGACGGCCCTGGCGAAGTTTGAACACTTTTGTTACAGGAATTTTTGCCGCCTTCAAAACTTCGAACGTTCCGGCAGTGGCGACAATGCCGAATCCGAGTTTCACAAATTCGCGCACAACGGGAACAACCGCCTGTTTGTCGCTGTCTTTCACGCTGACAAAAACGTTCCCTCCCTTGGGTAGCGGTGGCGGCGCAGCCATCTGCGATTTCGCGTAGGCAAGCCCCAGATCGACATCCATTCCCATCACTTCGCCCGTTGATTTCATCTCTGGACCAAGCGAAATATCGACTCCCTCGTAACGCAGAAATGGGAAAACCGCTTCTTTCACGGAAAAATGTTTCGGCACGATTTCTTTCGTAAAGCCGAGCTCGCGCAATGATTTTCCGATCATCACTTTGGCGGCGAGTTTCGCCAACGGGACGCCAATCGCCTTGCTCACAAACGGGACGGTGCGCGAGGCGCGCGGATTGACTTCCAGAACGTAAACCTCGTGCTCTTTTACGGCGAACTGCACGTTCATCAGCCCGCGCACACCCAATTCTTGAGCCATGGCTCTTGTTGCCGCAGAGATTTCTTCAAGCACTTTCTTCGACAATGAGAATGTTGGAATTACACAGGCACTGTCGCCACTATGGATGCCCGCTTCCTCGATGTGCTCCATGATTGCGCCGATCACCGTGATTTCGCCATCGGAAATGCAATCGACGTCGACCTCGATCGCGTCCTCAAGGAAACGATCAACCAGCACGGGGCGGTCTGGGGTTACTTCAATTGCGCTTGTCATGTAACGCCGGAGATCTTTCTCATTGTAAACCAACTCCATGGCGCGCCCGCCGAGGACGAACGAGGGCCGCACCAAAACCGGATAACCAATCTTTTTCACGATGGCGACTGCCTGGTCGGTGCTGATCGCCGAGCCGCTCGGGGTCTGCCGCAACCCAAGTTTATCGAGCATGGCTGCAAATAACCGCCGATCTTCCGCTATCTCGATGCTTTCGGGTTGCGTTCCCAGAATTGGCACCCCTGCTGCCCTGAGACCGCCGGCCAGATTGAGTGGCGTTTGGCCGCCAAACTGGACAAATACCCCTTCCGGTTTTTCCTGATCGTAGATGTTGAGTACGTCTTCCGAAGTGAGCGGCTCAAAATAAAGCTTGTCGCTCGTGTCATAATCGGTCGAGACCGTTTCCGGATTTGAGTTAACCATGATTGTCTCGAACCCGAGCTCGCGAAGCGCAAAAGCAGCATGCACGCAGCAGTAATCGAACTCAATTCCCTGACCGATCCGGTTAGGACCGCCACCCAGGATCAGAATCTTGCGCTTGCCGCTTTCGCGTCGCTCGTTCTCGTCACCGTACGTCGAGTAGTAATATGGTGTGTAAGCCTCAAACTCCGCTGCGCACGTATCCACAAGCCGGTAGGTGGGAACAACTTCTGCCGACTTTCGCCGTGTGCGGACGTCGTTCTCACTTATGGCTTCGGCGATCGCCAGTTGCCGGTCTGAAAAGCCAAGCTTTTTGGCGTGGAGAAGTCGGGGCCGATGCATCCTTAGCGTGTGTGGCGCCGGCTTCTTGTCTGTGTCACCCAGGGTTTGCGATTCCTCGACAATCCCCCGCACATTTTCCAAAAACCACTTGTCGATCTTCGTCAGCTCAAAAACCTCATCGACCGACATCCCATCGCGGAATGCCTGGGCGAGATAAAAAACGCGGTCCGCGTTGGGAATCGAGATTTTCAAGCGCAGAGTTTCTGAATCGGCAGGTTGATCCTCGCCGTCGTTGCACAAACCGAAGCGCTTGATCTCCAGGCTGCGCAGCGCTTTTTGCAACGCTTCCTTGAAGGTGCGCCCGATGGCCATCGCTTCGCCCACGCTTTTCATCCGTGTCGTAAGCGTCGCGTCTGCTTGTGGGAATTTTTCAAACGTGAACCGCGGCACTTTTACAACGCAATAATCGATGGTCGGCTCGAAACAGGCAGGCGTTTCGCGCGTAATATCGTTTTTGATCTCATCCAATGTGTAACCGACAGCGAGTTTGGCGGCAATTTTCGCAATTGGGAACCCGGTCGCTTTCGATGCCAGCGCGCTCGAACGCGAAACACGGGGGTTCATTTCAATCACGACCATGCGCCCGTTGTCCGGGTTAACGGCGAATTGAATATTCGAGCCACCGGTCTCGACACCGATCTCGCGGATGACTGCAAACGCAGCGTCGCGCATCATCTGGTATTCTTTGTCGGTCAGCGTTTGTACAGGCGCGACCGTGATCGAATCGCCGGTGTGCACGCCCATCGGGTCGAAATTCTCGATGGAACAAACAACAACGCAGTTGTCCATGCGGTCGCGCATCACTTCCATCTCGAACTCTTTCCAACCGACGAGCGATTCGTCGATCAACACCTCGCGGGCCGGCGAGAGATCGAGACCACGCGCGACAATCACATCAAGTTCTTCGCGGTTATAAGCGATGCCGCCTCCCGTGCCGCCAAGGGTAAAAGCCGGGCGAACAATGAGCGGAAATGTTCCAATTTGGTCGACAATGCCATCTAAATCCGCAAGGGAACGCGCCACTCCCGATCGCGGCACCTCGAGCCCGATTCGCAACATCGCTTCCTTGAACAATTGCCGATCTTCGCCTTTCGCAATGGCCCGGGCGTTTGCGCCGATCAATTTCACGCCGTGCCGCGCGAGCGCCCCATTGCGGCTCAGCTCCATCGCCGCATTGAGAGCAGTTTGTCCGCCCAGGGTCGGCAAAAGTGCATCCGGTTTTTCGCGCTCCATGATTGCCTCGATCACTTCCGGGGTGATCGGTTCGATGTAAGTCCGATCAGCAAACTCAGGGTCGGTCATAATTGTGGCCGGGTTCGAATTCACCAGCACGACTTCATAACCTTCCTCCCGCAGCGCTTTACACGCCTGCACGCCGGAATAATCAAATTCGCAGCCCTGCCCGATCACGATTGGACCGGAGCCGATCAGCAGGATCTTGTTGAGCTCGTTATTTCGCGGCATCTGCGCCAGGGCGGAGAATAAACGAAATCAAGGGAACGTCACGTGAGAACTCGAAGAGTGTCATCCAGAGCAAAAGCGAAGGATCTCCCACCAGCCGGAAATTTCCGCTCCGGCAATCAGGCTGGCAATGACAGCGTGTTGACTAAGCCACCTGCGCCATGCGCTGACGGTCGAGGTAAACTTTGCAGATGCTTTTGATACGGGTAAGCACGTAATAAATCGTCTGGCTACGAACGCGCACGAGTTCCGCGCCGACGATTCGTGTCACGAAATCACTCGGGAGGTCGAGAATCTCCTGCGGGGTCGAGCCTTCCAGTCCTTTGCAAAGAATCGCCGTCATGGAGCGCGTGAGCGTTTGCACCTCCGGGCCGAGCGTCATGCGAATGTGTGCCTTGCCGTTCTTATCGACGTGGAGATAAACGCCGACCGTGTCCATGCATTCTTCGTCTTTGCGGACGTCGGCCAGATCGAACTTCTCCCTTGCACGTGGTTCCTGGTTCTTGGCGTTGTCCGCGTAAGAGACCAGAGTCTCGCGGCGCTCATCCTCCGGCAAAGACTCAAAGAGATTAATGATGTTGCCAAGCTTAGCCGGGTACGCCCCATCCGGGGGGAGTGCGACACCCGCCTCGTCCAATTTCCCGCAGCTTCTGCTCATCTATTGCTCACACACTCTTTTCGATCGGCGCGCCGACTTTGTTTCCCCACTCGGTCCAGGAACCATCGTAATTTCGGACCTTATCAAGTCCGAGCAGATAGGTAAGCACAAACCAGGTGTGGCTGGAGCGCTCTCCGATCCGGCAATAAACGATCGTGTCTGTGCCGGGCTTCACGCCGCATTGGTCGAGATAGATTTTGGCTAGCTCATCCGCCGGCTTGAACGTGGCGTCGTCGTTTGTCGCGGTTTTCCATGGCATGCTCTTAGCGCCCGGAATATGCCCACCGCGCAAGACTCCTTCCTGCGGATACTCAGGCATGTGCGTGATCTCGCCTTTGTATTCGCCCGGAGAGCGCACGTCGATCAACGGCTTGCTGCTCTTGCTGTGCGTCAGCGCCTCGTCGAAAAATGCGCGAATTTCCTTATCGAATCGTTTCTTCGGCACTGGATAGTTTGTCGCAGGATATTTTGGAACCTCGCGTGTCATGGGCCGTTGTTCGGCTTTCCATTTGTCGCGGCCGCCATTGAGAATTTTCACATTCTCGTGACCAAACAACCGGAACGCCCAGAGCGCATAACATGCCCACCAGTTCGCCTTATCACCGTAAAAAATGCAGGTCGTATCGGGTGTGATCCCATGCCGCCCGCAAAGACGCGCAAATTTTTCCGGCGCAATATAGTCCCGGATTATCGAGTCCTGTAAGTCTGCGCGCCAATCAATGTGGACCGCGCCCGGAAGATGTCCGGTGTCGTAAAGAAGGATGTCTTCATTCGACTCGACTATCCGAATGCCCTCGTCCTTGAGATGCTTTTCCAGCCAGTCCGTTTCCACCAAGGCCTCGGGGTGAGCATATTGGGTAGGATAGGTTGCCATAAGAAGGAAACTTCAATCCGCTATTTTACCCGAGCAAGGGAATTTAGCGTGACCCAGCGGCGAGCTCACCCACCGGGTAAACGACGCCATTCTTGATCACGGTGTCCAGATCCGAAGCATTCTTGATGTTATCCAACGGATTTGAACGGAGAATCACGAGATCGGCGAAATAGCCGCGCTCAATCTTGCCAATGTGCGCTCCGGTTTCGCCGCCGAAAAGCTTTGCGGCATTTGCGGTAGTGCATTGAACAATCTGCATTGGCGTTAAACCGGCTTCTTGCATCAATTGAAACTCTCGGAACAAGGCTGGTCCGTGAATGGTGCCGATGTTTCCCGCATCCGTGCCGGCGGCAATGGTGATCCCGGCGTCTTCGAGCGTCTTCAGATTTTTCAGCGCCACGTCGTGAATCTTTGTAATGCGATCCAGTGTGGCGCCCGATTCACCTAGTGCTTTTTTTATACGATCCGGCAATTTATCCTGCGGAATTTTCGTGACATCGAGCGTCGCAATCACTTCGGGATTGCCCCACGCCTTTTCTTCTGGCGTGAGATTTAACTTATTCGCAAATGTTCGACCGTACCGCTCGAAGACGACCAGCGTCGGACAGAGAATGATATGTCGATCCTTTAGCAACTTTACGAACGCATCGTCCACCGGCTTGTCGATCACGCTGTGCACCAGCACGTCCGCCCCTTCTTCAACTGCGGCGCGCGCGGTCTCGAGCTCAGTCGCGTGCACAGCGACACGAATTTTACGTGTATGACTTTCTTCCATCGTCGCCCGCACGATCGGCCGGAAACTATCGACCGGGTGATCTTTATCCACTATGTACCAGATCTTGACGAGGTCAGGCTTTTCCGCGGCCAGCTTCCGTACGAACTCGCGTGCTTGCCCGGCGCTGTCGATCTTGACAATCGGGGGATCTCCGAGATCGAGTTGTGGCCGCGCCACGCTCGATATCAACGGGCCGGCTACTGCGACGCGAGGCGCCTTCGCAGTCGCATCCGCGACCTTCCGCACCTCAAAATTCCAGAACGGCCCGCCGACATCGACAACCGAGGTGATTCCACTGCGCAGGTAACGCTCGAAGGTGTCAGACAAATTCCTCTTGATCCACCCGACTTCCTCCGAATACGGTCGCACGCTCGTGAGATCGACAACGTCTGGACGTGTGTAAAGATCCCCGGACTGGAAGAAGTGCACATGCGTGTCGATGTAGCCCGGCAAAATAAATTCGCCTTTGCAATCGATCACGCGCGCATCCTTCGGCGTACTGATTGCTTTGGCATCCCCCGCTGCTGCGACTCTCTCGCCGTCGATTACGACCGTTGCCTTCTGAACAATCTGCGATGTCCCCGGATTGATCAGCGTTCCGTTAACCAGCGCGATTTTTCCGGCATTTGCCTCAAGCACGAAGATCGACCAAGCAAAAGCCAGTGCGACTCTGAATTTCATGGCTTTATGCTCGGTTCTTTCCTTTTACAAGCGCGTCTGCTTCCCGATCGAGCGCAGTGTAGTCGGGGTTGCGCGGTTGCAAATAAAATTCATCGACGACGATCTGAACCAGCGCGGCGGCCGGCACGGCAAGAACCACTCCAAGAAGCCCGAACATTGTGGCAGTGGCGAATGTGAAGAACAAAATGTTGACCGGGTGCAATCGCATCTCTTTGCCGAGCACCCCCGGGACAAGGACGTTCAGCTCGATCTGGTAAACCAGTAGAATAGCACCCAGCGCCAGCCAGAATTTTGTGGCGCCCAGGCTCAGCGCCACGAGCAGGATGGGGATGCACACGAGAAATGCGCCAATGTTTGGCAGGAACTCTCCGAGAAACGCAAACACACCAAACATCAGCGCCGGCTGCACGCCAATCAGCCAAAGCAACACGCCTATAGAAACACCGGTAATCACGCCATTGATCGCGACGCCGCGCGCCCATGCAGTCATTTGCCGCATCAGCCGCGCCAATGTGCGATGAGCTTGTTCGCGATAACGATCGGGCGCGAGGGCCAGATACGCGGCAACGATTGGTCGCGGATTTGCAAGTACGAAGACAAGTAGTAAAACTGCGAACACGATACTGACTGCACCGCCGACCAAACCGATCGTCGATCTTATCAAAATGTTTCCGACCGTGCCGGCAGCTGCGCCCACCTTCCCGGCGACTTCGTCGGTACGGGGAAGCGCCTCGCGAACCGCCGGATAATTTTGGGCGACAGACTCGATGCGGCTGCGAATGCCTTGCCACATTTTTGGCGCGTTATGCACGAGTTCTTGACCCTGCCTGGCGATCGGCGGGATTGCAAAGACGATAACCGTGGCCGTAATCGCAAGGAGGGCCAATACTAGGAAGATCACGCTTGCCGTGCGCGGGACATGATGCTTCTGCAACCACACAACGATTGGGTTGAGAACCATCGCCAAAAGAAAGACGAGGGCGAAAAGCAGGATAACAGGCTGAAGCGAGCGCAAAACAAACCACGCGACGATCAACAAAAAGACGATCCAAACGAGTCGACGCGCGCCGCGATAACTCAGTGGAGTATGCTGATTTTCGTACCCGGGCTCTTTCATGAAATGCGCAAGCTGTCGATCTTCGCGCGAGCGGCTCGGAATGACAAGCAAGGGTGTGATAGAACGAGAACCCTGCAAAATCCGTCCACTTGCGGTGTTTATTTTTCTTTCCGATGCACAGACGGCTCCTAATTTTTCTAACGGCGTTCCTTGTGACAGGAACGATCTTGCTGCGTTCTGCCCCATCAAGTAGCCCCCGATCAGTGCAGTGAACCTGCCGTTGCAACACCGTCACTTGACCTTGTAACCGGCTGCCCGAGGGCCTGCCAGTCAGAGCGAGCACAATGCTCGCGTTCACCAGCTTCAAGTTGTAACTTTTGTAGCTCTCCTAACATTGCAAAGCCATGTCATTTAATCGTCTTGGACTGTCGGCAGGGGTTGTGCGCGGGACGCAGGCGATGGGCTTTGTCGAGCCAACACCAATCCAGCTTCGTGCTTTCCCGATTGTTCTCGCGAGTAAGGATTTAATCGGCACCGCACAAACGGGCACAGGCAAAACGGCGGCCTTCGCGCTTCCTATCCTGACGCTGCTGGTAAAGCATGGTGCCTTTCGATGCCTCGTTCTTGAGCCGACGCGCGAACTCGCCGCGCAAGTGGAAACGGCGTTTCGCGATTATGGTCGCTTCACTGATCTGCGAGTTGCCCTCGTCCATGGCGGCGTCGGATATGGAAAACAGCGCGAAGAACTCAAACGCGGTGTGGATGTTCTTGTCGCGACGCCGGGCCGCCTGCTCGATCTCCTCGAACAACGCGCAATGTCGCTGCAAAAGGTCGAAATCCTCGTGCTCGATGAGGTCGATCGGATGCTCGACATGGGTTTTCTACCGGACGTGCGCCGCATTGTTGAGAAAATTTCGACTGATCGACAAACTCTGCTGTTTTCCGCAACGCTGCCGCCGGAGATCGAGCGGCTCGCCGCCTGGGTGCTGCGAGATCCCGAGCTCGTGGAAATTGGCGCGCGCCGTTCTCCGGCGGAGACAGTTACCCACGCGGTTTATCCAGTGGCGGCTGAGCAAAAATTCGAGCTGCTGATGGCGTTGCTGGAGCGAACGAACTTTGACAGCGTGCTGATTTTCTGTCGTACGAAACAAAACGCTGACCGCGTCGCGCATTCCTTAAAGCATGCGAAGCATTCGGTCGCGGTGTTGCATTCCAATCGCACACAACGTGAGCGGATCGAAGCGCTCGAGGGATTCAAGAGTGGCAAATACGAAGTCATGGTGGCAACCGATATCGCCTCACGCGGGCTCGACATCGCCGGCGTAAGCCACGTCATCAATTACGATGTGCCCGAACATCCGGAGGATTACGTGCACCGCATCGGACGGACTGGCCGCGCCCAGAACGTAGGCGACGCGTTCACTCTTATGAACGGCGAAGAACTGCCCGCCTTGCAAGCGATTGAACATTTTATTGGCCAGAAAATTCCGCGCCTAAAACTCGAGCATTTTCCCTACTTATACACGGCGTTGTTTGAACCGGACTCAGTGGCCGGAGCGAGACGCTCGATCGGCGGCGGAAGAACTCATCGCGGATACTCGTTTGGGCGCAGACGGCGCTGAAGCGCTGCGTACCCGAGATTGCCAAAGGGCGACTGCAACTTGCGATACGGCTTGTAATTCAGCTTAGATTGCACAAAGACTGGGATTTCGCTGTTTATGCCTGAATCCAAAATCTCTACGGACTCGCAGGAGCGATTCGATGAATTGCAGAAAAAGCTGGTACCACTGTGGAAATCGATCGAGCATTTTAATCAGGATCCACAAACGATTGTCGTAGTGCCCTCGATGTCCATCGATGCGATCGGCGCGGGCGCGGTGATGCAAGCGTATGAGGAGCGCTTTCTATTCCTGTTGTTGTTGCTCCGCCAGGCACGGGCCCGAATGATCTATGTTACTTCGCAGGCGATTCTCCCAAGCATCATCGATTACTACCTCGCTCTACTACCAGGCGTGATACCAAGTCACGCGCGCCAGCGCCTGTTTCTTCCTTCGCCACTGGATGGTTCGGTCCGTCCCTTAAGCGAAAAACTGCTCGATCGGCCACGATTAATCGAGCGAATCCGTTCTTTAATTATGGACCCCGATCGAGCGCATCTCGTGCCTTTCAACACAACCAACCGCGAGAAAG
>Ga0126371_10005583_pt1 | contig 11171 bp, 10 predicted proteins | sample PanSoiMetaPlot_4_FD_110145 | JGI IMG/M metagenome (GOLD analysis project Ga0126371, IMG submission 110145) | Tropical forest soil microbial communities from Panama - MetaG Plot_4 | ecosystem: Environmental > Terrestrial > Soil > Tropical forest > Bulk soil | place: Panama | collected 2016-02-17
GCGTCGAACGGCGTGAGCCCGAAATTGCCCTGGCCGATGCTGGAAAATCCAGTTTCGTGACGGCGGGTGATTTCATACGAGAAGAAATAGTATGTCTTATCTTTCTTGAGCGCGCCCCCGAAGGCGGCACCCGCCTGCACTCGCGTGTACGCGGGATTCGATATGGTGCTGAAGGGATTCACCGCCTGGAAGTTGCGGTTGCGAAGGTACCCGAAGACGTCACCGTGAAATTCGTTGGAACCGGAGCGGGTGATGATGTTGACCACACCACCTGCGGCGCGGCCATACTCTGCGGCGTAGTTGTTGGTGATGATCTGGAATTCTTGTACGGCCTCCTGCGATACCGTCGACCGCACGCCGTTGACAGAGTTATCCGTGGCGTCGGCGCCATCTACGTTCACCAGGTTCGAGCGGGCGCGTTGGCCGCTCATGTTCAGTCCGGAGGTCGGAGCGGCACCGGTGTTTGGCGCATTGTCACGGACAACCTGGGAGTCAGTCAGAGTGAAGTTGATGTAGTTGCGTCCGTTGATGGGGAGATTGTCGATGCGGCGCTCGCCGATCGTGTCGGTGGTAGAGCTGCGTGAGGTCTCGACGAGTTCCGCCTGCGAGGTGACCTCAACTACTTCTTTGGTGCCAGCCAACGTAAGAGTTACGGGAAGCTCGACCAATCCGCCCACAGTGACCGAGACGCCCGTGTTCTCCGTTCTGGCAAAACCGGGAGCAGTTACTATGACCGTGTAAGTTCCGGGCGGCAGCAATTGTGCACTGTAACCACCCTGGCCGTCTCCCGTTGCGCTGCGCTCGACACCCTTGGCCATGTTCTGCACGACCACCATTGCGTTGGTGACGCCGCTTCCTTTGGGATCTTTTACGGCGACGTGCAGGTCGCCGGTCGCCACACCGCCTTGGGCAAAAGCAACGGCGCAAAGCGAAACAACAAACAAGCACAGACATAGAACCTTTATCGTGCGGTACATAGAGTTCTCCCTTGAACTCGCAGAGGCGAGTAAACGGTAGGACACATTCTTCCGGCTGATTGCCGATCTAGTCACTCGACGGTTGGAACTGACCGATTCCCACGGTTTTTACAACAGAATCATGCCGGAAAACAAGTAAGGAATAAGTAGAGGTCGCCCGCAAGTAACCGTCCCGCAGGAGGTTGCTGCAGAGCAAGTAGGGGTCATAAGACAAAAGGGAACACGCCCTGTTACTCGATACCACGGCGTGTTCCGGAAGGAAGGATCGTCCCTTATGAAACCGAGGAAATCCGAACCGGTATGGCTGGATTCTGTAATCGACCGAGTAGCATGGCGGAACTGTTGAGCCGTTCGTATCCCGATAGCACAGGAGTGGCCGACAGGCCGACGCCTGGCCACGCCAGGGCCAGATTGATTCTCATCAGCGCGAAAGTGGTATTGCGGCGCAACAACAGAGCACTATCGACAAGCTGGCGAGCCGCCTCGGCGGTCCTCTGGTCACTAGTTGCCATCGCAGCCTGACCAACCGCGACTAAGACGGTCGCATTTCTTCCTGCGACGCGGATGTAGGCAGCGGCGGCGCGCAGCCTTTCGCGCTGAACGCGACGGAACTCCGCCGCGGGAAGCCGGCGATGCAGGTATTCATCTTCTGTAGGGTTAACGAGATTGCGGAAAGCCTCAACGTCGATAGGCTCAATCCCTGGAGTATTCGCGTTCCGGAGGCGGAGAGATCTCGAGACCGAGACGCGCAAGATCACGACCAGCGTGATCACGGCAAAAACGACGAGGAGGACGGCAAGTGTCATTGGTGTAACAAACGCTCCACTTCGCGATTCCAAACCGCCAGATTGGTCTCGGGCAGTCGGATCGTAGATTTCTTTGGTGCCTTTCCAGGGACAAGAAGGTAATAGAACCAGATCAGGACGGCCGCGTGATAAGTGGCCATGTTCAAAAATGCGAACAACGTACGCACATGCTCAGACGGGCTAGTGTTGGCGATGATTGCCCAAGTGGCGAGGTGTTCGCACGAGGAGATTCCGAGTCCAAACAAAATGCCAAACGAAAGACGATCCCATGAGAGGTGGAAATAAGCCGCAAATAGAAAAAGAAAAATGATCAGGCCAGACTCGATTATGAAGACCGTCTGTTCCAGGAGATGAGCCCCAGAAACAACGCTAAACATACTGTCACCACGAGAGAACGCCGCCGCCAATGCCGCTAGCAAAACCAGTACACCACCTGATCCGCTCACAAGTGTCCTGCCGAGCCTCCCAATTGATGGATAAGGTGAGAAGATGCGCGAGAATACCTCGCCGATTACGATGAACTTAAATAGGCTTTCGACCAGAAGGCCGACCCAAAATACCCGCCAGAAATTCGTGGGACTAACGCTCGGAACAACGTCCGCCAGAAAGGTACCTAGTTCCGCCACGGCGCTTAGAATGGTAAGCGCGAAGAATGCAGGAAGGACACGCCTAAAGCCCCTGACCCACAATAAGATAGCCAGCAAGAGAAGAAATAGGTTTGGCGCAACCCAGAGGTAGTTCCAAAGGAATGAATGCGCCTGCAGCATCGCGATGGTGAGGCACTATACCGCGATTAGCTGCAGGCCGCAACACTGTCGACTGTCTTGTTCGGTTTTCGTAAGATCGGCGGGTTTTATGTTGTAAGCCGCCAATCTTAATGCAAAATCGCAATGTTAAAGAACAGAGTTACGGCTTGCAAAGCGTCGAACCGCAACCGGTGGTGCCTCCTCCGCCGTCAGTTTTAGGAAGGCTGGGGGTTACCAAAGTGCTCACGAAAAGTACTGCTGCTCCTAAGACGAGTAGCATAGGTTTCACGGTTCTTCTCTCCTTGTAACTGCAGGGTTTGGACGGCGATACTTTCATGGGGCCGCCCCTGCCGCAACAGTACGGAAGAACCTTCGGTTTGTTCGGAATTCGTAACAAAAATGACCCTGAAATCGGCACTACAAGACGTTAGAGAGACGACTCTTTCGGCCATCTCCGGCCTTTTAGCCAAACTGGCCTATTTGGCGTCTCTCCGTCGCGCGCATGGGCGCTACCAGCATTGGGGAATGGAGGTCGTCCACGGGCAGGAGTCGTCCGAGCGCGCCCTGAAAGCGGCTCATTCAGAAATACTTGCAGGTGTTCTGCGGACACCGCTGGCCACCCTGGAACAGGATCTGAACGAATCGTGCCGAAGTAGCGGAATTGAAGGTTACAAGTACGCCGAGAAGATGCAAGATCAGCTTGAAGATTTAGTGCCCGAGGGGCGCCAGAATGGCCCCGCTGCTAGCCACCTTAGTTCAGTGCTGCAGGCACTTTCGAGTTTGGGGCGGAATCGAGAGCATGCCACTCGGTCAACTTCATAGCCACTCCCACCACTTGACCGAGGACCTCAGCCTCCTGAGGGTGCCGCAGAATACGGACCGGAACGGGCGATAGCGGGTGCGGCTGCAGAACGATTTCCTCCCGCCGCATGCTGCACCAGGAGCAGGTGTGGCCATCGCGTGTCTCGACGAAGTAGATCGGACGTTCATATTCCGAGCGCCAAGTACCCTCCACCACTCGGTTGCGCGATTCGTCGACTTGAATGAAACTTCCAGGCGGTAGGATCGGGTACATCGTGAAATCCTGCGTGCCGACGTAGCCGTAGGTGTATTCACTGTTCGCCAGTTGCGCGAGATACGCGAAGGGCACGAGTCCCCACTGCTCTACCATGCGGCCGAGGTTTGTGGTGCGGCGCTCATCGAAGCCAGGATCCATTCGCACAGGAACCTGCACCGACGAGAGCCCAGCCAATGCATCGGAAACGTGCGATTTTGGCGGCGAAACGAGACCCAGATCGGCGGCGGTGTTATTGAGATCGACACCGTACCATGACATCAGTTCACGAAGATCGCGGCGATAAATCACCGACAGGGTGTAGAGGCGATAAATACTGGGAAGAATTCCTTTGGTCTCGATGTCAGACAAACGGCTGGGAGGAATGGAAAATTCTTCATTGCGGTACCGCTCCGCAATCCTTGCGCTCGAGTTCTCGACGTCACGCATGGTGAGGCCGAGCTTTTCACGAAGTGTGCGAAGGCTCTTTCCAGCTGGGAGCATTTAGGGAAGCCCTCAAAACAGTGACGGAATCATACCAAAGGCGGCGTTCATTGTCTTTGACTTCTCGTAAAAAATAGGTGACCGATCTTGTTACGAAATCCGAACACGCTGCAACCAGCATGTTTAGCGGAGATTTTAGGGCGTATGCACCGAAATGGGGCATGCAGTGCGAGGAGTTAGAAGGTGTGGAGATCTTGTCGCTGTTCGGAATTCGTAACAGCAGCTATCCGTTTTCCAAATTCAGCCTGAGCCCTACCTAGGAAGCCCTGCTTTTCGGCCTTCCCTCGGGTAGGTTTCCCGCTTGGGTGTTAAACCGCGTGAGAACAGTATCTGAACAAATGACATTTGTCACGGCGTTTCTGTGATGGATGGCACTGGTTTGCCAAGGCCGATTGCGCGACGATGCAATCACCACGCGGGACACGGCTCTTACAAGAGCCGCTAGATGCGGCGGAGGGACTGAAGATGAGCGCGGCCTTGGAACAAATCCACGGTGTTCAGCTTCCGGGTTTAAGCCCGGTCGTCGCCAGCCTTGAACGGGTCAACAAGAACTACGGCGCAGTGCGGGCACTGAACGGTGTCGATTTCCGGGTGCGTGCCGGTGAGGTCGTCGCACTGCTTGGCCCCAATGGCGCTGGCAAAACAACTGCCGTGAAACTACTGTTGGGACTGCTTCAGCCGAACGCAGGCAAGGTGCGAGTCTTTCGCGGAGACCCAACGAATCCCGAAAACCGGATGCGCACCGGGGCGATGTTGCAAGTGGGACGAGTTCCCGAGACTCTGCGCGTGCGTGAGCATATCGATCTCTTCTCGACTTATTACGAGAAGCCGATGGGCCTCGCGGAAGTCCTCTCTGTTGCCGGGCTGGAGAACCTGAAGAATAGGAAGTTCGGCGACCTCTCTGGCGGCCAGAAGCAGCGCGTGCTCTTTGCGCTGGCAATCTGCGGCGATCCTGACCTGCTTTTTCTTGACGAACCCACAGTCGGTCTCGATGTTGAAGCGCGACGTATGTTGTGGGATCAGATCCGCCAATTAGTGCGGCGAGGTAAAACGGTTCTTCTCACCACGCATTATCTGCAGGAAGCGGATGCGCTGGCGGATCGCGTTGCGGTCATCAACAAGGGCGAAATCATCGCCGAGGGAACGCCAGCCGAAATCAAGGCGCAAACTGCAGGCAAGAAAATTCGTTGCATCACGAGTGTGTCACTCGGTGAACTGCGCCGAATCGCGGGCGTTACCGAAGTGAGGGAAGACCGCGAAGCAGTTGAGATTCACACTGCGGAGGCGGAACCAGTTCTCCGCGAATTGTTCGCCCGCGACGCTTCGGTTTCAGGGCTTGAGGTCACCAGTGCAGGGTTGGAAGAAGCATTCCTGGCCCTGACGCAGGAAGCCTCGAAAAATGGGAACTCGCACTGACTGCCGACCGACATTGAGGAGAAACTATGAGCACCGCCACCGTGACATTGACCAATCCGCAGATTCGGAGATCTCAGGCTCACACAGCGACCATTTATTTGAAAGAAGCGCAATATGAGTTTCTGAAAAATCTACGGCTGCGCGTCTACACGCTCTCCGTCTTGAGTTTCCCGATCATGTTCTACATTCTGTTCGGGCTCGTGTTGAATGCGCACGAGGCGATCGGTGGGACCGCAGTCCCGACTTATTTGATCGCAACTTATGGAACGTTCGGCGTCATGGGTGCGTCGCTGTTTGGAACCGCGGCCGGGTTAGCTTCGGATCGTGGTCTTGGTTGGCTGCAGGTGAAACGTGCCAGTCCGATGCCGCCGTTTGCGTATTTTGTCGCTAAGGTGGTGACCAGCATGGTGTTCAGCACCATCATCGTTCTTGCGTTGTTCGCGCTTGGAATCACGCTCGGTGGAGTCCGGATGCCGATCGGGATGCTCGTGAAGCTGCTCGGAACACTGGTAGTGGGATCGCTGCCGTTCTCCGCCATGGGCCTCGCTGTCGGATATTTCGCTGGCCCGAACTCCGCGCCTCCTGTGATCAACCTGATTTACTTGCCAATGTCGTTCTGCAGTGGACTATGGGTGCCATTCATGTTTTTGCCGAAAGTAGTGCGGCAGATTGCATTGGTGCTTCCGCCGTACCACCTGTCGCAATTGGCACTTGGAGTGGTGGGAGCAGGCACGCATGAATCTGTAACGGGGCATTGGGAAGTTCTTGCGGCCTTCACCATGATTTGCCTGGGCATCGCACGCATTGGTTTTCAGCGCGATCAGGAAAAGATGTATGGATAAGCAAAGTTTCAGAGTTTCAAGTTTCAAAGTTAAACAATCGAAACCCCACTGGGCTCTGATCATTGAAACTCTGAAACCTTGAAACTCTGAAACCTGGTGTTTGTTCATGAGTGCAAATTGGAAAAAGTCGATGGGATGGTCGGTCCTGCTAATGTTGCTTGGCGTCGTGGGGCTATATGGCGGAATGAAGTCGCTGCTTGTTTTGATTCCGGCTGCGACCCTTATCTGGTATGGCGCTGGGCCAGTTGTGCGGAGTGGCCGAAATTGACACTCGGGGCGAAAATAGACCCATGCCGCTGATTCCAGTTGGTCGAGAGAGCTGGGGGACCGGGAGTCCATGGAAGCTGAAGCCATGGAACACGATTTTCAAAGATGCCGACCACGGATGGAGCCCGCTTCTCTGGGTGTTTTATCTGGGCTTCTTTTTCGTGGACCCAGTGCTCAACCATGTGAGCTCCCGGAGATGGAATTTCGACATCGCTGGCGCGATCGTTTTTCTGCTCCTGTACTTCGGACTCTTTGCTCTGCAGAATCCCAGCGTCTTTGTCCACATCGGGGGCATCCTCTTGCTGGGCGTGATTTTCATGCCCTGGAATTCAGGCGCATGCACGTTCTTCATTTTTGCGGCAGCCATGGTTCCGTTTTGCGTGGACTCGAAGAAGGCGGCGGTCGCGGGATTGTTGATCGTGGGCGGGATTGGTGCGGCGGAAGGATTGCTGCTGCGCATCACTGGCTTCGGCCATGTCGATGGCTGGGTCCTCTTCTATGCCGCGCTGTTTCCGATCGTCATCGGTGCAGGCAACACCTTCTTTGCCGAGCGCAATCGCATGAATCGCCAGCTGCGAAAAGCTCACGAGGAAGTGGAACACTTGGCCAAGGTCGCCGAGCGCGAGCGCATTGCGCGTGATTTGCACGACGTGCTGGGGCACACCTTGTCGGTGATCACTTTAAAGTCCGAACTCGCCGGCAAGTTGATCGATCGCGATCCGCAGCGCGCGGGCAAAGAAATCCGCGAAGTGGAAGAGATTTCCCGCCAGGCCCTTTCCGAAGTGCGCGACGCGATTCGCGGATATCGCGCTCAAGGGCTTGTGGCGGAACTCGCACACGCCAAAGCAACGCTGGAGACTGCTGGCGTCAGCGTGCAGTGTGATGCCTCAACTGGCCTGCAACTTCCCGCCATGCAGGAGAGTGTGCTCTCGCTCGCCGTGCGCGAGGGAGTGACGAACGTTGTGCGTCATGCGCAGGCGACGAATTGCCGGCTCCGCCTCGAACAGAACAATGGCACGTGCCGCCTTGAGATCGCAGATGACGGACAGGGATTTGTCAGCCTTGAAGGCAACGGATTGCGCGGCATGCGCGAACGCGTGGAGATGCTTGGAGGCACGCTGGAGCGCAACAACCGATCTGGCACCACGCTCGTCATCACGCTTCCCCTGAAGGAGCCTCGCGTGAAAAGCGAAATCAGCCAATGAATCCACTGACCAAAGAAGGCGCCAAAGAGCACGCAAAAGAAGGCCGCAAGACGATCCGTGTCGTGCTGGCGGAAGACCAAGGCATGGTGCTCGGGGCGCTCGCGGCGCTGCTGGAGATTGAGGGCGATATCTCCGTTATCGCTCAGGCGCGAAATGGAAAAGAAGCGCTCGACGCTGTGATCGCGACCAAGCCCGATGTTTTCATTACCGATATCGAGATGCCGCACATGAGTGGACTTGACGTCGCTGCTGAACTGAAGCGGCGCCGCACAGGGACGCGCGTTGTGATCGTCACGACTTTTGCGCGCGCCGGGTATCTGCGCCGCGCGCTCGAAGCCGGAGCGTCTGGCTACTTGTTGAAGGACATGCGCGCCGAAGAACTCGCCGACGCAGTACGGCGCGTGCATCAGGGATTGCGCGTGATTCATCCCGAACTTGCCACCGAGGCATGGGGTGAGATGGATCCGCTCACCGACCGCGAGCGCCAGGTGCTGCGACTGGCTGGAGAAGGCATGGCCAGTTGCGACATCGCGAGTGAACTTGGACTCTCTGACGGCACGGTTCGCAATTACCTTTCTGAAGCGATCAGCAAGCTAGGCGCGAACAACCGCGTCGAAGCAGCGAGGATCGCAAGAACTAAAGGATGGCTGTAGGCGGGTCGGACCTCGGACCTTCTGGATCAGGCCCCGGCCGTGTTGCTATTCATTTGGACAAGAAACAGGTCGCCTGTTGAGTCGGACCCTGAGGTCAAAAGGCGGAGGTCTGAGGTCGAAGGTCCGCGGTCCGATCTACTGCCCTTCGCGAACGACGCCGGCGTCCTGCTTGTTAACCGTCCGACATGCCCAGGCCATGCGCGGGGTGTTGTGGGCGATGGCGAAGTGGCCTTGGGGATCGAGTACGATGATGCCGCCGTGTCCGTTGACGCGCTGCTTCAGGTAATTCATTGCTTCCTTAGCGGACCACTCGGGCAAGTTTCCAGCGGCGATGCGGTCCGCAGTCCATTTGGCGAGCACGAGCTTCATGATCGGTTCGCCCCAGCCTGTAGTGGAGGCTGCGGCACTTTGGTTGTCGGCGTAGCATCCGCAGCCGATCAATGATGAATCGCCGAGACGTCCGGGAGCCTTGTTCAGCGTGCCTCCAGTTGAGGTGGCTGCTGCAATGTTGCCATTCCGGTCTAGCGCCACGGCACCGACGGTATCGTGAGAGATAGTCACGTCGTCGTCGACGTTGGCGGCGAACAGATCGTTGCCATCCTGCGTTTCATTTCGCTGCGCGAGTTCTTCCTGATATTTGCGCAGGCGCTCGATCTCGCGCGGAATGATTAGTTCTTCGTTTCTGCAGAGCGGGACGCCGTGTTCGGCGGCGAACTTCTCAGCACCATCTCCTACGAAGTAGACATGCGGGCTCTCGCTCAGAATCTTGCGTGCAACGCGGACGGGGTTACGCAGATGCTCGACGCATCCCACACCGCCGGCGCAGAGCGTGGAGCCGTCCATGATGAGCGCATCGAGCTGAACCTTTCCGTCCCGATTTAAGAAGCTGCCACGGCCCGCGTCGAAGGTCTCATCGTCTTCCATGATGACGACGGCCTCTTCGACGGCGTCCAGCGCCGAACCGCCGCGTTCGAGCACGCGCCATCCAGCAGCCAGAGCATTGTTGACGCCGTGGATGTGGGCGTCGACCATGTCATCGGGCATGGCCCAAGCGCCGCCGTGAACGACCAAGACTGGATTAGTGGGCAAGAGTTAATCCCCGGGAGTCGGACCTCGGACCGCCGACCTCGGACCTCAGACGCGACCCGATAGGATAGCAGGTGGGATTCGCAGAACGGGAATCGGTGACAACGCTCCTCTGGAAGAAGAACACAGAAGCTTTGGTTTCGCCAGAATACTAAAGCCCCGGTCATCAGCCGGGGCTTGATTGGTACTCAAACGCGATCCGCGAAACCACGGACGGGCGAGTGCGTCCGTCCCTACACGAGCTGTTTAGGCGGCTTGGCCTGGGGTTATCGCTACGGGCGGATCTTGCGTTCTCGTCCACGTGTAGCGCATGCGGTGGATTACCGTGATGGTGCTCAGGACTGCGATCACCCAGAGCACCGGCGCCATCCGGTTGAACAGCGCTCCGAGGATTACGAGCACCAGGCGTTCCGGGCGTTCCATGAATCCGACGCGGCAGGAACCAATCAGGCTTTCGGCTCGTGCGCGGGTGTAGCTGACCATGATGGCGCTGATCATTACAAATGCCGTCAGGACGACGTAGAAGAAGCGTCCACCGCGGGCGAAGAAAACGAGGAGACCTAGAAACTGACTCGCGTCGGAATAGCGATCGACGACTGAATCAAAGAACGCTCCGAAGCGCGTTACCCGGTTGGTGGCGCGGGCAACTTGTCCGTCAACTAGGTCAAAGAAGCCGGAGAAGATAATCACGAGTCCGGCGTAGATGAACATACGCTTCTGATTAGCGGCATTTGCCGAGCCGAACAGGATCGCAGCCCAGGTGTTGACCACCAGTCCCAAGAAGGTCAGGACGTTGGGATTGATGCGCGAGAGTGCGAGCCAGCGGACGATGGTGTCGAGAAGGACTCCGCAAGCGCGTCCGAAGGCGGAGGTCCAGGAGGCGGTCATGCCGGGCACCGCGGATTGAAGGGGGAGTTTTGCACGTCGGACATTATTTCACGCGCCGCGCGCCGTGGCCAAGTCGGGACGCTGTTCTGGTGCCGGCAGACAGCGGATTCCTCACCGCTTCGCTGCTCGGAATGACAAACAACTCTCTAAATTCCAAATGAACGAAGGATCTCGCTACGCTTGCGCCTCTTTCGGCTCTTCGCCGACATCGTCGTGGATGGTGCTCAGGCTGAGAATCTCGAGTTCGCGCTTGCCGTTGGGGGTCACAACGACTGTCTCATCTCCTACCTTCTTATTTAGAAGTGCTCGGCCGATCGGGCTGGTGGTGGAGATCTTTCCTGCTGCTACGTCTGATTCTTCGCTGGTGACCAGCTTGTACTCGACTTCTTCGCCTTTGGTGTTGTCGTACACCTTGACCGTCGATCCGAGGCCGACCTTGTCCTTGGGAATGTTGTTCATGTTGATCATGGACAATTCCGCGAGGCGCTTACCAAGTTGCCGGACACGCGCTTTGACGAACTCCTGACGCTGTTTGGCCATGTGGTACTCGGCGTTTTCGCTGAGGTCGCCAAGGGCGGCGGCCTTCTTGATTTCTTTGGGAAGTTCGTGGATCAACTCGTGTTCGAGCGCGTTGATCTCTTCCTGCAATTTTCGTTTGATCGCGTCTGTCATGTCGATTGAAGTGCCGGATTACTAAGCGGCCGGATTTACGGCAAGGCTTGGGACA
>Ga0126371_10005585_pt1 | contig 11169 bp, 11 predicted proteins | sample PanSoiMetaPlot_4_FD_110145 | JGI IMG/M metagenome (GOLD analysis project Ga0126371, IMG submission 110145) | Tropical forest soil microbial communities from Panama - MetaG Plot_4 | ecosystem: Environmental > Terrestrial > Soil > Tropical forest > Bulk soil | place: Panama | collected 2016-02-17
ACCAGGTCCTCGGGCACGTAGGGTAGTTTCGAATATTGCAGCGGATGGACCGTGAAGTTCCCGGCCGGAGTGAGCAGGAGAGTGTGATCGTCGGCGGCCTTGACGAAGGCCTCGATGGCCACGAGGCCGTCGGCGCCCGGCCTGTTTTCGATCACCACCGGCTTCCCCCAGCGCGCCGGCAGCCGGTCGGCAAGCAGGCGCGCCCCGATGTCCACACCGGAGCCGGGCCCGAGCGTTACGATGAACCTCACGGGCCGCTGCGGCCAGGCGGGCGCCTGCGCGCTCGATGGTGACACGGACCAAGCCAGAGCAACCGCCAGCGCCGCGCAGCGCAGCATTTTCGCGATCATGGCACCCCTCACGGTTTGCGTTTTGCTATGCCGGCTATTCCGCCTCCGCCTTGGCGGCGTCGGGACGCATCTCTTCGTAGCCATTCTGCGAAATATCAAAATTGTTGCCGTCCGGATCGATCGCCCGGTATTCCGCGTAATGGCGGTCGCCCGGACGCTTGAGCGGCGCCCGATAGCCGAGCTTCTCGCAGCGCTCGATGATCGCCTCGTTGTCGTCGACCAGGAAGCCGAAATGATTGAAGCCCGACGGCTTGCCGTCCATCTTATTGGTGTGGATAGACAGGTTCATGTAGCCGTCGGTGAGTGAGATGCCGCCGTTCTTGGCACGATGCACGATCCTCAGTCCCATCACGTCAACATAGAACTTGGCCAGCCGTTGGACGTCGGTCGTGTGAAACACGATGTGACGAATCTTGGCCATGGCTCCTCCTCCGATCGCTCTGGCGCACGGCGGCACCTGAGGCTAGCCTGTGATGCTCGCAGCAAACGGGGTTCCGAACAAGTCCTTGGAAATGTCCGATGCGCAGGTTGGCTTTGGTCTTGGTATTCTGGCTGCTGGCGCTGCCCGCGCGGGCGCAAGGTGCCGAGGAGTTCTACAGAGGCAAGCAGGTCCGCCTTGTCGTCGGCACTGCGGCCGGGCAGGACTACGATTCCTGGGCGCGGCTCATCGGCCGGCACATGAGCCGATTCATCCCCGGCAATCCGGCATTCGTCATCGAGAACATGCCGGGCGCTGGGCACATATTGGCGACCAACTATCTGTTCAACCTGGCGCCGCGCGACGGGTTGGTGCTCGGCATGGTGTCGCGCAACATGACAGAGGCCGCGGTCATGAAGCTGCCGAATGTGCGCTTCGATCCGGTGAAGTTCAATTGGATCGGCAGCCCTGAGCTCAATCACCGCGTCATGTTCGTCAACACCGCGTCCGGCTTCGACAAGGTCTCCGACCTGTTCCAGCACGAGCTGATCGTGGGGACGCCCGGTGGCGCCCAGGGCGTCAGCGCGGCGCCGATCCTCTTGAGGAATCTCCTGCACATGCGCCTCAAGATCGTTCAGGGCTATCATTCGCCCGGCGATGTCGTGCTGGCGATGGCGCGCCGCGAGGTCGACGGCATCGTGCAGAGCGTCGGTGCCGCCGAAAGCGCGCGGCGGCAATGGGTCGAATCCGGCCAGATGCGTGTGCTGTTCAGCATGGAGCATGAGCGCGTCGCCGGACTCGATGCGCCGACGATCTTTGAGTTCACCAGGAGCGAGGTGCAGGACCAAGTGCTGACCTTCTTCGCCTCCTCGATGGAACTCGGCCGTCCGCTGATGGCGCCGCCGGGCGTGCCCCCCGAGCGGATCGCGCTGTTGCGCGATGCCTTCGCGGCGACCGTCGCCGACCCGGCGTTCCGCCAGGAGGCCGCCGCCATGGGCTTCGAGGTGGCGCCGCAGACCGGGGAGGGGATCGCGGCGCGGGTCGCCGCCGCCACTGCGACGCCGCGCACGATCGTTGACGAGGCGCAGCGCGTCTCCGCTCAGTAGTGCTCACAATTTGCGCAGCTCGACGCGGCGGTTCTTGGCGCGGTTCTGCTCGGTATCGTTGGGGGCGACCGGCTTGCTGTCGCCGTAGCCTTTGGGGGCGAGGCGTGCCCGGTCGATGCCGTAAGTCGCGACCAGCGCGTTCACCACCGCACCGGCGCGACCGGCTGAGAGTTGTTGGTTGTGCGCGGCGCCGCCGGTATTGTCGGTGTGGCCGGCCACCTCGAGCTTGAGCGTCGGGTCGGCCCTGAGCAGTTTGGCGACCTCCGTCAGCGTGCTGGTGCTTTCCGGCTTGAGGTCACTCTTGTCGGTGTCGAAATAGATGCCGTAGATGTCGATCTTGCCGGTGTCGCTCAGCGCCTTCGCCATGTCGCTCGCCTTGACCTCGACGACGCGCTCGCTCGCCTGTCCTGACGAGATGATGTCGACGCCGATCACCGGCTGGCCGTAGCGGATCACGATCGGCTGCGTGACGTCGGGCTCCGGCCAGTCGAGGCCGTCGCTTTCGGCGACGTAGACGGCGGCGTTCACCACGCGTCCGTCCTTCACGAGGCGGGCGGTGAGGTAATACTGGTTCGTGGCACCTTGAAACGGCGTGTCCTCGTGATCCTTGCGCGTCGCATAGCCGTCCTGGAAATAGAATCGCTGCTGGAAATCCTTGGCCGAAAGCTCGTTGAGCTTGCCGCTGTCGAGCTTGAAGGTCTCGGCAAACCCGAGGCTCGTGAGCATCTGTTGGTAGTCACGGAATATGTCGAGCGACGACACGCCGAGCGGCACCTTGTAGACGATGCGTACGATCGATCCCTCGACGCGCTCGGACTTCTCAAAGCCGGCGCCGACCGCGCCTTCGCTGCGGGCCAGGAAATATTCGCCTCGCGGGTTCGTCGCGTAGTGAATGATCTCGGCGCCTTCGACCCGTTTGAATCCCTCGGGATCCTTGCTGCCAGGCAAGTCGGCGGCGCCGGCCGTGGTCAACAGAAACAAGATGCCAAAAGCACTCTGTACCGCCTGCAATGGACTCATTACCGCCTCGCGCAAACATTCGCGCCCCGCCGACCCACTTATTCTACGACGATTTTCACCATGTCGCCGGGTTTCACGCGGTCGCCCGGATCGAGGCCGTTGAGGATACGGAAGCGCTCGACCTTGCGGTCGGCGACCGCCATCCGGCTGGCCAGGCCATCGACCGTGTCGCCGTTGCCGACGGTGACAACCCGCAGCCGCAGCGGCCGCGCCGCCTTGCTCTCGGCGATGCTCATGCGGCGGAAGGTCGCGACCGAATCGCGAAACGCGCGATCGACCTCCGGCGTCATGTGTTTGGCCGCGAAGATGAAGCGGTAGACGTCGCTGCCAAAGCGCACCGCGAACAGGCGGAACGCCCACTGGTCGCCTTTGGCATTGGCGGTTGCGGCCGGGAAGCCCGAGATGGTAACGGTCTCGACGCTCTTGGCATCGATATTCTCGATCCAGCCGGAATTGAGATAGTCGGCGAGCGACTGCTCGTTGGGCACGCGCACGACATCGAGCCGCAGGGCCTGGCCGCCGCCTTCCTTGACGCCCAGAATCGCCTGCGCGGTGTTGTCGAGCGTAAAGCCCTCCGGGGCCACGAAGGTGAAGCCGAGCTTGGGGTGCAGGAAGTGGCGGCCGCGCACCAAGCCTTCGCTCGGATCGTCGCCATAGACCATGCCGTCGACAGCCGCGAGATAGGGCTGCCGGTCGCGCTCGCCGCCCGGGGCGCCCGTCTGGCGGGCGCTCGCCTGGGCGTTCTGCACGCGCTCGGGCGTCGCGGGATGCGAGGAGAGGAAGTCGGGCGCGCGCGGATCGATGCTGTTGGCTTGCGGCGCCGTCTGGCGCATCTCCGAGTCGCGGCCGAGCGAGGTGAGGAAACGCGCTGCCCCGTAGGCGTCGAAGCCGGCGCGTGCAGCGATCCCGACCCCGATCCCGTCGGCCTCGAATTCCTGCGCGCGCGAGAAGCTCGCGAGCGCGATCTTGGACTTGGCGAGGGCGAGCGCGCCGACCTCCGGGTCCGTCAGCGGGCTGTTGACCATACGGCTCGCGAGCGCGACCTGGCGCACCCGGTCCTCCCGCATCTCGGCGTGGTGAGCAATCACGTGCGCCATCTCGTGCGCCATCACCGAAGCAAGCTCTGAATCGTCGTTGGCGAGCGCCACCAGCCCACGCGTCACGTAGAGATGGCCGGAAGGCAACGCAAAGGCATTGACCACCGGCGAGTTGAGCAAGGTGACGCGGTAGTGCTGGTCCGGCCGCTCCGACGCCGCGACCAACCGCTCGACCGTCTGGTCGACCAGCGTCTCGATGCGCGGGTCCTCATAGGCGCCGTTATAGGCGGCGAGAATGCGCTCGTGCTCGCGCTGCGCCGCCGGATCGAGCTCGGTCACCACGGCCGGCTTGGCGGCTTCCGGCGCTGCCGCCTGTGTGTCGAGGGCGCCGGTGCTCGCGCAGCCCGCAAGCAGCAGCGCGGCGAAGAACGCGCCGGCCAAGCCGCGCGACCAGCGCGGCTGCGGGTTCATGGAAATATTGCCCCCGCCATCGCGGACCGGGGCCGTGTTGCCCTCGATCACCGCAGAATGCCCCTATTGCCCGGGCAGCTCCGCCCGGCCCCGCCGACTGTCCTTGCATAATCTGGTTCGCCCCGCAGGCCAAGTCTCTGCGCAGCCGACCCGCCCCAGGCGCATAACGAACGGCCGGAATAGGGCGGTACTACGGCAGTACCATCCTTCACGCACGGTGTCGCAGGATTGGCATAAGGGCGCGCGTCTGCTCACGCATTGCCACGAACTCCTCCCCGGCGCCTTGTGTGTGGCCACAGGCGCGCACCATGCTGGCTGCACGGCCCCCTCCCCCCCGGCAAGGGGGGCGCGTGGCACGGCACAGCGTCACACGGCACAGCGTCACACGGCACAGCGTCAAACGACAGCTGTGATAACTCACGCCGATTTGGCGAAGCCGTACAGCGCTTCCGGATTCTGCACCAAGATGCGATTGCGGATCGCCGTGTCGCGCGCCCATTGCGCCATCAGGTCGAACAGCATCGCGTCGTCGGGCTTGTTGGGCTCGCTCGGATGCGGCCAATTACTGCCCCAGACGAGCCGCTCCGGCGTCGCCGTCACATATGCCTGCCCGACGCGGTTGACGTCCGCATAGCCGGGCGGACCGTCCTTGCTGCTGTCATAGGTCACTGACAGCTTGACCCAGGTGCGGCCCTTGTCGATCAGGGCGCGGATGATGTTGTAGGCGGGATGGTTGGTGCCTTGCGGCCCCAGATGGCCCATGTGATCGAACACGATCGGCGAGGCGAGCCGCTTGAGCAGATCCTCGGCCGCCACGATCTGCTCGGCCGTGGTGTTGAACTGCACGTGCCAGCCGAGCGCATCGACGCGCTTGGCCATGGTCTCGATCACCTCGGGCGTTGCCGTCGAGGGGGCGCCCGGGCGGCCGCTGGTGAGCGAGAAGCGGATGCCGCGCACGCCCGCGGCGTCATAGGCCTTGAGCTCCGCGTCGGTGATCGCAGGATCGATGATCACGACGCCGCGTGCGTTCGGGGCGAGCTGCTTGAGGGCGTCGAGCGTCGCCTGGTTGTCGCTGACCGGCGCCGGATAGGGCGCCGGCGTTACCACGATGTCGCGCGTGATGCCGAGCCGCTTTTGCAACAGGCGATAATCCTCGACTCGCGCATTCGGCACCTGCTGGGCGCTCGGCCGCGATGGCGGAAAGCGCGCGGGATCGTAGATGTGATGGTGGCAGTCGCAGGCGCCCGGCGGCGCCTTGAGTGTCGCCTGCTCGGTGCCGGATGAATTGGGCGCGCCCTCGGCGCGGACCTCCCGGGCGAGGCCGGTCGTGGCCAAGGCCGTGGCGCCTTGAAGGAAAGTGCGGCGTGCGATCATGAATCTCCTCCCTGTTTTGTTGGATGTGTGCGGCCGCGCTCAGGCCGATTTGGCGAAGCCGTAGAAGGCTTCGGGATTCTGAACAAGGATGCGGTTGCGCGTCGCCTCGTCCGGGATCCACTGCAGGAGCAGATCGAACAGGATCGCATCGTTGGGATGCTTGTCGCCCTGCGAGGGATGCGGCCAGTCGCTGGCCCAGACCAGGCGTTCGGGCGCCGCTTTCACGTAGGCCTGCGCCACCGGCGTGACGTCCGCATAGGTCGGGGCGCCGATCTTGCTGTCGATATAGGGGGCGGAGAGCTTGACCCAGGTGCGGCCGCTGTCGATGAGCCGCCGCACCGTGGCGAAGACCGGATCGCTGATGCCGGCGGGCTCTTCCGGGTGCGCGAAGTGATCGAAGATCACCGGTACGGGGAGCCGCGCGAGCACGTCCTCGATGGCGACGATCTGCTTGGCGGTGGTGCTTATCTGCACGTGCCAGCCGAGATCGGCAACGCGCTTGCTGAGCGGCTCGAGCATGGAAACAGTGGTGGGGCTCGTCGGGTTCAACATGAAGCGCATGCCACGCACGCCGAGCCCGGCAAGGCGCTTGAGCTCGGCATCGGTCACGTTGATGTCGACCACCGCGACGGCGCGTGCATTGGCGCCGAGCGTCGCCAGCGCATCGAGGGTGCAGCTATTGTCGGTCCCGTAGGTCGAGGGCGTCACGATGATGTTGCGCGTGGTGCCGATGCGCTTCTGGAACAGCCGATAGTCCTCCGCGCGGGCATCGATCGGATGCGGCGCCGTTAGCACCGCCGGAAAGCGGCTGTTGTAGATGTGCATGTGGCAGTCGCACGCATTGGGCGGCGGCTTGAGCTTGGGGGGGTCGGTTCCTTCGGAATATGGAACCGCTTGTGCGCGGCTCGTTTGTATGCAAACGGCGGTAGCGCTGGCCGCCACAGCGGCCGCTGCAGCACCCTGAAGCACGGTGCGACGTGCGATCATGTTGGCCTCCCTCACGGCGCCGTCTGCTGCGGCGTCTCGCCTTCAGTATATGTCGAATGCCCGGCGAAGTATCGACCCCTGGTGGACAGTTGCCACCGCGCGCTGTAGACGATTCCACATGCCAAAAAAGTCTCCCAACTCCACTGACAAGCATGTGGGCAACCGCGTGCGCATGCGCCGCATGATGCTCGACATGAGTCAGACCGAGCTCGGCAACAGCATTGGGCTCACGTTTCAGCAGGTGCAGAAATATGAGAAGGGCACCAACCGGATCGGTGCCGGCCGCCTGCATCAGATCGCCCGCGTCCTGAAGGTGCCGGTGTCGTTTTTCTTCGAAGGCTCGCCGCGCGATGAGGCCGGCGCGAGCGACGCGGAGCAGGCGCCGCTGCCGAGCTACGTGGCCGACTTTCTCGCCACTTCCGACGGTCTTGCGCTGACCAAGGCCTTCATGCAGATCAAGGACGCAACTCTGCGGCGCCGCATCGTGAGTCTCGTCCAGGAGATCACCGGGATTGAGGATCGCTGAGGTGCCGGCTCGCTGGAGCGCGTCCGGATCAAACGGATCGGGAAGTGCTCTGCTTCTTTTGCGTCGGCGCATGTTCTTATCGTAAAAGCGGCGTTCACCTTTTCGGAGACATGCGTTGGATCGCCGGCTCAAGGCCGTGACGGAGGATCATGGCCTTCTTTCGCAACGACACCGTCAATCTGCTCAATCTGCACTACGGCATCCATGCGCTGGCGCTCGCCGGCGGCGGAGCGTTCTACTTCGCCTTCATGCTGGAGGCAGGCGTTCCGGCGCCTGCGGTACTCGCCGCGCTGGCCTTGATATTGGCGGGCCGCTTCGCGCTCCGACCGCTTCTTCTCGTCCCGGCGCGGCGCTTCGGCCTCAAGCCGCTCGTCATTGCCGGCACGGTGCTGAGCAGCCTGCAATATCCGCTCCTGGCGGAAGTGCACGGGGTCGGCTGGCCACTCTTGCTTCTGTGCGCGGTGTCGTCGGTGGGCGACACCGTTTATTGGACCTCCTACCACGCTTACTTCGCGGCGCTGGGCGACGCCGAGCACCGGGGCCAGCAGATCGGCGCGCGCGAGGCGATGGCTGCGATCGTCGGGATTATCGCGCCGCTCGTGACCGGCTGGGCGCTGGTGCAACTCGGCCCGCGAATTGCCTTCGACGCCACCGCCTTGGTGCTTCTGCTGGCGGGGCTTCCGCTGCTCGGCACGCCGAACATACGCGTGGCTGCGGCGGTGCCCGGTGCGTTGCGCGAAGCCCTGCCGGGCGTGCTCATGTTCATGGCCGACGGGTGGATCGGGGTCGGCTACTACTTCGTCTGGCAGATGGCGCTCTTCCTTTCGCTTGGCGAAAGCTTCACCGCCTATGGGGGCGCGCTGGCGCTTGCGGCATTGGTTGGAGCCGCCAGCGGCCTCCTGCTCGGCCGCCTGATTGATCTCGGCCACGGCCGGCGCGCGGTGTGGCTTGCCTGCGGGTCGCTTGCCGCGTTGACGATCCTGCGCGCCGCCGCCCATGGTAACCCGCTTCTGGCAGTCGCCGCCAATGCGCTCGGCGCACTGGTGACGGCGTTCTACATCCCGACCTTGATGACGGCGATCTACAATCTCGCCAAGCGCTCACCCTGCGTGCTGCGCTTCCACATCGCGACCGAAGGCGGCTGGGACGCCGGCGGCGCCAGCGCCAGCCTGCTCGCAGCCGGCCTGCTCTGGGCCCGCGCGCCGCTGTGGCTCGCGATATTGCTGGCGCTCGTCGGCACCACGGCGGCGCTCAGATTGCTGCGCCGCTACTATGACGGGCTCGGCCAGAAGGCTTAAACCCGAATCGAGCCGATGCTGCTGACCAGCTGTTGCGGCAGCTGGTTCTGGTAGAGCGCGAAGGCGTGGGTCAGATCGGCCTGACTGAAGAGCCCCGCCGCCTATCGTGCGGCCGCTCGATGAGGTGCTGCTTGCCGTGACGAGCGCCAGCAGGGCATCCGGCGTGGTGTTTCCGCGCGCGGGGCGGTTGCAGTGTCGCAACGAATTGCCGCTCACTGACACTGCCGGTGCCTGCAGCGGAGGATCGTCCGGCCCGCTGCCATCAGCGTTGAACAGCGAGGGCGTCCGCGGCGCTGTGGCCGCCGGTCGCGCCGCCCGCAACCGCCACGGCGAGCCCCAATGGAGCGCGTCTGTCACCAGGGTGCCGCCGCGCGCGTGGCTCACCGCCTGCTCGAGCTTGGACTTGATGACCGATCCGTCGCCGCTGAGATCGATCCGGCTGAAGAGATTGCGCTGAAATAGTTGGATCGCAGCCGGGTTAGGCGCCGCCATAAACAACGCCACTGAGGCCGTTGATCGGGCATCTCGCCTTTTTTGCGTTCCTTTACGGAACAATCGCCCGCCACCCGCGCAGCGAGCGGCGTGCCAGGGCACGTGAGAGGCGATGTTTGTAAGCCATTCCAACGACGCGGGGCTTGCCGTCCGCCCGCGGGGTCGGTCCGCATGACGATTTCTAGCGGCCATCAAATTCTCAGAATGGGCAAGAATTGCCGACCACAACACAACAACACGCCGACGCCCGGGGCGCCGGCGTGCCGTGAAACCGAACGATTAATTCAGGTCTGACCAGGTCAGCCCGTCATGCACATGGCGAGGAACGACCAGCTCTTCCTGCCGGAGAGCTTCTGCTCCTTGGACTGCTTCTCGCAGTCGGCCCACTTCTCCTTCTCTTTGGCCCACTTGGCCCTGGCCGCGTTCCACTGCTTGGTGGTCCACTTGGAGACGTCCTCGGCCGCGGTGGACGTCGCCGAGGGGGAGGAGGGAGCGGGCGTGGATGGTGCCGGGGTCTGCGCCAGCGCCACTCCGGCGACAGCAAGGATGGCAACTGCGAGGGAGGCGGAGCGAAGGAGCGACATGGGCATCTCCTGGATTGGGGTATCCGACAACGCGGATCGGCGGGGCACTGGCGTAGAAATATGATGCTTGTGAGGCAACGCGGGATGGGCGAGAGCTACGTCACGCGGTCTTGAAATAACGCGCCCCGAGGTTGCGGCAACTCTTCACGACGAAGCCGTGACGCCTGCGCTGCACGGTCCCTTGTGATGAGCCACGAGAGAGGACATCATCAGCGGCACATAAGAAAACTTGGCAAGCAAGGAGCATCGCCCGGGAGGCAGAACCACGCGAGGGAGGATGGCATGAGAGCCAAGCGCGATTTCCTGTTGGTGGAAACTCTTCTGGCCGCCGGCTTGGCGGGGATGGCCGCAACCCAAGGAGCGGGACCGGCCGCCGGCGAGGAGGTGCCGGATCTCTCCGGCATCTGGTGGCATCCCTCATTGCCCGGCTTCGAGCCGCCGGCGTCTGGGCCGGGCCCGGTGACCAACCGCTCGCGCCGCAACGGCGTCAGCGACTACGACCAGCTCGTCGGCGACTACACCAATCCGATCCTCAAGCACGAGACTGCGGAGGTCGTGAAGCGGTTCGGCGAGCTCTCGCTCAAGGGCGTCACCTTCCCGAGCCCCGCCAACCAGTGCTGGCCCGAGCCCGTGCCCTATATCTACAAGAATTTCGCTCTGCAGATATTTCAGCAGGGCGACCGGCTCACCATGATTTACGACCAGGATCACGAGGTGCGCCACGTGCGCATGAACGCCCCGCACCCCGAGAAGCTCGCGCCGTCCTGGTACGGTGATTCGGTCGGCCACTACGACGGCGACACCTTGGTGATCGACACGGTCGCCACCAAGACCGACCGGCCGTTCGCCATGATAGACCTCTACGGCACGCCGTACTCCAGGGCGCTGCATGTGGTCGAGCGCTATCGCCTTCTCGACTACGCGGCCGCCAAGGAGGGTCTCGACCGCGACGCCAAGGAGAACCGGCGCGCCCAGGTCGGCATCGACCGCGGCTATCGCGGCAAGCACCTGCAGCTCACCTTCACGGTCGAGGATGCCGGCGTCTTCACCATGCCCTGGACCGCCACCATCACCTACGGGCGCGGCTCCAATGAATGGCCGGAGACGGTCTGCGCCGAGAACACCCACGAGTACTACAACAACAAGAACTCGGAGGTCCCGACCGCCGCCAAGCCGGATTTCTGACCGGACGGCTCTTACAAGAATATATTGGGTGGAATGTAGGCGATGTGGGTGCAGCAAACTCCTCCCCTCCCGCTGTGGCGGGGGGTTGGGGTGGGGGTGTGCCACAAGCGCGCGCGATGATCGCTGAACGACCCCCTCCCCAACCCTCCCCCACAAGGCGGGAAGGGAGTAGCGCGGGGCTTCTGCGCAGGTAATTTCACGCTTTCCGTCGCTCGAGCCCTTTTCTTGCGAAGCGCGCCGGCATGGCGTTGCGGGTCGCAACTCTTGCGCTTATGTGAAGTTTTAGTGACACGTGGGCAGAGCGGGACGACGGGGCGCCGA
>Ga0126371_10005586_pt1 | contig 11164 bp, 7 predicted proteins | sample PanSoiMetaPlot_4_FD_110145 | JGI IMG/M metagenome (GOLD analysis project Ga0126371, IMG submission 110145) | Tropical forest soil microbial communities from Panama - MetaG Plot_4 | ecosystem: Environmental > Terrestrial > Soil > Tropical forest > Bulk soil | place: Panama | collected 2016-02-17
AAGCTGTGGGCCAGCGCCTCGCGGGGAACGTCGAGAAGGCGGTCCGCACCACTGATGGTCACCGACAATCGGTCGGCGAACGCAAAGATCCATTCGATGGTGCCATTGACGACGCCGGTGATTGGGGCCACCGCAACCGGCGGATTGATCAGGAAATGCCCGTTGACGATCGCCCGGAATTCGGAGGGAGCACTGAGCCTCGGAACCAGCGCGGTCGCAACCCACGCCGGGACCGCAAGCACCACGGCATCGGTTGCCTTGAGCTTGAGCTCGTCGTCGCCAAAATCAAGCGCCTCCACCCGACGCGCCCCGAAGGTGATCGAGCGCAGACGGTGTCCAAATTGCACGCGGGCGCCGCCGGCCCGAAGCCGATCAAGTGCGGGCTCGATGAACGCAGGCCCAAGCCCCTGGGTCGCGACCAGCGGCCGGCACGCATGGCCTCCGGCCATGAGCGTCTCGCGCATCACCGCAGTCGCCAATGCGGCGGACGCCTCGCCCGGATCGGTATTGAGCGCGGCAAGCAAGACCGGCCGCCACAACCGTTCATAAAGCCGGCGCTCACGCGCCATGGCGTCAGCTACGGACGCGTCCGAACCGGCCCAGAGCAGGCGGATCAAGCCGAGATAGTCCACGGCTCGGGTGTCAGGGACACGTCGGTCGCGATCAAAGATCCACCATGGCACGCGCCCGGAATTGGGCCGCAGGCACCAGCGCTCGTCGGTGGCAAGATCGACAAATGGGAATTGAGGGGTGGGTGGTCCCGAGAGGCGATGTTCGGCCCCAATGTGACGGACATAATCTAAAGTAGCATAGTTACCTGACATCACCAGGTGATTGCCGTTGTCGATCGTCATTCCCAAGCTGTTGTCGTGATACGACCGACAACGGCCTCCGGCCGTGCTTGCGGCTTCATGAATGACAACGTCAGCGCCGGCGTTGGCCGCGCGCAGTCCCGCCGCGAGGCCGGACAGCCCGGCGCCAACAATGTGAAGAGTGCGCCGTGACATCAGATCACGGCATGACGCAGCACGATCCACACCAGATGTGGACGGCTCAGCCGCACCCGAGCACGGGGCGAGGACCAACCCCGCTCGATCAACTTGTCAAACAGCAATTTGTAGGCCTCGGCCATGATCCGCGGAGCGCGCACCCGCCGACGCGGGCAGCTGCGCATCACCGCGTCGGCCGCCTGAAACTCGGCTCGGACGGTTTCGACCAGACGCGCGCAGGCCCGGTCGAGGGCGGGATTCATCAGGGCCACGATGGGTTCGCTCGTTCTAATGCCGGCGGCGTCAAGCACTTCGCGCGGCAAATACAGGCGGCCCATCGTGGCGTCCTCGTCTAAATCGCGCAGGATATTGGTCAGTTGCAGCGCGCGCCCAAGATGGTGGGCAAGCGCACGCCCTTCGGTCGCTGCCATGCCGAAAACGCGCACGCACAGCCGTCCGACCGCGCTTGCGACCCGGTCACAGTAAAGGTCGAGTGTGCGCCAGTCCGGCGCGCGGATGTTGGCGACCACGTCCATTTCCATGCCGTCGATGACAGCGAGGAAATCCGGTTTTTCCAGGTCGTAGCGTCGGACCGGGACGCCGAGCGTGCGCAGGCGGTCGGGTGGGCTGCCGGCGTAGAGGGCTTCGACGTCGCTGCGCCACCGCTGTAGTTCGGCCAAGCGCGCATCTCGCGGCCCGCGTTCGTCGGCGACATCATCCACGGCGCGACAGAAGTCGTAGATGGCAAACAGGGCCTCGCGCTGCGAGCGCGGCAGGATGCGCATGGCCAAATAGAACGAGCTCCCCGAGGCCCGGGCCTTGGCAGTTGCTGCTCCAGGATCGATCGTCGCCACGGTACTCACGCGTCCTGCGCCTTATGTATCGCGACGCGACGCGAACGCCGCGCCCGTCGGCCGAGTTCCTCCGCAATGCCCACGAGGGTGACACCGGCAACACGGGGCTTCGAAAGATGCACTCGCTCGCACAGCGGGTCACGGCGAAGCAACGTCCCGATGAGGGTGTGAGCGAGCCGCTCGATGACCGCGACCTCCAGGCCGAGCCGCAAGTTCGCGACCTTGGAGGAGAGCGGGCCGGCCTCGGTCAGCATTGCGGCCGTGCGTTCGGCAAGGTGGCCAATAGTGCGTCGCAATCCGGGGGTTGCGTGACTTTGCCCCAATGCGACAACGCTCTCGTGCTCACGCTCAAGCACGTCGAGGGGGATATAAACGCGGTCGAGCCGACGATAATCGAGCGCGCAATCCTGCAAGTGATTGATGACCTGGAGCGCGGCGCACAATGCATCGTTGGCTGGCCAGGTACCGCGATCTTCGCCGTGTACATCAAGCACAAAGCGTCCGACTGGCATGGCCGAATAGGCGCAATAGCCGAGAAGATCGTCCCAGTCACGATAGCGACGTTTAGTGACGTCGAGCCGAAAGGCGGTGAGCAGGTCCTGGGCATGGCGCGGCGAAAGCCCGCGCTCAGCCAGTGCGACGCGCAACCTCACGCCCGCGGGCTCCGCGTCGTTGCGGCCGAGCAGCGTGGCTTCGAGCCGGTCAATCAGCGCCAGTTTGTCGGGCGCAGCCAGCGTGGGATGGTCCGCCACATCGTCGGCCGCCCGGACAAAACCGTAGAAGGCCAGAATGGGGGCGCGATGACGAGGGGCGATCAAGCGAGAGGCGACGGGAAAATTCTCGTCCCGATGGGTTTTTCCCGATCCGGCGTCGGCCGCTGTTGTCATGGTCGTCCTGAAGCGTTGGCGTGGATCCGGCCCTTCCAAAGCCCGCTGCGGCCGCGACGATGCTGGTAGGCGGAATCCAGGGTGAAGGAGAGATAAAAGGCAGCAATGATTGGCAGCCCAAATCCCCAAAGGGGTCCCAGACGATAGAGCCGCAACGTGGGTTGGAACGCGATGGCCATCAGCCCCCAGGTTAGGCCGCCGATCAGGTGGCCAATGCCCGCGGCGAACACCGTGATCAGCAGTGGCGCAAGGAAGGTGAGCGATAGGCCGGCTATGGTGGCGGCTAGAAGCAGGGGCGAATAGCCCAGCTGATAATAGGCCGACCGCGCCACCATACGACGAATATCCCCGAAGGATCGGTAGGGTCGCAGGCTTGCGACTTGCTGCGTCAAGCCAAGCCAAATCGGCCCCACGGTCTTAAGCTTTTTCCCAAGCGCACAGTCGTCGATCAGCGCGCCACGGATGGCTTCGATCCCGCCAGCGGCCCGCAATGCTTGGCGCTCCACCAGCATGCATCCGCCCGCGGCGGCCGCGGTCTTGACCGACGGCCGATTGACCCAAGAGAACGGATATAGCATCTGAAAGAAAAAGACGAAGGCCGGAATCAGGGTGCGCTCGGCGCGGCTCTCGCACCGAAGCTTGACCATCAGCGATGTTAGGACCAGATGCTGGGACTGGGCGCGGGCCACAAGCCCGCGCAGGACGTGCGGCGCATAGACGATGTCGGCGTCGGTGAACAACAGGTAGCGGGGCTCTGCCTCGTCCGCCTGCGCCACACCTTGCTGCAGGGCCCAAACCTTGCCCGTCCAACCGCTGGGCAGCGGTCGACCCGACACGATCGTTAATGGATGATTGGCGCCCCGGGCGGCCTGGGCGGCAATCGCGGCGGTACCGTCGCTGCTTTGGTCGTCGACCAGGGTGATGCGGAGCGGCCCGGGATAGTCCTGCCGGAGCAATGACCCCAGGCTCGCCGCGATGTTGTCGGCCTCATCGCGCGCCGGGATCACGGCAGTCACGGCGGGCCAGGAGTGGGGTGCGGGCGCCGGATCAAGATCGTCGCGCTCGAGTCCACGCCAGAACCGGCCATGCGCGCCGATGAGGTAGAGCCAGACGGCGAATGGTACCAGCGCAACGGCGAGACCAACGATCATCGCTGCGGCCACCTTCTGGCTTGGGTGCCTGTCGTTACGGGCCGCGGCCCGCGGAACCGCATCGGCGGCGCTGACATTTTGAAAACGTCGTCGACCACGGCGTTGCGGTGTTGGGATCTTCCCGGATCAGGCTGCATCGAGATTGCCTTTCCGGGCCCCGGTCCGGCAACATTGGGTCCCAAGAACCGCGCGCCCTGGGCCTTGCGAGCGGATGGTCGGGTCGCCTCGACATGCGCGCGCAGGGGGAGTGTGCGCCTTCGTCTTGGGGGCGTGGACAAAACGGGAGCAAGATATGAAAGCATCTTGGCTCGTCGCGCTGGTCTGGGCGATGCCCGCCGCGGCGGCGTCCACCCCCGCGGGGGATTGGCTCGTCGCGGACGGGACCGCCGTGATCCGGGTGGCACCCTGCGGTGAAGGAGCCTTTTGCGGCAAGGTCGCCTGGACGCCAGGGGAGGGCGTTGATGACCACAACCCCGACGCGTCCAAACGCGGCCAGAATATCATCGGCACCACCATCCTGATCGATATGAAAGCGTCAGGCAACAACCGCTGGAACGGCCAAATCTACAACCCAGAGGATGGCAAGACTTATTCGGGGTCGATCGAGGTTGTCAGCCCCGACATACTTCGGGTCGAGGGTTGCCTCCTGGTATTCTGCGGCGGGGAGAACTGGACGCGGACCAGTGGCGCAGCCGCCTCCACCGCCCACGCGGGCAATGATACCGCCGCCACCGGCCGTTCGCCCTAGCAAGTGGGATCGTCGGTTCAAGTCGTCTCGCGCGGCGGCCCCATCAGCACCGGCTGAAACAGGACCGCCGCCGCCAACGTGCAAACCAAAGCCAGCGCCATCAGTTTGCCCATGCTCGACGTGCCCGGATGGTTTGACAGCCATAGGCTTCCGAATGCGGTCGCCGTGGTCATCGCGCTGAAGATAACCGCGCGGGTGAGTGTGGATTGCAGCAGACCCGTTTTTCCCGCTCGCCACGCCATGATGTAGTAAATCTTGAAGGCGACGCCGACTCCCAACAACAGCGGGAGGGCGATGATGTTCGCGAAATTGAGCGGCAGGTCGACGAGGGTGCAGATTTCCATCGTCACGACGCCGGCAAGCAACAGCGGCACGAGAGTGAGAAGGACGTCGCTGATCCGGCGCAGGGCGAGCCACAGCAGGAGCGCGATCGCTGCCAAGGCCCAGATTCCTGCCTCGATGAACGCTCGCACGATGGTGCGGCCCGATTCCAGGAACGACACCGCGGGTCCGGTGGCGCTCGGCTCGACTTTCAGGACCGCATTAGCAAAGGCGCGCAACACATCATTATCATTGGGATCGCCCTTGGGCAGCACCTCCACGCGCGCCTGTCCATCGGTTGCCAGCCAATCGCTCTTAAGATTGGAGGGGAGATTATCGACCGTGATCTTCGTCGCCTTGAGCGCTTGACGAAGGTCGTAGAGCGACAACTGCAGCGGGGGAACAAAGACCGTTGCGGCCTTGGTGCGCGTCGCCTGATCGGCGTTCGCCAGGCGTCGGAACAGACCGGCCGCGCGCCGCGCGGCATCCGCCCCACTGCCCGCGTGGTCGGCGGCGGCCACGCGCATCAAGCTGTCGGCCGTCGCTGTGAGATCGTCGATGGTTTCCTGGTCGGTCGGCGGTGGGTCGATCTCCTTGGGGTTGATGGTCGCGTCGAGCGTCTGAGCGGCTTGCTGGATCTCTTTGAGCTTCGCATCCTGGTCGTCCGGCACGAAGCTATTCAGCGTCATCACCCGCGACACTTCGGGCAGCACCGAGACGCGCTTGGCGATGGCGTCCGCGTCGGCGAGCGAGGGCGCGGCAATGTCGATAGCATTTGCGGCCGCCTCCGGGTCCTTTCGCAAATCCAGAAAGGTCGCGACCGATTCCACATTCGGGCTACGTAAGTTGAGCGGATTGAAGTCGAAACGGACGAAATACAGTAGAGGCGAAAGCAGTGCCACGATGACGAGCGTAATCACCAGAACCGGAATACGATGGCGCACGGTGAAATGATCGACCGGCGCCATAAAGGCGAAACCGACCGAATTGGGTTCGCCCGGCGGATTAAACAGCCGCAGCAACGCTGGCAGCAGCGTGATGCTCATGAGGAACGCGATCAGCATGCCGCAGCCAGCAATCTGTCCGAGCTCGGACAGACCGCGGTAGTCGGTAGGTAGAAACGAGAAAAATCCAATCGTTGTTGCCCCGGCGGCAAGCGCCAGCGGTCCCCCGGCTTTGGCGGCAGCGCTCAAGAGCGCGACGTGAATGTCGTCATGATCGTGGCGCTCGGATCGATAGCGCACACTAAATTGGATGCCGAAATCGACCCCCAACCCGATGAACAGCGCCGCAAACGCAATCGAGATCAGATTGAGAGCCCCGAGCATCAACAGGCCTAACGCGGCCGTTGCGGCAAGCCCGATCACCAGACTGATCACGACCGCCAATATGATCCGCGCTGAGCGCAACGCCATCCACAGAATTGTCAGCACGGCAAGGATCGAGATCGTGGCGTTGAGCCCAGCGCCCTCCTGAAGCGTTCCAAATTCGTCGTCGTCTATCGGCACTCTCCCGGTCAGGCGCACGCGCGCCCGGTAATCGGCCGCGAGATTGAGATCGTCGGCGGTCTTGTGGATCGCACTCGTGGCCGCGAGACCCGGCACCAGGGAGCTATAGTCCAGCTTCGGATCAAGCTCGACATAGCGAAGCAGATCCCGTGGTTTCACCTCGCCGCGCGCCAGCACTTGCCATGAGAAGGTCGCGGGCCGCTGAGCGAGTACGTCATCGAGCGTATCGGACACCATCGTCAGCGGTCGGGTGAGGTCGTCGAGCTTGATCTGCTTGCGCTCGACCCCCATGACGCCAAACGACAGCGCATCGAGTTCGCCGCGCAGACTCGGATCAGCTGCCAGCGTCTCCAACACGGGCTCGGCATCGATCAGCCCTTTGGAGACGCGCGCGACCTCCTGAGACGGTAAAAACAGTAGCCCGTTGCGCGCAAAGAAGCTGCCGCTTCCAGGCTCACGCAGGTCGTTGATGACGTCGCTGCGCTTGAGAAGCGCGTCCACCAGTTTGGTCGTTGCCTGCTGGACGAGTTCGGGCGTCGGCGCGTCGACGACCGCGAGAATGTCCCGGTGCGGGAAGGTGGCGGAGAACGTCACCTCGCGATGACGCCACGGCAAGTCGGGAGAAATCAGTTGATTGATATCCGTGGTGATCGCGAAGTGTCGCGCCGCATAACCGCCTGACACGACCCCGAGCGCCACACCCGCCAGGATCACCCACAGAGCATTGCGCGAGCAGAAATCCACCGTTCGGATAATTGTCGACTTGAGCATCTCTATGAAAGCGTTGGGGGGCCGGAAAGGCGTCGGGCCCTTGGTTGAAAGGAAATCCTATCCGGTGTCAACGTCGCCCAAATGGGCAAGAGCACTGACCCAGACAAGATAGCCGCCTCGCCGGGGGCATTTGGTCGCACATGTCCGCCGCGCCAAGACCCGCGCAGGCTGCGGCGTCAGATCGGGAACAAACCATGATTGGGCGCGACTAAAGCATAGGTGAGACAGGTATTCAATGTGCGATCAACCCCCGGCCGGAAATAGTGATGGTATTCATTACAGCTTCTGGTATCGATAAACCGGACGTGGGGTCTGCAACGTTGGCATACAATGTTTGCGTAAAATTTACGCTGCGGTTGTGCTGCTGCGTGCGGCGCTCGGATTTTGACAGGACATGATTGATGGTGCAGCGAGCGAAGAGTGGTATCAGTCAACGCGATGCCGTAGGGGAAGGTTCGCCGATTCGAATCAAAATGCCGGATGTGGCGGACGACGCGAAGCAGGACGCGTCTTTTGTGGCGCGGCTCAGCGCGGCCGCCAACGACACCGAGGCGCTGCTCGATCGGTTGCTGTCGCCGGCGCGGATCGAAGGTGAAATTCTGCGCCCAAAGCGGCTCATCGATGCGATGCGCTACGCCAGTTTGGGGGGCGGCAAGCGGCTGCGGCCGTTCTTGGTGGTCGAGTCTGCGGCCCTCTTTGAGGTGCCGCGCGCCTGCGCCCTGATGGTGGGGGCGGCGCTCGAATGCGTGCATGGCTATTCGTTGGTCCACGACGATCTGCCGGCCATGGACAATGACGCGCTCCGGCGTGGTCAGCCAACGGTCCACAAAGCCTTCGACGAGGCGACCGCGATCTTGGTCGGCGACAGTCTCTTGACGCTGGCCTTCGATCTTCTCGCCCGACCCGAAACTCATCCCAAGCCGGCGGTGCGCATCGCGCTGGTCGCCGCCTTGGCGCGTGCCTCGGGCTTGGGAGGCATGGTGGGAGGGCAGATGCTCGACTTGGCAGCGGAGGGACGATTCGGGCCCGCGGATCGCCCGGACGGCCTCTCGGCCATCAGCACTTTGCAAGAAATGAAGACCGGGGCGCTGCTTCGCTTCGCCTGTACGGCTGGCGCGCTCTTGGGCGAGGCCGCGCCGGCAGCCTACGACTCTCTGAACCATTATGGGGTCGCGCTGGGGCGGGCGTTCCAGATCGCCGACGATTTACTCGACGTCGAAGGCGATGCGGCGATTGTCGGCAAATCGACCGGCAAGGATGCGGCAGCCGGCAAGGCGACGTTCGTCGGCGCGCTGGGTGTGGAGGGCGCCAAGGCGCAGCTACGCGAGCTTATCACCGAGGCCGAGGCGGCGCTGGCGCGCTTCGGCGAGAGCGCGGATATTCTCAAAGCGGCGGCGCGCTTCGTGGCGGAGCGGCAGGCTTAATTAACGCAAACAGATTGACGCCCTCGTTTGGCGTGGCGCCGCGGCCACAGCGTGCACAATCATTGTGCAACGCTGAAGAATTAAGACTTTAATATTGGGTACCATTAAGGTGCAGGACGCATTCGAAACGAGCGCCGACTCATTAACGAGCGCCGACTCATTGAAGTCGCGAGCGGCTCGATCCCCCGCCGCGACCGCAATTGCAGACGCGGGTGCGCTATTCGGCCGCCGTCTGATGCCCCGCGCTGGGCGCCGAGAAGCGCCGCTCGATGTAGGCGAGCACCATGGCCTTGAAGTCGGCGGTCAATTTCGGCCCCCGCAGAGTGGCGGCCTTCTTGCCGTCGATGAACACGGGAGCGACCGGTTGCTCGCCGGTGCCGGGCAGCGAGATGCCAATATCGGCGTGTTTGGATTCCCCCGGCCCGTTGACGATGCAGCCCATGACGGCGACCGAGAGTGTCTCCACTCCTGGATAGCGCAGCTTCCATTCCGGCATCGAGTCGCGGATGAACGTCTGAATCTCCTGTGCGAGCTCCTGAAATGTTGTCGAAGTGGTGCGTCCACAACCTGGGCAAGCGGCCACGAGAGGCACGAACGTGCGAAAACCCATGGTCTGCAGGAGCTCTTGGGCAACCCGGACTTCAAGGGTGCGGTCGCCGTTGGGCTCGGGCGTGAGCGAGATGCGAATGGTGTCGCCGATGCCCTGTTGCAGCACCACAGACAACGCCGCTGCCGAAGCCGTAATGCCTTTAGAGCCCATACCCGCTTCGGTGAGGCCCAGATGCAGCGCATAGTCCGCCCGTCGCGCCAGCTCGGTATAGACCGCGATAAGGTCCTGCACGGCTGACACCTTGGCGGAGAGAATGATCTTCGAGGCCGGCAGTCCGATTTCTTCGGCGCGCGCCGCCGACAACAGCGCGGATTGCACCATGGCTTCGCGGGTCACAGCGCGCGCCGTTTGCGGGTGCGGTGCCCGGGCGTTTTCGTCCATGAGCCGCGTGAGCAGCTCTTGATCAAGCGACCCCCAATTGGCGCCGATGCGCACGGGTTTGCCATAGCGAATCGCCGTCTCGATGATGGCGGCGAATTGCCGATCCTTCTTTTCCTTGAAGCCGACATTGCCCGGGTTGATGCGGTATTTGTCGAGTGCTTCGGCCGCTGCAGGGTGGTCGGCGAGCAGCTTGTGGCCGATGTAGTGGAAATCGCCGACGATGGGCACATCGACGCCCATGCGCAGAAGCTTGTCCTTGATGACTGGAACGGCGGCCGCCGCTTCGTCACGGTCAACGGTGATGCGCACGATCTCCGAGCCGGCGCGGGCGAGCGCAGCAATCTGCGCAGCGGTAGCAGCCGCATCCGCTGTGTCGGTGTTGGTCATCGACTGGACGACGATCGGGGTCCCACCACCCACAGTGATGTGGCCAACATTGACCGCCACTGAATGGCGGCGGGCCGCGGGCGCGGCAAGTTCCTGCATCAGGACCTCCATGGACAGACGAGCGGCCCTAGGTGATCGGACCAAACGGGATGGGGAACTCCCGCGGGCAATATAATAGCTTTTGCCACAAAGGGAATTCCCCCCGAGCGCCCAGTCCGACGAAATGCGGTTCATGAGCACGCGCCCCACGGGTAGGCGCAGCGCTGTGGAGCCAACGCGGGAATCTGGGTTTCACGAGGATTGCCGCGTCGTGCCCGGATCGGGCTGGCGGCGATCGGCGAGATCCGGGGCCACTTAGGGACCCAAATGTCCCCAATTGAAGCAGTCCGGTCGCTCGCCCATTCACGGCTGGGTCGCGCCGGGCTGATTGTCGCAGCGTTTAGCAGCCGGCTGACCTAGCGAAATCCATGGGTTCGCACCCAGCGGTTCCGCTTGTGGCAAAAGCGCACACGGTCGAGCGCCGTCAACGCGCGTGACCTTTAGTGCCCCCGCCGCCGGTGGGCCGGGCCGTGGTCGAGCAAATTGTGCGCTGTGTTGACGAGCGCCACATGGGAAAATGCCTGGGGAAAATTCCCCACGAAGCGCCGGATGTGCGGGTCGTATTCCTCCGCGAGAAGCCCCAAGTCGTTGCGCAACGCTAACAGCCGCTCAAACAGCGCTCGCGCGCGCGCCTTTCGGCCGATCAGCACCAGAGCGTCAGCGAGCCAAAAGCTGCACGCGAGAAATGCACCTTCTCCCCCCGGGAGTCCGTCTTGTGTGCCCTGGGGGGAATAGCGACGCACCAAACCATCGGTGACGAGCTCCCGCTCAATGGCCTCGACGGTGCCCACGATGCGTGGATCGGAAGGCGGCAAGAAGCCCACCTGCGGCAACAACAGCAAGCTCGCGTCGAGTTCAGGGGACCCATAGGCTTGCACGAACGTGTTGCGGGCCGCATCGTAACCCTTGTGGCACACTTCTTTGTGGATGGCCGCGCGCAGCGCGCGCCAACGGTCGACGGGGCCCGGTCTCCCGGAGCGCTCAACGAACTTGATGCCTCGATCAAACGCCACCCAGGTCATGACCTTGGAGTG
>Ga0126371_10005587_pt1 | contig 11164 bp, 9 predicted proteins | sample PanSoiMetaPlot_4_FD_110145 | JGI IMG/M metagenome (GOLD analysis project Ga0126371, IMG submission 110145) | Tropical forest soil microbial communities from Panama - MetaG Plot_4 | ecosystem: Environmental > Terrestrial > Soil > Tropical forest > Bulk soil | place: Panama | collected 2016-02-17
AGAAACTGACATTCTGGAAATACGTGCCGTGATCGCCTGCGGGCAGCAGGCCGTAGCTTTTAAACTGGGCTGCGATCCAATCGGCTGCCAGATCGCCTCCCTTCTGGCCAGTGCCGCGTCCTTCGAGCGCATCGGCCGACAAGTACTTGACCGTGGCGCGAATCTTCTCCGCGTCGATGCCGTCGATAACTTTCTGCGCGGCAGGTGGGATCCCGGCTTCGGTCGGCGCAACCTTTGTTTGGGCGACTGCGAACCCGACGGTAAACAAACATAAAGCGATCAGTTTTTTCATAGTCCTCACAAGCGGCCCTACTGAGCAGGCGGCAATCTGGCGTTCGATTGATCGGATCGTAGGAAAGCGTATAGATCACCCGATTTTGACGATGACCCGATCACCCCATTCTTGTCTGTCTCCGCCCCCGGCGGATTCTAATTCTTCGACTCTCAACCCGGTTTGTACTCGGGAACCTCTTCTCCCGCGAGGAAGATCCCCTGTACGACCTGACCGCTGAGCCGGGCGAGTTTTTGGCCGAACTGCTCCATGTCCGGCTTCGACCAGCCCACAATCGAAGATTTGATTTCTCCGTCCGCAGCGATCAGGAATATCGACGGCACATTGGTTAGAACGTAGGCATTGGAAGCGGGATATTTGCCCTTCTCGTCGAGGAGCATAGGAAAACTGATCCCGAATTCAGAGCTGAAAGTCTTGGTGTCGGCCGCGTTGTCCTGGGAGACACCGACAAAAGTGACCTTTGCGCGTTGCCCGTAAGCTTTGAAGATCCTTTCCAGATAAGGAAAAGCGAACTGGCAGACCGGGCAGCTTACCTTGAAAAAGGCGACTACCACGGGGCCGCCCTTGAGCGAGTCTTTGAGCGAGAACCTACGCCCATCAAGAAAAGACAGACTGATTTGCGGTGCAAGTACGCCGGATTCTAGTGCAGGCATGCAGCCTCCAGGCTCTCTATTGTAAATAAGACCTGGGTCTCGGCGAACCCGGCGCTCTTAGTCCCGCTTAAGTCGGAACCCGGCCTGGCAGAAACGATGAAAGAAGAGCAATCCGTGTCCATGTTCGGCTGGACGGCATTTGTTAACCTAGGATCTGGGGGATTCTCGAGACTCATGCTGGCCGTCCGCGACAACCTTGCCCAGTGTGTCGGCGCCCTGCGGGCCAACAAGCTCAGGGCTTCGCTCACCATGCTGGGGCTGACCATGGGCGTGGCCACGCTGATCACGGTCATGACTATCGTCCAGGGAGCGAACGTCTACGTGGAACAGAAGATTGCCAACCTGGGCACCAACGTTTTCCAGATGTCGCGGACTCCCTTTGCGGTGACCGACTTTAACGTATTCGTGAAAGCCGCGAAGTACAAGCGGATCGAGCTTGATGACGTGCGCGCCATCGAGGAAAAATGCGTCGCATGCGACGAAGTCGGCGCCAGCGCCACCACTCCTGTGCGCGCCCGCTTCGGCGATAAGGAAGTCCAAGACGTGAATCTCAACGGGGTCACGGCCAATATGGCTGACATCGATACGCGCACCATCGAACTGGGTCGCTACTTCACTCCTTCGGAGGCCGAACACCGCGTAGCGGTGTGCGTAATCGGCGACACCCTGGTCGAGCAACTGTTCGGCGGCGCCGATCCCGTGGGGGAAACCATCCGCATCGGCAGCGATGAGTTCCGTGTCGTCGGCACCATGGAGAAGGTGGGGAGCGTTCTGGGTCAGGACCAGGACAACTTCGTCATGATCCCGCTTTCGGTGTATCTCGGCATGCAGGGCCTGCATACCAGCCTGACTATCAACGTAAAGACCACAAAGGAGAAATTCGAAGCGGCCCAGGACCAGGCGCAGCTGATTTTGCGGGCGCGCCACAAGCTCGCAGCCGGGGCGGACAATGATTTCTTCATCGGCACCAAGGAAAGTTACATGGCCCTGTGGCGAAGCATCAGCGGAGCGTTCTTCGCGGTGTTCATTTTGGTGAGCGCGATTTCGGTGATTGTGGGCGGCATTGTGATTATGAACGTGATGCTGGTAAGCGTGACCGCGCGTCGCCGGGAGATCGGAGTGCGGCGGGCAGTGGGCGCCACCAAGTTCGATATTCTGCGTCAGTTCATCGCCGAAAGCGTGATGCAGTGCCTTGCCGGCGGCACCGTGGGGATCACGCTTGGCTTTGTCGTCGCCGTGGCGCTGCGCACCTTTACGCCCTTTCCGGCCGCAGTCCAGGGTTGGGTCGCGGTGTTGGGAGTCCTTCTGAGTTCCGCGACCGGGTTGTTCTTCGGTATCTATCCCGCTCTGCGAGCTTCAAGGCTGGACCCGATTCTTGCGTTGAGGTCAGAGTAATGGCCTTCATGACCGCCTCCCAGGCTCGCGAGAATCTGCTGGCGGCCCTGGAGACATTGCGGGTGAACAAAGTACGCTCAATCCTGACGATCATCGGCATCGTCATCGGCGTTTCCTCGGTCATCTCCATGGCCTCGATCATCGGCGGCCTCAACAAGTTCGTCCAGGATAAAGTAGAGTCCCTCGGTTCGCGGACGTACTTCCTCACCCGGTTTCCGGCTGGATCAGATCCAACGCATTGGCCAGAGCGGATCCGGACGCGCAAGTATTTTGAGTACGGCTACGCCGATTACATCCGCGAGGCCGCGCCCGATGTAGAGATCGTGACCACGGTAGGCACGCGTGGCTTTTTCTTCGGCGGCACCAACATGCTGGTGGCCGGAGGCCGCAGCGTGGACAACGCAATCGTGCGGGGTGCAGAGCCGCAATACATCGACGCCATCCCTTTATTCAGCATCCAGCGCGGACGCTTCATCACGAATTTCGACGAGGAGCACTCGCGTCCCGTCGTGGTGCTGGGAGCGGCTATCGCCGAGTCCCTGTTCCCCAGCACTGACGCCGTGGGCAAGACCATCCGAATCAACGGCGGTCCTTACGAAGTCATAGGGGTCTTTGACCATGATCAAGGGTTGTTCGGTGGTCCTGGAGTGGACGTCTTCGCCGTCATCCCCCTAAGCAACTTCAGGAAGGAATATCCCGATGACAAGGAATTGGTAATGGCTTTTACGGTCCCGGAAGGAGGCAACGTCGAAAAAGCGCAGGACGAGGTCATTCAGGCCATGCGCCATCTGCGCCGCGTCCCCGCCGGCAAGGACAATGATTTTGAGCTAAGCTCGCCCGACTTCTTGAGCAACCTATGGAACCAGCTCACCGGCGCCCTGGTGATTTTGACCACCGTGATCAGTTCCATCGGGCTAGTGGTCGGCGGCATCGGGGTGATGAACATCATGCTCATTTCCGTGACCGAGCGCACGCAGGAGATCGGCGTGCGCAAAGCTATTGGCGCCCGCCGCGCCGATGTCCGCCTGCAATTTCTCCTGGAAGCCGTGGTGCTGACTCTGCTGGGCGGGACCATTGGCATCCTGATTGGGGCGGGGGTCGCGATACTGGTGCGAACTTTCATTCCATCGGTGCCGGCCACCCTCTCTTATTTGTGGGTCGCGATTGGCTTCTTGATCTCGGTTGGCGTAGGACTGGGTTTCGGCTACTACCCGGCGAATCTGGCTGCCGGCCTCGATCCCATTGTGTGCCTGCGCTACGAATGAACCTTAAGGAAAACGATCTCATGCAGCGAGTTTTGAGAAAACCGGTACAAAAAGCTAACTTTTTCCTCCAGGACCCGTCTCTCCACATGTAGGACTTCTAGGCATAATATGTCGAACATCTGACTATGAGCGCGAATGATCAGAAGGCTGAATTTCTTAAAGGTACGCTGGATATGCTGATCCTGAAAGTGGTGGCCGTCGGGGCGATCCACGGCTACGCGATTTCCCAACGTATCCAGATGATTTCTAAAGACTTCTTTCAGGTCCAGCAGGGCTCGCTGTATCCGGCGCTGCATCGTCTGGAGGATCGCGGCCTGCTCCAGGCCGAATGGAAGGCCACCGAGACTGGACGCGACGCGAAGTTCTACACCCTGACCAGAAAGGGCCGCAAGCAGCTCGAGGTCGAAGTCCGCAACTGGGAGCAGATCTCCAGTGCAGTCGCGTTAATTCTTCGTACCGCCCAATAGGAGCGCCATCCATGTATTGGTTCCGACGCCTTTTTCGCAAGCGACAGACCGAGCATGAGCTCGACTCCGAACTTCGCTTTCACGTCGACGAGCGAGCGGCGCAGTTGGCCGAAACCGGGGTCGCGGCGGAAGAGGCCCACCGCGCCGCCCGCCTCGAATTCGGTGGAATGGAGGCAATTAAGGAAGAATGCCGCGAATCGCGCCGCGTGCACGTAATTGAAACTCTTCTTCAGGACATTCGCTACGGTCTGCGCGTGACGCTACGCAGCCCGGGTTTCACAGCCGTGGCTTTACTCACACTAGCCTTGGGGATCGGCGCCAACACCGCGATTTTTTCCGTCGTCTATGGCGTGTTGCTTAACCCGCTCCCTTATTCTCACCCGGAACAACTCGTTGGGCTGCACCAAAGCAAGGCTAATTTCGAGAACGGGGCGATCTCCTTTCCTAATTTTCTCGACTGGCGTACGGACAACCGCAGCTTTTCCTCCGTGGCTATCTTGCGCAGGTACGCTTTCAGTCTGACGGGCCTGGGGGAAGCCGAGCAAGTCAACGGCGTATTTGTCTCTTCTGAGTTTTTCGATCTGCTCGGAATCCGGCCGGCCCTCGGGCGAAACCTCCATTCAGGAGAGGATACGATCGGCGCAGCTCCCGTAGCCTTGCTTTCGGCCGACTTTTGGCAGCGCAAGTTTGGATCGTCGCCCGACGTGCTGGGGACCCCCATTACGTTGGACGGCAGGAGCTTCACCATCGTCGGCGTGGTTCCGGCCAGCTTCCATCTTCCTGTTCAGGGTGCGTGCGTGTGTGACGTGTTCGTGCCGATCGGTCAGTGGAATAATCCGCTTCTCTCAAACCGCAGCGCACCACTCGGAATTCACGGAATTGGCCGACTCAAACCGGGTTTAACGATCGAACAGGCCCGGGCTGACATGGCGCGCGTCACCAGCAACCTTGCAGCCGCTTATCCTGAGGTCAACAAAGGCACAGGCGCCAGTTTGATTCCGTTGCGCAAACAGATTGTGGGCGATGTGCAGCCCTTTCTGATTCTGCTGCTGGCTGCCGTTGGCTTCGTGCTTCTGATCGCTTGCGTGAACGTTGCTAACCTGCTGTTGGCGCGCTCGACCGCCAGGACGCGTGAATTCGCGGTCCGCGTGGCCTTGGGGGCAAGCCGTGGCCGCATAGTGCGTCAGCTGCTTACCGAGAGCATCCTGCTGGCGGCCGCAGGCGGGTTGCTGGGACTCGCTCTGGCAGCGTTGGGAGAAGCTGCACTCTTGCGGAGCTTGCCAGCGGCTCTGCCTCGCTCCGGCGAGATCGGGGTGGATGTCCACGTCCTGATCTACACCATGCTGGTATCGCTGCTCTCTGGCATCATCTTCGGTCTGGCGCCGGCCTTGAAGATCTCTCGCTCCGACGTGCTGACCCGCGCCAAGGAGGGTGGTCCTAGCGTTAGCCGCGGCCGCCACCGAACGCAGGCACTGTTCGCAGCGATCGAGATCGCCACAGCCCTGGTATTGCTGGTTGGTGCCGGGTTGATGGTTCGCAGTCTGACCCGGCTCTGGGGCGTCGATCCCGGATTCGACCCGCGCGACGTCCTGAGCTTCACTATCTCCCTACCTCCGTCCATGACCATGACTAAGGCGCCGCCGGAGACCATCCGCGCCGCGTTTCGAGAACTGGAGGCCAGGATCGCATCCGTCCCAGGAGTTCAGGCGGTCGCGCCTTCCTGGGGCGCCATGCCCTTGCGAGGTGACGACGAAGCTCTGTTCTGGTTGGAGGGCCAGACCAAGCCGGCGACGACCAACGACATGAATTGGGCTGTGAGCTACGTGGTAGGACCGGACTATCTCAAGATCATGCGGACTCCGCTGCTCCGTGGCCGCTTCCTCGACCCTCACGATGATGAGCGCTCGCCACCGGTAGCGGTCATTGACGAGACGTTCGCCGCCAAATTCTTTCCCAACCAGGATGCGATTGGAAAGCGAATCAACCTGGCTGGCGGAGATCCTGGTGCCAAAAATCCGCCAGTCGAAATTATCGGCGTTGTGAAACACGTAAAACAGTGGAGCCTGGACAAAGATGAAAAGCTGCTCCAGGCACAGATGTACCGCCCTTTCATGCAGTTGCCGGACTCAGGGATGGCTTTGGCGCCCAGCAGCACCGGCATCCTGGTGCGATCGGCATCAGATCCCGTTCGACTGTTCGATTCGATCCGCGGCGCGCTCGATCGCACGAACGGCGAGCTGGTGGCGTACGAGGCCGAAAGCATGGAGCAGATCCTGTCTCAATCGCTGGCGGCGCAGCGCTATTCCATGATTCTGCTAGGCGCGTTCGCGGCTCTGGCGCTACTTCTGGCCAGCGTGGGAATTTATGGCGTTATCTCATACGTTGTTGGCCAGCGTACCCAGGAAATCGGCATTCGGGTAGCGCTCGGAGCGCGGCGCTTTGACATTCTGTGCCTGGTGATGGGGCACGGTACCCGCATGATCCTTAGCGGGCTGGTGGCAGGTGTCGCGGCGGCCCTGGTCCTGACCCGGCTCATGCACACTCTCCTGTTCGAGGTCAGGGCTACCGATCCGTTGACCTTTGTAGCTGTCGCAGCCTTGCTGGTGATTGTGGCGCTCTCAGCCTGCTACATCCCCGCCCGGCGCGCGGCCCGCGTGGACCCGAACACGGCGTTGCGTTCGGAATGATCAAGCCGCTCGAGGATCTTTCGCGCCAGCCCGGTCAAAGGGAGTTTTTGCGCGGAACGCAACTGTACCCAGCGTCCTTGCCGACAGTGACTGTTGCCGGGAAAGACCCGAACCGTATAGTCGGTCACGGTGATGGAATGACCAAGGGTGAACAGAGGCGCTTTTCCTGGGGGCGCCGCTTTGAGCAGGGGCAGCTCCCACATGTCCGGCATCAGCGAACTCTCGCGCGGCCGCTGCTGAAGCCACACACTCTCGTGGCGGCAGATGAGGGCATAGTTAACAGTCGCTTTCTTTCTTGGCGCATGCTCTCGACGGGAGTTGGCGCCTTGGGAAAGGCATAACCCGGCCACGGGACATTGCCGGCATAACGGCGTTCCCGGCAGACAAACCATCGCGCCCAGCTCCATCATCGCCTGGTTGAAATCGCCGGGACGGCTCGTGTCCAGCAATCGGCCGGCAGCCTCCCAACATTGTTCCTCCCGCAGCCGGCGAGCCGCAAACCGTTCGAGGACTCGCTTGACGTTGCCGTCGACCACCGGGACAGCCTCGTTCAAAGCGATGCTGGCTACAGCATTAGCGGTGTAGCGTCCGACACCCGGAAGCTCCCTGAGATCAGCCGCACTCCGGGGAAACCGGCCGCCACGGTCGATTTGTTTTGCGGCTTGGTGCAGCGATCTTGCCCGGCGATAATATCCCAGGCCGCTCCAAGCCGCGAGCACTGTCTGCTCGCGGGCGCGCGATAGCCGCCCGACCGAAGGGAATTGCCGGAGAAACTTTTGGTAACGCTCTTCCACCACGGCAACACGCGTCTGCTGCAACATCACTTCGGAGACGAGAATGCGGTAGGGATCGCGCTCTCCGCGCCAGGGCAAGATGCGCTTCTCACGATCAAACCAGCGCAGCAGCAGCTTGCGGAATTCTCTGTGGTTTGTCTGGCTCGGTACCACGGGCGCGAGTCGCATGATGGAGGATTGTAGCCCAGGAACGAAGATCGGATGATTTGGCGATCGGTCGATCAGGAGATCCGAAAACCTCGGAATCCGGATGTTGCCGGTCTCAATCTCCGGCTGGGGTGTTCGATGTGGCAATAAGGTTCCACCCGCCCTTGACTTGTTGCCATACCGACAGGACGCGCCAACCCGCGCTCCCGGAGCTCGAGTGCATGATGTAGGAAACCGTCATGTCCGGTCCGTTGGGCTGAACCAAGACTTCGCCGAGCGAAAAATCACCGATCGGAGCCGTCTTCCAATACTCGATCCACGCGGCGCGGTCGAGCGCCTGGCCTTTCGCGTTCACACCGACAAACGTGGGCGCCAGGCGGTGCTCTACCGCCTTCCAGTCCTTATTGCGGATCGCCTGCCACATCAATCGCTCGTACTGTTCGGCGCCCGTGGCGTTCTTCCAGGTAGGATGCTTGGACGCCTTGCCGATCGTGCAACCGGCCAGTGACAGAAACACGGCCACAAAAGACAGGAAGGAACCGACGGGAACGAAATACCAGCCTATTGTTGCCCGTACCTGCATGACTCTCGCTCTCAAGCGGATCGAAAAATCGAAGAGGCACAAGGCGTAGCAGCCTTTGTGCCTCTTGGTGTCCTCTTTGGTTCAGCGAAATTAATCTCCGAAGACCTCTTCCTTCTCTTCGACCGGCGCCTGCTTGCCGTTTGCCGGCGCGATCGCGGCCAGCGGGACGAAGCCCTCCTGGGGTTTTGGCTCCTTCAGAATGTGCTCCCGATAGAGCGCCTCCATACGGGCATCTTCGGCTGATTTCTTCAGCTTCTGGTCGCGGGCGCGGAGCTTTTCTTCGCGGGCAGTCTTGGCGATGCCGAGATCATCCAGCGTGTGGTTGCGCTCGGCTTGCACATGCTCTTCGTTCAAGCGGAGCTTGTGCGAACCTTCGGCCAGGCCCACGGACTTGCCGCCGGCGAAGATCTCGTGACGCCCGTGCTCCTCATACCACTTGGTAAGGGTGGCGGTCATGTGCATCTTCTCGATGATATTGCGCCAGCCCACACCGGTGTTGTAGGCGCAGAAGCTGATCTCGCCCTCTTGCGTGGCGTAGGGGATAATGCACTGCTCGGTGCGGCGGAAATCGTAATTATAAAGGTCCTGGAACCACATGCCAGCGATGAACAGGAAGTTCCACCGGTCCGTGCGCCGCTTCTTGATGTCTTCAATGGTCCGGTCCCCGGAGACGCCGCCGTATTTTTTGTCGGCTTTCTTGGTGGCGCTGAAGGTTTTGTCGAACTTCTTCAGCAAATCGAGCAGTTTGAAGTGCTTCGGGGCATTGAAAGGATCGTAGTTTTTGGCCAGTGCTAGGGCCATGCCGAAAACGGAAAGAAAGCGTCCGCGCCCAGCGTCATTGATCCTGGCAACGTCTTGCGCGATGTGATCTCCGTTCAGAAACGCGGTGACCGGGACCGCCTCTTTCGTTTCTTTGTCGATCATCACCGCCATGCCTACACCGCAGTTGGGATGGCAGCCACAGCTGAGCTGCCCCCAATCCGCGCTGGGCCCATGGATGAGGTCTGCCCAATCGGAGAAGGTCGACATGAACGAGATCGGGAACCAGTCGCGGGCCGGCACGCCCAGACCGGTCTGGTCCTTCACATCATGGGCCAGATGACTCAGCGTATAACGCTGGGCCTTGCGTCGATCGTCGGTAATCTCCTCATCGCGGCCCGTGAAGGAAACCGGCTGGAAGCTCAGGAAGCTGATAGTCTTGGGATTCTCAAGAGCGAACTGAATGATGCGTCCGACCTGCTCATTATTGATGCCGTTAACGATCGTGGTGACAGGAACAATCTCCACGCCGGCTTCATGCAGGTTATGGATGGCTCGCAGTTTCACGTCAAACAGGTTGCCGACCTGCCTGTGAGAATTGGCGGCGTTTCCGATGCCATCGAACTGCAGGTAAGCATAGCGCAGGCCGGCTTCGGCGGCCTGGCGCGCAAACTCAGGAGACTTGGCAAACTCAATTCCATTGGTCGCCGCCTGCACTGAGTTGTAACCGACCTGGCGGGAGTAGCGGACGGCGTCGAGGAAATAAGGCGAGAGCGTGGGCTCGCCGCCGGAGAATTGCACCGACATCTGCCGGCGCGGCTTGATGGAGATCGCGTTATCCAGCATCTGCTTGATTTCTTCCCAGGTGAGCTCGTGCACAAAACCGACCTGGTTGGCGTCCATAAAACAGGGATCGCACATCATGTTGCAGCGGTTCGTAAGATCGATGGTCAGCACCGATCCCCGGCCATGTTTCACCGTGCTCGAGCCGTGGTGGTGCAGCTTCTCGTCATTGTGAGCGCGTATGTCGCGTCCCGGGAAAACGTCTTCAAGATGCTTGAAGAACTCGGTATCGATAGCCATCACGTCTTCAAAATGGCCGTGGATGGGACAGTCCTTCACCATCAGGATCTTGCCGTCGCGCTCGATAATGGTGGCCTTGATCTCGCCTACCTTCTCGTTGAGAAGAATCTCGTGGGGCAGCTTGCCGTCCACGATCTGCTGGCGGATTTCCGGGACGCACTTGGGACACAGCGAGTCAGTGGAGCGCGGCCAGCCTAGCGGCGGCTTGGTCTTCTCCCACGACTTCAAGAGCGGCTTGTCTGACCACTTCGGTGTAAATGCAGGCGCGGGCTTGATGCGGTTGAGGCGCTCGAAAACGATCCAGGCACCGCGAGCGGCGTACGTCAATGCTTTTTCTGCGTACTTGACGGGCTTATGCATGATGCTTTGCCTTTTCTCCTCGCCCCGATATGGGCACGTATAGCCGTATCATTTGGAAGCAGGGGTTTTCCACCACTGGTATCCTAGCTTTATCGGCTCTCTCGGATTAAGCAGGATTCCGTAAATGGCTTTAAATCGTCGCTCAGCGGCGCGCTTCAGCATTAAACGGCGACCCTGGACGCCAGCTAAGTCATTGGATTTAAAAGCACAACAGTCCGGCGCGAGAAACCGGCATTTTGTCACAGAAGCTTCTTTGGCGCTGGATGTGACCGAGCTCCTCAGGCGTAAACTCGAGCTATGCGTGATGACTTCCCCGTTGCTGCAGCCTACCTCTGGGTTGCGCTGTGGATCTTCTGGCTTGCCAGTGCGGTGTTCGTCAAACGAAGCATTCGCAAGCAATCGCCGGGCTCGCAGATCGTTCAGTCCCTACCGGTAATCGCTGGCTTCTACTTTTTGTTTGGTCGCGGCATATGGCCGCATTGGTTACGCCTGCGTTTTGTTCCGGTCTCGCCGGTTTGGACGCGGACTGGGTTGGTAATTACCGCGATGGGTATCGCCTTGGCTGTCTGGGCCCGGCTATGGATCGGACGCAACTGGAGCGGTACGGTCACCATCAAGGAACGGCACGAGCTCATTCAGAACGGTCCCTATGGCTTGGTCCGCCATCCGATTTATTCCG
>Ga0126371_10005588_pt1 | contig 11162 bp, 9 predicted proteins | sample PanSoiMetaPlot_4_FD_110145 | JGI IMG/M metagenome (GOLD analysis project Ga0126371, IMG submission 110145) | Tropical forest soil microbial communities from Panama - MetaG Plot_4 | ecosystem: Environmental > Terrestrial > Soil > Tropical forest > Bulk soil | place: Panama | collected 2016-02-17
ATTTCCGCTTCGGTTATTCGCGCGAGGCAGCAAGCAGGGGCCCCGCGAACTCCGTGCCCAGCGTGAAGACACTTGGCTCAAATATCCCTTTTCAGCCCGCGACGAACGCCATTCAGCAAATCCGCGTGAACGGCTTCTTCAATTTCGGCGACAACCCTTCGGCGTCGTTTGTCCGTAACAATTTTACGTGGAGCGACGACGTGAGCTGGGTGGCCAGCAGGCACGATTTTCGGTTCGGCGGCGCGATCGAACGGAGCCGCGTGGATCTGAACAACCTGTTTTTCCAGCCCGGAGAGTACAGCTTCAGCACTCTGAATAATTTCTTATCGGGGGTTCTTTCGGATTATTCGGGAAACCTAGCTTTTCGACAGGGCGCCGGCGAGTTCAAAAACAATCGCGGCCTGTTTTCCGGCGTATATTTCCAGGACTATTACAAAGTCAGCAAGCGCTTCACGCTGAATCTCGGCCTGCGCTATGAGCCAGCCCTTCCGTGGCGGGAGGTCAAAGGACGCGTGGAGCAATTTCGGTTGAACGGCCTCGTCGCAGGCATTCATTCAACACAATTTCCTAATGCGCCGGCCGGATTATACTTTCCCGGCGATCCCGGAGTTCCGGAGAACGGCGTCGAAGCAAACTGGAAGAATTTTGCTCCGCGTCTAGGATTCGCTTACGACATTTTCGGCGACGGCAGGTCCAGCCTGCGCGGCGGAGCGGGCATGTTCTACGACACGCGCATCCCCGGCATTATCAACAACCGATTTGTTGATGTAACCCCGTTCAGTCCCCAGCTCATACTGAGCACGTCCGGAGTGAAACCGGGGACGATCAGCGATCCCCTCTGCACCCTGCCTTCTACCCAGGCACGGCTTGGCTGCACGGCTCAGGCCAACCTGTTTCCTGCGCCGTTTCCTCCCCCGGCGAACGCTACTTTCGCCCCGAACTTGCTGGCCGTCAGCTGGGATCCTGCCCACAACTATCAAACGCCAACCCTGTATGACTGGAATCTTGGAATCGAACGCCAACTGCCTTCCCAGATCGTGGTGCGCGCTGCCTACGTCGGATCCCACGGAAGTCACTTGAAGGAAACCATCGCTTTTAATGTGGCGCCTGTCGGTGGCGGGACGCCGCGGTTGAACGCCGTCGCCGGTCCCAACGTGTTTGGAACTACCAACAATGGACCCACACAAGATTCCCAGGACATCAATTCGTTCTATCATTCGCTGCAACTGTCCGTTGAAAAGCGCATGTCTCATGGGCTAACGATTCTCGGGAGCTATACTTGGTCGAAGACCATCGACGATCTCCCCAACGGCGGCGGCGTAGCCGACATTGGCTCGGATACCGTTTCTGCGAGGCCTTGGGACGATCCACTGCGGCACGAACTCGACCGCGGCCCTTCGGATTTCGATCACACTCATCGCTTCGTTGTTTCTTACGTGTGGCAGCTCCCGGCATGGTCAAAAGGGAATGGCCTGGCACGACAAGCTTTTGGCGGCTGGGAACTCAGCGGACTCGCTACGGCACAGACTGGCCGGCCCTTCACCGTTTTGTCCGGAGTTAACAATTCCGGAACGGGCATTGGGCAGGACCGCGCGAACCTCGTGGGCGACCCGCTTGGGCCAGGAGCGTGTGCGGCCGCCAAAATCACCACCTCTTGCGTGGATTGGCTGAATCCATCTTCGTTTCAGCCAACCCCCCCCGGGACGTTTGGCAACGTCGGAAAGGGAAGCATGCGCTTGCCCAATGCCTATACCTGGGATGCGGGCCTTTCCAAGAATTTCTCCTTCACCGAGCGGCTGAGACTCCAGTTCCGTGCGGAGTTCTTCAATGTGTTGAATCACGCCAACTTCATGGATGATTCCGCATCGCTCACCAACTTCCAAAAACGGAGTTCGACGAGCAACTTTGGCGCCATCCGGCAAGCCGCGGACCCGAGAATCGGGCAGCTCGCTCTAAAGCTTTTCTTCTAGCTCGGAGCTGCGGCGAAAACGTTCGCGAAATCTGGCTGGTCTTGCGGGGTAGCCTGCTAGGCTTCGGGCGCGGAACCAACCACAACGAGCGCCATTGGTAGAGGTGAACCAGCAGCGCCTTGTAGCGACAAGGGAAATTCCACAAGCCAAAGCTCGCCGTCGTCCAAATGGAAAACAGACGGCAGCGATTTCGGATGATCCTCGGGAGGCGCGAGACTCCAGACCGACGGATGATTCGAGCCGGTAGCCTTGCGGCTCAGAGCCAAAGTTTGATCGAGGGTGAGGGTGGACGGATCCTGGTCTGCCGCCGCCGGAGAAGCCAGGACGAAATCCCGCTGCGGAGCCACACCCATGTGATTTCCGTTCTCGGGCGACAACGCATAGCGAAGCGTGTAGACCCCCGGCTTGATCAGTTGCTTGCGATAGTCTTTCACAGAATTGGGAAAACGAATGGCCCCCAAGAGCGTGCCTTGCGCGAACTGTGGAAAGACCACACCCAGAGATTGCGGAGCGTTTGCTTTTCCCGGGACCGCCTTGCCGAGCCAGATGTCGCAAAGGGCGCCGCTCGGTCCGCTGACGCGAATGCCGGTCGGAGAAAGGGCGCTTTGAACCGTCGCAGCCAATTCCCTCGGAGGCGCCTCGCTAAGCGGTTCGGCTTTGTAGCCTTGCGCAGCGACGGGTCCGGCGGCAGACAGACACAGGGCCAGCAACAGCGGGAAGAGCAACGATCGCGAAAGGAAAGTTTTCATTTCGTACGCACCTCAACCGAGAGCGCAATTAGCGGCGCAAATGTTGCGCCCAGTCTGCTTTAGGCTAGGAGTTTACAATCCGCCCACTTTCGGAGAGACGCGGGCTTTTGCCGACCTCTCGGGCGAATTTTTCCAGCGACGACAGGCTTCCTACACTCGTCCAGTTTTGGACCACAAGAAAACTCAGACCGCAAACGTGCCGATGAAAGCGCTTCGGCGGTTCGATTCGTTCCACGTGCTGCCGAGATGGTTTCCGCTGTAGGACGATTTGCTCGCAACGGCCGGCATTGCATGCGTCAAGTGCGAAACCAGCGGTTGATAGTAAACATCTTCGTTGTGGCAGATCTCGTCTGCGTCCGTGATCGCCCGCGTGGTGATTTGCGCAAGGTCGCCAACCTGTAGCGAGGCGGTCCCGTGCTTGCTCGTGTCGACGGTGAAGCGGATGTGCTGCGTCTCGGTGGCAACCACGTTGCTGAGAAGCTTGCCAGCCTGCGCTTGCGCGAAATTCACCAGCGCAGCACGCTGTGCGGCATTGGCGCGCTGGTCCACGATCAGTACCGCCTTAGCGGGGAATGGATTGCTAAAGGCATCGCCCAGCGTGGCACTCGCGCGCACCACAGCAGCGACGCTCAAACCGTCCAGAGAGACGTTTTCCCACGTGCCCTTATCTACGTGCCATCCAAGGACTGCTTCCTGACCGGTCAAGTTGACTTCGGAGTTCGCGAAGCATGGGCCGGTATAGACGTCCGCGGTCCGCGACTCGATGTATTCCCCCGATACGTGTCCCGCTGGCTGGGCCGCCCGCGCGCAAGAGGGCAGAGCGATCAACGCTCCTGCGAGAAGCAATGACGATGCGGCTCCGTTCACTTTCATTTGTGGCTACCTCCCTTGGTTGGCCGAGAGACCTATTTCAACCTCACACTTATTTTCCCACTCCAGCGTTTTGCTTTCAAATTCGCATTTTCTATTCAGATTCTGGCGAGCCAAAAGCCAAACGAAAAATCACTACGTGGTTTCGCAGCACGAACGCCCCGGGCGGCATTTCTCGGTATTGGCGAAGCCTCCATCCGGCCCCACGAGCGATTGCGTTTGCGCGCACCAGAACGGCCCGGTGGGCATCGACCGAGCTTTCTCCTCCGGCGAAATAATGTCCATGCTCGTCGCAGGAACATTGCTACCCTCGTAAAACATCTTTTTGTCCCGCAGGCAGTGGCACACCGTCGCGTTCTGAACGAGTTCGGTGAGGGTTGGCATGGCTACGCTTCTCCTTTCGCAGCGGCCAGCAACGCGCGTTTGACGGCCACTTTAGCGAGCTGGACCTTATAACCGTTCTGGCTGAGCGGCTTTGCTCCGCGGACCGCCACCTCGCCGATACTGCCTGCGCCGCTCTCGGTGATGGATTTTCCTTGCAGTTCTTTTTCCGCCTCGCGGGCTTGCCACGGAACAGGCGCGACGTGACCTAGCACAATGCGTCCTTCCCTCACCTTTCCGCCTTCGAGCCTAACCGCGACAGCGGCGGCGGCCAACGGCCAATCGAGCGAGGTTTTGTGGCGCACTTCATACGTTGCGCTCCGAAGGCCACGCGAAGAAGCCGGAATGAAGATATGCGTTAGCACTTCGTTGGGCTTAAGAACGTTTTCGCGCTCCTCACCGGATTTGGGAATAACGAAGAATTCCGAAGCACGGACTTCGCGCTGGCCTTTGAGGTCTGCCAACTGAAGCTTAGCCTCGAGCGCGATGAGCGCGGGCGCAAGACTCGACGGGTTTACGAAGTAGGCGGGGCCGCTGTTGCCGAGAATGGCGTGGTAGCGATTTTCTCCATCGGGAACGAGCGACTTTCCGTTTTCATCCTTGGCGAGCAGGCCGTAGCCATTGCGGAAATACCAGCAACGTGGGCGCTGGCAAAGATCGCCGCCGACCGTGCCCATGGCGCGAGTCTGCGGACTGGTGATGCCTTGCGCGGCGTGGGTAAGGGCAGGGAGTTCTGTGCGAATCGTCGAGTTTTCGAGGAGTTCGTCCATGGTAACAAGCGCGCCAATGCTGACTCCCTCGGCGTTCGAATGAATGCCATTCAAACCCTCGAGGTTCTTGATGTTCACGACGCGCTTTGGCGTGACGACGTACTCTTTCATGAGGCTGATCAGGTCCGTGCCGCCGGCCAAAACGGCTGCGTCGTTCCAACTGGAGCCGAGCAACCCGATGGCTTCATGCTGGGTGGTTGGATGAGCGTACTCGAAGGCTTCCATCAGGCTACCGCTCCTTTCTCGAGCGCCACGAGAACTTTGTCGGGCGTGAGCGGGAGCGTGGGCACGCGCACGCCGATGGCATTGGCTACCGCGTTCGAGATCGCAGCCCCAGGGGAAATCACCGGCGGCTCGCCGAGCCCGATGACCCCGCGCTCGTCGTAGCCCGTTCCGGTCATCATATGAACGACAATCTCGCCGAAGTCGCCGATTCCGGCAAGCTTGTAAAATTCGAGATCGGCGTTTAGGCAGCGGCCGGTCTGTTCGTCCATGATCTTGTGTTCGAACAGCGAGTAGGTGATGCCCATGATGCAAGCGCCGTACACCTGGCTCTCAGCCGTTTTCAAATCGATGATGAGGCCGCAGTCCTGCACCGCGACCATTTTGTCGACATGCACCAGACCGGTCTCGGTATCCACGCTGACTTCCGCCATCTGCGCGCCGCCGACGCCGCTGGAAATAAGGTCATCGTTTCCGCGCTGCCGCTGGCCGACGCCGGTGATGGGAGTTGTGCCCAGCTTCGCGCAGGCTTGTTTCCAGGAAATGGCTCGGCCGGGATTGCCTTTGACGCGAATTTTTCCTTCGACCGCTTCCAGTTCCTCGGGCTTGGCATCGAGCGAAGGAGCGACTTTTTCAAGGAGCTGGTTCAATGCCGCGGTGGCAGCGCGGCGAGTGGAGGAGCTGACGCCGCCGACGGTGGTGGAACCGCCCGACGCGCCATCGGGAGGGTATTTCGAGTCGCCGATGTTCACGTTCACGGCTTCCAGTGGCAATCCCATGGTTTCCGCGGTGATGATGCCGATCACCGTCCGCGTTCCGGTTCCCAAATCCTGCGAGCCGAGCGAAGCGGACACCGAACCGTCCGGCTGAATCGTGCAGTTGCAATTACTGGCATGGCCTGCGCCGCCCCAGGTGTGAATGGAAACGCCCAGCCCTTTTTTGATGGGGCCTGGCGTTTTGTCGCCGCGCGGATGACATTTCTTCTTCCAATCCATCAATTCGGCGGCCTTTTCCAGCTCGGCCGAATACGTTTTGGCGAGTTGACCGGTCATCTGGATGTTTTTCTGCAACATCTCGACCGGGTCCATGCCGAGCTTTGCCGCCAAGTCATCGAGTGCGGACATAGTAATCAGACACATCTGCGGGTGGTTCGGTGCGCGCCACGCGCGAGCTGGGCCGATGTTGGTCAGCACGGTGGTGTGCCGGACGCGACGGTCGGGAATGCGAACGACGTAGGGGATGCTGGGAGCGCCACCCTGAGCATCGGGCCCCCCGGTGCCCCAGGATTCTGACGTCCAGCCCATCAGGGTGCCGTCTTTTTTCGCGCCCACTTTGACTCTCGCATACATGGAAGGGCGGGCGCCGGCAGCCATCAGTTCCTGATCGCGCTCGAGCATCATCTTTACCGGGCGGCCGGCCTTCTTGGCAAGCCTCGCGCATGCGAGCCCCCAGGTATCCGCGCCGAATTTGCTGCCAAAGCCTCCACCCATGACCGGAGTGAGGACGCGCACTTTGTCGGCGGAGTCCGCAATCTTCGCGCGCACGATTTCGCCCGGTATGCCGCTCACGTTCTGTGTGGACGCATAGATGGTGAGATTGTCGCCGTCCCATTCCGCCACCTGGCCGTGCGCTTCAAGGCAGCAATGGGTGATGACCGGCACTCCATACTCGCCTTCGCTGATCACTTCGGCCTGTTGAAACGCCTGGTCCGGATTCCCGTCGGTTTGCTCGGCAAGTTGCTTGGTGTGTTCGCCCGCTTTTTCCGGACTTACGTCGGAAACCAGGTGGGGAAGTTTTTCGTAGCGGACCTGAATGCGGCGGGCCGCGTCGCGCGCTTGCTCCTCGGTTTCCGCGGCCACGGCCACGACCTCGTGGCCGGCCCAGAAGACTTCTTTCCCGGGCTCGGTAATGATCTCTACGGCTTTCACGCCGGGCATTTTCTCTGCCGCGCTGGTATCGATGCTCACGACCTTGGCGTGCGCGTACGGTGAGAACACCATCTTGCCGTGAAGCATGTTGGGGCGATTCACGTCGTAGCTGTACTTGATGCGGCCCGAAGACTTCCAGGGACCGTCAAGCCGCGAGATGCGCCTGCCAATCAAGCTACATTTGTCGGTGGGAGGCCAGTGATAGTCAGCCATCAGGCGCGCCCTCCTTTCATAGACATCGCCGCATCCACGACGGCGTTTCGGACGCCTATATACGTTCCACAGCGGCAGAGATTGCCGCCGAGCGCTTGCTTTACCTCTTCAATCGTGGGACTGCGATGCGTCTCGAGATAAGCGGTACAGGACATGACAAAACCGGGGGTGCAGAAGCCACACTGCTGGGCGTCGTTTTCAACAAACGAACCGGAAACAGGGTGCAGCTTTCCTTCCGGAACAAGTCCTTCGATGGTGCGGATCTCCGCTCCGGGTTTTCCGTCGCGGTCGGCCACTTCAATTGCCAGGACGCTGCAGGAATAAGTGGGCTTGCCGTTTACGATGATGGTGCAGGCTCCGCAGGTGCCTCGGTCACAAACTTTCTTTGCGCCGGTGAGATCGAGATGGTTGCGGAGCGCATCGAGCAAGGTTACGCGCGGCTCGACGGTCAGCTTTTTTGCTTGGCCGTTGATGCGCAGAGTCATTGGGACGGGCCCGGGGCCAATGACTTTGCCGGAACCCACAACCTCCTCCGGAACGGTGGTTGCGGCAGCGGGCAGCTGGTGACCTGCGAGGACCTGGGCGGTGGCGGCCACACCGGTTCCGCCGACCAACTTGACAAAGTCACGTCTTCCGAGACCAGGGCTCTTCGGAGACTCGCTTTTCGGCTCAGAGTCCTTGGGATGTTCTAGTTTGGCCATCGAGTGACCTCCCGAATACTTTCAAGAAATGCCGAAGCGACGGGGCCGAGTGTGGGGGCGTTTCGCAGGCGCTGGCGGAGTTTCTGCCGGCGGTGAAAAAGCGATATTCCGAGGCGGCAAAACACCTCTCGCGCTTGGCCAGCTCAGACTCAGCAAGCGCGCTTTTCGAGTTTCTGTTGCGCTTCGTCCAGGGATGATAGAAAGCCAAGCGCGCAACGTCAAATTGAAAATACTGAATAGGCATTTTAGGGCGGCTAAACGTTCGCTTGTTTCCTCGGAGCATCAAGAAGCGTCGAGGCCGATGGCCACGACAAAGTAGGTGGCCGGTACCAGGCCCACGTTCTTGATCCCGTGTTCGTCATTCGAACGCACAAAACCTACCGAACCCGGACCCAGGCGCGTGTTTGTGTCGTTCACCGTGATATCCACGGTGCCTTCGCGGATGAGCCACATTTCGGAATGAGTGTGGCGGTGTGGCGGGTGTGGCGCGGCGCCGGGCGGCAGTGTGGTTTCGTGAACCTCGACGGATTCGCCGGTCGAAAGTTTTCCCTTCAGCACGGCGCGGGTCACCGCCGTGCTCGAGGTGTGGACAGGCAATCGGTCGAATGGATACATCGCCGTGGGCAACGAAGGTTCTTGGTCCGTTTGGTTTGCTACCAACAAGGCAGGGAGCACGGCAGAGGGAAAGAGGAAACATATTTCACGGCGCGTTAAAGACATGCTGGTCTCCTTGTGCTGCTGGCAAATAGAGCAGGGACAGGAAATTGCGGCGGGAGGCCTGCTCCTCTCGATCGAACTCTTTTGCCAGCTTGACTCTAGATCTGTGGCCCGGCGGCCTTGGCTTCCGCAAGCGTGACACGCCGCTTTTCCCGATACGCGATGTTGGCCATGTGCGCAGCCATCGCCGAACGGAAGCCAACTTCCACGCTGGCATTCGGAGTCTGGCGGCTGCAGATGCAGTCGATCCAGTTGGCCATGTGATTCTGGTCTTTCGTTTCGCTCGTAAGCGCGACGCCCTCCGGGCGGTTGACTTTCTCCGGGTAGTAACGAGTGGCCTCCCTGGATTCGCCGGTTACCATATCGGCCGCCCCGGCAACGTGCTCGATGGTGCCGTCGCTGCCGAGCAAATGCTCGCCCAATCCGTAGTGCTTATTATTGAAAGTGGATTGCCAGGTGACGACCACGTCCTCGGGGAATTCCAGCGTCACCACAATGGTGTCCGGCACTTCGCGGCCGTCTTTTTCAGAGAAAATGCCGCCGCTCATCGACGCCGCGCTGGGCTCCGGCAAACCCAACGCGGTCTGGATCCACGCAATTTGATGGATCATGTTCTCTGTAACATTTCCGCCGGAGAATTCCCAGAACAGGCGCCAGTTGATGAATTTGTAGGGATCGAAACCACGATCGGGCCGCCCGTTCAAAAACGCCTTCCAGTCGACGTTCTGCGCGGTGCAATCCGGAGGCACCGGACGCACCCATTGGGCTTTTCCATGCGGCGTGTTGCGGCTCATCCAGGACTCCACCTGAGTGATTTTTCCGGCCAAACCGTCCTTGATCCACCTGCGCGTATCCGCCAGCGAGCCGGAGCTTTCGTGCTGCAGCCCGACTTGCACCACGCGATCCGATTTTTTGGCTGTCGCCAGGCATTGTTCCGCTTCCGGAATAGACCAGGTCATGGTCTTTTCGCAATAAAGATCCTTTCCGGCTGCGATCGTATCGATGAAATGCCGTGCGTGAATGTGCAGCGGGGTGGCAACGATGACGCCATCGATGTCTTTCATGTCCAGCAGACGCCGGTGATCGTCCATCGTCTGAATGCCCGGCGCCATTTGCTTGGCGGCATCACGCCGCCTCGAATAGACGTCGGCGATGGCCACCAATTGCGCGTTCGGCACTTTCAGAACCTGCTTGAGCAGCTCCTCTCCGCGGCCGCCTACTCCGATCATTCCAACGCGAACGCGCTCGTTTGCGCCCAGCACCGACGGAGGCGCGTAAGCCGCCAAAGCGGCCGCACCGATGGTCGCTTGCTTCAAAAACTCGCGTCTTGAGTTCGTTGTCATGCGCTTATCCCCCATGAAAATGAGTTTCTAGAAAACCCTCACGAATGTTTTGCGCGCGCACTTGCCGCTTCCAGATACCGCGCCATGACGCGGGCAAAATCCGCGATGGCCACTTCCGGTTCTGCGATTTCCGGATGCCAGGCCTTTTCCCACTCGAAAGAGTAGTAGCCGGTATAACCCGCAGCGACGAGCAGCTCCACTTGGCGTTTCACGGGCACTTCGCCGCGCCCGGTGAGCACGTAATGATCTTGTCCGTTTTCCGCGCGCGAATCCTTCAAATGTGTGTGGCGGATATATTTGCCAAGCTGGCTTACGGTAATCGCCGGATCTTCCTGGCCTTCGACGAACGTGTTGTGCGCATCCCAGAGCAAACCAACATGAGGCGAGGCGGCTTTTTCCAGGATATCGCGGAGAATCGCGGAATTCGTAAAATCCCCGTGGGATTCAAGCAGCACCGCCACGTTCTTGGGCGCCGCATAATCTCCCAACTCGCCTAGCGAGGCGGCGATGTGCTCGACGGCCGCATCGCGAGGCCCGACCAACTTATTTCCGAAAACGCGCACGTAGGGTGCGTCGAGGCCCGCAGCCAGATCAATGAATCGGCGCGCATCAGCAAGCTGTTTCTCGCGCTCCGCGCCCGCCTCGTGCATATTCGCGGAACTGCTGACGCAGGAAATGCGCAGACCGCGACGAGCGACTTCCTTCTTCGATTGCGCGATCTGCGCGGCGGCAAATTCCGCGCGCGAAGGCAGATCCATCGTTCCTTCTAGACCGCGCAGTTCGACCGCCCGGAAGCCATGCTGCTCGGCGAAGTCGAGAATCTTGAGCCAGTTCCAGGCAGGACAGCCGAGCGTCGAGAAGCCGATCGGCAGACGCGCGTCCGCACCGCGAGCAATCTCAGGCAGCACCGCGAGCAGGATGGCTAGGCGCTCGAGAAACTCCCGTCTTGCTAAGGGAGTCGCGGACATGGGCGTAAGCGGAACAACATCTATCAATTTCGAAGCTCGAGTTGAGCAAGGGCGTTGCTCGGGACTTCTCAATTCCGGCACCTAGCTTCCCGGCCACTAAGCGCTTAGAGCGCCAGCGTCCTGCAGCTGTTTTTTCATCCCCGCCCAGCTCTCGCGTGTGGATTGCTCAGGAGTACCGGCGCCGCGCCAGTGGGTTTCCAGGCTGACGGCGAAGTGATACCCGTCGCGCTCGAAAGCCTTGAACTGGCCGACCCAATCAATCGTGCCTCCGCCCATCGGCGCCCAAGCGTATTTGCCGTCCGGCTTCTTCACCGAGTCCTTGCAGTGGCA
>Ga0126371_10005589_pt1 | contig 11162 bp, 9 predicted proteins | sample PanSoiMetaPlot_4_FD_110145 | JGI IMG/M metagenome (GOLD analysis project Ga0126371, IMG submission 110145) | Tropical forest soil microbial communities from Panama - MetaG Plot_4 | ecosystem: Environmental > Terrestrial > Soil > Tropical forest > Bulk soil | place: Panama | collected 2016-02-17
AAAACGCGCAGCTTCGCCAGGCAACGGCCGCGAGTTGGCCCCACGCTGCCGCGTGGGATGCCAAGCTCGTCCGCCACCGCCTGATAGTCAGGTCTTGACACGAACGCGATGATCCGCAACAGCTCTTGGCATCGCGGTGAAAGCTGGCCGAGCGCACGCCACAGGCGGCGATTGTCGTCGTCGACGATGGCCTGCTCCTCGGACCCAGCTGCCTGATCGGGCAGTCCTGATAGCCAGCCTTCATCGACCGGAAGCTGCTTGCGCCCAGCGGCCCGCACTCGCCAGGACTCGCGCTTGGTCGTGGTCACCAGCCATGCCGTGAGCGCGCCCGAGGTGTGGATGCCGTCGAGGTGACTGACCAGCCGCAGCCACACCGTCTGCAGCACGTCTTCGGCGTCATCGGTGCCCAGCCCCGCAGCCCTGGCCACCTGCCAGAGCAGCGGGCTGAGCTCGGTGACAAGCTGTCCGAGTGCCTGCTCGCTGCCATTCTTCGCCTGGCTGACCAGACTGGCGATGTGCGCGCCGCGATCGGGCCGCTGCGCCGGCACGGTGACCGGTCCGGTCTCATCCACGGTTGTCAACTCACCAGCCAAGGTCTTCAAGGGCTGCGACCACCCGCTGGGTCGCGGCCGCCGTACCCGCGACATCAAGCCGCAGCCCCCCGCCCGTATCAGCCGCCGCCCGCATGAGAGACCTGGTCACGTGCGCCGCGAGCAAGGGTGCGGCAAATGACGTTCCGCTCCAGGCAGCGAACCCGCTCGAGTAGTCGTCAGGATCTAGCGCTTCACGTTCGTGCGGCAGATCGTGCCCGGGCGGCAGCTCATTGGCTGGATGGGCCCGCATCCTGACCTCGGGCGTGCGACTTCCGTTGACGTCCTGCGGGAACGTGCTGATCACGGCGGCACCCGGCGCCCAGGCGGTGACCCAGTGCCCGCCGTCGCTGAACAGCGCCTTTGAGCCATTCGGGTTCAGGGCCCCCACGCTGATCAGCGGTATCTGGCCGGGCGGCGGCTGCATGGTGAAGGCCGCGGGGTAGAAGCGGCGGCTGCTCGCGTAGTTCCCGGCCGCGGCGATCACCAGCACGCCGAGTTCAAGCAGCACGTCGATGACCAGCAGCAGCCCCGAGCTGTAGACGACGTCGGCTTCTGACTCGCTGTAATAGCCGAGCGACAGGCAGAGCACATCGACCATGCGGGACAGGTCGCCGCTGACCGCGCCGGCCACCCGCTCGGCCAGCAGGCCGAGCGCGCAGATGAGGTCACCTTCATAGACGATTCCGTCGCTGTGCATGATCCGCAGGCTCAGCACCTTGGCCCTCGGCGCGACCTGCCGCACGATCCCGGCGATGAACGTGCCGTGCCCGGTGTGCGTGTCAAGCTCGCCCACGAGCGGCTCGGCGGCGACAGGCGTATCCCATGGGTACTCGATCACCTGGCGCGGGAGGTCATGGCCCCCCGACCCCAGGGCCGCTGCCTGTGCCCTGATGAGGTCTTGCATCGCCTGGTCGACCTCGACAAATCCGCTGGCGCGGTAGCCGCCAGGTGCTGCCGGGTCGGCTTGGACGCCAAGCCACGAGTGCTTGCGGACGCCGGTGTCAAGCACGGCGACTACGGCCCGCCGCCCGTACTCCTCGGCGCAGCGCTCATCGGTCGACCAGTCGGGCGCCTCCATGCACACGTCGACCGGCGAGCGGCCGTCGCCACCCCTGGACAGATAGGAGTCGGTGCTAGTCGGGCCGGTGATGCCGCCCCCTTGGGTAATCGGGCTGCCGCCGACGCCACCGCCCTGTGTAATCGGGTTCCCTGTGATGGCCGCTCCGATGAGCAGGTGCTCGAGCGATATCTGGCTGACGGCCCGCCGGTCCAGGTCGCGATGCTCGGCGTCAGCGGCCGCACGCAGCGTTTGCAGCGCGACCCAGGCGTCGATGACAGTCGGCGGTGCGACGGCGCCTTGGCTTGGTTCCAGGGGCGTCAGCAAGGCCGGCCGTGGCAGTCGTTCCCGCAGCCGCGCGCCGAATCCTTCGTGGTCGACGTCCTCAGGAAGACGACGGGCGGTCAGCCTCATCCCGACCTGGGCGAGAACATCGTTGATCATGTCGCTCTGCGGCCCGTGCAGCAGATGGTCAGGCACCAGGAGCGTCCGCGCCCGGTACACGGTCGACCGCGGGGCCGGCCAGCCAGCAATGGAGACCGCCGTCGCCGGGTCAAGCACTACAGCGCCGTGCCGCAGCAGCAAAGACTCTGGCAACGCCGCCAGGCCGACGGCCGTATCGGCTTCTGGCTGCTGGTTCTTGCCATTGTCACTACGCGGCTGTATGAAGCATTTCACATTCGGCTCCCGCATCAACGATGCCACCTCATCTTGAGATTAGAGCTCGCATAAGTCCAGCGCGCATCGCATTCACACGCTGTTGGCGGATGTTTAGAGTTCCGAGAGGGCCGCCAAGGACAACACTCGATGTAACGATTTGATAAACCCCGGCCACCAGGGCCGATTCGAGGACGGAGATCGCAGATGGCAACGATCGACCGGCGGGTCCGGCTGTGGGCATGGATGATCGCGCGGCAGGGCTCAATCGGCACGAAGAGCGACACCGAGATCATCGCCATGCAGGCAAGGCACACCCCGGACAACGCGTTCGTAAATCTCATCTTCGGCAAGGTCGTGCCGGGGACGCAGGTAGATGGCCAGGCCATAGACGGGCCGGGCGGGAAGATTCAGGTTCGGGTGTACCGGCCGGCCACGCTCGCAGCGGGCGGGAGGCCGCTGATACTGCACTTTCACGGCGGCGGTTTCGTCTTCGGTGACCTGCGCATGTCCGACTGGATGTGCAGTTCGGTCGCGGTGAGCGTGGGCGCGGTCGTGGTGTCAGTCGACTACCGGCTCGCGCCAGTGCATCGGTTCCCTGCGGCCGTCGACGACTGCTACGCCGCGCTGGTCTGGGCCGCGGAGAACGCCGCTGAACTTGGGGCGGCGGGGCCCGTCGACGGGGCGCCCGCGCGGATCGGAGTGATGGGCGAGAGCGCGGGCGGCAATCTGTCCGCCGTGCTCTGCCTGCTTGCCCGCGATCGCGGCGGCCCGACGATCAGCCATCAAGTGCTGCTTTACCCGCCCACCGACATGACGCGGATCTCGCCTGATGCCGCGAGGTCGCTGATCATCTCCGAGCCTGACATGGTCGCGTTCCGCAGGCTGTACCTGGGCGACACCGACCCGGCCGAGCCGCTGGCATCTCCGCTCCTCGCCAAGGACCACAGCGGCCTGCCGCCGGCGCTGATCCAGGTGGCCGAGCACGACCCGCTGCGCGACGACGGCGCCAGGTACGCGGCCGCGCTGCGGTCAGCGGGAGTGCCGGTGCGGTTCACCGAGTACATCGGCATGCCGCACGGCTACCTGAACTTCCCAGGCGTCTGCCGAAGCGCGCGGCAGGCCCTAGCCGAGATGTGCGCCGAGCAGGCGGCAGCGCTCAGTACCCAGGAAAGCTGATAAAGAAAATGGCGGAAAATTTGCCGCGGGAACCGTGGTGGCAAGGAGCGGTCCTCTACCACATCTACGTCAGGTCCTGGCAGGACAGCAATGACGACGGATACGGCGACCTGCGCGGCGTCATCAGCAGGCTCGATTATCTGCGCTGGCTCGGCGTCGACGCGATCTGGCTGTCGCCGACGATGCCGTCGCCGGATGCGGACTGGGGCTACGACGTCAGCGACTACACCGGCGTCCATCCAGAGCTAGGAACGCTCGACGACATGGACGCGCTGATCGAGGCGGCGGCCGGGGCGGGCCTGCGGGTGCTGCTCGACCTGGTGCCGAACCACACGAGCTCGGCCCATCCCTGGTTCATCGACGCCGCGTCCGCGCGGGACTCTGCGCATCGCGATTTCTACGTGTGGGCGGACCCGGCCCCTGGCGGTGGCCCGCCGAGCAACTGGCTGGACCCTACCGGCCAGTCCGCCTGGCAGTGGGACGACGGGACCGGGCAGTACTACCTGCACAACTACCTGCCCGAGCAGGCGGACCTGAACTGGTGGGAGCCCGCGGTGCACGCGGAGTTCGGCCAGATCCTGACGTTCTGGTTCGAACGAGGGATCGCCGGGTTCCGCATCGACGTCGCGCACGGGCTGTACAAGGACGCGCTGCTGCGCGACAACCCGGTCTCGCTCGATCACGGCCCGCTCGGCGGCCGGTTCGGGTTCAGCCCGGCCTACAGCGCCAACCGGCCGGAAACTCACGCCGTCTACCGCGAATGGCGGCGGATCGCCGAACGATACGCGCCGCCGAAGCTGCTGCTCGGCGAGACCTGGACCGGGGATTTCAGCGAGCTGTCACGGTTCTACGGTGACCATGACGAGCTGCAGCTCGCGTTCAACTTCCCGTTCGTATTCTCTGAGTTCTCCGCCCCGGCCCTGGCCGGCGTCGTTACGCAGACACTGGCGCACCTGCCCGCCGGTGCCTGCCCGGTCTGGACGGCGTCCAATCACGATGTCGGCCGGTTCGCCACCCGCTGGTGCGGTGACGACGAGCGCAAGATCAGGCTCGCCCTGCTGGTGATGACCACCCTGCCAGGAACCGTCGTGCTGTATTACGGCGACGAGATCGGGATGCCCGACGTCGACGTGCCTGCCGACGCGCGGCGAGACCTGATGAGCCCGGCCGGTCCTGCCAGCCGGGACCGCGGCCGGACGCCGATGCGCTGGGATGCCACCGAGAACGCTGGGTTCACCTCAGCGACGGTACGTCCCTGGCTCCCCGTCGGCGACATGGCGGGAAGCGATGTCGCCGACCAGATGCGCGATCCTGACTCGATGCTCTCGTTCTGCCGCCGTCTGATCGCCTGGCGGCGGGCCGAGTTCGGCGGCCGCGTCGCCGGCTACGAACTGCTGTCGTCGGCCGCGGATTCCTGGTCGTACCGCGCCGGCGAGGTGACCGTGCTTGCCAACTTCTCCGGCCAGCGCCGGCCGGCCGCTCCCCCGGCCGGCCGGTTCCTGCTCGCCAGCTGGGGAACGGAGCCGCCGGCCGGTGACTTCGGCATCGAGCCGTGGCAGGGCCTGGTCTACCGGACCTCGTAGCGCAGGTGCAGTGCGCCCTCGCCGCTGATCACCTCGACGCAGCGCAGATCGGCCTGCTCCGCGCCGAATAGCGGCACACCGCGGCCGACAAGCACGGGCACGACATGCAGGACGAGCTCGTCAACGAGCCCGGCCGCCAGCGCCTGCCGCGCGGCGCTGACACCGCCTGCCACCAGCACATCCTTGCCGTGGGCGACGGCTCGCGCCTGCTCGATCGCGGCCTTGATGCCGTCGGTCACGAACGTGTAGCTGGTGCCGCCTTGCTTGCTGATCGGCTCCTGGGCGCGGTGGGTCAGCACGAACACGGGCGCATGGAACGGTGGGTTGTCGCCCCAGCTCTCGTACCCGTAGTCGAACATAGTGCGGCCGACGATCTGCGGTCCGAACCTGGCGAAGTTGTCCGCCCACACCCGGGAGTCGACCGAGTCCTCGCCGCCGTCCTGCCCCTGCTGCTCGCGCCAGCTGCGGAGCGGGAAAAGCCAGCCCATGATCGTTCCGAAGATCGCCATGCCCTCGGCGTCGGCCGTCTTCGGGCCGGCGATGCCGTCAAGCGAGACCGCCATGCCAACAACTACCTTGGTCATCGGTGTACCTCTCATGGTTAGGGCGCCCGTCGCGCCCGTTCGCCCATGAGTCGGAGCGACGCCAACGTTCTCTACATCGGCGGAGAAGATTCTTTTCCGGACAGCCGGTGCGCGCGGTCGGTCAGGTATCTGCGTTCGGGAAGGCTGGTGGTCCGGCGGGCCGCGTCCCGGTAGCCGGCCGCCGCGGCGGCCGCATCGCCGGACATCTCGAGCAGGTGCGCGCGGGTTGCCAGCAGGCGGTGATAGGTCGCCAGCCTCGGGTCGGCGGCAAGCTGGCCGAGAGCTTCGAGGCCGGCCGCTGGCCCCGCCACCATCGCTAGCGCAACCGCCCGGTTCAAGGTGACGAGCGGGCTCGGTGCGATCCGGTCGAGCAGATCGTAGAGACCGAGTATCTGCGGCCAGTCGGTGGCGTCCATGGTCGGCGCCTCGTCATGGACGGCGGCGATGGCGGCCTGAAGCTGGTAAGGCCCGACGTGGCCCTTCGGCAGCGTCTCGCTGATCAGCGCGACGCCTTCGGCGATGAGGTCGCGGTCCCAGGCGGCGCGATCCTGTTCGTCGAGCGGCACAAGCCGCCCGTCAGGTGCGGCCCGCGCGGCCCGGCGCGCGTCGGTCAGCAGCATGAGCGCGAGCAGGCCGGCGACCTCGCAATCGCCAGGCAGCAGCCTGCGCAGCCACCTGGCCAGCCTGATGGCCTCGGCGGACAGCCGGGGCGCGGTGAGGTCAGGGCCGGCGGTTGCCGCGTAGCCCTCGTTGAATATGAGGTAGAGGATATGGAGCACCATGGTCAACCGCGCGTCGCGGTCGGCTGGCTCGGGCATGACGAACCGGGCGCCGCTGCTGGCGATGGCCGCCTTAGCGCGGCTGATGCGCTGGGCCATGGTGGCCTCGGGCACCAGGAACGCCGCTGCGATCTGCGCCGTCGTCAGACCGCCGACCGCCCGCAGCGTCAGCGCTATCTGGCTTGGCCCGCTAAGCACCGGGTGGCAGCACAAGAACAGCAGCGCCAGGCTGTCGTCCACAGCGGGGACATCCTCTTCGGCGGCTGATGCCGCCGCGCCCGCGGCCAGATCGAACTCACGCCGCCGCCTGGCCTGCTCGCTGCGTGCCTGGTCAATCAGGCGGCGCGACGCAGCCGTGATCAGCCAGGCCCGCGGGCTGGCAGGCATGCCGTCGGCCGGCCACTGCGTCAGCGCCTGCAGCATCGCCTCCTGGGTGGCGTCCTCGCAGGCGTCGAACTGGCCGTACCGGCGGACAAGTACGCCGAGCACCTGCGGCGCAAGCTCCCGCAAAAGCGTCCCGAGATTCTCTTCCACTACTCAGCGGCGGACTCGTGCAGGATCGGCCAGACTTCCACCGGGTCCACGTCGGCGAACGGCATGTCCGCCGCGATCTGCAGCGCACGTTCCTCGTTCTCGCAGTCCACCAGCCAGAAGCTCGCGAGGTACTCCTTGGTCTCCAGGTACGGCCCGTCGGTCACGGCGGGAAGTCCATCAGCGCGCCGCACCAGTTTCGCGTTGACGGCGTCGGCGAGCCCGTACGCTCCGAGCAACTCGCCGGTCTCCCGGTATTTGGCGTTGAACGCCTCATGCCTGGCGATCGCGTCCGGCCAGGCCTCCGCCGGCATCGACTCCCACTTCTCCTGGCTGCCGTAGATCATCAGCAGGTATTTCACTCCCGCGATCCTCCCTCAGGTTGCTTGCCCGCGATGTCAAGGCTCAGCTGTGGCGAAAATTTCCCCTGCGGTTATCAGCCGCTGCCCGAGAACGCGCGCGGCCTGCTGGAGATCGGGGCATTTCACGATCTGGTAGGACGCGGGTATCAAAGTGAGCTGCTGTGCGTACCAGACCGGGTTGCTCGTGCTGCCGACCAGCCTGGTCGTTCCGTCGTCAAGCTCTTCGAGCTGGCCGGTGGTACGCGGAAGGCAGCGGGCAACGAGGTCAGCCGCGGCGCCGATGATGACCTCGACCTCGTGTTCCCACCCGGCGGCGAGGTGCTTTTCCAGCATGGCGACCGGGTCGAGATCGGCTGGCGGGGTGAAGGTGTCGTCGAGTATTTCAGCCTCCTGGACTCGGTCGATCCGGTACGTGCGCGGGGCGCTGGCTGAGTGCGACCAGCACAGCAGGTACCACCGGCCGTGCCTGACGACGACCGCCCACGGGTCGGCCTGGGTGCGCCATTGCGACCCGGCCTCGGTGCGGTAGTTAAGCCGGAGCGAGCGGTGCTGCGAGCAGGCCTGTACCAGCGTCGCGGTGGTCTCCGGGTCAGGCCGGGCGGCGCCGCGGTCGGGGGCGGGCGCCGTCGTGCGGCGGACTGCCTTGGCCTGGGCGGCGACCGGCTCGGGAAGGGCCCGCATTATCTTGCCGAGCGCGCTGCCGACGGGATCGGCTGGGTCGCTGGCATCGTGATGGCCGTCGAGCACGGCCATGACCAGGCCAAGAGCCTCGGCGGCGGTGAACATCAGCGGAGCTAGCCGCAGGCCCCGCCCGACGTGATAACCGCCGTAAGGACCTCGCACCGATTCGATCGGTATGTCGGCCTCGCGGAGTATGCCGACGTAGCGCCGGGCGGCCCGGTCGGAGACACCGAGCTTGTCGGCGATCCGGTCTGCGGTGATGCCGGGGCTGCCCTGGATCAGCTCAAGTGTCATGAGCGCCCGCGCGGCCGGGCTCGCGTCAGGTTTCACATCGGATCCCTAATTCGGAAGCAGAACGTCCGCAATGCAGGTTAGCGTGCACGGCACGAAGACGGCCATGCAGGAGCCGATCCAGGCAGACTGATCCGCTAGCCCGTCAGCTGATGGAGCTGAGGTAGTTGCGCAGCCAGGGCAGGAACTGATCGGCGAGGTCGGGGCGGCCGCACGCCAGCTCGACGGTCGTCCGCAGGTAATCCTGCTTGTTCCCGGTGTCGAACCGGCGGCCGCGGTACAGCAGCCCGTGCACGCCGCCGCCGGCGGCCGGATCGGTGCGCGCGAGGGTAGCCAGGGCGTCGCTGAGCTGTATCTCGCCGCCGAGGCCAGGCGGCGTCACGCGGAGCACATCGAAGATCGCGGGATCGCAGACGCATCGCCCGATCATGATCCAGTTCGACGGGGCATTCGATGCTTCCGGCTTCTCCACCAGATCGGTGACCCTGACCACGTCCTGGTCGCCCGTCGCCTCGAACGCTACGACGCACCGGGCGGGCGCCTCATCGGGAGCTACCTCGGTCAGCGCGAGGATCGTTCCGCCATATTTCTTCCTGGCGGCGATCATCTTGGTCAGCAGGTCATCGCCGTCGCTGAGGATGTTGTCACCGAAGAGGACCGCGAAGGGCTCGCCCCCGACATGCTCGGCACAGCGGAGCACCGCGTCGCCGAGGCCGCGCGGGGCGTCCTGTTCTATGCAGGCGACCGGCAATTCGGTCGCGGCCCGCAGCTCGGCGATGATCTCTTGATGACCCCGCTCGGCCAGCAGGCGCTCAAGCTGGTCAGCCGACTCGAAGTACGCCATGAACGCGCCGGAGTCCGCACCGGTTACCAGCACCACGTCGGTCAGTCCGGTGGCAGCCGCCTCCTGCACCACGTACTGCACCGCTGGCCTGTCGATCAGCGGAAGCATGCCCTTCGGAACAGCCTTGGTCGCGGGCAGCAGCCGGGTGCCAAGTCCTGCAACCGGGATGATCGCCGTCCTCGGAGCCGCAGTGTGCATGCGGTAGACCTTAGCCGCTCTCGCCGACCGCACTCTGACGCAGGGTCACCAAACGACTTCATACGGTAGCTGGGCAAATGAGACCGGACGAGGCCGCATGAACCCCTCGGGCGCCGTCGGTTAGACTGCGATACCGGAATCAGGATTCCGCTTTGTGGAGGTGTCGATGACCGGGCTGACGCTGCGCGGGCGGCCGGCGGTGACGTTCGCAGTTCTGGCGCTCGGAATCGGCGCGTTCGCGTTGCTGCAGTCGCTGGTCATCCCGGTGCTGACGACGGTCCAGCATCAACTGCATACCTCGCAGGCGGCCGTCACCTGGGTACTGACCGCCTACCTTCTTTCTGCCTCGATCATGACGCCGATCCTTGGACGCGTTGGCGACATGACCGGCAAGCGGCGGGTGTTCGTTGCCACGCTCGTGGCGCTAGCGGTGGGCTCGCTGCTCGCCGCGGTGGCCTCCTCGATCGCCGTGATGATCGTGGCCCGGGTAATCCAGGGGTTCGCCGGCGGCATGCTGCCGGTCGCCTTCGGGATCATTCGCGATGAGTTCCCCGCGGACCGGGTGGCCGGCGCCGTCGGCGCCATCGCCGCCCTGACCGCGGTCGGGGCTGGCCTCGGGATCGTGGTGGCTGGGCCGCTCGTCGACGCTCTCGGGTACCACTGGCTGTTCTGGCTGCCGCTGATACTGACGGTCGCCGCCGCGGCGTCGGCGCTGCTGTTCGTGCCAGAGTCACCGGTGCGCACGCCAGGAAGGATCAGCTGGCTGCCGGCGGTGCTGCTGTCCGCGTGGCTCGTTGCGCTGCTTGTCGCGCTCAGCGAGGCGCCGGCCTGGGGCTGGCGGTCAGGCCGGGTGCTCGGGCTGCTGGCGGGGGCGGTCGCCGTGGCCGGCGGCTGGGTGGTTGCCGAGTTGCGGGCGGCGACGCCGCTGATCGACATGAACATGATGCGGCGGACCGCGGTGTGGACAAACAACCTGGTCGCGCTGCTCATCGGGATCGGGATGTACGCGACGTTCGCGTTCTTGCCCGAGTTCGTGCAGACGCCGACCGCCGCCGGTTACGGATTCGGCGCGAGCATCACCCGGTCGGGGCTGATGCTGCTGCCGTCCGCAATCACGATGTTCGGTGTCGGGATGTTTGCCGGCCGGCTCGCCCGCAGGCTGGGCGGGAAGGCGCTAGTCGTAGCCGGCTGCCTCACAGGGAGCGCGTCGATGGCGATGCTCGCGTTCGCGCACAGCCAGGCGTGGGAGATCTACGTATCGAACGCGCTGATGGGCGTCGGCTTCGGGCTCGCGTTCTCGGCCATGTCAGCGCTGATCGTCGCCGCGGTGCCGCCTTCCCAGACCGGCGTCGCCACCGGCATGAACGCCAATATCCGCACGATCGGCGGCAGCATCGGCTCAGCCATTATGGCCAGCATCGTGACCTCCCAGCTCGCCCCTTCTGGCTTGCCGAAGGAATCCGGCTATACGACCGGGTTCGCGGTCATGGCCGGCGGGCTTGTGCTGGCCGGGCTCGCCGGGCTGCTCATACCTTCGGTTCTTGGCCGGCCGGCAGCGGCGGCCGAACCAGAGCACGCCGAGCCGGCGATGATGGACACGGTCACCTAGCCGGGGGCACGATGACACACCCGCCAGCCAGGACTCAGCGACGCGACGCGGCTCGTAACTACGAGCGCATACTCGACGCGGCCCGCGACGTCTTCGGCGAGGCGGGCGCGGACGCTTGCATGGAAGACATAGCGTCAAGGGCCGGCGTGGGTGTCGGCACCGTCTACCGGCGGTTCGCCAGCAAGGACGCGCTCATCGACGAGTTGCTGCGGCT
>Ga0126371_10005590_pt1 | contig 11162 bp, 10 predicted proteins | sample PanSoiMetaPlot_4_FD_110145 | JGI IMG/M metagenome (GOLD analysis project Ga0126371, IMG submission 110145) | Tropical forest soil microbial communities from Panama - MetaG Plot_4 | ecosystem: Environmental > Terrestrial > Soil > Tropical forest > Bulk soil | place: Panama | collected 2016-02-17
TCTCGACGCCGCGCTCGAATACATCTGCTCGCATGCCGGCGTGTGGCGCGCCACCGGCTGGGAGATCGTGCAGCACTTCCTGACTCAGCAAACGAAAACGGCGGCGACTGCCGCTCTATAGACCCGCCATCCCGAGCCTGCCGAGTGCCGGCAGCTGGCCTGACCGGGGCCAACACCCGATAGACACCTCTCCGGGACCGTGGGATCGTGGAGCAGCATACCCGGGTCATGCCGAGTTGCCGAGAGAGGGCGATGCAATTTCGAGTCGTGACGCTCAACTTGGAGCAGGACCATAAGCGCTGGAGCGACCGGCATCCGCTGGTAAGCAGCGAGATCGCCGGTTTAAAGCCCGACGTCATTGCGCTCAACGAAGTCAGCGTGCCGCTTCAGGCGGCGAAGGTGCTGCGCGACGCCGCAATCGCCACGACCGGCATTCCGTACAAGCTGGTTCAGCAAACCCGCGTCAACGGGCTGTCGAAGGTCGAGGGCGAAGCGTTGTTGACCCGGTTTCCAATCATCGAAACTGGCAATCTCGATTATCAGGCCCGCGACATCGTCGCGCTGGTCGCCCGCCTCCTCATCAAGGAGAGGCCCGTCGATCTCTACGTAACCCACCTCTACATGTCGCGTGGCGACGATTCGCTGCGACTCTTTCAGGTGCAGCAGCTTTTGCAATGGATCGACAGCCGGGCGGACGGCACGCCGTCGATCGTGTGCGGCGACTTCAACGCCACTCTTGATGCCCATGCGGCTGGGTTGATGGCCAGCCGGTTTCGCCCGACCCAGACCGCGCCGACCGCCTTCACTCCGCTCGCCGGCGGGGGCGGCGAGGTCTCCCATCCTTACTGGCCGCGGATGGACCGCTGCATCGATTACATCTGGATTTCCGACGGCATCGAGACCCTCGCGAGCGATGTCTGTTTCAACCGGCCGAGCCCGGACGATCCATCGTTATGGCCCTCCGACCATGCGGGTGTTTGGGCCGACCTTCGGATATGAGTCAGGGTTCGAAAGGGCCAGGCGCCAGGGAGTCGAGCAATGACCATCCCGCAGGTGATTCCATTCTTTTCCGCCGCTGCGAATTTCGCGGGCGGCCGCGACACGCCACGCGAATTTCTCGAACGCTGCTTTGCCCGTCTGGAGGCCTTTGAACCGGCCGTCGGAGCCTTCGTCTGCCATGATATCGCCGCCGCACGCGCGGCCGCCGACCGCTCTGCCGCGCGCTGGCGCGACGGCCGGCCGCTGTCGCCGATCGACGGCATGCCCCTTGGCATCAAGGACATCATCGAGACCGCCGACATGCCGACCGAGCAAGGCTCGCCGCTGTTTGTCGGCTGGCGCACCGGTCGGGACGCCGCCAGCGTCGCAGCGCTCCGCGAGGCTGGTGCGGTGATCCTCGGCAAGGTCGTGACGACGGAGTTCGCCGCAACCGAGCCGCGCGGCACCCGCAATCCGTGGGACCGGGAACGGACCCCGGGCGGGTCGAGCAGCGGCTCCGCCGCCGCCGTGGCCTGTGGCATGGTGCCGGCGGCGCTCGGCACTCAGGTCGTCGGGTCGATTCTGCGCCCGGCGAGCTTTTGCGGCTGCGTCGGCTTCAAACCGAGTGTCGGCGGGATCAATCGCGGCGGCAGCTACGATTATTTCAGTCAGAGCTGCACCGGCGTTCTGGCGGCCTCGCTCGAGGACGCCTGGCTCGTCGCGGTCAATATCGCGTCGCGGGCCGGCGGCGATCCGGGGTATCCCGGCTTGGAGGGCCCGGCCGAACCGCCCCCGCCGCTGCGTCCTCGCGCGCTGGCGGTGCTGCGAACTTCCGGATGGGTGGATGCCGCGTCGGAGGCCCGCGCCGCCTTCGAGGCAGCAGAAGCGCGACTCGCCGGCGCTGGAACCGCGCTTGCGGACCGTCATGCCGATCCGGTCATCGAAGAGGTCGAGGAAGCGATTGCCGACGCGGCTCCGCTCACTCGCACCATAAACGCCTGGGAAGGGCGCTGGCCGCTCAACACCTATCGCAACCGCGACGCCAGCAAGCTCAGTCGTCCGGCGCTCGACCGGCTTGCGCAGGCGGAAGCCATGACCTTGGCCGAGTACCGCGCCGCCATCGCCGTCCGGCGACGCAACCGCGAGGCCTACGCTGGCCTCGCGGCGCGCTACGACGCCGTGATTACACTCTCTGCGCCTGCGGCCGCTCCAGTCGGGCTCGGCTCGACCGGCAACCCGGTCTTTAACGTGCCGGCCTCGATGCTCGGCATTCCTGCCGTGTCGCTACCCCTGCTCTCAATCGACGGTCTGCCTCTGGGCCTGCAGATCGCCGGCTTTGTCGGCGAGGACGCCCGGTTGTTCGCCGTCGCAGCCGCTATCCGCGACCTGCTGCACGCTGCACATTAGCCTTTTGCCGATTTTCTTCGGAGAGATGGCATGCGCTTCGGGTGGCTCACCCTGTCCCTATCGCCGGCGCCGGAAGAGGATGCCGCGCGCATCGACCAGCAGATCGAGCAGGTGTGTTTGGCCGAACAACTCGGGTTCGGCGACGTTTGGCTGACGGAGCATTATTTCACCGGCGAGAGCGTCTACAACGACGCGCTGCTGTTCGCCTCAGCTGTCGCGATGCGCACCGAGAGGATCCGGATCGGTTTTGCGGTCGTGCAGCTGCCGTTCCATCATCCGGTGCGGCTCGCGGTCCAGCTGGCGCTGCTCGACGCGATGCCGGCGTGCGGCACCTGTTGTGCCAGACCGGCTTTGGTGACATGAGCCACGCACAGAACCTGGCCTCGATGCTCCGCTTCGGCGAAGAGGTTATGCCGGCATTCTAAATCTAGAAGGCGCTCGCCGCTGACATCGCGACCCCGAGGCCGGCAGCGGGGCTGAAATCCGCGCGTCAACTGGCCTCTCTTTGCGTGGTTGGACGAGCGAACCGGTCGGCGTGACCTCAAAAGAGCTAGCATATCGCAACGGAAAAACTGTTCGTGAGGGATGGGACAATGCCTCAGGTCCACGCATTCCTGACCAATTGCCGCCTCGCCGATGGCCGGCTTGTCGATATCGGCATCGCCGGCGGGAAGATCGTGGTCGTCGGTGAAGGCGCAGCCGCGTCGTCGAACAGCGCGCCAGCGTTAGACATCGGCGGCGATCTCGTATTGCCCGGACTGGTCGATGGCCACATGCATCTCGACAAGACGCTGACTGGCCTGCCCTGGATGGGGCACGCGGCGGGCCCGACCCGGATGAGCCGCATCGAGACCGACAAGACAATCCTCCCGCACCTGCCGGTATCGACCGAAGAGCGCGCCGGTAACCTGATCCGCGAATGCCTCGCGCGCGGCACGACGCATCTGCGCACCCATGTCGACATCGATCTCGAAAGCGGCCTGGCCAAGCTGGAGGGCGTGCTTGCCGCCCGCGAGCGCTATCGCGACCGGGTGACGGTGCAAACCGTCGCTTTCCCGCAGAGCGGTGTCATGCGCTGCCCAGGCGTTCTCGACCTGCTCGATGCGGCTATCCGCAACGACGCCGATCTGGTCGGCGGCATCGATCCGTTGGAGATCGACCGCGACTCCAAAGGGCAACTAGACGGCATCTTTGCGATCGCGGCACGGCACGGCGTCGGGCTGGACATCCACCTGCACGAGCCCGGCGAGATGGGCCTCTTCAATGTCCAGGAAATCTGTGCTCGTACGACGGCGCTCGGTCTCAACGGTAAGGTCACGATCAGCCATGGCTTCTGCTTGGGCGGCATCACCGAGCGGAAAGCGGCAGCGGCGGCCGAGATGATGGCCGAGGCCGGTGTCGCGCTGGTCACCCACGGGGCCGGCGGGTTGACCATGCCGCCGATCGAGATGCTGCGCGCCGCCGGTGTGCTGGTGTTTGCCGGCAACGACGATATCCGCGACACCTGGTCTCCATACGGCATCGGCGACCTGCTGGAACGAGCGGCAATTATCGGCTGGAAGGGCGACTTTCGGCGCGATGCCCAGGTTGAGGTCGCCTTCGACCTCGTCAGCGCCGCCGGCGCACGGGCGCTTGGGATTGGCGATTACGGCGTCAGGGTCGGCGCCGCGGCCAATCTCTTTGCCATCGCCGCGAGCTGTGTCCCCGAAGCCGTCGCCGCCCATCCGCCGCGCAAGCTGGTCCTTTTTGACGGCAAGGTCGTCGTGCGAGACGGGTCGTTTCTGGCGACCCCGATCTCGATCATGGCCGAGGCCTGAGTCTGAAAGCTCAATCCGAGCTTGGCGGAACCGAAGAACCGGCCGCCGTTTCAGCGTAGGAAAAGAGGACGCGTTACTGACCGCGCCAGTGCTAGAGAGCGGACGTCGCGGTCAGAAGGCGGTGGTGTCGTGAGCACTCTTCCAACCTGGGCGATATGTTCGATTGCCGCAGCTGCCCTACTCAGCCCAGTCTTTGCTTTTCTCATCGCTATTGGGGTTGAGCTTTTGATTGGCTCTCTGATGGATGCCGGCGCGCTCTTACTTCTGCCTCTTGCCGCGGCTGGCACCCTCGCTTGGTTCTTGCTTCGCGTGCGTGCGCTCAATCGACAAGGTAAGGCCTCGGCCCACATGTGAGGAAGCGCTGGTTCCGCAGCTAAATTCTCCGCCAAGGTAACGCCGCTCTCTGCGATTTGATCCTGAGGCGTTGCGATCACGTCTTGCGCTTTGGCACCTAAATTGGCGGTGGACCCATATCGACTGTTAATAGTAACGCCAATGATGGTTGCGCCATGCCCGATGGAACGACGCGGTTGCGGCGATCATCGCAAAAGCCCATCGAAACGACTTGCGCGCGATCAGCAGTTTGTCATTTCACTTGTCGAGCCAGATCGTCGCCAGGTCCTGGTTGACGTAATGGCTTGGGCTCACCTTCCAGCCTTTGACATAGCTACGATATGGCACGATGCGATAGCGCCACAGCAGGAAGATTTCGTGCGCCTCGGTGTCGAGCACCAGCTTCTCGAACCGGCGCATGAGGTCGCGTTGGCGCGCAAAATCGGTTTCCCGCAGCATCCGGTCATAGAGTTCGACTTCCAACGGGTCCTCGTAATATCCGCAATTTGAAGGCGAGACCGAACGCGGCAGGTACTTGGTGCCGTCGAGCAGCGGATTGACGATGTTCTGGCAGTCGCCATCAAGCACTGCTTCGAACTCGCCCCGGCGCATGGCGTCGGCAAATGGCCCGGTCGGCACCACACGCTGAGTTACCTTCACGCCGATCTTGCTCCACTCGTCGATGACCCAGAGAGCATTGAACTTGTACGGCTGATCGACATTCCGGTTGAGCAACTCGAAGGTCAGCCCCTCGACACCGGCTTCCTTCAATAATCGCCTGGCTTCGGCTCGTGATTTTTCAATATCCGGCCAGTAACCCGCCAATTGCTCCAATTCTGCCCTGGTGGCGGCCAGAGGCGAACCGGGAAACGCTACGCCGCCGACCGTCTTCATAACCGAGATCTGTGACAGCGCCGGCGCACCATGCCAGCGGTCGATCGCCAGCGTCAAAGCGCGGCGCACCCTGACATCGTCGAACGGCTTCCTTTTGTGGTTCGGGGTAATCAGGTTACCGCAGTTCCAGTCGCTCTCCTGAACGGTGAGCTCGCGGCCGAGCGCGGCTTGCAACTCGTCGCGTGTCGCCGGCGGAAAGCCACGGAACTCGATCGCCGCCCGGTCGCTGCGGATGGCACTTACCCGGACCGCCTGCTTGTCGGCGAAGATCCCGCTAAAGCCGTCGAGATAAGGCAAGCCCTGGTGGTAGTAATCGGGATTTCGGACGCCCGTAATCGACTGACCCAGTTGATACTTCGCAAAACGGAACGGGCCCGAGCCCATGATATTCTTCTCGTACCAGCGCGGGTCGCGATCGAGGATCTCCTTCCTGTAGATAAAGGCGTAGGGATCGGCGAGCGCCGGGATAAAGGCGCTCGTCGCATATTTCAGGCGGAAAACGACGGTCTTGGCGTCGGGCGCGTCGACGCTATCGATCATCGAATAATAGCCGCGGCGCGCGCTGATGACGCCGTCCGGTGGGCTGACGATCTTGTTCCAGCTCGCGGCTACGTCGTAGGCGGTCAACACCGAGCCGTCCTCAAACCTGACATCATCACGGATCGGGAATGCGTAAGTGCGGCCCCCATCCGACGGCTCGGGAATCTCGGTGCAGACATCGCAGACAAAATCGGTCGTCGAGGCCGGGTTTTCCGGGTCGACCCGGATCAGCACGCTGTAGAACGGCGCCACCGCATGTACTGTCGCAAACGTCGCTTCGCGATGGCCGTCGAAGCTCGGCGGCGCATCGGCGGGAATCATGTAGGTCAGCGTGCCGCCGCGTTTCGCCGTATCCGCCGCCGCCGGCAGACCCGCCGCCAGCAGGATGGCTAGACCCGCTGCTAGCGATCGATGCATTTGCCCCTCCGCCATGGCTTAGCGTTTGTTGGCCGGAGCTATCGCGTCCGGGAGCTGATGAGAGTACGCTGCATCGTAACGGGCGGAAAGACCCGGCCTGCAATTGAGGTCTTGTCGTCAGCTGCCACGGCGACCTCCACCAGGCGATTAGTTTCTCGCACAGGAAGGCGTGCTGTCCGCTGGCGGCGCAGCGATTTCATAGCGCGGCGTGACCGCGCCAATGAAGCCGGTTGAAGAGCACTGGCACAATCGGGCTTTGGGCAACGGGGCACAGGGAATCGACAAAGCACTTGACGGCTGTCGGGCCGCGCGGCGGTTCCGGATGCCGACAAGGGGCCCAGCGGCTTGACCACGGCTTGTCGCCAAGCGTGCTTCCGACCGGGTAAACTGCCCGATGTCGGCTTTCTTCATGCCGGTGACTTGCATCAAATTTAGAATGTCCTCGCGGTCGCTGCGCCCGCCGGCAGGGTCGAGGCGCAGCGCCATCAGTTTCATCGCCGGCATGTATTCGGCTGCCGGCACAAGACGCGAAGGCCCGGCGTCTGCTCATTGGGATAGGTGCGAAAGTGCGTGTGCTGCGCAAAGCCTTCAACTTTCGCGCTAAGGTAGCTACGCACTCCGTCGTTTAGCCAGTCGCGAGGCCAGCCATGGCGAGCCGAAACGATTAGCGCGGCTGTGTCGAGGAATTCTTGATCGACGGCCGCAACGGCGTCCACGTCGCCGGTCGAGATGCGGAAATTTGAAACCAGCATCAGACAGGAACCGCCGTAAAAAGCTATGTCGATCACCCGGCCAGCCTCGTGCGCCATTTGCCCGAGTTCGGCAAGCGCGTCACTCAGCATCTCGCCGGTGAATACTCGAGTTTTACTATCAATCATTGTTCCAGTATAGCCGGGTTATTTCGATAAGTCTCTCATGTTCGCTGTCAACGTTAAAGACAAGTTCACGTTAACGCACTTCGGGCAGCGTAGCGACAAGCTTTGCAGGTCGGCAGGTAAGGTGGGGATCGAATAAAATACGACGTTTGACAATCTCTCATACGCGGGCTGGCTACCGCATTACCATTGTTCATCGCGGGCTTGCTCGACCTTGAATGCGGGCACAAATCGATGATCTGCCCAAAGACTTTCACGAGCACAACCCCAACGGTATCCGATCCCCGCTGTGCCTGCCGACACGGGGTAAAATCAAGATTAGGTCCAGATCGGTACCACCTGGCCGATCTCCCAGATGATCCCGGGCATCCATGGGATTGCGGTGGGCGCGCGATCCCTGTTCAGAGCGTGGCGCTGTAGCGGACTTCAGCACTACGCCAGCTTCCGCTGCTCTTCGAGCTCCGACCAGACTTCGAGCAAACCAGCCGTGCGCGCTTCGTCGTCTGCAACGGCGTCGGCGATCGCGCTGCCGAGCATGTGAAATGCATTCTCTTCTGTGTTGTCAATCTGCAGGACGCCGAGTGCTTCAGCGACGTAATCGGCGATCAACTCCTGATCGCCCGTGGCTTTGGATTTCTCAATGCAGGCTGCGATCACCGCGGTTGGATTCACTTCGGGCATGCCAGTTTTCTCCTCGCGTTGGTCGGCCGCGTGTATAGCATGGCGCTTCTGGCCCTGCGTTTCGTCTTGCGACGAAATCTTCCCCGCCTGTGCGTAGCACGGCCGGACGGCGAAGGGGGTCTCTATTCCCGGCTGGATCAAACCGCAATAGGGGCAATTTTTCGCGTTCGCCCCAATTTCCGCTCGCATCCCCCAATCGAGGAGCTCGAGGCGTCGATCGGCGAACCGGTTGCCACTTCAACCCGGCAGCGCTGTGGCGGTTGCTCCGTCTCATCGGCGTCGATAGGCTGATCAACGGCTTTGGCCAGCTTATGCAGGAATTTTAAGGATGCGCATAGCGATCTTCGGCACCGGCGGCGCCGGCGGATACTTTGGCGCGCAGCTCGCGCATGCCGGCGAGGATGTGGTCTTCATCGCCCGCGGTCCGCATTTGCAGGCGATCCGCACGACCGGTCTGCGGCTTGATACCCCGGCGGGCGAGATCGTGATCCAGCCCGCGCGAGTGACGGACGATCCGGCGCAGGTGGGCGAGGTCGACGTGGTGCTCCTCGGTGTCAAAGCCTGGCAAGTGACGGAAGCGGCGGAGGCACTGAGGCCGATGATCGGGCCGGAGACGATGGTCGTCCCGTTGCAAAACGGCGTCGAGGCATCGTCGCAACTGGCGGCACAGCTTGGCGCCGGGCATGCGCTGGCCGGCTTGTGCGGGACGTTCAGTTGGGTGACCGCACCAGGTCACATCCGCAGCATCGGCACCAGCCATTTCATCAAATTCGGCGAGCTGGACAATCGCCCTAGCGAACGCACCCAGCTACTGAGGCGGGTCTTCGAACGCGCATCCGTGCAGGTCGAAATCCCCGCCGATATCCACAAGGCGCTGTGGGACAAATTTCTGCTCGTTGTGTCGTTCGGCGGGATGGGTGCGCTGACGCGTGCCCCGATTGGTGTTATCCGCGCGATGCCTGAGACGCGGCGGTTGCTTGGATGTTGCATGCAGGAGGTGGAGGCAGTCGCCGAGGCGCGCGGAGTGGCTTTGGCGGCAGGTGTCGTGACCGATACGATGGCGTTTCTCGATAGCCTCGCCGAAAACGCGACGACATCTCTTCAGCGAGACATGATCGACGGCAAGCCGTCCGAGCTCGAAGCCTGGAATGGCGCCGTAGTGCGTCTTGCCCGAGAGGCGGGTGTAGCGGTCCCGACGCACGAGGCCGTTTATCATTGCCTGCTGCCGCAGGAGCTGCGGGCGCGCGGTCGATTGACGTTCCCGGTCTGAGGTTCCGCATGGACAACGCTCCTCTACCGCACAGCCGAGATCTGCCGCACGGCTCGCATTGGGGCGCCTTCTTCCATTGCAAAGAGGAGGAGGATCGAGGTCCGGTATCTGGACACGGTCGGCATCCGCCAGGTGTTCATGCGGGACGTGCTGCCGGCGACGCTGGTCGCAACCCTTGTCGCCTGCTGCAGCGGCTGCATCTATCGCACGGTCGGCGCCTGGATGCCGCTCTTCCTCTCGACCGAAAAGTACTGGCCGACAGCGCAATACAGCACATTCTATGTGTTCTGCGCTCTCGTCGGCATTTTCGGGCTGTGCGCCGCCGGTTGGCTCGCCGACAAAATCGGCCGCCGTGTCGCTGGCCGGTCCGCTACCCTCGGGAGCCTCGCTGGGTTGCGAGGGGCGCGACCCTAAAATTTTAATAGGAGCTAGGAGCGATGCGACACCCAAACATACGCAATGCCGACGAAGTCGAAGCCCGCGAAATGATCAAAGGCCGGCACAACATGCGCTTGCGACAACTCGGCAAGCCTGCCGGCGGTATTGCACTCGGCGCAACACTGACTGAAGTGGCCGCCGGCGGAATCTCTTTTCCCCGCCACGCCCATAACGTCAACGAAGAAGCGATCTACCTCCTCTCCGGATCCGGAGAGGCGCGGATCGGCGATGCACGCATCCCTGTGCGGCCGGGGGATTGGATTGCGTTGCCGCCCGGGCCCGAGCACGCGCATCAGATGGTCAACGTCTCGGCCGCCGAACCGCTCGTCTATCTTTGTATCTCGACGATGCTCGGGGCTGAGATTGTCGAGTATCCCGATTCCAGCAAAGTCGCCGCTCGCGTCGCCGATCCGACAAGCCCGGTCGGCTTCCGCCGCATTGGCATCTTTCGGGCCGACAGCGGCACGCTCGATTATTGGGAGAGCGAGCCCGAGGCAGGCTAAGTCTGGTCGAGCCGAGCGATTCGTTTTCGCGACAGCGCGTACACGACTTTCGGCTCAGAGTCGAAGCTCTGCTGAGCCCACGTGAGCAGGCCGTCGACCCGGGGTCGGCGTAATGGCCCGAGTCGATGCCGTTTGGCGAAAAGCTGGTTTGCTGAAGTAGCGGAACATCGATGCGCGATCGGCGACCCCAGACTGTTGTGCAGCGCGTCAACCCCGTGCGCGACCGCCGCCGACGGGTCGGTGCGCTCCACGAAAAGCATGACTAATGTCAGCCGCAGGCGACCGCGTAGCAGTCGCCGGCGCCTGCGGGCAGTCTCTGTCCGCTCCAGCTGTCCCCGCCGTCTCCGGTCGTGAAGACCTGGCCCGTTTTCGATACGCCAACTACCTGCTGCGGGTCGCGAGGATGCACGGCGACGCCCATCATCGTCGCCTCCGCTTTGACTCCGTGATCGAAGCGCTTCCAGGTCTTGCCGACGTCATCACTGCGGAAGATCCCGCCGTCGCTGCTGCTGAAGGCCGGGCTCAAGGCGGCGTACAGCACATTCGGATCATGCGGCGAGACCCGCAAATCGCGGCCGTAGGTCAACGGTGAGAACCGGCCGACGTCGATGTCGTGCCAATGCGCGCCGCGATCGTCGCTGCGGAAGAGACCCATGCGGTTGGCCAGAAACACCGTGCCCGGTGCCGCAGCACTGCAGGCGAGAGCATGGCCGTCCAGCATGCCTTCGATCTCGGTCTGACTGACGATGCGGCTCTTGTATTTCTCCTGCTCGACGAAGCGCACCAGATCCTGGGTGCAATCCTCCCAGCTTTCGCCGCGGTCGCGGCTGCGCATCGTGCCGTTGGCCTCGATGCAGGCGAAAAGATCGTCGGGATGCGTTGGGTCGAGATCGAGGCGCATGACCCGGCACGGAAATGTCATGTGCACCCGGTCGGGGAGCCCCGGATCGGGCAATTTCTTCCAGTGATCGCCGTCATCCTCGCTGCGGTAGACGCCGACTGGTCCGCA
>Ga0126371_10005591_pt1 | contig 11161 bp, 8 predicted proteins | sample PanSoiMetaPlot_4_FD_110145 | JGI IMG/M metagenome (GOLD analysis project Ga0126371, IMG submission 110145) | Tropical forest soil microbial communities from Panama - MetaG Plot_4 | ecosystem: Environmental > Terrestrial > Soil > Tropical forest > Bulk soil | place: Panama | collected 2016-02-17
GCCCTTTCCCTGGTTGCGCGTGTGCAGCTGGACGTTCACGCGCGGATCGCTCTCGAATGCCGGATACAGATCGCGTGTGCCGTCGGTGCTGCCGTCGTCGACGATGACCAACTCGACGTCACACGGGTAGTCGACGCTGAGGACGTCCTTGACGGCGGCGGAAAGCGTCGCAGCCTCGTTGTAAACGGGCATAAGTATCGAAAGCTTCACAGGGTTGTCCAGTCGCCGGCGGATGATCAGGCAGACACACTACTACGACTGAAGTAGTCGATCGTTCGGGCCAAGCCCTCGTCGAGTTCGACCGTCGGCTTCCACCCGAGCAGTTCCTGGGCCTTGTCGATATTCGGACGACGCTGCACGGGATCGTCTGCGGGAAGCGGGGCGAACTCGATGCGACCGCCCTTGCCGACGAGGTCTATGACCTTGTTGGCCAACTCCAGCATGGTGAACTCGTGCGGGTTGCCGAGGTTGACGGGCCCGGTGACGTCATGGGGTGTATTCATCAGCCTCATCAAACCATCAACGAGGTCGTCCACGTAGCAGAACGAGCGCGTCTGCGAGCCGTCCCCGAACACCGTGAGGGCGCGGCCGGTCAGCGCCTGGACGATGAAGCTCGACACCACGCGCCCGTCGTCCGGGCGCATCCGAGGGCCGTATGTGTTGAAGATGCGGGCCACCTTGATCGGGAGATCGTGCTGGCGGCGGTAGTCGAAAAACAAGGTTTCGGCGCAGCGCTTGCCCTCGTCATAGCATGCCCGCACGCCGATCGGGTTGACCCGACCCCAGTACGACTCGTCCTGCGGGTGCACCTCGGGATCGCCGTAAACCTCGGACGTCGAGGCCAGCAGGATGCGCGCGCGGGTGCGCTTTGCCAGGCCCAGCATGTTGATCGAGCCGTGGACGGAAGTCTTCGTGGTCTGCACCGGGTCGCGCTGATAGAAGATCGGCGAGGCCGGGCAGGCGAGGTGGTAGATCTGATCTACCTCGACGTAGAGCGGGAACGTGACGTCGTGGCGGATGACCTCGAGTCTTGGTTCCCCGACCAGGTCGGTGATGTTCCCCCGGGTCCCGGAGTAGTAGTTGTCGACGATCAGCACCTCGTGCCCGGCGGCGAGCAGCCGGCGGCATAGGTGTGAGCCGATGAAACCAGCACCCCCGGTCACGAGGATTCGTTGCGAAGCCACGCGGCAGATCGTGCCATGACCAGCCGTTGGCAGATCCTCAGAGGTCGCTGCGAGAACGAACGATAAGGTCGGCGAGCAGCGCGACGGAGCCGATGATCAACCCGGTGACCAGGAGCAGCAGCGCGTTACTGGTGATCCGGAAGTGATAGCGCACGAGGTCCACGATCGCTTTCACCGCACCGAGGCCGAACAGCCACAGCGCCAGTGGCATCAGCACCTTGATCGGGTTGAAGTACATGACCATCCGCAGCACCTGGAGGATGTAGCGGTATGCGTCCTTGATGAAGTGGAACTTGCTCTGGCCCGCGCGTTTGGCGTATTGGATCGGGATGTAGTCGATCGCGTGCTGGTTGGACAGGAATGACAGGGTGATCGTCGTGACGCACGAGAAGCCGGGCGGCAGCAGCCGGAGGTAAGGCAGCGACACCTCGCGGCGGAAGGCGCGAAGCCCCGAGTTGAGGTCCGGGATCTTTGTCGAGGCGAGTCGCTCCGCGATCTTGCGGATCAGCCACTTCGCCGGTATGCGCAGCAGCTTGTGGCTACCCTTCTCCGAGGTCCGCGCACCGACGACCTGGTCCACGTCCGGATGGTCGACGAGGTACTGGACGAACTCCGGGATCCGCTCGTTCGGGTAGGTCATGTCCGCGTCGGTCCACACCACGATGCGCCCGTACGCCTCGCTGGTGCCGATGCGCCGTGCCGTCCCCGAGCCGCCGTTGCGGCGAAACGCCATGAGCCGCATCTGCGGGAACCGGGGAAGCGCGTCCTGAAGCACCTCGAGGGTGTTGTCCGTGGACTTGTCGTCGATGACGAGCAGCTCGTAGCTGAAGCCGCTGTTGTCCATCGCCTTGCTGATCCGCTCGAGCTCGTCGAGCACGTGGTCCTGCTCGTTGTAGCACGGCAGCACGACGGTGACGTCAAGGCTGTTGGGTTCGCCCTCTTCGACGGAGAGCGACTGGCTCGCGTGGTGCGCCGCTCGCGTAGTCACGCCGGGCATGGTACCGACGGGCATCGCGCCTCCTGCCGTCATCGCGCGACCAGCCGGTAGATCGTGACCTGGTAGGGGTACACGATCGCCTTCTTTGGACGGGACACCCAGGTCTCCTCCCAGTGCGGCAGCTTTCCCTGCAGCATCAGCACTTTCCGGCTCGCGATACCCGCCACGGGCGGCGGCCTGCCGTCCTGGTCGGCGATGTAGAACACCGGGCGCCCGGATGCGTTGAAGTAGTCCACGTACTTGGCTACCGCCGACGGTGCCCCCGACGCCGGCAACAACGCGCTCGACTGCCCCATGATGGCCAGTAGCGGTCCGCCGAAGAGCTGCCACGGCGCATCGCAGCAGTAGTTCGACCGCTGCCATAGGAACACGCCGCGTTGGTCACCTGAGAGCGCCGCGATCTGATGCTCGACAGCGAGCGAGCCGCCATTCTCGTCGTGGCCGCGCAGCGGCCAGGACTCGCTCAGGAAGAACACGGTCAAGCCCGCGATGATCGCCGTCGCCGCGGCGAGGGCAGCGTACGGGACGCGAACGTAACGGCGCAGCAGGACGACGACGAAGGTCACACCGAAGCCCATCAGTAGGACCACGCCTGGCACCACGCTGGGGACGAATCTGCGGGTCGCCCACATCAGGTACGGCGAGTTGTGCAGGCGGTAGCAATAGAGCGTCAGCAGCCCAGCTGTGACCAGCGCGACGAGCCATCGATCCAGCCGCCAGCGCCTCCAGGCGACGTACCCGATTCCGATGAGCATGAGCAGCAAGCCGGGCTGCGAGAAGAACCAGCCGAGCCGGATGACCGACAGCTCGTCATAGGCGCGGATCCGCTGACCGTTGTCCTGCATGTAGTCGGCGCCGAACAGGTGCGGCCGCAATCGGCCGACTGCTAGCAGTACCGCGCACACCACGACAAATGCGGTGCCGAGGCCGAACCTGATTCGCGGCGTGGACGCCCAGCCGATCACCCGCTGCACCAGCGACCCCTGCCAGGCCAACACGCCGGCGACAAGCGCGGACGCGGCCATGACCGCCAACACCTTCGCAAACGACGGCACGTTGTTTGCCAGGGTGTAGGCGCGCGCAAGGTGGTAGGCCTGGTAGAAGCCGTACGGCAGTAGAGCGACCAGGCCGCCTGCGAACCAGCACGCCCTGCTGTCGAACCGCCGGGCCGCAAGCAGGGCCGCGAGCGCGCCCCACGCCATTAACACCAACACGATGCCGTCGGGGCGCTCCAAGTACGACAGCGCGAGCAGCACGCCGGCCAGCGCAGCACCGGCGCGCCACCGTGCCCTGAGAGCGAGCACCACGCCGAGCAGCGCGCCGAGGAACAGCATCTGCCCGAAGATCTCGGCGCTCGGGTATTTCGCCTGCCACACCTCCAGCATGTTGGTGGATAACAGGAACGCGACCGCCCAGGCCGCGGGCAGGCCGGCGAGCCGCCGTGCCGCCGCGACCGCGAGGCCCACCGCGACAACGCCGAGCAGTGGCCCGGTGTCGAACAACCCCGTGAAGCCGCCGGTGTCCTTTGCGGTCGCGAGCAGCGCCGGCCACAGGTGGTAGAACTGCGGGAAGATCGTGCCAGGCTGACCCGGCTTGTCCCACAGCGCCGGCCACTGCGAGTGGATCCCGGGGTCGGTGGAGGCGGACAGCCCACCCGGCAGCTTCGCGGCAACCAGGTCGTCGGGGAACTCGACGGAATGGGTTCGCGAGATCGCGACGGCATGTTCCACGTACCCTCCGGGGTCGCGATCACCCGTCGCGTACCGAAACCCCGGGAACATCAGCACCGATGCCAGCCCGAGCCCAACCAGCACGGGCACCAGCCCAGCCACATCCAATCGGACCGCGGGACGCTCATAGCGGTACACGACCGCTACGACCACGGCGATGAGTACGACCGAGCCAACAGCCACCACCACCGGCGTGTGGTGGTGCAGGTGCGCCGCCGCGAGCGAGACGAGCGCGACGATTCCCACGACGCACGCCGCCGCGAACAGCACCAGCTCTGCCGCGCTGATGCTGCGCGGTACTTCCTGATCGTCAACGACGTCGACTCGGGTAACCTCTGCGCCCGGTGCTGACTCAGGTGCCGCGGCGGCGATAGCCCTGCCCGCCGGCGCTTGGGAATTCACGAGCCGCGACAATACTTTACCTAGTCGGTCGAGAAAGTAGGCGCTGAGACGTGGGGAGAGGTTCGGACCTCACTGTCGTCGTCGTGACCTGGCAGGGCGCCCACCTGCTTCCCGAATGCCTCGCTTTTATGGCCGCTGAGACGCTACCGCACGACCTGGTCGTCGTGGACAACGCGTCCACCGACGCGCCGCTCACCTGCTCGCCGGCCGCTGGCCCGCCGGAGTTGGGTCGCTCATGGGAGCAACCCGTACTCTACTTATCTGGTCGACAAAGCAGGCACAGTCAGACCATCGAAAAGAGTTCTACTACCGCGGGATGGCGCAGATCTTGACGTCAGCGACGGCTGCGACCGTACAGCCGGTCAGCTCTTCAGCTGCTGTCGCAACGGTCAGGGGATGCTGCACAGTGCGTGTGATCACAATGTACGTGACCGGTGACGCCAGCAGCGAGGGTCGTGCGGCGAGCAGCGCCGACGCAGTCGGGCTCACGCCGGTCCGGCCGGCGCCGTCCAGGACGCGGGCGAACTCGGGCAGCGACCCGAAGTAGCTCCAATTGCCGTCGTTGTTGAAGACGCCGTATCCCCCGATGATGTTGAAGCGCATGCCTGCCTTCACTTGCCAGTACATGACGTGGGCGCCGGGTCCCGGTCCGGCGCGATTCGGCAAGATCAGGACCGTAGCGCCGGCAGGGATCCGGTTCACCGCGGCCGTAGTGAAGAACTCAGGCGTCTGAATCCGGTCGAGTCCGATGTACTGCCCGCTGGGCAACAATGACACGAGAGCCACGCACACGGCGCCCGCAGCCGCGATATACGCCCTGCCTGAGATCTTCGCGAGCCCCCACGCGATCAGGAACGCAACCATCAACGCGGTCAGTAGTGACAACCGGCCAACAATGGCTGACTTCAGCGGGCCGTGATCGAGTAGCCACCAGGGGCCGTGAACGCCGGTAAGGTGACCGTTCACCCACAGCGTCTGTCCCAGGCTGAACGACGCGACCGCCCCGGTGGTGAGCAACCACCAGACAGGAAACCGGCTGCGCCACCGCACGCCCAGCCAGATCAGCAGGGCAGCGATCACGATCAGCAGCGGAACCCCTAGATAGCCGGTGTTCTCGCCGCCGTTTGTCCAGAACGATTTGGTAGCTGCGATGTCCGCCGCGGTCGTGAAATGCATGAATGCCGGAGGACGCACGAAGCTCGCCAGGTCAAGGGATGCCCGGTGCACGATCAGGTTGCCGTGCAGGGAGAGCGGGCCGAACAACTGGAAGTACAGGGGATATGCGGTAATCATCACTGCGACGCCCGCGCCCACGGCCACGCCTGTCGCGGCGAATCGGATCTTGCTCCCGACCTCGCGGTGGTAGAGCGCGACGAGGAACACAACGCCGACGGCGGCGGCAATGGCCACGAACGTCACGAGTTCTTCGGACACGAGGAACAGTCCTGCCACAACCAGCCCGAGCCAGATCCCCGCCCGTACTGGGCTTCCCGTCTGTCTCACGAGCAGGCGATAGCCGAGCAGCAAGATCAACGGCAGGAGCGGACCGGCGGCGATGAGGTGAAGGTGGCCGTTCTGCCCGGCGAAGAACGGACCGAACCCATAGAAAGTCGCGGCTATCAACGAGGCAGCGATCCTGTGGGTGATACGCCGGAACGCGAAATACGCCGCGAGCGCCGAGAGCACCGGACTCGCGACCATCGCAACGCCGACTGTGGCAACCGGGCCGATGGCAGCCGTCAGCGGTGCGAGCACGACTGCAAGTGGCCACACGGACGTGTTCCACACGACGCTGACCCCAGTTGGGGCGTTCATCGCATAGGACACTAGAGGGTTCGAAAGGTGCGCGAGGGCATGCTCGACGGACTTGAAGAACCAGATGTAGATGACGCCGTCCGGCCCGCCCGGAACGCCGGCAGTCGGATTCGCCAAGAAGTGGCCGTAGTAATACCCCGAAATGCCCGTCCAAGCGACGATCGGGACCAGCCAGGACAACCATCGGTACAACGGCCGGGAGAGCGCCGTCGCGGCCGGTGCCGCGGTGGTCCGGTCCGGCTCGGCGTCTACTTGTTCCGCGGCCAGAATCGGCGTCGCCGACCGCCGCGCGTCAACGGCCTGCGCGGCATCGTCGGTCAGCACCGGGCCATCCGACTGCGGCGCGTCGGCACCGGCCGCTGCGGACTCCTCGCCCAACGCGCCCACTAAGGATCCTCCCCGTCGCGCGCCTCGATCGCCCGCGAGCGTACCCGGCCAGACCGGTGCGCCCGCCTTGTTCGAACAGCTTGTTCTGGTAGAAGTGCCCCGGCATGCGCCAGGCGACGAGCGCCATCGCGGGCAAGAGTGGGGACGAGCAGGTATGCCGGGAGCTTGCGCAGCAACGGCACCCCGACCACCGACCGGGCCGGCCGCCTCGTCAGAAGAGCTCGCTCTGGTAGAAGTAGCCCGCCATCCGCCAGGCGATGAACGCGGCAGCCGCGATCAAAGGCACCAGAACGTATACCGGCAGCTTGCGCAGCAACGGCACCCCGACCAAGACGAAGGTCTCGTTCCGCGCCGTGCTGCCGATCGTCGTGGGCCCGCCGGTGATCAGGGGCACAGCCGCGGCGCCGACCACCAGCAACAGGAGGGTCAGATCGAGCACGCTGATGCGGCCGACGACCCAGTCCTTTGATCGCGTCCACGCTCCGGCCGCTGCAGCAGGTGGCGACTCCCCGGATCCCCTGCGCATGCCGATCAGGGTGACGACAACGACGAGCAGCGTGATGCAGCTGATCAGGAGCGTCTGGGCGGCAGTGGCGTTGAGGTATCGGTGCGCGGCGTCCTGTGACGTCCACAGCGGCTGGAGGCGGTGGTACAGCGTGAGAACGGGATTGTTGGCACCTTGCCCGAACGGCTTCTTGGTCAAGACATAGGCGTTCCATTTGCCAATGGCGGCTTGCGCGTACAGGGGAACGACGGCCAGGCCAGCGATCGCCCCCACGCCGCCCGCGATGGCCGCTACCCGCTGCCGGCCCCGCTGGCAGAAGGGGCTGGCCAGCAGCAGCGCGGGCGCCAGGACGGCGCCGCTGACATACGACGCGCCCGCGATCACGCCGAGGATCGCCGCCGGGATCGGTCGCCACTTGACCACCGAGTAGAAGACGGCGCCCAGCATCGCCGCAAGAGTGAGCGACATCGGGAACACGGCGGCGAAATAGATCTGGCTGGGGAACCAGGCCGCGAGCAGAAGGCACGCCCAGCGCGTCGACGGGCTGCGCGCGCCATCAAGCAACTGCCACATGAAGAACAGCAGGAAGTACCACGCGACCCAGGAAACGATCAGGGCGGCGACCGGAAGCGACAGCCTCGTGACCTCTGAGAGCCCGCGGAACACCGCTGGGTAACCGGGAAACCAGCCAACCGACCCACAGAGATACTGTGACGCTGGCCCCGGAGCGCCCGGCGGGACCAGTTGGGGTGGACAGGCCCCGCCGGAGTAGCCGTGCTGGGCGAGGATGAGATACCAGGCCGAGTCCCATCGGCTGTACGTCGCCGCCGAGAAGACGTGCGACCACGAGTGCCGCCAGGCGTCCAACCCCCACCCGAGAATCAGTGCTAGCAGCGGAGGCACGAAGGCGTTCGGTTGGAGCCACCACAGTCTCGGCGCGCCGGGCTTCGCCCCGTCGCCACCGACTGTGTCGCGATCAACCTCGGTGTCTGTGGTCAACTGTCGATTCCTTGGAGGCCGGCTGGCGGCTCGACGCAACCGGCGCCGCTGGTCATGGCCGAAGCAGCTTACCGGGCAGCGCTAGCCGTCGGCCGTTACGCTCCAGCGGTGTCGAAACGCGGGAGCCGGAGTGGACGTCACTGTCGTCGTCGTGACCTGGCAGGGGGCGCACCTGCTCCCCGACTGCCTCTCCTCTCTGGCAATGCAGACATTGCCGCATGAATTGATCGTCGTCGACAACGGCTCCTCAGATGGCACCGACCACCTGCTCGCTACCAACTACCCCTATGCGCGGGTCATTGCGCTTACCCGGAACGCCGGGTTCGCCGGGGGGATGGCCGCTGCGTTGGACGAGATCCAGACCCCGTTCGTGGCCCTGCTGAACAACGACGCCGCCGCCGACACGCACTGGCTGCAGCGATCCGTGGCGACTCTCGAGGCGCACCCTGCCACTGCGGCTGTTACCGCCAGGCTGTTGCTCTGGGAGCGCGACCGGCTCAACAACGCCGGCGTCGTCCTTACTCGCGACGGCTACGGCGCCGACCGCGGACTCGGTATGCCCGACGGCCCGCCCTACGACACCGCCACCGAGGTGTTCGGCTTCTCCGGCGGCGCGGCCGTGCTGCGCACCGATGCGGTGCGCCGTGCCGGCGGGTTTCCCGCCGAGTTCTTTCTGTACTACGAGGACACGGACCTCGCCTGGCGGCTACGGCTAGCCGGCTGGCAGATCCGCTACCTGCCAGACGCCGTGGTCCGACACCGGCACGCTGCGACGTCGGATCGCGACTCGCCGATGTTTGCCTACTACAACGAGCGAAACAGGCTGCTCATGTTGCTGCGGTGCGCTCCCGCTGGTTTCGCGCTGCGTCAGCTCGCCCGGTTCTGCCTCACGACCGTCTCGCTTGCGACGCGGCGCATGCTCGGCCGACGAATCCCCCCGCATCCCGTGTTCACGCTTCGGTTGCGCCTGCACGTGCTCGGCGGCGTGCTACGGCTGACGCCGACTCTGTTGCGTAAGCGGGCCGCGATTGGATCCCGGGCCATGGTTCCCCGTTCGACGATAATTGCGGGCTGGGCCGGTAAGACCTAACAGTCGGACTTGCCGAGACCGCGGACGACGATAAGACTTCGGCAGGCGCACGGCGCGTTTCATCGCCTGCAGCCGGTGAGAGACGATCAGGAAGGCTCAGCGTGTCGGACACCACGGTCAACGCGGACAGTAGCGTCTACTACCAGGCCGGATACTGGAACGAACTCGCTCAGGTTCGCGACCATCTCAACGCGCGTTCGACAGGTGATCCCGCAGCCGCGTGGTCCGAACACCTCGCGAACTGGCGGGGCCGTCCGTTCGCCAAAGCACTGATCCTTAATTGCGGCAACGGCTGGGTAGAGCGTGACCTCGTCACCCAGGGCCTCGTCAAAGAGGCCGTGGGCGTCGACTTCATCGACGACCTGCTCGACGCTGCCCGCGCGGAAGCCGGCAAGCAGGGACTGGCGCTGCGCTATTACCAGATGGACACCAACACCGCAGATTTCCCCGAGGACGGCTACGACCTGGTGGTCAATTTCGCCGCCGGTCATCACATCGCCCGATTGGACAAGGTGTTCCGGCAAATCACCGAGATGCTGCCCGACGACGGTGTGTTCGTCTCGTGGGACTACGTTGGCTCGCACCGCAACCAGTACGCCACCGCGATGTGGGAGACCGCATGGCAGACGAACAAGACACTGCCCGAGGACTTGCGACAGGTGCTCGCCTATCCCCATCTGCCGACCATGCTCGCGACCGACCCCACCGAGGCGATCCACTCCGAGCTGATCCTGCAGACGATGCGACGGTACTTTCGTATCGCCTACTTCCGCGCAGTCGGCGGCGCCATCGGCTACCCGCTGCTCACGTTCAACAAGGCCATCCACGCGCGTGATCAGGAGCAAGTGTCGGACGTGGTCGCCACGATCCTCAAGGCCGACGCCGCCTTCACCGATCTCGACCCCGAGGCGAACACGCTCTTCGCCTACCTGATCAGCACGCCGAACAAGGCAGCGCTCGCGGACGCAGCGCAGCTCGCCGAGTGGACGCGCGAGGAGGACGAACGCGAAGCGACGGCCGCGAGCAACGGAGGTGTTTACTACCCGCCGACGATGGTCGGTGAACTGTTCGAGCAACTGACCGCGGCACGCGACGAGTTGACAGCCGGCGCGGCCGGGCTACGTCCGCCGACGATCAAGGAGAAAGATCGCCAACACGCCGGCGATCATTCGGGCCGCGGTATGCGACTCCGTACCAATCCCGCCTTGCGGGCCCGCGCCGCGCGAATCCCCGGGGCACGCCCCGTCTATCGCCAGTTGCGGAAGCTATACCACCGGGTGCGCGGCTGAGCCGCGTTTCGGGCGCGACAGCGGCGCCGAGATATTCTTGGCTGCCCGGTCGCGGGAAAGCGTTCTCTGCGCATTCACGACGCGATCGAGGTAGGCGAAGGGATGGTCCGTGGCGCAGCTAGCCAGCGTCGACGAGCGAGCACGGGCCCAGCGGCGGGTGCGCTGGGAGCTGCTCGTCGGGTTGATCCGCAAGGATCTGAAGGTCAAGTACCAGGGAAGTGTGCTCGGCTTCCTCTGGTCACTCGCCAACCCGCTGCTGCTGCTCGGCGTCTACACGTTCGTCTTCCAGGTCGTGCTCAAGAGCGGCATCCCCAAGTTCGGGTTCTTCCTGCTGAGCGGACTGCTCGTCTGGAACCTGTTCTCCGGCTCGGTCGCCTTCTCGACCGATGCGGTCGTCGGCAACGCCGGGTTGGTCAAGAAGGTCCGGTTCCCACTGAACGTGCTGCCGCTGACCCCCGTCGGCTTCAACCTGGTGCACTTCGCCCTGCAACTGCTCGTGCTGGTGGTGGTCCAGCTGGTCGCCGGCTTCACCCACTTCCTGGGCTGGGGGCTGCTGCTGGCCATTCCTGCGATCGGCGTGGCGGTGCTCTTGACAGTGGGGCTGAGCTTCCTGGTGGCCGCGCTCAACGTCCGTTACCGCGACACCAAGCACCTGGTGGAAGTCCTGCTGATGGCCGGCTTCTGGGTCAACCCGATCGTGTACTCCATCTCGCTGGTCAAGCCGCACCTGCATGGGTGGCACGAGTTCGCCTACTTCCTCAAC
>Ga0126371_10005592_pt1 | contig 11161 bp, 15 predicted proteins | sample PanSoiMetaPlot_4_FD_110145 | JGI IMG/M metagenome (GOLD analysis project Ga0126371, IMG submission 110145) | Tropical forest soil microbial communities from Panama - MetaG Plot_4 | ecosystem: Environmental > Terrestrial > Soil > Tropical forest > Bulk soil | place: Panama | collected 2016-02-17
CGCGTTTTGTCGCGGTGTGATCCTCGTCACCAGCAAAGGCTGCCCTGCGGCATTAGAGCTGCTTCCAAGGAACGACGCATGAGAGAGTGTACGGATATGAGAATTGCAGTGACCGCGGTCGTCTTGATCGCTTCAATGTTAGCAGGGCAGCCTTTGCTGGTGACGAGGATCACACCGCGACAAAACGCGCCAACTCAGGGTGGAAAGGGGCCAGCATTCTCGCCGGCCTGAGTTAGTGTGTCACCAGAACACAATCATTCTGGCGTAGCACGGTGAGGTCAGCAGACTGCCTTTTGCTATACCGTTTTTGCCGACAATTGCGTGATCTTGCGCTTTCTGTTGCGCCAAATCGCGCTCAGCACCTGGAATTCCCTAAGCTCGTGGGCGCTTAGCACCACCTTTCCTTGCAGCTCCGCCATGCGATTGAGCCGACTTTTAAGATCAATCGTGAGGTCGAGTATTTCTTCAATAGAAGTCGTAGCCGTAGAGCTTGCGCAGCTCGTCTAGCTTCTCGTAAGGCCCGCTCACAACCGTGGGAATGGATCGCTTTGGCGTATGGCAAAAATATTCTATCGGATTTTAGTTCCTCCTGCGTTGGTGGCGCTTGATCGCCATTACCGTTCTTCGCGGAGAATCTGTTGGTAGTGTTTGAAAGCGCTGCTGGAGCCCGACGCTAAACTATCTGATCGAGCAAAACAACTATCATTGCCGCAGGCGCGGGCACCCCCAACGCTCGCTTGCGCCGGTCGCGTCCTATTCATGCCGCGTCTTGACGGTAAAAAAGTGAGGTGTCACCCAACCGCTCGCGACATCGTGCTGCTTCTTCGCAGTGCACTTCCGCAATTTGCCGCAACAATAAGATGGTGGATTTCTCTTGATGATTTCGTTCAGGGCGGCTCGGGGTCATTCGATGGCGATCGCCAAAAGCGAGGACTTTCGAGAAACACTCGCTCTTTGGCGGCCCTACTGAGCTCTCCGCGTCGGCGCCGACGCTTAGACTTCGCGCAGGGGGGCTCGCGACTCGAGGCGACGCGTCTCGATGACCGATCGCCCCGTTCAGGCAGTTGATCCCCGAAATGTTAATCCGAGAGCTCTCCAAACGCCTCGAGGTCGACTTGGCCGACTAGCGCCTCAACAGAACCGGATCGCGTCCTGGAGCTGGCGCTTCTCGCTTGATCCAAATAGTCCTGATTGCCCGAAAGTCGTCGCCGAGCGTGTCCTTGCTGTATGGGTTTTTGCTGCGATTGCGGAAGATAGGAGCGTCCGGCATGATCTCGAGATCCAGATCTGCCACGTATTCCTCGACAAGCCGTGTCGAACGGGCTGAGAGCCGACCGGCTCACAATGTAGAACGCGAGATCGGCGCCGTCGCGTAGCGCCATAGGAGGTGTCAACGAGCGAAGATCAACCGGCGAAAAGGAAGTATCCCAGCCGACCGCAACGATACATGCAAGGCCCGGTAGTCTCCACGGATCGCGGCCTTGGCCAAGTCCGTCACAAGTTCCAGACGATTATCGACCGGTTTGCGGGCTTCCAGGCTCAATGGCTCAATGTCCACGTGGACTTTCCTCTCCTGCAACGCATCGCCTTGCCAATTACCGTTGGGTCGATCCGCTATCCCGGCATCAAAATCCACGACACCCGTGTCGTCCGCCTGCTCGAGGTTCTCCAGCATGCTAGCACCAACGTCGGCAGCTGGACGACTCGGGAGATCCACCAAGCCATCCTGACCACGTTCGAGATCGCCGATTCCGCCTATCGCTTGAACCAACTCCGCTACGATCTGCGAAAACTCAAGGGTCACGGGTTGCTTAAGCCCGACGGGGCGCGCTACGCCTACCGCCTGACCTTGAGGGGCGTTCAAGTCGCGTTGCTGTTTCTATGCTTCCATAAACGACTGTGCGGACCCATCGCCAACAGCTGCTTCCATCATCGCCCGGATCCGCAACATCACCCAGACAGCCGCCTCGAAGTCGCATATCACCGGGCTGACAAAGCGATCCAGAAGGTCGTCGAACCGCTCGCCGCAGCTTGACACCCGCCTTCCTGAGTCCACGAGACCTTCCCCGATTCCGATCCTCAGCCGCAAGTCATTGCAATCCCTGCTGTAACTCGTGCTCCGACGCCACCAATCGCCCCCAAAGCCTCGGTCACGCGCCACCACCACTTGCGTTAACCGCATCTCCGATGTTGCATTCGTCCTATCAAGCAATCGAGAGTTAAGAATCTAAAGCCACTTTTTCCATTTGAAGAACAAATAAGGGAGCACTGCAACTACCAACATGAGAATAAGTGCAGCAGGATACCCGAATGGCCAATCGAGCTCCGGGATGCCCTTGAAGTTCATTCCATAGATTGAAGCCACCAGGGTGGGCGGCATGAGTACGACAGCTGCAACAGAAAATATTTTTATGATGTTGTTCTGCTGAGCGGAAGTAAGCAATAGATGAGCTTCTAGCGCAGATTTTACAAGCTCAAGAAGGTTATCGATGCTCTCCACTGCGCGGATCACATGATCCTGGACGTCGCGAAGATAGGGATGAATACATTCGTCGATCATAGGTGCATCGAACCGCATGAGGCGATTGCATACTTCCTGTAGGGGCTGGACCGCGCGGCGCAACTGGAGCAAATCGTGACGTATTGCGTAAATACGTGGGACGTCCGCCTGACTCACCACTTCCGAAAAAATTGCGCCCTCAACAGCATCCACTTCGCTCTCGAATTCGTGGACGATTGGGAAAAAGTTATCCACGACGGAGTCCATGATCGAATAAACAACGAAACTCTCTCCCATGCAAAGCATCTTCGGTGCGCCCTCGCATCTCGCGCGCACCTCGCGATACCCGGTGGTTGAGCCGTGTCTGACGGTCACCACGTAGCCCGAGCCTGCGAAGATATGGGTCTCGCCGAATTGAATCTTACTATTTTGGAGCTGCGCCGTGCGCAGCACAACGAAAAGGGAATCGCCATAGATTTCGAGCTTTGGCCGTTGATGCGCAGAATGTGCATCCTCCACCGCCAGGTCATGCAAGCCAAACCGCTGCTGAACGGTGCGTAGCAAAACTTCATCAGGCTCATGTAGCCCAATCCACACGAACCCTCCCTGGCCTGAATTCATGTTTTCGGCTTGCTCGAGATCGATTTCTGCAACGCGCCGGCCGCTGTGATATACGGCAGAGTTGATGACCATGCTCATCTATTGCTCCCAGCCTTCAAGCATCTTCCGCTATTGTCACATACTACCATGGAAGTTACGGCAATCCTAATTCCGCCATTGCTTTGATTGAGCCCGCTCTGACGGGAACCGGTAACGTGGGTTCCTCGTAGCATGGTGAAGCGCTGACTGGGGCGAGACACGCTTTACACCACTTCGGTAAATCCGGGCACTGCTCCGTACTGGTCATTCAAGTTTTTCGCCCCGTCGCGACTAGTCGGAGGCCACCATAACCCCAATGCCAACGCCGACGTTTGCATATCAAACCCCTCGGCCGCAGCGTGGACGCAGACCTCCGCCGGCCGTAATCGTTCCAAGCGCTGGCGCGAGCCAGATAGAAGATTGCTGAATATTAATCCGAAAACCATCTCGGCGTAATCTAGCATTCTCCATTAACCGCCAGAGAAGCGCTGCCGGCGTCGACCACGAAAAAGGAAGCGGCCCACTCATGATCCCCGGCGTTGGTTCCGTGCTTAGCTCGTGGGGCGCTTTATCAGGGCGTCATCTCTTACTTCTGGCAAGCCTCGCAGGCCTTGGCGCCACTGTGTTCTGGCGGGTAGCGGTAAGCAAGCCTCCCCGCGTTCTCCGTCGCTCAGGCTATAGAGAACGCGCGACCCCTAGCCGATTTCGGCGATATCGTCGTGACCCGATAAATTTGAAGGCGCCTTGAGGGTATCAGACGAATGCTCGGGAAGGCGCCCTTACTCTGGAGACAGCCTAATGCCTAGGCGCTTGAGAAGCGTCACGGCATGGCGCCCATCAAAACCACGGAAGCGCGCGACGGTTAGCATCCCTGGCACCTCGAAAGCCAAGGCCGAACTCTTTCAACGCTTGGGTCAAGCTTTCGAGGCGACGCGGAAGTTAACGAGCCCCCCGAGCGCACGCGAAAGCGATACATCGATGCGATCTACAGCGTGGCGGACTATTTGGAAGACATTGGAGCTGACGCAGTGTGGGTGAAACGTTTTGACGAACTAAACGGAGCTGTTGAGGACCTAGGGCTTCAGCCGGCTCTAACGCCGCAATATCGAAGTCTCGAGGGGGAGAAATGAGGTGAAACCCAAGAAGGGGCGCCGCAGCTTTCGAGGGGCAACGGATTTGGCCGGGCACGCCTCGAGAGCGAGCAATTACCTGAAAGAGGTGCGTGCGGCGTGCGAAGCTGGCGACAAGTCGGCGGCGCAACGGGCGCTGCGCCAGGCGATCGCTGAGCTCGAAACGGCTCGCGCAGGCCTACAAGTGGGAATGGAGTAATCAGTGCTGCGGCCAACTGAGCAGCGGGAACCCCGAAACGACCGACCTGGTTGGCATTGGCTCCGCCGTCGTGACAATCTCGAATGACGCTTAGCGTTCCGCGCTCGGGTTGGGATCGGCGGGCGTGTCTCGGATGCCATCGGCCGTACCGTCGCGATGTCATTGGCAAAGTCGATCGCCGCTCACGTACCACGTCCTGGTGCGGCGGTCTGACGAACCCTAGGGGCGGCGCCTCTAGCAGGCCTGCATGAACAATCGGAACATTCCCCCGATGAGCGGCGTTCGAGTGGGCTGCTGGGAACATCGTGCCATGACAATCGATCGTAAGCTTGCCATCGTCGGCCTTACCGCCGGGTGACCACCCTTGCTTTAGGATCTTGCGAACAGGCTTCACGATAGGGCGGCCCGAATACTCGCTCGGCGAGCGGCGCTGCCTAAGCTACGGACGGAAAGGCGATCAGCAGGCATTCTGTGCTGCGACCAGGGCCTATTGCGAGCAGCGCGTCCGCAAACTGTCTCTTCAAGAGAAGCTCATCACGCCGTGCCCGGATTTTGAGACCGTTATCTGTTGGCCTGACCGTTCCGGAACTCTCGCGCCACTCGGCCCGTCGCCGACGCTAAAATTGGCATCCCGTTCGAGGATATCAGTTACCCCTGCAAACGAGGAACGCCCGCAGGATAGTGGCGGGGACCGCGCCTCGCTTCGTCCCACGACGGCGCAGCCGCTTTTGGCGCCACAGGCACCGGCGGAAGAATGTTCGTCTCGCCGCCCGTACGGGAAGAGGGCAGGGGCACCGACGGCCGTTGCGGCTGGGGTTCGCGCCGCAACGCCGAAAAATTGGACGGAAGAAATGACGATTTCAACCAACCTCACTCGGCGGCTCGGTATCGAGGATCCTATCATGCTAGCCCCAATGGGCTTTGTCTCGGGCGGCGCGCTTGCCGCAGCGGTCAGCGCCGCGGGCGGGTTCGGCATTATCGGGGGTGGGCATGCTGATCCCGATTAGCTGGCGCGCGTCACCGGGCGATGTCTTCTCTCGGAGTCGGCACGCAATATTCAGATCGGGGCCGCCCGCGATTGTCTCCTTGCGACAATCACAGCCGACATCGCCACATGGTTCCGCTGCCCTTTTGGTTCGGTCGTCGTTTTCAAGCGCTGCCGAGCGGACAAATCTTTAGCCTGTTGTGTCATCAGGTATGCGTAGGCATCAGGATTTTGCTAAGCGAACGACGCGAGCGCGTATGGCCGTACCGAAGAATTGCGTCGCGCCGCAACTAGAAATCAAAACACAAGCGGTGACCCCAGCAGCAGCCTACCACGCGTGCCAATCCATAATCAATCTCGGAGACGGCTCCAAATAGCAGCGACCAACGCCTAAAACTAAGTGAGCATGTTCCGGTCGGCTTGACCCATTGACCGCTTATGACCCAGTGTATGGTCCGGCCGTGCGTTGCAAGGGATTTTTTGGTTGCCGACCGTTCCGCTTATGTCAAGGCTTTTGGCGACCGTATCAGTGGGCGCTGGAATCTAATGAGCGGCTCCGTACTGATCGGCCTCGACGCACTTAAATCGGCGCCGCGTCCCCTCACGCGCAAGACTGAGGAGCAACGCAGCGCGGACGCGGTACGGGAACAAATGCGAGGGGCGTTGATTAGTCCAAAGGTGAGTACTTTGAGGCGCCTCGGAAAGGACGTTGAAATTGTTTCATAGTTTTGCGCAGTTACGTGGCGCTACGGTGTTCCGCTACGGTTTGATTGTCGCTGCTTTGGTAGCACTAACTTGGTCGGCGCATTCACACGACTACAAGCGGCCGGCTTTGGACGGGTGGTACAGCAACCTACATCGCAAGGGCTTAAAGTTCGGGTGTTGCAGCGAAAAAGATTGCCATACAACCGAGGCAGAACTACGCAAGGGGGAATGGTGGGCGCGCCTCGGTCGACCTGTCGACTATCCCGACGACCGACGAGATTGGGTGTTGCAAGAATGGGTGCGCGTTCCGGACGAATTGATCGTTCGCGGGGAAAACGGCTTGCCGGTCCCTAACCCTGCAGGGGAAGCGGTTCTTTGCCATAACATCGTCTGGCGCGGGGTGAACCGACCTAATGAGCTAGATCCGAACAATACGACGCTGTTTTGCTTTGTGCCGGGCATTGAGAGCTAGAGACCATGCGAACGTGGTGCCGTTAACTACCCCGCGCGCTCTCGACAATACTCTGCCATAACGCATCCCCGGTTAGTGGTGCTGGGGCGCTTTTTTCTGGTTGTGCACTATCGATAATTCCTGCGGCGGGCTTGCAATCGACAGCGCTCCTATTGGTGGCGGCGTAACTTATTCCGCACCCTCGGCAACGCAGCGTGATGACGTCAAAATTATGTGCGCTCATTTGCGTAAAGCCGCACGTGGCATTCCCTCCGGGAGACAGACGTCCGGCGAAGACAAACCCGCTATGGAGGCAAAGCAGAACCAGACCGTTGGTTTCCATCCCAAGGAGGGTGCGTCGAACGGCCGCCGGCCCGCTAAGCCGATTATGTCTGCCGGATTGGTCCAGACACTGGGATGAAGTGCAATAGTTGCTTAGGAGAAGGCTTCATGCGCCCTTCGCAAGCATCCTATCCGTTCAGCGTCGAGAACGGTCCGCCGCTTTCGCCTGAATGCCGGCGGCTTGCGCAGGCGACCAGGGCATTGTGCTTCTCACCAGGACGCTGAAACCGCCACATCCGCGCAAGAACGTGACGAACCGCTGAGTGTGAGAGTGTGATTGCACCCGATTTTAGATTTCGTCGCGCCTTCTATTAAAAATCGCACGTCGCCGGCTCTCCCACGTGATGCCCGACCTGCGCGCGACGCTCGCGGCAATCACACCCGAGAAGGTCAGCCGCACGCAAGATAATTCTCGAAGACCCAACCGATGCTCTTACCTGTTCGGTCGGTGACGTAGGCCCACGGATAGCCGCGCACGTCGGACACGCGGTCAATCCGGATGATGTTGACCAGGGTGCCGTTTATAAGCCGTTGGAGCAGCGCGCCGCGCGGCACGGTGCGCACCGGGAGCCATCCATCCTCCGGACTGCGTACGAGACACAGCTGCGGGCTCGTGGCCAGCGGTGGTGCTGGTGTTACCGGCACAGGACTATCAGCGCTCGCGGCCGTTACCGACGACAAGATTAAGCCGGCGACGAGTAGGACGAGGCTGGTCCAGGTTCTGATTTGCATGGCGTACCTCCATGTATGCCGACGAGGTCGCGGAAGATGATAGCCAAAGCCGGACCGGGCGTCCTACTAGGCTAGGAGGCCCGATTACTTATTCGTGACCGAAGCGGAAGCTACCACAGTTGCGCTGCTTGCCGCATAACTTCGCAAAATGAATGAGTGGGAGGGCCCGAGAAACGCCGTGCCGGTAGGCTTTTGCGCTCGAACCGCCGCACTGGGCGACGAACTGGCGGATGGTCCGCTCTTCCGACCCAATGCTCGAGCACATGGCCGGAATACAGCACCGGGGATGGCGACAGCTGAAGCGCATTGCGACTGCGCTTGCAGACTCACGTTACACAAGTTACCAGCGGCGGTGGCGACGTTCTGAATTTGAATTGACCCAACCTTTCGCGCAGCCTGTTTCAAGGCGGCAAAGCATGGAGGTAGTTGGCAGCCGCAATTTCACTCCACGTTATCCTGCCGCCTATGCGTACCCCGTCGTCGGCCATTTGAATGGCTTTGAGCTCCTTCAAACGGGAAAGGTCGAGTAGCGACCTAGCGCACGCCTATCTTCACCGTAGGGGAAGGGCAAGTTCCGCCGTTGACGATTTGGTTAGAAGCCTCAGCCAGAACCGCGCATGCATCCTTTAATGTGTTGGGCGGATAGATTTGACAGTCGAAATCATGATGTTCGTCTCTGCGACCTCATCCCGTCCTGCATATGAGGCTAGATTGCCGACTAGCGTCTGTCGTGAGGCTAACGCGCACCGTGACTAGTAATGGCGCGCACCAAGAGAGCGAGTTTTCGGACCTGTCGGGTGCTATCAACGATGAAATCGTACGTTTGCCAAAGTGGTTTTGTTTCGAGGGAGGTCCTCTTCCACGTGTGCAAGGCTGTGAGGTTGATGGAAGGCTCGGCGACCTGCTCGCGGCCCACGGGCAGGATCTCGGTAACGCGCTATTTTGACTCGACGCGCGGGAGTCACACCACTTCGACAGGTCCGGGCACCGCGCTCCGCAGGCGTCGTACATGTTCCGGGCAAGCTTGCGCGGGCAGCCGGCCTCGGGCTCCCAGTCGAACGGCCGCGCGTCAATGCCGTAGCGCTCGATGAGATGGTCAAGTCCCGTTAATCAACTTCCTCCAAGAGTTCGGTCTATTTTTTTCGGCATTGCAGCCATGGTAACCGCGCAGTCCCAAAACTGCACACCGCTCCAGTGCGCCGCCCATCTGCGGTACGCTAACACGTTCAGCAGGCTCGTTGACCAAGATCAAGGCACCCTCTTGTGACCGCTGGATACTTTTAGCATTTCGTGGTCGCATCATGACCAAATGCGGGCGAGCGGGAGGGCTCCTCATGTACACGCATATTCTACTTCCGACGGATGGATCTGCACTATCCGAGAGGGCTATCGACCACGGCATTGCGCTGGCCAAGGCGCTCGATGCGAGCGTCACCGGGGTTACGGTATCCGAGCCGCTCTCGGCCCTTGCAATAGGTGCCGTTGCGATCGCAAACGTGTCCGAGGACTACTACAGCCAAGAGATCGCAGCTGCCGCCGAGAAGCGCCTCGACGTCGTCCGCAAGGCGGCGGCCGCCGCCGGCGTGGTCTGTGACGTGGTCCACGTCGAAGGCCCTCATCCTTACCAAGGGATCATAGATACGGCGAGAACAAAGGGTTGCGACGTGATCGTCATGGCCTCGCACGGTCGTCGTGGCCTCTCCGCCATCGTGCTTGGAAGCGAAACGGTCAAGGTTTTGACTCACAGTACCATTCCGGTCGTCGTCTGTCGGTAGCCGCCCCGCTGGCCGATTCGGACGAAGCGTGACTATGAGACCGCACTAAAAGAGGCGGAGCGCCTTTGGGGTGCGAAGGCCGTAACGCCGAACGTCGATCGCCTGGATGTTCTAGCGGCGTACGAGACGGAGCACCATCCAATGGACCCAGCCGATCCCATTGAGGCGATCAAGTACCGCATGGAGCAGCAGGGATGCACGTACCGAGACCTGGAAGAGATCATCGGTACTCGCACCCGGAGTGCGGAGGTTCTGAGTCGAAAACGCCGGCTGTCGATCGCAATGATCCGCAGCCTGCACGAGCGCCTTGGCAACTCGGCAGATGTGTTGATCCGACCGAGCCGAAAGAGCGTGGCGTAACCGATACGCGAGGCTGCGGTGCGGTTCAGCCATCTGCCCAAACGCAGAACCGCCCACGTTCGGGAGCGATGTGCATTCCCAAGTTCGCAACCCTCCATTTGCAAAGCATTCCGGGGTGGCGGGTGGTTGCCGAGGTCGGAACCAGGTAGACCACAAGCGGTTGATGGTTAGCGCAGGCACAGCCGCTTTGGCCGCCCAGTTGGCGTTTAATTATAATTATAAGAAAGTGAAGCCCTAACGCGAGGACGTAAATAATGCCTTCTGACAAAAGACGAAGAACCACTACCTCACGGGATGCGGCTGAAGCGGCGTTCAAGGCGGCGACCACGAAGCCTGCGGAACTCCCTCCGCAGCGTCGGGCTGTCCCCAATGCCAAGGAGCTTGTCTCTTTGCGAATTGACCGGGACATTCTTGATCACTTTCAAGAAGCCGGGCCGGGCTGGCAAGACCGCATCAATGATGCACTGCGAAAGGTAGTTGGGAAGTAAATCGGCGCGGCGGGCTGCGAGCATCGACGATGCGCGCAGCGATCGCGGCGGCCCGCTCCGCTCCCGCGCAACAAGGATCGACCACGGTCGCACGAATCTGGCATGAGCAGAGGGAAGCATGTCGAAGGCAGTGAGCTTCTACAGCGAGGGCGTCAAGCTTGCGGGCGATCTGTTCCTGCCGGCTGACGTCAAACCGGGCGACCGGCGAGCCGGCATCGTGCTGTGCCACGGCTATACGGGTGTCCGGAGCATCTATCTGCCGGACAACGCGCGCGTGCTCGCGGAAGCCGGTTACGTCGTCATGAGCTTCGACTACAAGGGCTGGGGCGACAGCGAGGGGCCGAAGAGCCGGCTCGCGCCGTATAGCCGAGTCGCCGACGTCCAGGCGGCGCTGACCTTTCTGGGTGCGCAGCCCGAAGTAGATGCCGCGCGCCTCGGCATCTACGGCACGAGCTATGGCGGCGCCACCGTCGTCTTCGTCGCGGCCGTCGATCTGCGCGTCAAGTGCGTTGTCTCGGTGGTGGGAGTCGGCAACGGGGCGCGCTGGATGCGCAGCGTACGCCACCCGGATGAATACCACGATCTGCTGACGCGCGCTGCCGCGGACCGCGACAAGCGCGTCCTGACTGGCGTATCCGATCTCACGGACCGTAACGAGATCCTGCTGCCCGACCGGCAGTCGGCTGAGCTGGGCGCTGCAGCGCGGCGCGACAATCCGGCGGCCGTGACACAGCTGCCGCTCGAATTCGTGGACGACACCCTCGGCTTCAATCCGGAATGGATCGTCGACCGTATCGCGCCGCGACCGGTTTTGTTCATCACGACGGACGATGACCGTTTGGTGCCGCCGCAGGA
>Ga0126371_10005593_pt1 | contig 11160 bp, 7 predicted proteins | sample PanSoiMetaPlot_4_FD_110145 | JGI IMG/M metagenome (GOLD analysis project Ga0126371, IMG submission 110145) | Tropical forest soil microbial communities from Panama - MetaG Plot_4 | ecosystem: Environmental > Terrestrial > Soil > Tropical forest > Bulk soil | place: Panama | collected 2016-02-17
TCGCCACGATCATTGCCTAATTACGCCACGTGAGCAACGTAATTCGCGTTATGGGTCGTGCCAAAGCCTACAGGGTGTGCTCCTTTTGCAACAAAGCGGTAAAATTTGTTCTGCACAGCAATGTTAAAAGCTTTGGCATCTCAGCGCAGGATTGCGCTTCCTGTAGTTAGAGCTTTGATACGTGATCAACCACAGGTGCATCTGTTTATGGGGCTGACAGGGCCAATGCTCGATGCAACAGCGACGGCAGAAGATAAAAAATGGGCCGCGCTCAGTACCGAGTTGAACGAACAGTTTGACCGCGGTCAAAAGAACTATGCGGCGCTTGAGCAGTCCGCATTCCACATTTTCAATGCTCAGGAAATCCCGCTATTTGGTTCCAAATACCGAAATTTGTGGCAGGTGAGCTCTCTCACACCTGGAGAAGGAGCTAGTTGGGCCGTTACGATCTGTTGTGATCGTTGAAGGGGCGAGGCTTCGTGGGTCGCAAAGCATAAGCCAATATCTAAGTACTGGGTCGCTGCTGGAACTATGTGTCATACGGCTGGCTTCGTGTGCCTACGAAGCTCATCGACGAAAAGGCAGCGTGCGTGGCCATCAAAGAGAGCGCTCACAAAATCCCTCGTTATGGTGCCGAGGCCTACCGGTGAGGTCGGCGTGGCGGGAGAGCTGCTTTCAGATAAGCTGGGTCGTGACTTGTTAGTCAATCATTGGGGGCCGTTTGATGGCTGATCTTGGTTCCGTTGGGGCTGTACTTGGCATGGTCGCTATCGCGATTGTTGCCGCGGTTTTGACGCGATTTGTTATGCTACTTCTTTTTCCCGATGAATTCACGAAATCATTGCGCCGCATCAAAAAGATCGAACGCCTGGAACGTGCTGGAGAAATCACCCCGGAACAAGCGCACGACGAGATGGTTAATGAATTCGGCGTATACGCGGACAGAGAATTGAAGCGTTCACCTCGCAGGAAGTCGGTGCTCGTTATGTTGCTGGAGCAGTCGCGGCGGGGTGATCTTGACCGGGGGACTGGTTGATTTCCATTCCGGCACAGGCTGCGCGGTTGTCGATTGATCGATATCCGTTTGAATCTCGTATGACCAAAAGAATTGATCCGCGACATTCAGGGCGCTTGCAGCGCGCCCCTATGGCACCTGTTCTTGCTTATCGAGATGATCTCCGTTCACGCTCATCAGGCCAAATCGTAAAAAAGTCGCGTAGCGAAAGAATAAACACGCTATAGGTTTGCCGGCGTCCATGCCTGTGCCGCGGTGAATGGAAGCCGCCCACAAAGGTGCAAGCATTTATCGACTTTATACATGTGATCGATCCTCAACTTGTGCTTATCGAACGTGAGAGAATTCATCGGCCGCATAGACTGTCTTGCCCCCGACGACGGTGAGTAGCGACGCGGTCGTGCCGATCCTCTCAACGGGTAGGGACGGAAAATCCTGATTCGGAATAGCGAAGTCGGCGAGCTTGCCGGGTTCGAGTGTCCCGCGCGGCATCTCGTCGAAGATATGGGATGTAAGATGCTCAAGTCGGGCAACGCGATTGTTGTGGTGCAAAAACCCTCGTTGGCGGTTCAAACGCCGCCAAGATGCGCAAGAAGCTGGAAGCGATCCAGGCTGGGAGCCGGCTGAACGCCCTGATCGCGACTGACAACCGACTCGAGATCGAGCTCAATCTGGCGACCGCCCTCAACACGAGTGCGAGCGCCAAGACCGAATACGCCGCCATGACGGCCGAGCGCGACGGCTACATTCAAAATTGGAGGGCGCTGATCGCCCAGTCGCTGTCCGAACAATCGCGCAAACTGAGTGACGCGCGGGAGTCGCTCAACAAGGCCCTGCTGCGCCGTCGGTTGATCGAGCTGCGCGCCGACCGCAATGCCACGGTGCTGACAATTGCAAAGGTATCTGAGGGCTCGGTACTGCAGGCAGGCGAACAGCTGATCACGCTCGTGGCGGCCGACGCCCAGCTCGAAGTTGAAGCAAATATCGCAGGGCATGATGACGGCTTCGTGCGCCTCGGCGCTCCGGTGGCAGTCAAATTCGACACCTTCCCGTTTGCGCAATACGGTCTGGGCTATGGAACCGTCCGGACCATTAGCGCAGACAGCTTCACCGCACAGGACAGCGCGAAAACCCGCTCCGGCTCTGTTCCGCTGAATCCTTCGAGCACCGAGCCGTTCTACCGCTCCCGCATCACGCTTGACCAACTGAAGCTGCGTGGCGTTCCGGCAGGATTCCAGATCACGTCCGGGATGCCTGTGACAGCCGATATCGCGGTCGGCAAGCGGACGGTGCTCGCGTATTTGCTCGGCCGAATTCTGCCGGTGATGTCGGAGGAGATGCGCGAGCCGTGAAGCGTACCGCCACAGCTCAGGACCGTCGCCGGCGCAGACGTCTGACGCGATTGAGCTTGCTCGATCGTTTTATTAGCTCGCTATCCGCATCGGCGGCATTGCGGCGCGGGATCAGGCGGCTGATCAGGGCCGGACAGCGCTCGTGTTTGCGCTTTTTGCCCGCGCGGCCCGGGCTGGCGTCGTGGAGGCCGAATACCGCATCGGGCGCTGCTACCTGGAGGGTTCGGGCGTCCCAACAAGCCGAAGCGACAGTTTGCATTGGCTCAATCGCGCGGCGGGCCAGGGGCACATTGATGCTCAATGGCTCGTTGCCGCGCTCCACATCCACGAGGCGGGCGCGCGAGAGGGTTGGGAGGATATCGCCCGCGGGTCGTCCGCAGCCACCTTGCTCTCAGCCGGCCAGGTGTCGAAACCCGACTTTGAGGCGGCCGAGAAATGGGCGCGGCAGGCGGCCGAACACGGCTCCGCGGACGGCCAGGCCGTGCTGGCCTACATCCTGATCGGGCCCGGAGTCGATGCGCAACCTCGAGGAGGCGCACCGATGGTACGAGCGGTCAGCAGACGCAGGCTGTCCCCAAGGATCATTAGGTTACGCGCGATCGCTGGCGAGACGGGCGGACAGCGAGGAAAGCCGGCGCCAGATTGCCGAACACATCCGCCGCGCGGCCAAGGCGGGGCTCGCGCCGGCGATCTATCTGCTCGGCGTTCTGACCGAGCGAGGAATCGGAATCAAGCGTGATCAGGCAGCGGCCGCTGTGCTTTTCCGGCGGGCTGCTTCCCTCGGCAATCGCTCGGGCCAGGCGAGCTGGGGGCGAGCGCTGATGTGGGGCTTGGTGTCGAGCGCAACCCGAGTGCAGGCGAATCGTGGCCGCGTAAAGCAGCGCTGGCCGGCGATTCGGATGCAGCGGCGCTCGTTGGGGATCTTTACGCGAAGGGCGGCTTGCTGCCGCCCAATTATGCAGAGGCGGCGATCTGGTTTCGGCGGGCCGCGGACGGCGGGCACCAGGGGGCGGCGCGGGCACTCGGCTTGCTCTATCTGACCGGGGCCGGGGTCGGGCGCGACCCAGTTGAGGCGGCGAGGTGGCTCCGGATTCCCGCTGATGGCGGCGACGCACGTGCGCGGGTGGATCTCGCCAACCTCACCCTAGGCGGTGTCGCGGGGAGCAGCTCTGAAGACCGGCTCGAGGCACGTCGCTGGCTCGGCCGCGCGCTCCGGCGATGCGGTGGCGGCATTCAACTATGGCCTTTGCTTGGCGGAGGGCGCCGGCGTTGAGCAGGACGACGGGCAAGCGGCGCGGTGGCTCCGCTGCGCGGCGGCCGAAGTGCCCAGCGCGCAATACTGGTTTGGTCGCATGCTCGTGGATGGACGCGGTGTCGACGCCGACGCCCCGGCAGGCCGCGCCTGGATCGCGCGGGCCGCGGCCGTCGGCCTTGCCGAGGCGGAAGCCGCATTGGCGGAGATGATGGTCAACGGCCGGGGCGGCCCCCGAGACCCGGCGGGGGCGGCTTCGCTGTTCGAGAGTGCGGCTGCCAAAGGTCATGTCGGTGCGATGTTCGCACTGGGCGCACTGAAGGACGGCGGTTACGGAGTGACGGTGAACCACGCGATTTCCCTGCATTGGCTGCGGATGGCCGCCGAACGGGCGCACGGGGAGGCTCAGGCGATGCTGGGCTCGCTCACGAATTGGCCGACCTGGGTGCGATCTGACGACGGGCCACCCCGAGCACCTCGCACGCAAATTTGGCGAGCGGTGGGCCGAAATGACGGTCGAGGGAGCCGCGCGTGCATAAAAACGCTGGCATGGCAGATACCGTATAAATCCTGCAGTACAGGTGCGGATGCCCTGGGCGACCGCCTCGCGCCATAAGACTGCCGACCATTGAGCCGGCGACGGGCGGGCAATGATGTTTTCGCAGCGATTAAGAAGAATGCTGGCGGCTACTCTAGTCGCAGTATGGTTTTCAAGCTGCTCGTCAGAGTATAAGATTGTCGATCAGGATCTCTCTACGACTGAAAATCTCGCGGTGCTATCATCTTTATATGATACTTATCCCTGCCCCCAAATTATTCAATCGGCTATCGCCCAAGCGACGATTGTAAAGCATTTTGATGAGCTTATGGCGAAGTCCGGAAATGCCTTCGTGAATGCTATTGCTTATCGCTCGGAGCGGAGCAGAGCGCTCGCGCATCAGCATGCGGCCGAACAGGCGATGAAGAGAAAGGGCTGCAGTCAGGATCCCGCAAAGATTGATGTCAAACCGCAAGCTCATCATCAGTGAACGACTGCCATCAGTAAGGGCCTTTACTGTCTGCCCGCAAACATTTCCTTGAATCACGGACATTTTTTGGCCTCGGGGACCGTACATGCGCCCGAGTCTTCGACCGGCGGCTGTGGATGGCCTGGTAGCGAGCCACCCAGTCCGCTCTCAAGGGGATTCCTCGGGCGGGTCAGGGATGAACATTTCGGCCGTGCTCGGGTTGTCCTCAAGTGAAGATGCTATGAAAGCGGGGACGAAAAAAGATGCTCATATCGATCCGTCCGGATCGCTCCGAGGGGAGGCTGGTTGGTTATGGGCTCCGGGCGACAAAGCCAGGTGTTGGTGATCGTATCGAGGGATACCTTGAGCGAACGCCGCAGGCGAAATTTCACTTGTCGATTGCCTATCCACCGTCAATGCGCCTGGGGAGGCTGCACCGTCGTGGAGTGACGAGGAAAGTGGCGGTTGCCGCATTCGAGGCCTTCGCCGTTGAGGCGTTGAAAACGGTCGACGTGTCAAGGACCGAGACAAAAAACTGGTCGACGCATAGTCGATGATCGCGTGAGGTGACCTTCTCGCCGACGTCCCGACCTCTGAATCGACGTCGCGAACGTACCGCCCTCCAGGCGCTCACTGCCTCGCCTTCTCGTAGGGATAAATCGCCGGCCCGCTGGCGTATTCCGCTGGCGACACCACCACCGCGGTGGACGTGTCGATGAATTGGGCAAGCTCGTTGCCTTTGATGTTCCGGAATTGGACCTGCAGCATACGCGACTGCCCCCACTCGCCCTTCGCGCCGAACTTGATGTCGCCGACCACCGTTTTGAAGGTGGTGGCACGGATATAGTCGGCGAGCTTCTTGTCGTCGAACCCTTTCGTCGCCTCAACCGCCTGTTGCAGCACTTGCAGCTGCGCGTAGCCCCATGGTGCGGTGTAGTAGCCGAGCGCATCGACGTGCTCGCCCGGCGCGCGTGCCTGATATTTCTTCATCAAGTCGGCAGTGCCGGGAAACTCCAACTGCGGCACGGGCAGCCAGAATTCGAAATTGACGAAACCATTGATCAACGGCCCGAGCAGCATCTTCATCGGCGCCGCCTGCAGGCCGACCATCGCTCCGCCAATCATCTTGGGCTTCAACCCGACCTCGTTGACCGCGCGCACGACACCGACTGAGTCGAGCGGAAACGAGCAGATCACGACGAGATCGGGATTGGTCGCTTTAATCGCGCGCACCATTGGGGCGAAGTCGGTCGTGCTCGACGGATAAGTCTTGTCATAGACGATATTGAGGCCGGCGGCCTTGGCGTTCTCCCGCGCGCCGTCAGCGGCGTTGCGCGCGAACTCCACGTCCGCGCCGACGATCGCCACTGTCCGCGGCTTGGGGTTCTGCGTCATCGCGGTGTCGAAGAAACCCCTGGTGAAGGCCGGCTTCGGGTCGGGGCCCGCCGGGTTGATCGAGAAATAATTCGGATAATTGAACTCGCTGTTCACGGCGAGCCCGAGCAAGCCGATGAACACCTTGTTCCTTTGCATGATCAGCGGCATCGCCGCGGCCAGCGATTGGGCGCCGTAGCCGCCTATGATCAGGTCAACCTTGTCGACGTCGAGGAGCTTGGTGTAGATGCCGGGAACCGTCGTCGAAATCGTCTGGTCGTCGTAATAAACGAGTTTCACCGGACGGCCGAGTAACCCGCCCTCAGCGTTGACATCCTCCTCCCAAATCTTCTGGGCGAGCAGAGCCGATTTGCCGTTGGCGGCGAGCAGACCGGTGATCGCGATGCCGAAGCCGATGCGGATCGGGTCGGCCGACTGGGCCGCGGCGGTGCTCACCGCGGCGCTCGCAACCGAAAGGGCGGCGAGCAGCCGGATCATCATAGAACCAGCCATCATGTATCCTCGTTGGCGCCATTTTTTGAAAGAATGTCCTAACATAACATTCCTAACGCAACTTAAAGCGACACCGTTAAGTAAGCCGCGGGCGCGCCGCTATGTCGATGGGGGCCGAGCACTTTGTAGCCTCCACTACGGTTATACGCTCTCGCTTCGTGTCGGTCGTCCTGACTTTGCTGCTTCGTGATCAGCCAGCCTTTTTCTGCGCTGCGAGCACCTCGAACCACACTGGCGGCGGTCGGCGTTCGACCGGCATAAGCCAAGAGGCAACGTTTAACTTGGTCGCAATCTTTACCGGCATGATGATTCGCGGCGGAACGATTTCATCGTGCAGGTGCTTCACCATAGCAATCACCGCCAGATACGCTTGGTCGTGCGGACTGAAGTCAGCACTGGCAAGAATTTTGCCGTCGCGAATCAGGACGGTGGCGTCGGGGATGCAGTCGATGCCGACAACGAGGGTCTTCTCACGTCCGGCCGCTGTGAGCGCCTCGACCGCGCCGATCGCCATTTCATCATTGGCGCACACGACGGCGTCGATTGTGGGCAAACGCGTTAGCAGACTCTGCATTACGTCTAAGGCCGGGCGGCGCTGATATAGCCCGGTCTGTGAGGCCAGCAACTCGATGCCCGGAAATTCCTTGAGCGAGCGACTAAGGCCGTTCTTGCGCGGCACGGTCGTCGCCGCGTGCGGCGTGCCTTCGAGGTAGACAATCTTTCCTTTTCCGCCCAGCGTGGCGAACAGGTACTTGGAAACCAGATACTGGATTGTCTCGTCTTCGGCTCCAATATAACTCACCGCGCCGCGCAGGTCCGGCATGTCGTTTGCATAGACAATCACCGGAATCTTCGCGTCGATCGCTTTCTGGACCGCTGGGACGAGGGCCTTGAAGTCAACCGGCGAGAAAACCAGGCCGTCCGGCTTCTTGGCGATCGCGTCCTCGACCAGCCTGGTCTGCTCCTCGACGTCGTCGGATTTGGTCGGCGTCGCATGCGCGATCGTCACACCGCCGATCTCCTGCGCGGCCCGGTCTGCGCCGAGGCCCGCGTATGTCCAGACCGGGTTGACGAGGTTCCTAATGAACAACTCGATGGTTAACGCCTTGGCGGGCTGCGCCGCAACAATTTTCGGCCTCGTGCCCAGGGCGATGGCTGTCGCTGCCGCCAAGGAGTGCTTGAGAAATACGCGACGGTCCATGGGATCTTTCCGCGATTGGCGTTGCACAGGCGTTGTCGTTCGGCCGCCGAGACGATCGGCGACAACGGACGTCACCGTGCTCCAACCCGAATTCACGCCGACATGGATGGATTGATGCATATTCGCTAAAAGGGAGTGAATGGCACTTTTAGCCGAGGTCGGCGACCCGCTCGCGGCCTGATCGAATCCTTCTGACTGCCCGATCAGAAACATCTCGTTGATACACGGGCTTTTTTCGCCTCGAGGAGCCGACACGCCCGCGTACCGCAAGGTTTTGGTCAAGATGTTACGAGCCCCCACGAAATGACCTCACGCTTGTGATCGCCGGCGATACGTCGAAACACCTTTCCCTTGCGTCCTCCTCACCCCAAGCGGGACATGTCTGGGAGGGGGCTTCTCGGATCGACGATAATCGGCAAAAGTGGTTTCCGAGGCGAGACGGTCGATCGATTGCCTTACCCGCCGCTAGGTTCCAAGGGGGCGGCGATGCGGAAGTTCTCGCCTCTCCTCCGAGATGGCTTCGCTTCAATCCGTTCAAGCCTGCCTGCCATGGCTTGACGTGTCGATTATCAAATGGCGATTCGAGAAGATATCTTTTTGGAAAACATCACCTTCAAGAATAGTGCGGAGGCAAAATTCTCTGGGTTTTTTCACAAAGTTTGACGGTGGCCGCATCCCTCAAGGTCTTTGGTGCTGGCTTTCCTGTGTCTTGCATCGATTCGCCTCGTGCGTAGACAGCTCCGCAATCCTCCGTGATGTTTTGCGAACAAACTCTGAGGTTGGCGATCAGAGGTGGTTAACCATTTCGGCATTAAGTTTGCATCACTCGTCGCCGCACCCGCGATCGATCCCGCCATAAAAAGCGGCGAACCAATTGCCCTTGCCGGCAGGTTGATCGTCGAACTGTTGAGAGAAATGCTCTTGCGCCTCCCGTCCGTCTTGCGCTTCCGTGACGTTCGCATCGCCCGCAAGCTCGCCGCCGCGTTCGCGGTGGTGTTTCTATTCACCTGCGGGCTGTCCGGCCGGCTGTTCACGGACTTGCGTACGGTCAACCGATCAACGGCGGCAACGCAGCATAGCTACGACGTGCTTCACGGCGTCGACGCTATCCGGATCGGGCTGCTGAACATGGATTCAGCCGTCAATGCGTTTCTGTCGGCGGCTGATGACGCGATCCTCGAGCCATACGTCCGGGGCGATGCCAGCCTCACCGCGGCGCTCCAGCGCGTCCGCTTGCTGACCAGGGACAACGCCGAGCAGCAGACGCGTCTTGATCAGCTCGACACGCTAATCGCCGAGCTGAAGAAGCAATACTATGAACAACAGATCGCGCAGGCCAGGAGCCCGGCAACGCGCGATATCGCGATTACGATGGTGCAAAGCGGTTTCGGCAAGCTTTACACCGAAAAGGTGCGCACGCTGCTTCAGGAGGTAACCAAGCCGGAGGAGGAGTTGCTCGCGCAACGCAATGCCGGGCTCGCCGAGGCGCTCAACGTGTCACAGACCGTGGTCGTGATCGGCACCGGCGTGCTGGCGTTGCTGGCGATCGTACTCGGCGTCACGCTGACGCGCGCGATCGCACGGCCGACCATGCAGATGACTGACGCCATGCGCCGCCTCGCCGACGGCGATACCAGTGTCGCCGTCCACGGCGGCGATCGCCAGGACGAGATCGGCGCCATGGCGGCTGCGGTGGAGGTGTTCCGCGCCAATGCGGTCGAGCGCCTCCAGATCGAGGCGGAGCGCAAGCAGGCGGAAACGCGGGCCGCCGCGGCGCACCAGGCGGAAATGCACCGACTGGCCGACGAATTCGAGGCCGCGGTCGGCAACATCGTCAACATTGTGTCAACCGCTTCGCGTGATCTTGAAGGGGCAGCCGGCAAGCTCGCTAAGACCGCCGAGACCACCCAGCAATTGTCGGGCTTGGTCGCAAGGGACTCCGAGGACGCGTCCTCCAACGTCCAATCGATCGCCAAGGCTACCGAGGAACTAACCTCGTCGGTCGGCGAGATCGCCCGGCAGGTGCATGAGTCGAGCCGGATCGCCAACGAGGCAGTGGCTCAGGCGCAGAAGACAGACGGACGAATTGCCGAACTGTCGCAGGCTGCGCAACGGATTGGCGATGTGGTCAAGCTCATTACCGCTGTCGCCGAGCAGACCAACCTGCTGGCGCTTAATGCCACCATCGAGGCGGCGCGCGCCGGCGAGGCCGGCAGGGGCTTTGCCGTGGTCGCCCAGGAGGTCAAGGCATTGGCGGCCCAGACGGCCAAAGCGACCGAGGAGATCAGTGGTCAGATCGCGAGGATGCAGACCGCGACTGCGGAATCGGTAGCGGCCATCAACGACATCGGCACCACCATCGACCGAGTCTCAGAAATCGCTTCCGCCATCACGGACGCCGTCGTGGCTCAGGGGGCATTGACGCAGGAGATCGCTCGTAACATCCAGCAGGCCGCCGAGGGGACCAGCCGGGTGGCCGTTAATATTGGCGAGGTCAACAAGGGAGCGACCGAGACCGGCTCGGCATCGACCAAGGTTCTTGCATCCGCTGGTGACCTATCGAACGAAGGTCGCAAGCTCAAATTCGAGGTCGATCGCTTCCTGACCACGGTCCGGGCCGCGTAGGATCCTGACATTTGCCGCCAATTTTCGCGACAAGCCAGCGGTTCCGTTCGCGCTGGCAGCTGGGCGCACCTGATTTTCAAGCTGGTTCGAACGCCCATTCCTTGCTGTTGCTCTTTGTTGTCGTGCCTCACGCTCGGACCGCTCGCGCTTGGGATCTCTCGGGGCGCTGCCGTATGCAAAAGAGGTTGCGGCTGGTTGGTCAGGATATGTTCCTCGACGGCACGCTGGAGCGCGGCTAGGTTGTTCGGATGAGAAAATCTGCGGTCTGACTGTGGGACTTCACTAAGAGGGCATTGGGCAGGTCATTTTGCACGACCTTTGCTTGAATTTGGTCACCATCAAAGCCGAGGAGCCGCCATCGCATTTCCAAACGCTCCCGCAAAACACGATCGTCGACGTGCAAGAAGACAGTCATGTCATAGCATCGCAAAAGGTGCGTCCACGGGGCCCGCTTCAGCAACAGGTAATTTCCTTCCACGATCACAAATCTTGTGGACCGTGGAATAATTAGCGCACCAGCTCGGGAAATTTCGATTGCCCGGTCGAACACGGGGACCGCGATCTCTAGTTCTGAGTTGTTACGAAGACGGCCGAGCAGATGTTCAAGACCGCCGACGTCGAAGGTTTCGGGCGCACCCTTTCGAGCGCGCAATCCACGCTCAACCAGAACCAGGTCATCGAAATGGAATCCGTCCATTCCCAGCACAGCGGCCGAGCCTCTTTCGACGGCATTAAGTTCATCGACGATCCGTGCAGCAATCGTGGACTTGCCGCTCCCTGGCGGGCCGGCTATCGCAACGATGGTGCGTTCGGACTTTGCA
>Ga0126371_10005595_pt1 | contig 11160 bp, 8 predicted proteins | sample PanSoiMetaPlot_4_FD_110145 | JGI IMG/M metagenome (GOLD analysis project Ga0126371, IMG submission 110145) | Tropical forest soil microbial communities from Panama - MetaG Plot_4 | ecosystem: Environmental > Terrestrial > Soil > Tropical forest > Bulk soil | place: Panama | collected 2016-02-17
AGCAGCCAATCGCCGACGCCGGCCGCGTAGGAATCGCCGAGCAGGGCGATGTAATCGTGCGGCACGTAGTGGCTCTTGGAGTTCTGCATGAAGAAATCGGCACGGTCGGGCAGGTGCGGCCGGATGTTGTACGACATCGACGGCAGAATGAAGCGGAAGAACAGGAACTCGCAGACCAGGTAGGTCAGGAGGAACGACACGACCGACAGCGTCGCGTTCGCGCAGAACTGCTTGAGCCTTGAGAGCATGCGGCGCCGAATCCCGCCCCCGGGAAAGGCAGGACCATAGCGGTGTACAGCCGCAACGCAACGGTCTGCGGCGGCATTTTGCAAATCCTGACGCGAGCTGGAAGATTGTGCCGCGCGCAGCGGCTGGCAGCCAGGCGCGCTTCTTTCGGCCAAGGGCTTCGGTCACGCGGGCAAGATGATCTCTGCCCGCAAACCATGATTCGCCTGGTTCGACAGGATCACGTCGCCGCCATGGGAGCGGGCGCACGAACGTGCAACCGCGAGCCCAAGCCCGACGCCTCCCGTTTCACGATTGCGCGAAAGCTCGAGCCTTGCGAACGGCTCGAACACCTCTTCGAACTTCTCGGGCGGAATCCCAGGACCGTCGTCATCGACCAATATGCGGACATTGCCGGCGTCTTGCGTGAGCGTCACGCGCGCGCGCTCGCCATACCGGATGGCATTTTCCATCAGGTTGAGGATCGCACGCTTCAGGCTCGTCGGCCGGCAGCGATATGGCAGATGGTCCGGAACATTGACCTCGACCTGGTGCCCCAAAGTCGCGTGGTCATCCGCGATCGCTTCAAGAAGCGCGACGAGATCGACCACGCGGGTCTCCTCGGCCGATGCACCCTCGCTCGCAAAGGAAAGCGTGGCTTCGACCATGTCGCGCATTTCGTCGAGCGTGCGTGTCATGGCCGATTTGAGCGCTTCGTTCTCGACCATTTCGGCGCGCAACCGCAGCGAGGTGATCGGGGTACGAAAGTCGTGGCTGATCGCCGCCAGCATGCGCGTGCGATCGCGAACGAAGCGAAGCAGACGTTCCTGCATCGCATTGAAGGCCGCCGTCGTCTCCTGGATCTCGCGGGGACCCGTGATGGGCAGCGGATCGGTCCGCTCGCCCCGGCCGACTTGCTCGGCCGCCTGCGCCAAGGCCCGGACCGGCCGGGTGATCCAGCCGACGAACAGCGCCACGACCAGAAGCACGGGAATTGTGCTGACCCCGATCGAAAATGGAAGGTCGCGCCACCATCTCAACGGCTCGATTCCGGTCCGCTCGAAGTGAAACCAGGATCCGTCGCGCAGGCGCGCCGCGACCGTGAAGGACAGGAGCCGGGTCGGCGGGTCCTGCACTTGCTCGCCAAACTTGATCGCGACCTGGTGGTCGGCCTCGCCGATCTTGTTTTGCAATTCACGGGCGAGCCGCGCTTCCCGGTCGCTCATTGGCGGGCGCTCCGCGCCGCTGCCCTGATCGATCCAGAACCGCTCGGTCGGCAGGCTCATCGCTTCGAGCAGATTTGGGATCGATGCTTTCGGCGCGGCCTCGAGGACGCGCACGGCGGACGCGGCGCGACTGGTGATCTGGTTTCGCTGGGCGAGCTGGATCGGATTTGGACTGTCCATATAGAACAGCAAGAGGCCCAGCAGATGGGCGAAAAAGACGCCGCCGAGCAAAAGGAGCAAAAGCTGCCCCGCGAGGCTTTTCGGCAAGAGCCTCACGGCTTCACCACCCGGACGTCCGCGGCGAACATGTAACCATCGCGCCTGACGGTCTTGATGACGGTGGGCTGCCGCGGATCGACTTCGATTTTCTTGCGAAGCCGGCTGACCTGGTTGTCGATGCTTCGGTCGAACGGCTGCGGAGCGCGGCCGGCGGTCAGGTCCAGAAGCTGGTCACGGGTCAATACGACGTTCGGCCGCCGCACGAACACCTCGAGCAGCCGGAAATCGGCGGTGCTCAGCGGTATCGAGACCGAATTTGCGCTCACGAGCTCCCGCCTCTCGAGGTCGAGAACCCATGATTCGAATGCCAGCTTTTTTGCGGCGCCGCCGCCGTTCTGCTTCGGCGGGAGCATGTGCGTTCGACGCAAGACCGACTTGATGCGCGCAACGAGCTCGCGCGGCTCGAAGGGCTTGACCATGTAGTCATCCGCCCCGAGCTCGAGCCCGAAGATGCGGTCGCCCGCGCCGGCCATCGCCGTCAGAAAGATGATCGGCACCTGCGAGGTCGCATGCACCTCGCGGAAGAGCGCGATGCCGTCTTCTCCGGGCATCATGATATCGAGCACGATCAGGTCGATGGAATGCCGCATAAGCGCGTCGCGCGCCGTGCGGGTGTCCGGCGCGGACGTGACGCGGAAACCGTCCTTTTTCAGGTAGGCCGCGAGCGGATCACGAATGTCCCGCTGATCGTCGACAACCAGGAGGTGAAAAGTTTCCTGCTCCATCTTTCTTCGCTGTAGCCTCACCGTCCGAGCCGTACGATACCAGGGGAAGACGCCCGCTGCGGCACATATTGTATCTGTCGTAGGCGTCGCCCTTGGCAATGGAATACCAGCATCCGGGCGGCGGCCTCGAGAGCGACCGATGACAACCAGGATGGGAAGACCCGGCTCACTGCTTTACGGCGCATTGCCGCAGCGGTCGCGGTCGCCTGTCGCGCAATGCATCAGCAAGGGACGCCCGCTGGTCTTCCGGCCGTGGCGGACTGTCGATCCATTCGGCTTTCTCGATGTGACTTCATTTCCTGATACGGTTGTCTTAATAGCCGCTCGCAACCGTGCTGCATACGACTCATGGCGAACATCATACAATGAGACGAAGCGCCCTGATTTTTTCCGTGCTCTCGGAGCCTTTGGTTTGTAACCGTTTGTATCCGCGGTTGGCAGCGCTCCGGCTTTTTCCAATCTTGGAGTCAGGAAAGCGACATCGGCATTTCACGCGGCGAAATGGACGTACATATTTCACAAAGCTGCATGCGTAATTCCAAAGCCAAAAGCGAGAACCATTCGCCCGTATATCGCGAAATAAAAAGGTATTACCGGAGCGCTGGATTTCTGAGTAAAGGCATCGTGGCACCTTTGCCATAAGTTTGTTTGACGGCGACATTTTTGCGGCATAGCGTTGACGCGCTCTTAATTGAGCGGGGCGACGTGGAAGAAACGAACTGCCGCAAAATGGAGGAACGTCGATGTTTGTACGCTCAAGATTGCTTGCGTATTGCGCAATCCCCTCGGTGATGTTCAGCGCCGTCGCGCTGTCGCCGACAAGTGCCGCAGCGGACTGCGTGTTCACGCCGGCGCTGCCGGCCAGCATCCAGACCAAGTGCGTGAAGGCCATCCAGATTCCGGGAAATCCGCAGTTCTCGTTCGACATCAGTTGGGTCAATCCGAAGCGCGCCGAGATGTATTACGCGGACCGCTCCAACGCGGGCGTCCAGGTGATCGATACCAAGACGCTGACGTGGAAGCGCACTCTCGGCGGCTTCGTCGGAGCCAAGACGACCTCGAAGACCGTGGGAACGACGACGACCATCAGCATCAACAACAACATCTCGGGACCGGACGGCGTCGTGAGCCACGGCCGCTGGCTCTACGCGGGCGACGGCGACAGTACACTGAAGGTGTTCGACCTCGACGCGCCGCCGGCATCCGCTTTGAAGGCCAGCATCTCGACCGGCGGAACGACGCGGGTCGACGAAATGGCCCTGACGTCGAACGGCAAACTGCTGCTTGCAGCCAACAACGCCGAGGATCCGCCCTTCGCGACGCTGTTCGAGGCAAACGGGAACAGCGCCCACAATCACACCCGCATCATCACCAAGATCATGGTTGATGCCACGATCATGCCCGCAGGCGCTGGACTGTCGCTCGAGCAGCCCACGTGGGATCCGAGGACGAAGCGCTTCTTCACCTCGATCCCGATCATCGCCAACAATCCGACGGGATGCAATTTTGGTCAGTTGCCAGGACCGATCACCTGCCACGGCGGCGTCCTCGTGACCGATCCGAAAAACGTGACGGTCCCGCTCACGACCCAAGGCGCATTCAATGCAACGACCCGCACCGGCGTCGTCCCGCTCAACAACTGCGGGCCGAACGGCTCCACGCTCGGACCGCACGACAACCTCCTGCTGGGCTGCACGCCGGCGAACAATCCGACTGACGTGATCCAGCTCGTGATCAACGCGATGACCCACGTCCAGACCCCGATCGCCAACATCACCGGCTCCGACGAGGTGTGGTTCAACAAGGGCGACGACCGCTACTACACGGCGTCGAACCGCAACTGCGCGACCTTCCCCGGCCCCTGTCCCGCCGCCAGTCAGCAGAAGGCAGTGCTCGGTGTGATCGATGCCGAGAAGAACGTGCTGATCGAGACGGTCCCGCAGGGCTCCAACTCGCATTCGGTCGCGGCCGACTCCAAGCGCAACCTGATCTTCGTCCCGCAGGTGGCGCCCAAGCCGGCGAACGTCGTCTCCGGCGGCAACACCACCGTGTTCAACTTCGGCGACACGACCGCGGTGGGCGCGGGCATCTGCGGCGGCACGAACGGATGCGTCGCGGTGTACCGACACAACGTGAAGTCCCACGACCACGACGAGGACGAGGACGACGAGGACGAGGACAATCACTGAGGACGCGAGCCGGCTTGCCGGTCTCGATCGGTTGACTCCGCTCTTCTGACACTTGTCAAGTGCAAAACACTCCGGCGACGCCACAGGCGTCGCCGGACCCTCTCGTTCGACAATTCGGTTTGGCTGAACTGACCGGAGCTGGCGATGCTGCGACAAATCGCTCTTTTCGAGGGTACTGACTCGGCGGGAAACCTTGGCCTGTGGGAGACCGACGGCAGCGCCGCAGGCACACGCGAACTCACCGGCATCAGCGGCGCTAACACGTTAGGTCTCGACCCTTTGGATTTGACGGTCTTCAATAACAAAGTGCTGTTCAACGGCGCGGACGCGAGCGGAAACGGCCTGTGGGTTACGAACGGCACGGCGGCCGGGACGCGAGAACTGACCGGCATCAGCGGCGCTAACACGTCAGGCCTCAACCCTACCGGATTTACACTCTTCAATGGCGAAGTGCTGTTCAACGGCAGCGACGCGAGCGGAACCGCCGGCCTGTGGGTCACAAACGGCACGGCAGCCGGCACGCAGGAAGTGACCGGCATCAGCGGCACCAACGCGTTAGGTCTCGAGCCGTCCAATTTGACGGTCTTCAACAGCAAAGTGCTGTTCAACGGCGTCGACACGAGCGGAAACCTCGGCCTGTGGGTGACGGACGGGACGGCGGCCAACACGCAGGAACTGACCGGCATCAGCGGTGCGAGTGCCGGACTCAATCCTTCCGATTTGACAGTCCTCGCTACCGCAGTGCTGTTCAGCGGCGTCGACGCGGGTGGAAACAACGGTCTGTGGGTGACGGACGGGACGGCGGCCGACACGCAAGAACTCACCGGAATCACCGATGCCAACACGGCCGGGCTCGCCCCTTCCGATTTGACGGTCTTCAACGGCAAAGTGCTGTTCAGCGGTTCCGATGCGAGCGGCAACACCGGCCTGTGGCTGACGGACGGGACGGTGGCCGGTACGCAGGAAGTGACCGGCATCGGCGGCGCGAACACGGCCGGACTCGACCCTTCCGGCTTCGTGGTTTTTAACGGCGAAGTACTGTTCAACGGCGTCGATGCGAGCGGAAACCAGGGGCTGTGGCTCACCAACGGCACCGCTGGGGGTACGCAAGAAATCACCGGCATCAGCGGTGCGAACACGGCCGGGCTCAATCCTACTGACTTGGTGGTCTTCAACGGTAAGGTGCTGTTCAACGGCGTCGACGCCAGCGGAAATGTCGGCCTGTGGGTAACGAATGGAACGGCAGCAGGCACCGAAGAACTCACCAGTATCGCGGATGCAAGCGCGACCGTGGTTCATCCTTCCGCCTTGACGTCTGCCAGGCTGATTTTGCCGCCCGACGACACCAACGGCGACGACACGTCCGACATTCTGTTCCGCAACACCCAGACCGGCGACGTCCGGCTGTGGGAGATGAACGGCGCATCGATCGCGGTCGATGCGACCGTCGCCTCCGGCGTTCCGCTCAACTGGACGATCAGCGGCGTCGGCGACTTCAATGGCGACGGCGACGCCGACATCCTGTGGCGCAACACCAGCACCGGCGAGGCCGATACCTGGTTCATCAACAATGGCCAGCGTGGGGGCGGCACTGGGGTCGGCGTCGTGCCGACGGTCTGGCAGGTTGTCGGGGTGGGCGACTTCAACGGCGACGGCACGAGCGACATCGCGTGGCGCAATACCAGCACCGGCGAGGTCGATACATGGTTCATCAACAATGGCCAGTATGCCGGCGGCACCGCTCTCGGCAACGTGCCGAGCGCCTGGCAGGTCGTCGGGATCGGCGACTTCAACGGCGACGGCCAGAGCGACATCTTGTGGCGCAATACGTCCACCAATGAGGTCGATACCTGGTTCATCAACAACGGCCACTATGCCGGCGGCACCGCTGTCAATTTCGTGCCGAGCGCCTGGCAGGTTGCCGGGATCGGCGACTTCAACGGCGACGGCACGAGCGACATCGCGTGGCGCAATACCTCAACCGGCGAGGTCGACAACTGGCTGATCCAGAACGGTAATTTCAGCGGCGGCGCCGCATTGGGCTTCGTCCCCAGCACCACTCAAGTGGTCGGAACCGGTGACTACAACGGCGACAGCAAGTCCGACATCCTGCTGCAGGCCACCGACGGCACCCTGCAGATCTGGACCGTCAACGGCACCACCGTCACCAGCACCACCACCTTGGCTAACCCGGGACAGAACTGGCACCCCACAGGGTGACGATTTTACGGTCCATCGCGCCTCTGCAACACCGGCGATGACCGCTACTACACGGGTTCCAGCCGTGACTGCGCGGGCCTCTTCGGTTTGCGGCCCTCGGGAGGCCCCGCCGCGGCGACGATCCGCGATCGCGCCGCCGCACGGCTGGATCGCCAATCCGCGCGCTCGTCAGTCGCGCCGGGTACTTTTCGACGGATAGGTAGGGGGCGCGATCACGGGTGCCGGCACGGCGTGCGGCGACCCCGCGCTCAGCACGATCACCTCGATGCCGTCGGGATGGTCCGCGATGACGTAATTGTAGCGAGCGAGCACGCGGGCTACGATTTGGCGGAGGGGCCCTTCGAACGTAGCGGTGATGCCGCCAGTCCCGGGAGCACCGCGGTAGCGCAGCGCGAAACGCTCGCCCAGCGCCGCGAGGATCTCGGCGACCGTCGCGTCGCGCGCCTCGACGCGCACGTCGCGCACTTCCCCCTTCACGCTGACCTCGGCAAGCGCGCAATTGGAATGAAGCGCGGCGAGGAGCACTCCGGCAAACGGCAGAACGCTGGGCCTGATGCGTCGCATCGGCGTTTCCCCACATCGACAAAAGTCTAGCAGCGAGCCGAGTACTGTCAACGCAACGCTGCCCCGATGGCGAACGACGCGGGCCGCTCTCCCGCGCAATCTGACAAAATCTCCGCTTCCGATCTTTGTCGAAGGCGTCACCACGAGAGGCCGGGCCACGCCCGGCCTCTTTTCAGTCTGACTTTGCTCATTTTCCGGCGATCGGAGATGACGAAATCCGCGCGCGGTCAATTCTCGCGCTGGCGCCTTGACGGCACGGTAGGCGGCGCAGACACGGGTGCCGGCACGGCGTACCGCGATTGCGTGCTCAGCACGTACACGTCGAGCCCGTTGCCGCGCGCCTGGATCACGTAGTTGTAGCCCTCGAGCACGCGCGCCACCACGCGGCGCAGCGGTCCCTCGAACGTCCCATTCACGGCGCCGCTTCCCGCGGTGCCGTGGTAGCGCACGGCGAACCGTTCACCCAGCGCCGCGAGGATCTCGGCGACCGTCGCGTCGCGCGCCTCGACCCGAACGTCGCGCGCCTCCCCCTGCACGCTGACCTCGGCACGGACGCAATCGCAATGAAGCGCAGCGATGACCCCTCCGGCAATCAGCAGCGCACTGGGCCTGATGCGTCGCATCGGCAGCTCCCCCACATCGAAAAGTGTAGCAGCGAGCCGAGTACTGTCAACGCAACGCTGCCCCGATCGCCAACGACGCGGGCCGCTCTCCCCCGCACCAGCGCCGCCACATGCTGGCGTACGCGGCCTCGAGGGCCGACGCGAAACCCGAGATGTCGAACAGCGACGACGCCTCGCGACCTCGCCGCAGCGTCTCGCGCAACTCATTCAGTCGCCGGCGGTCGCGCGCCAGCGCGAGCGCGGTCCGTTCGTAGTCCGCGAGCGACGTCGTCACCAGCTCCGGCAGGCCGATCGCATTCAGCAGGCTGCCGGCGACGCGTCCCGCAAAGGTGTGGCCGACGCAGGTCACGAGCGGGAGCCCGGCCCAGAGGGCATCGCTTGCGGTCGTGTGCGCGTTGCACGGCAGCGTATCGAGAAACAGATCGGCGTTGCGGTGGCGCGCCAGGTGCTCGGCGAGCGGCAGCCGCGGCGCGAACACCAGCCTGCCGGGCGCGACGCTGCGCTTTTCGGCCTCGCGGCGCAAGTTGCGTTCGACGAGGTCATTGGCCGCCAGCAGCCAGAGGACGCTGCCCGGCACGGCCGCGAGCAGGCGCATCCAGATCGCGAACACCTCGGGCGTGATCTTGTAGCTGTTGTTGAAGCTGCAGAACACGAAGCCCTCCGGCAGCAGGCCGCAGTCCTGGCGCGACGGCGCGGATGCGGCGATCTCGCGGTTGCGGCCGTTGACCTGGTAGCAGCCCGGCAGATGCACGAGCTGCTCGGTGAAGGTGGCCTGGTGGTCGGGCGGCACGATGAATGAATCGACGACCACGTAGTCGATGAACGGAGCGCCCATGGTGGCCGGATAGCCGAGCCAGCTCACCTGGACGGGCGCCGGGCGATAGGCGGCGATGCGCGGCCGCGCGTACTGGGTGTAACCCTTGAGGTCGATCAGGATATCGATTCCGTCGGCGTTGATCCGCTCCGCCGCCGCGCGGTGCGGCAGGGCGCGGACATCGACGAAGCGATCGAAGGCGCGCTCGATCCGGCGGCGCAGCGGGCTCCCGTCATCGGGACCATACGAATAGGCGATCACCTCGAAGCGCGCGCGGTCGTGCCGCTCGAACAGCTCGACCGCGAGCGATGCGGTCGCGTGCTGGCAAAAATCCGCCGACAGATAGCCGAGCCGGATGCGATCGCGATCGCGGCGGACGTCATGACGAAAGACCTCGTCGGGCTGCGGCAGAAGCGGCGCGACCCACCGGCGGGCGCACGCCAGTTGGTCGGCCGCCGATGCGCACGTGGCAAGCAGGTAGAACGGCGGCACCCGGGCGGTGCCCGCGCGCACCATGTCGAGCAGGCGTTGCTCGTCCGCCGCATGGTCCACCCAATCGCAGGCGTGCCGGCGGTGGTGGACCAACTGGCTGAAGGCGTCGGCGAAGTCGGGCCGCAGGCGGAGCGCTGTCTGATAGGCCGCGATCGCGCCCTCGATTTTCCCGAGCTCGCGCCAGGCATTTCCGAGATTGTAATAGGCCTCGGGGTAGTCGGGATGGAGCAACAGCGCATGCTGCAACTCGCTCAGGGCGGCCTCGGGGCGCCCCTGCGCCAGCAAGGCGGCACCGAGATTGTTGTGCGCCTGCGGATCGGCCGGCTTCAGGCCCAGGATCAGACGATACCCGGCCACGGCATCATCCGAACGCCCAAGATCCTGCAGCACGATCGCGGCATTGTTGATCGCCTCGACATAGTCCTTGCGCAGCGAGATCGCGTTGCGAAAGGCGACCAGTGCGTCCTCCAGCCTCCCCTGCGCGCGCAGCACGGTGCCGCGGTTGTGGTGCGCCTCGGCGTAGCCGTCGCGGCGCTTGATCGCCTCGTCGAAAGCCGCCAGCGCCTCTGCGTGAAGACCCTGATCCTGCAGCACGGTGCCGAGATTGTTGAACGCCTCCGGCAGGTCGGGACGCAGCGCAATGACCTGGCGGTAGGCAGCGGCGGCGCCCGCGAGGTCGCGTTGCTCGTGCAGCACTCCGCCGACGTTGAAGTGCGCCTCCGCATAGGCAGGCTGCCAGGCGGCCGCGTTGCGGTAAGCGGCGAGCGCCTCGTCGAGCTTGCCCTGCCGTTGCAGAACGATGCCGATATTGTTGCTCGCCTCCGCGTAACGCGGCTTCAGGCGGATGGCATCGCGCAATGCGGCGAGCGCCTCCTCGGCCCTGCCCTCCCGCATCAGCGCCGTGCCGAGCGCCAGGCGGGCCTCGGCATAGTCCGGCTCGAGCGCGATCGCCCGGCTGTGCGCTGCGATCGCATCCGCCGCCCTGCCCTGTCGTTGCAGCACCGAGCCGAGATTGTGCCAGGCGACGGGATCGTCCGGCCGCAGATCGATCGCTTGGCGGAAAAGCGCTTCGGCGCCGCGCAGGTCACCCTGCTGGGCCGCGATGATGGCCAGGTTTCCGCGCGCAGCGTCGTTGCGCGGATCGAGCCGCAGCACGTCGCCGTAAAGGCGCTTCGCCTCGCCGATCGCGCCGCGCTGCTGCGCCGCAATGGCCTGGCGGAGGATGGATTCGGCTGACGCTGACATCGAAGACTTGCAGCCCGCAGCGAACGAAGGCGCGCGCGACGCTCAAGGGATGCGGTAATTGACGTACTGGATGCTGAAGCTCGTGGCGCCGTACAGCTTGATGTAGATGTAGGGGCCGTCGAGGGAAATGTCGCCGACGGACTTTCCGCCCTTGAAGACCGTCCCGGAGGATTCGGCACCCTCCGTGTAGACGAGAGCCTGCCCGGTCGGCGGCGTCAGGCTGACGATGATCGTGGCAGTCTTGGCTTCCCTCGGGATGTACTTGCTCACATCGACCTTGGTCGGCGTCGGCTCGACCGGGGCCGCTGGCTGGTCTTCAGGCGGCGTCAATTGCAGGGGTTCACCCACCCCCTGTTGGACGTACTGGATTTGCGACCGCGCGATGACGGGAGGCGGGTGCATGTCCATGGTCGAGCCTCCGATTGGCCGCATCATAGGCCGGATGAAAGCGCCTGCCAGCCCTTTTGCGCCGACGAAAAAGGGGCCCGCAACGCGGGCCCCTTCGTGGTGATGGTCGCAGGGCCGCGATCAGAAGTCGAACGTCAGGCCGGTTGTCAC
>Ga0126371_10005598_pt1 | contig 11158 bp, 9 predicted proteins | sample PanSoiMetaPlot_4_FD_110145 | JGI IMG/M metagenome (GOLD analysis project Ga0126371, IMG submission 110145) | Tropical forest soil microbial communities from Panama - MetaG Plot_4 | ecosystem: Environmental > Terrestrial > Soil > Tropical forest > Bulk soil | place: Panama | collected 2016-02-17
CGCGGTCACAGGAAATCCCAACGCGTACCTGAATATGGCCTGTTTCCCTTACCCGGCGCGCGGAGAACTTGGGAATCTGGCACGCAACGCGATCCGAGCGCCTGGTCTGCAAGACTTCGATTTCTCGCTGTTCAAGAACCAAAACGTCCTCGGCGAAAAGCTAAAAGTCCAATTCCGCGCCGAATTTTTCAATATTCTCAATCACCCCAATTTCCAAGCGCAGTATGTGGTTCCCTATTCTTTTAACAGCGCAACAGGCATAGGTTCTGCACTTTCGTCCTCTGCGCTTCTGGCCAACTTCTGGTTCGGGAAGACGGTAACCACATCACGCGAGATTCAGTTCGGGATAAAGTTCCTGTTTTAACGACGACAGCGCCTGCGTCGGCTGAACCATCATTTCGGGTATGGTTCAGCCGAGGAGTCGCCGGTTCCCGATGTGGGTTCCTGTCGAGGTGTGACTCTCGCAGTTAATTGGAGCAGTACGACGAGGAATTCGCCCTATTCGAATCCCCCGCCGCGAACCTAACGGATAATTCCCAGGGTCTTGTTCGGCAGCTTAGCCGCGACGTCTCGCGAAATCTGGAAGTTGTCGGCCAGCAGAGAGGCTGGATTCCCAGCCGTCCACTTCGAGATGGAAATTTCCTCAAACGTGGGGCTGTTGAACAGGGCAAAAAACTCCGCCGGTTCGTTCCCAATCTGCTCCACGCAATGTCCGAATCCACGCTCGATGAAGCAGATCTGCCCCTGCTTGAATTCCGCCGTCTTTACACGCCCGTGCGCGCCGAAGATAGTTACTCGCGTCTGGCCCTTCAGTATGTACTGCCACTCGTCGGCGTTCGGATGCCAGTGCATCTCCCGAATAGCGCCTGGATCAAGATGCTGCAGCACCGAGGTGAGGGTCGAATTGATCGGAAATTCTTTTTGCGTTACGACTCTTTCCCACCCACCCGCAAAAGTCAAAGCCGGCATCTGGCTCAGGCGGAACTTGTGCGCCGATTGTGATGTCTCCAGATTCGCCGCCAGGTAGGGCTCCGGGATTTGCTGCGGAATCTTGCCCGGCAGAATGTAAAGTTCCTTCGTAGGCAACCCCTTGACCACATCCGCCGAAAGCCCCAGGTTCCGCTGCACCACGTTTGCTGGCGTCCGGGCCACCCAGTCCGTAATGCTGAACGTGCCGAACTCCGAAAAGTGCCCGTCGTCGAAGCCCAGCACGAAGTGTGCTTCGTCATTTCCGATATTCTGCAGCGCGTGGCCATGGCCGCGCGGGAAATACCAAATGTCTCCTTCATCGAACACATCGGTGGCTGGCTCGCCATTGGGCGCAATGACCGTGGTGAGCACTTTACCCTTCACCACAAACGCCCATTCCGCCGCGATCGCGTGCCAGTGCAGTTCGCGAATGCCGCCAGATTTCAGGCGCATCGAGACGCCCGCGATGCTCTTCGAAACCGGAAACTCCTCTACCGTTGCTTCCTTCGCCGAACCGGCTTCGCCCACCCAGCCGGTGGTCGCCTCAACATCGAACTTGAAGTCCTCGAGCGGCTCATGTTTCCCTGGATCCTTGCCCACCTGATAATTCTGCTGAGGCGCTGCGCCCGCCTCCGCTGCCGTCAACATCGTCGCGCCCAAAGTGGCGAGCGAAGCTGTTCCGATCATCTTCCGGCGCGTAATTCCGTGGGAATTTCCTTTTGAACTCATCCATGCACCTCACGTACTGGAAGTTGCTTTCGTATCAGGGATTGTACGTCCGATTGGCGCAAATTGTGAATAATTAAAGGGAGGATAGCCCGCCAGAAGGGGCGATCAACCTTTGCGACGGCTCGCTATCCTTTGGATTTGCGAAACAGTTTGGTTAATGGATCGAAGAACTCGTCCACCACGCGCTCTTTCAGCGGAATGATGGCGTTGTCGGTGATCTTTATTTCCTCCGGGCAGACCTTCGTGCAGCACTTGGTGATATTGCAATAGCCAATTCCTTCGTCTTCCCGCAGGTCCCTCACGCGGCTTTCCGTATCCAGAGGATTCATCTCCAGCGCCGCGGTATAGACGAAAAAGCGCGGCCCGATGAACTCCTCGTGAAGATGGTGATCCCGCAGCACGTGACAGACGTCCTGGCACAGGAAGCACTCGATGCATTTCCGAAATTCCTGCACCCGGTCGATATCGGACTGTTGCTCGCGCCACGTTCCGTCCGCGGCGTCCGGTTTTCGCGGTTTGAAGGGCTTGATCTTCATTTTGACGCGGTAATTCCACGAGACGTTGGTCACCAGGTCCTTCACGTGAGGAAAGGTGCGCATCGGCTCGATCGTCACGGGCTCGTTCAGGTTGATCTGGCTCATTCGTGTCATGCACATCAGACGCGGGTTGCCATTGATTTCCGCCGAGCAGGAACCGCATTTCCCGGCTTTGCAGTTCCAGCGCACCGCAAGATCGTTTGCCTGGGTTGCCTGGATCCGATGTACGACGTCGAGCACCACCATCCCGTCTTCGACTTCCGTCTTGTAGTCGACGAATTTGCTTGACTCACCTTCGCCTCGCCAGATTTTGAAAACCGCTGTTGTGGCCACTATTTATTCTCCTCAATCACCTGCTTCCATTCGGCGGGCATTTCTGGGATCGGTACCTGCGTCACTTTCAGGCCGCCATCCTGCGCCTTATCAATCCGGATGTTTAGTCCACCCCATTTTGCATCCTTGATCGGATAATCGTCGCGAAAGTGCCCGCCGCGGCTCTCCTTCCGTTCGGCGCCCGCGACCGCGACAACCTGCGCGATCGTCAAGAGATTCGCAAGATCCAGCGCCGTATGCCATCCGGTGTTGTACTCGCGGTTTCCCGTAATTCCGGCCTTGGCTGCGCGCTGCTTCAGCGCGGCAATTTCCACCAGGGCCTTTTCCATTTCATCTTGGGTCCGGACAATTCCCACCAGATTCTGCATCGTGGTCTGCAGCTCATACTGGATTGTGAACGGATTTTCGCCGTTCGCCCCTCGATCAAATGGTTCAAGCGCCTTTCGCGCCGTTTCATCCACTTGGGCTGCATTGATTGTGCCGGCGTTGTTTTCCTTCGCGTATTTTGCCGCGAACTCTCCGGCGCGTTTCCCGAAAACGAGCAGATCGGAGAGGGAATTTCCGCCCAGCCGGTTCGCTCCGTGCAGTCCGGCCGCGCATTCGCCAGCCGCGAATAAGCCCGGGACACTCGACATCTGCGTCTCGGGATTCACCATTACTCCGCCCATCATGTAGTGCATCGTTGGGCCTATCTCCATCGGCTCTGCCGTAATATCGATATCCGCGAGCTGTTTGAACTGATGATACATGCTCGGCAATTTTTTCTTGATGTGTTCCGGCGCGTTCGGAATTCTCTCCTTGATCCAGGCGATATCGAGAAACACCCCGCCATGTGGGCTTCCGCGCCCTTGCTTCACTTCTCGCCGGATACAACGCGCGACGTGATCCCGGGTCAAAAGTTCGGGAGGGCGCCTTGCCGTCTTATCGCCTTGTGTGTAGCGCCACCCTTCATCCGGGTTATCGGCCGTCGAACTGCGATAATTTTCCGGGATGTCGTCGAACATGAACCGTTTCCCGTCTTTGTTCTTCAGAACGCCGCCCTCCCCGCGCACGCCTTCGGTTACCAAAATGCCTCGCACGCTGGGCGGCCAAATCATTCCGGTCGGATGGAACTGTACGAACTCCATATCCAATAGGGCCACGCCTGCGTTGAATGCGAGCGCATGGCCATCGGCTGTATACTCCCAGCTGTTCGACGTAATCTGATACATGCGGCCAATGCCGCCTGTAGCAAGCACCACGGCTTTCGCGCGGATCAGATGAAAACGCCCTCGTTCCCGGTCATAGCCGAACGCGCCGACGACGCGGTCGCCATCCTTCAGCAGCTTTAACATGGTGGTCTCCATCAGGAACTCCATTCCCCGATGGATGCCGTAATCCTGTAGCGTGCGGATCATTTCCAGGCCGGTGCGGTCACCCACGTGCGCCAGCCGCGGATACCGGTGCCCCCCAAAATTGCGCTGAAGGATGCGCCCATCCCGCGTCCGATCAAACACGGCGCCCCAGGCTTCGAGTTCACGCACGCGCGCCGGCGCTTCCTTCGCATGGATTTCGGCCATTCTCCAGTTATTCACGTACTGCGCGCCACGCATGGTGTCGGCAAAATGTACGCGCCAGCTGTCGCGCTCGTCGACGTTTCCCATGGCCGCTGCCATTCCGCCTTCAGCCATCACGGTATGCGCTTTGCCCAACAGCGATTTCGACACCACCCCAACTTTTGCTCCGGCTGCGGAAGCCTCGATCGCCGCGCGCAGGCCCGCCCCTCCCGCACCCACCACCAGCACGTCAAATTCGTGCGTCTGGTATTCGGCCATTTAGAAAATTCTCCAGTCGTGCCAGATTCCCATATCGCACAAGCGCACATAAAGATCGGCGAAACCCACAAAATACATGCTGATCCAGGCCCAAAGCATGTGGCGCCGATTCAGGCACGACACGCAATCATAGGTTTTCTTCCGCGTGGGCGAGGAAGACAGAACATCCTGCCGCCCGCCCACCAGGTGCCGGAAAGAGTGGCATCCGAACGTATACAACGCCAGAAGAATAGGGTTCGCGATCAGCACCAGCGATCCCACTCCCATTCCGAAGTGCGTCGAGCCGTCCGCCGCCGTGAAGAACAGCGAGCGGATGCCGTCAGCCGTCAAAATAAAAACGAACAAAATCGCGATATAGAGGAAATAACGATGAACGTTTTGCAGAATCAACGGGAATTTCTTCTCGCCCAGATAGCTTTTCCGAGGTTCTCCAACCGTGCACGATGGCGGATCTGCCCAAAACGCTTTGTAGTACGCGCCGCGATAATAGTAGCAAGTCAGGCGGAACCCGCCTGGGGCCCACAGAATCAGCATTGCAGCCGAAAACGGAATGATCACCGGCCACCAGCCTGGACGAGCGGTCATCAACAGCGGTGAGTACATGGGAGACAGATAATCGGCGCCGCCGCAAGCCGCCGTGCACAGGTAGTGATTCCCCTGAAGGCCTGCCCACGTGGCGTATATGATGAAAGACATATAGCCAAGAAACACCAACAGCGGCTGCACCCACCACAGGTCCTTCCGAGTCGTTTTGCCAAACCCTCGCTTCGTCAGAGGAACATCAATAGAGGCCATTCGATTAGCACTCCTGCACTAATGAGCTTTATAGGAGGTAAACAAACGCTATAGGATAGCGCCGAACAGTGTTTTTTTAAACCGCCATCTGGCCGATTTCGTTTAGCTCCCTAATTCCGTTAACCCTTAATGGCAACGTGAAAATGTCACCGAGGATGACAAATTCACTTGGCTAGTGGCCGGTTCTCGTTGAGTTTGGCAAAGGGCTAAAAAGTGCGGTTTTGAAAGTTGGCGCATGCTCGCCAAAGGGTTCCGATTGGAGGCGTCCAGGCCTCTCTAGAAACGGGCCGGAGTCGCGCGAACAGCCGGAGCGGCGTAAGTTGCGATCAACAGGAGCCGCTGCTAAAATCTTAGTTCCACGCGCTTGGAAGAAGCGACGGTCACAACCTTCCATGCATGTACCGGTTCCTCAAAATCAAGAGCCGCAGGGGAGAATGGGTTGGCCAAATACGATCTCGTGATCATCGGGAGCGGCCCAGGCGGGTATGTCGCCGCCATCCGCGCCTCGCAATGGGGTTTGAAAACCGCCGTCGTTGAAAAAGATCCCTTTCTGGGCGGCACTTGCTTGCACGTCGGCTGCATCCCGACAAAGGTTTTTCTGCACCACGCCGACCTGTATGACTACTTCAAGCGCGCCGAGGAATTTGGATTTGAAGTGAAGGATGTAAAGATCAATTGGCCCACCATGCTGACTCGCAAAGACAAAATTGTGAAAAAGCATGCGGGCGGAATCGGCGCCCTTTTCAAAAAGAACAAAGTCGATTCAATTACCGGCTGGGGACGCATCGCGGGCCCGGGCCGCGTCTCGGTCGAGAAAGACGGCAAGACCACCGAACTGGAAACCAATTTCACCATGCTGGCCACCGGGTCCGAAGCGCGCTCTCTGCCAGGCGTCGAAATTGGCGGCGATGTCCTTACCAACCGCGAGATCCTGGGGCTGAAGACCATACCGAAATCACTGGTAGTGGTAGGCTGCGGCGCCGTGGGCGTCGAGTTCGCTTCCATATTCAACACCTTCGGCTCGGAGGTGACCCTGCTGGAGACGCTGTCGCGCGTCGCACCCCTTGAGGATGAAGAGATCTCAGCCGAACTTGAGAAAAGCTTTCGCAAAAAGGGCATCCGCATCGAGCTTCAAGCCAATGTGGAGGCGGTCCAGAAAGGCGCCCCGGGAGTGGTCGTTTCTTACAAGGACAAGAGCGGCGGTTCCAAGTCGGTCTCCGCGGAGAAGGTGCTGATCGCTGTGGGACGCCGTCCTCTGACTGAGAACATCGGTCTGGAGAAAACCAAGGCTCAGGTGGAGCGCGGTTACATCCACGCAAACGCATATTTGGAAACGGCCGAACCGAAACTCTACGCCATTGGGGACATCGTCGCCGGGCTCCCGCAACTCGCCCACGCTGCTTCCATGGAAGGGATCATCGCTGTCGGTCGCATGGCCGGCAAGCCCGTGCAGCCGTTTGACCGCAAGCGCTGCCCCAACGCGACTTATTGCGAGCCTCAGATCGGCTCCATCGGACTCACCGAAAAACAAGCGCGGGAAGCGGGTTTCGAGGTAAAAACCGGCAAGTTCCCATTTCTCGCCAACAGCAAAGCCACCATCCTTGGTCAGCACGAAGGTTTCATCAAAGTAGTCGCTGATGCCAGGTACGGCGAAATTCTCGGCGTTCACGCTATCGGACCGCTGGCCACCGAAATCATCGCCGAACCGGTTGCGGCGCTCGGCCTGGAAGCCACGCTGGACGACATGGCCTACACCATTCACGCACATCCCACGGTGTGGGAAGCAATGGGTGACGCGTTTAACTCCGTTCGCGGTCTCACCATCAATTACTGAGGCCCGCCGCGGGACGCGCGCCGGGAACGTTGGAGCATTGTGACGCAAGGCAGCCGAATTTGCTGGACCATCGATTGGGGGGCGATTGCCTACGCCGCCGCCTGCGATCTGCAGCGCCAGCTCGTTCGTGCGCGCAAAGCCCAGGCGATTCCCGACGTTCTGTTGCTTTGCGAGCATCCTCACGTGATTACTCTCGGCCGCAACGGAAACCCCGAAAACCTGCGCGCCGGCAGCCGCGTATTGGAACAGATGCGCGTCGAGTTCCACCCAACCGACCGCGGCGGCGACGTCACCTACCATGGCCCCGGCCAAATCGTGGGCTATCCCATCCTGGATTTAACCGCCCATCGACGCGACGTGCGCTGGTACGTCGAACAACTCGAAGAGGTGATGATTCGCGCCACCGCGGAATTCGGCATTCCCGCCCGCCGCAAGCAGGGCGCGCACGGCGTCTGGATCGACGCACCCGCAGGCGAGGAGAAGCTGGCCGCGCTCGGGGTGCACCTCAGCCGCTGGGTCACTTCGCACGGTTTCGCCTACAATGTTTCGACCGACCTGCGCTATTTCGATCTCATCGTGCCCTGTGGAATCCCTGGTAAGCGAGCCACATCTCTAGAACGTCTGCTGCGCCGGAGCGTTGCGCGGGATGAAGTGGTCGAGCGATTGGTGAACCAGTGCGGTAGCGTCTTTGGAATGGAGATGGTCTCGATGTCCAGGATCGAGTTGCAGAACGCCCTCGCGAACGCTTTTACGGCAATCGCCGCGCCTGACAACATTCCCGCGGCCGCGCCTGCCGCGCGGGAGGCACTGCGATGAGCGACACGCTTACTCGCGAGCAGCACCTTGACCTGTACTACTACATGCAGCTCAACCGGCAACTCGAAGAACGCATGGTCAGGCTTTTCCGGCAGAACAAGATCGTCGGCGGTCTTTACTCCAGCTTGGGACAGGAAGCGGTTTCGGTGGGCACTGCCTACGCCCTGGACCCCCGCGATTGGCTGGCTCCCATGATCCGCAATATTGGCGCCCTGCTGGTCAAGGGATTCAAACCGCGCGATATCTTCACCCAGCACATGGCCAAGTTCACCTCGCCCACGCAAGGCAAGGACGGCACCAGCCATTTCGGGGATCTGAAGAAACTTCACGTCGTCTCGCCCATTTCCATGCTCGGCGATCTGATTCCGGTGATGGCCGGCGTGGCCATGGGCGGCCGCTATTTGGGCCAAAAAATCGTGGCCATGACCTGGATTGGCGATGGCGGAAGTTCTACCGGCGCTTTTCACGAAGGCATGAACCTCGCCGCCGCACAGAAGGCTCCGCTGGTGGTGGTGCTCGAAAACAATCAGTGGGCCTATTCGACGCCCGTGGCCAGGCAAGTCCCCGTTCGCGATTTGGCCGATCGCGCCCGGGCTTATGGCATTCGCGGCATGATCGCCGACGGCAACGACGTGCTGGCTGTCTATACCGCTGCAAAAGAAGCTGTGGAACAGTGCCGCTTGGGCCGCGGGCCCGTGCTGCTCGAAGTGAAGACCATGCGCATGAAAGGCCACGCCCAGCACGATCCCGCCGAATACGTCCCTAAGGAAATGTTCGAGTACTGGAAAGCGCGCGACCCCTTGGCGCTCTACGAAAAATACCTCGTCGCCAACAATCTTTGGGATGCGGCGAAAAAATCGGAAATCGAAGCGCGCATCGAACGCGAGCTTGACGCCGACCAGAAATTCGCCGAGGAATCTCCCTTGCCGCCGCCCGAATTAGCCGAGCAGGGTGTTTACTGCGATGGCTGCCACACCATTGAGGCCGAATGGGCGCGTCCGCAGACCGAAGTCGTGCCGCCAGCCTCGAGCGTGACCCCTGTTTGGAAGGTTACGGATTTCGGTGCCGTTTCCCTGCGCCCGGCAACGCCGCCGCCACCGCGGCCGGCCCCGCCTCGGCAGGGTCCTCCTGTGCACCACCACAAGCCGCACCAGCAGCCCGCAAGACCGGCGGCAAGCAAACCGCCTGCCAGGCAAAGCGAAAAGCTTCCCGAACAGGACGACGCCGAACCGGCCGCCGAAGCTCCCGGTTCACCGGTGCCGCGCGTTCCGTTTGGTCGCGGCCCCAAGGACCGCGCCTTCCGCGAGGAGCAGCAAGCGGCCCAGAAGGCGCGCGAGCACCATCACAAGCGCGGGAGGCGTCGCTAGTGCCGGAAGCAACTATGCTCGAGGCCATCCGCCAAGCGCTGTTCGAGGAAATGCAGCGCGACGCTACCGTCGTGACCCTGGGCGAAGATATCGGCGTTTACGGCGGAGCGTTTAAAGCAACCGAGGGGCTGCTCGAAAAATTCGGCCCCGAGCGCGTGATCGACACTCCCATCAGCGAGACGGCCATCGTGGGGGCCGCCTGCGGCATGAGCTATCTCGGCTTGCGGCCGATCGCGGAAATGCAGTTTATTGATTTCATCGCCTGCTGCTTCAACCAGGTCACCAACTTCGTGGCCAAGTCTCACTACCTGTGGGGCGCTCCCGTTCCCATGGTCTTGCGCGGGCCTTCCGGTGGCGGCGTTCACGGCGGCCCGTTTCACTCCGCGAACCCGGAAATGTATTTCGTGCACACGCCGGGGCTGAAGGTGGTTTATCCTTCCACTGCGCACGACGCTAAGGGTTTGTTGAAATCCGCGGTGCGCGACAACAACCCGGTGCTGTTCTTTGAACACAAATTTCTTTATCGCCGCGTCAAGGAGGACATCCCCGAAGGGGATTACACCGTCCCCATCGGCAAAGCCGCGGTTCGCCGCGAAGGGCGCGATCTGACCATCGTGAGCTACGCCGCTATGGCGCACGCTTCGCTCGAAGCGGCCGCCCAGCTCCAGACGGAAGGCATCGACGCCGAGGTCATCGATCTCCGCACCCTCCTTCCTCTCGATCGTGAAACCATCCTCGATTCCCTCCGAAAGACCAACAAGCTGCTCGTGGTGCATGAGGACACCCGCACCGGCGGTATTGCCGGCGAAATCGCTGCGCTCGTTTGCGAAGCCGCTTTTGACCATCTCGATGGGCCCGTCGCGCGCGTCACCGCTCTCGATACTCCCGTACCTTATGCTCCTCCTTTAGAGGAATACTTTCTGCCCAATGCCGAAAAAGTTGCCGCTGCCGCGCGGGAATTGGCAAAATACTAAGCGCGGACGAAAGTGAGCTGCTCACGTGGGAAAAACGAAGGGTCTCAACAACGCTGAATTCGAAATAGGACAGCAGGTTCGCATCGCGGACCGTCGCTTTCTGGAGAGTTTTCTCGAGGCTGGCCAGTACCACAATGAACTCGAGCCCGAACAACTCGAGTACGGCGGCCACATGGCTAAAGTCGCCAATGTCACCTTCTTCCACGGAGGTGACGAGATTTACGCCCTGGAAGGCATACCCGGCGTCTGGCACGAGGAATGCCTCACCGCTGTTTAGGTTTTCGTAGCCGAGGAGATTATCTATGGCAGTAGATGTCATCATGCCCCAGATGGGCGAAAGCATTTTTGAAGGCACGATCACCAAGTGGCTCAAGAAGCCGGGCGACAAAATCGACCGGGACGAGCCCCTTTTTGAAATTTCCACCGACAAAGTGGACGCGGAGATCCCGTCCCCTTCGGCTGGAGTGTTAAAGGAAATTAAAGTAACCGAAGGCCAGACTGTCCCGATTCAAACCATCGTGGCGGTCATCGATGCCGACGGCTCCGCAAAATCGACTCCTGCTGCACCTGCCAAAGCCGCAGAAGCTCCGAAAGCCGCTCAGGCGCCCGCGGCGCAGGTTCCGCCAGCGGCTGCTCCCACGCCACCGCCGTCCGCGCCGGCACCCGCCGCTGCCAAGCAAGCGGCTGCTCCGCCGAAACCAGCACCGCCCCTTGAGCCGGAAACTTCCGAGTTGCCCTCGATGGAACCCCCAACTGGCGCTGGCTCCAGAGTACGCAGTTCCCCGCTGGTTCGCCGCATGGCCCGCGAGCACCAGATCGATCTGTCGCAAGTTCCCGGAACAGGCGCCGGTGGACGCGTGAGCAAGCGCGACATTGTCTCCGCCATTGAGAGCGGTGGAGCGGCTTCCGGGCCGCGTCCCGCTGCTCCGCCGCCTGTTGCTGGCGGCGCTCCTGCTTCCGCCGTCCTTGAAATTGCGGTTCCGCGTGAGCG
>Ga0126371_10005599_pt1 | contig 11158 bp, 9 predicted proteins | sample PanSoiMetaPlot_4_FD_110145 | JGI IMG/M metagenome (GOLD analysis project Ga0126371, IMG submission 110145) | Tropical forest soil microbial communities from Panama - MetaG Plot_4 | ecosystem: Environmental > Terrestrial > Soil > Tropical forest > Bulk soil | place: Panama | collected 2016-02-17
CCTTCGACTATGTGCTGGACGAGCAAACCGTCCTCATGGCCGAGTGATCTGAGAGGACAGGAACTATGGCCAAGACCAGTCCGGACCTTATTCCCGGCGCCGCCGCGGGCGAGCTTGCACACGGATCGCTGCGCCTGTGGGACGCCATTGCGATCTCCGTTTCGGTGATCGCACCTGGCATGGCGCTGCTGCTGAACGTCAGCGGCGTTTCCCTGGTAGCCGGCGGCTCAACGCCGCTGGCCTTCCTGCTAGGGGGCGTCGCCTGCCTGGCGCTTGCTTTCGTGGTCATCGGCTTCACTCGCCGGATGGCTTCCGCCGGGTACGCCTACACCTACGCCAGCCGCAGCCTGGGCAAGGAAGCCGGGTTCATGGCCGGCTGGCTGTACTTCTTCGGCTTCATCTGCTTCGTGCCGATGACGATGTCCGGAGTCGGCTACCTCGCCGCTGACCTGCTGAAGGTCAGCCCCAAGCTATGGATCTTGTTCTTCTTCATCGGCATGCTGCTCTTCCTGTTCCTGTCCGTCATCAGGATCAAGGTCACTACAAGAGTCCAGCTGATCATTGGCATCGTCACGGTTGCCGTCATCGTGCTCATCGACCTGGTCACGACGGCTAAGGGCGGCAGTCACGGCCAGGCGCTGAGCGCTTTCAGCTTCAGCCACACCAACTCCGGCGGCTTCAACGGCGTCTTCTACGGCATCATCTTCGGTGTAACCTCCTACATCGGCTTCGAGACGTCTGCTGACTTCGGTGAGGAAACTGCGCACCCGCGCCGGTACATTCCGATCGCCGTGCTCGTGGCGACGCTGTTCGCGATCGTGCTGTACCTGTGGACCACGTACTCGATCACGATCGGCTACGGGGTGACCAACGGCGCGAAGATGGGAGCTGACCCGGTCGCACTTAAGACCACCGCGACCAACTTCGTGGGATCGTGGCTCGGCACGCTGGCGGAGATCGGCGGCATGCTGGCTGCCTTCGTCGTCTGCGTCGCCTGCGCGACGGCCGCAGCGCGGACGCTGTTCGCCATGGGCCGCGAAGGTGTTCTGCCGGCCGCATTCGGCCAGACCCACAAGACGTTCAAGACCCCGGTCAACGCGACGGTCGCGGTTACCGTTCTGGCAATCCTGATGGCACTGCTGATGGGCTACCCACTGTCGGACAAGACCTTCGGCCAGCCGTTCTCTAACTACTACTTCTGGGCTACTACCGGGACGTTGCTGGTCATCGTCGTCTACATCCTGCTGTGCCTGGGTGGCATCGTGTACTTCTGGAACACCAGAGACACGCGCCGCTGGAACCCGCTGCTGCATGTTGGCATTCCGGTTGTGGGCGCAGTCATCTTCGGTGCTGCGTTGTACGGCTCGATCCATCCCGCACCGCCGGGCATTCTCAAGTGGACGCCGTACGTCGCGCTTGTCTGGCTCGTGATCGGGATTGGGGTACTGCTCGTACTGCGTGCGACAAGGCCAGACCGAGTCGCGCAGATCGGCTCCATTCTTGGCGAGGAAGGTGGCACCGACGCCGCCATCCTCGACACCGCCTGAGACAACGAGCGCGCCGGGGCTGGCCGCCCTCGAGCCAGCCCTGGCCGCTAGACACAACGGGACATCACTCGTGCCGCAACTGCCTCTCGTTGATCACCACGTTCACGGGGTCGTCTCCGCCGACCTCGACCGGAACGAGATCGACGCCATGCTCTCCGAGGCCGCGTCTGCTTCGCCCGCGGGTACCACTGCTTTCGACACGCAGCTTGGCTTCGCCGTTCGGCGCTGGTGTGCACCGGTGCTCGGATTAGAACCGCATGCTTTGGCAGAGGTTTACGTCCGCAGGCGCCACGAGCTCGGCGGCACCGAGGTCTGCAGACGGTTCCTCACTGCTGCTCAAGTTGATGCCTGGCTCGTCGATACCGGGTATGAGAGCAATGCGGTCACTCCGCCATTTGAGCTCGCCCAGCTCAGCGGTGCGCCAGCCGGAGAAGTTACGCGTTTGGAGCCGCTGGCGGAACGGCTGGCCCGAGCCGGCGGAACAGCCTCGGGATTCGGCGACGATCTTTCTACTGCGATTCACGAGGCCGCAGCAAAATCGGTGGGCTTCAAGTCGATTGCCGCCTACCGGGGCGGGCTCGCCTTCGACCCTGGTCCGCCATCTGCCGCCGAGGTCCAGGCTGCAGCGGACCGCTGGCTACGAGAGATCGGCAGGGGCGCACCGACCCGGCTCGAGGAGCGTGTGCTGATCAGGCACGGCATCTGGGCCGCGCTCGACACCGGCAAGCCGCTCCAGTTGCACACCGGCTATGGCGATGCTGACTCCAGGCTGCACCTGGCCGACCCGTCATTGCTGCACGACTTCCTCGCGGTCAGCGAGACAACCGGCACGCCGATCATGCTGTTGCACTGCTACCCCTACCACCGCCAGGCTGGGGCGCTGGCAAACTTGTTCCCGCACGTGTACATGGACGTTGGCGAAGCGCTGAATCACGTAGGTGCGCGGTCCACCGCCATCCTGGCCGAAGCCCTTGAGCTGACCCCGTTCCACAAGATGCTGTATTCCTCCGACGCCTTCGGCCTGCCTGAGCTGCACTACCTTGGCGCCGTCTGTTTCCGGCGCGACATCAGGAAAGTGACCAGTGCATTCGTCGCCGACGGCGCATGGTCAGCGGCCGACGCGGCCCGCGTCAGCGAGATGATCGGGTCGGCCAATGCGCGCCGCGTCTACCGGCTCGACGCAGGTGCCTGACCTTGCGGACCCCATGCTGTCCTCGGGCGACCGTGCGCCGAACACGCCGAGGCAAGCCGAGTAAGGAGCGCCCTGTACCAGCGCTGATCGGTTAGCCGACAGTTCCGGTTTCGATTGCCGACATCTCGCTCGCATTGCTGGTAGTGGCCACGTGGAGGCTCTTAGCGCCTGGCTGCCAGTATGCGATCTGGTTCGGTCCTGGCCCGGTGTTCGGCCCCGCCCGGATGATGAGCCGGTGAGTGGAGCCCTGCCAATCGAGGTAGACGAAGTCGGCCGGGCTAAGTGATGTCCCGGCAAGCTTGGTCATCTGACCTGTAGCGGTGTCGACCACTGCCACTTGCCTATTCGGTAGCTGTACGGCCAGCAGCTTCCCGTCCTCGCTGAAGGTCTCATTCGGGCTGTTCGTATGGCTGTTGAGGACCGGGATCGACAGAATCTTGCCGGTGGAGACCGTAAGGACTCCGAGCTGACAGGTACGGCAATCCTGCGCCCAAGCCACCTGGTCTGGTCCATTGTCGAGGACGTAGACACTAAGGTCGCGCACAGCCTGACGCGTAGTCGGATCCCACAGCAGAGTGGGCTGGTCATTGTAGGAGCCGATAAGCAGATAGCTCCCTATCGCGCTGTAAAGGGCGTACCCGACTGGCAGCTGTATCGGCGGACCGAGCGCCTGCCCGGCAGTTGTGAACAACTGGACGCTGGCTGCGGTCGCAGCGGGATTATCCCTGCTGTTCGGATATCTAACGAGCCACGCCTGCCCTGCCTGGGCAGCAGCCTTTGCCGCGACAGTGTTCGCCCTGCCTATCTGGGTAGCCCTCAGCGAGCCGGTGGCGATGAAGTAGTACTCCTCCTGCGCGCCGACGCATTCATATCTGACGCTGGGACATGACCCGTGGCCACGATTAGCGTAGGCCCACCACCCGCCGGGCAGGCGGCCGAACTGGTAGCCACCTTGTGAGGCGGGAAGGCCAGCGATTGATCGAGACCGGCCGGTCGCTGTTGAGTACCACGCCGCGCCCGTGGGAGTGGTAATCAGCAGCGGAATGTCAGTCCCAGCTGGCATTGGCAGGCCGTGCAATCTCGCTGGCAGCCCGGATTGATTGGTTAGCGGCTTCGAATTGGATCCCGTCAGGGCGCCATGCGCCGCGAACGTGGCCGGGGCCGCGATCGCGACTAGGAGCAGTGCCGCAACGCTGACGACCCGGATAGTGTGCGTCCGTTGCCGTCGCATGACCCCGCTCATCAGTGCCGTCGCAGAGGCTTCCTCCTCGTCAACCGCCGCATGCATCGCAGCGCGCAGCCTGTCCTCGATGTCAGTCATCGAATGCCACCTCCTCCGCCGCATTGGCAGGCGCGCGATATGTGCCGCTGCGACTCGTGCTGGAGCCCAGCGGATCAGCGGCGTCGCGCAATCGGGCCAGGCCTCGCGCAGCGTGACTCTTGACCGTGCCCAGGCTGCAGCCCAGCATTTGGGCGGTCTCGGCCTCCGACAGGTCGTCGAAGTACCGCAAGACAAGAACCGCACGCTGGCGTGGCGGTAGACCTGCCAGAGCTCGGAGCAAGTAATCCCGGTCGGCGACCTCAGCCGTATTGTCGGCGACTGCCACCTGTTCCGATTCGGATGGATAGGACTGCTCCGGCCTTCTGGCTAGCCGACGCCAGCGGTCCGCTGATGCGTTGGCGAGGATGCCGCGCACGTAGCGTTCAGGCTCGCCTGTACCGCAGACTCGTGGCCAATGCCGGTAAGCCCGTTCCAGCGCTAGTTGAAGCAGGTCTTCGGCCTCGGCCCGATTCTGGCCGCAGAGCAGTAATGCTGTCCGAAGCAAGCTGCCGGAGCGAGCACGCACGAATTCCTCGAAGGACACCTGGACCTTCTGGATTCGCATACTCAATTAACGCCGACGCGAAGCCAAAGGTTGAGTGCGACTTTCACGCCCCGTGCCACCGTCAACCTCAGCGGCCGCGTTCCTCCACGGGCAGCCCAAGGGCCCTGATCAGCTCGCCAAGGCTGCCGACCCTGGCGCGAGGTGGCAACCCTGACACCATGGTCACGAGCCGGTCTTCGGCCTGCTGCCCGGCCAGCGTCTGGACGAGATCGGCCCGCGTGGCAGGGAAGGCGGTCCGGCCCAGGTAACGCGCAAGATCACTGCGCAGCTCGATCGACTGCCAGTCCTCCCCTGCCCCGGCGAACCTGCCTTCCGGGGCCCAGCTGGCCTCAGCGGCGCCGGTCTCCCACGACTGCGGATCGGGCCACAGCTCGCCCTGAGCTTCCAGTTCACTGCGATCTTGACGCTTGAGGTGGTCGTCTTCTGCTCGTCCGTGCGTGCCGCTGACCTGCTCGCTCATAGTTACCTCACTCATCGACTGCCCGGGGCGCCCGTCCCGGCCCGGCTGACAAGTAGTGTTTTGCCTTGCCCAGTCGCGGGTCTGACGAAACCTGCCAGGACCCGGCAAAAGCTGATCGTTTTCAGCCCAGGCCGTGCCGGTGCGCATAGCCGATGGCCGCGGCCCGGTCCCGCGAACCGGTCTTTGCGAAGATGCGGTTGATATGGGTCTTAACTGTGTGCCCGCTCAGGTAGAGGTCCGCGGCGATCTCTGGATTAGTGCGCCCGCCCACGATGAGGCGCAGAATCTCGACTTCACGGTCGGTCAGGCCGTCTGGGTGCGCGGCAGCAGCCATTCCACCGGGCTCGGACTCCGCGGCAGACCGCGACGCGGCCGTTGCCGCGAGCAGCGTGCTGTGTACTCGCGGGTCGAAAACGGTCAGCCCGCTCGCAGCGGCATGTAGCGCGCGTGCGATATCGGCGCGGTCGGCGTCCTTGGTCAGGTAGCTGCGCGCGCCCGCGTGCAGGGCGTCCAGAACCGAGCTGTCATCGGCGTAGGTGGTCAGCACGACGACTGCGACATCGGGCTGCTCGGCCGTGATCCGACGGGTGGCACCGATGCCGTCCAGTACCGGCATGTGCAGGTCAAGGAGGATCGCATCAGGCTTGTACTTGGCCACGAGATCGATTGCCTGCTGGCCGTCCGCGGCCGAGCCAACCACATCAATGTCGGGTAGCCCGCCAAGTAGAACGACTAGCCCCTCGCGCACACTGGCCTGATCGTCAGCGATGACGATACGCAACGGCGCCGCGGAGTCAGCAGCGGTCATGGGACAAGATCTTCAGGCTGGGAACGGGGTACTTCCGCGCTAACGATCCACTGACTGTCGCGGCGTCCCGCCTCAAGAGTGCCATTCAGCAGTTTCAGTCGCTCGCGCATCCCGGTGAGTCCGTATCCGCCGTTAACCGTGTCCACGCCAGCGGGGATCGCTGCCACGCTGTCCGGCGCGAGGTCGTTGCAGACCGTAAGCCTGACATCGGCGTCCCCGTACTCAAGCCGGACGGCAATAGCCTGGCCAGCGGCGTGTTTCGCCGCGTTGACCAACGACTCCTGCGCAACGCGGAGCAAAGCGATCGAAGCCTCCGGGGGAAGGTGATGTGGCATTCCGCCAGTTCCAAAGCTGGCTGCGACATGGTATCTCTGCGCGTGGCTATCGCTGACTCGAGCGAGCTCCTGATCCAGCGGCAATGTCTCGGCCCGCAACGCATGCACGGCTCGGCGGGTCTCGACAAGTCCATCTGCGGCCATCCGCTGGGCCTTGGCAAGCATCTCGTCCGCCCGCTCTAGGTCCTTGCTGTCGCTCAGAACCGCGCGGACAGCCTGAATCTGGATCCCGAGCGCGCCAAGCGAGTGAGCGAGCACGTCATGAATCTCGCGGGCTATTCGCGCGCGCTCGTCCAGCAGATCCGCCCGTCGCTGCTCGGCTTCTAGTTGGTCCCGCTGAGCTAGCAGCAGCGCCGACTGCTCAGCCTGGATCCGGTAGGAAGCTCTGTTGCGCCCGATTATCAGCCCCGCGACAACTATGGGCGGGAAGCCAAGCAGGACACCCACGCCAGCGCCAGCTGCCAGACCGCTGACTTCGACAGCGAGGATCGCGGCACCAGTGACCGCGCAGGCTGCCGTCAGACTGATCTCCCCGCCTGCGACCGCCGCCGCGACGAAAGCGAAGACAATCATGATGCTGCCGCCGGAACCGACCCCGGAGGTAAAGCCGGAGGCAACGGCGATGACGCCGAGCGTCAGGGGGAACACTCGGTCGCGATGAATCGCCCAAGCTGGCCGGAAATCGACCAGCGCCCAGACCCCGAGCGCCAGCCAGATAAGAACGTACCCAGCGATCTGGACGGCTAGGGCGGGTGTGGAGCTGGGCGGAGCGAGGACGAAGGTCACCACGCCGAGCCATACGAGGCCGAGCGTGCGGCCCGCCCAGTTCACAATCCGCAACATTTCTCCAGTATTGCCGGGTCTGCCGGACAAGAGTCGCTCGCGTCTCACCACGTTCCCGAACTTAATAACTCCCGCAATCTATGCGCGTCACCCCGCAGGCCGGCATTGCCGCCGTCTGGGTTGACGGCGTAGTACCTGCCGGTACCACGACCGGCACCCATGCTCATGCCGAGGACCAGCCTGCGCTCCGATCCGGAAACGGCCGCAAGGGGCGACTGTGGGGTTGTCTGCAACTTCGACTAAGCGGGAGCACACCATGAACGAACTGACCGAAGCAATGATCATCAACGGAGCGGTGCTCGCCACGGTACTGGCTACCGACCTGGGCAGCGCGCGCAAGATCGGACCGATGCGAATACTGCGCCCGCTGGTCCTTGTCGCCGTAGTGCCGCTCTTCCTGCAACGGCCGGTAGGCCACGGTGCTGGCCTGGCTGTGGAACTTGCCGGCATTGTGGCAGGCATTCTCGCCGGACTTGCAGCCGCTGCCCTGATCGGTGTTTACCGGAGCCCGGCCACGGGCGGGCCGGTGAGCCGCGCAGGCTGGCCATACGCCGTGTTCTGGACTGTGATTATCGGTGCCAGGGCAGCGTTCTCCTACGGCACTGCGCACTGGTTCACAGCCTCGATCGTCAGCTGGAGCATCGCCAACCAGGTCGCGGAGGCTGCCATCGTCGACGGGCTCATCTTCATGGCTATCGCGATGGTGCTGGTGCGGACCGCCAGCCTCGGCATTCGCGCCGCCCGGCTGCCGGCGGCACGGCTGTATGCGCGGCACGACGAGACGGTCGTCCAGTAACCGGCTAGTCAGGATGGCCGCGAGGCCAGTTCAGTGCAGCTACGCAGGGCCCGGTAGTGCGCCGCGGCCCTGCGTGCTCGCACACCGTGGTCGGCGATTGGCTGGCCGGTGCCGGACACAGTGGCAGGTATGAACCGCGCTGTCAGCGGACCTGTCGGATGCAGCGTGAGTTCCAGGACCCCGGTCGCAGTGCTGTAGGAGCGCTCCCACCAGACGAAGTTGCCCATCCCGTACGCCACGAACGTATGGCCGAGCCAGCCAGATCCCTGCAGCATGTGCGCGTGCGCGCCGATGATGATGGTGGCGCCGGCTGCTGCAAGTTTCGGTGCCAGGGAGAGCTGGGCTGGGTCCGGGCAGGCTTCACCCTCTGTCCCCCAGTGCATGAAGACGATGACGACCTTCGCAATCCTCTTGGCTGCCCGGACGGCGGCCAGGGTGCGCTGCACGTTGATGGCGTTAGCCTCCCCTGGCCTGGTGCTGGTAGCGACCCAGGACGACGCCAGCTCGGTTACTTGCGAGACACCGATGATGGCGATTGTCGTGCCCTTGATTGTCGTGACGTAAGGAGCCCAGGCAGTCGCAGCGTTGCTGCCTATGCCGACATAGGGAAATCTCGCCGCTCTGGCGGCCGCGATTGTGTCGGCGAGCCCGACCTGACCGTAATCGAGGACATGGTTGTTAGCCATCGTCACCAGGCCCACGCCGCCATCGCGCAGTGCGACGAACGCTGTCGGCGTGGTCCGGAAGTGATAAGTCTTGGGCTGCGGAACGCCGCGGCTGGTAACCGACGTCTCGAGATTCAGCACAGTGAGATCCGCCGACTTCAGCACCGAGGAAATGGGCCCAAGCGCGGTAGCTGGGTCACGTAGCAGCCGTGCCGTCCGGTTCTCGAAGTTCACGTCTCCGGCGAATGCGAGAGTGATAACGCGTGACTGGGGCTGACTGACCGGTTTCGGGCTCGCGGCAACCGGGCGATTGGACGGCGTTTGCTGCCGTGTCGAACCGGCCTGTGGTGCGGACGTGCCCGTGCATGCGGTTGCGACCACGGCAGCGGAGCAGCACACGAGACATAGCAGCCGCCCGGTGTTCACGAGGGCACAGCGTACGCCGCTCCCCTGGTTAGACCCCCGCGTGCTGCGCAGTCTTGAAGGTCAGTTGACCATCGGCCACATCTACAGTGACTTCCTGGCCGGCCGAAACCTCGCCGTCAAGCAACATCCGCGAGAGCTGGTTGTCCACCTCCCGCTGGATCGTCCGCCGCATCGGCCGGGCGCCGAACTCGGGCTGATACCCGTGCTCGGCAACCCAGTCCACGGCGGCGGTCGTGAAATCCACTGTCACGTTCTGGGCCCGCAGCCGACGCCGGGTCTCCTCCAGCAACAGACTGGTAATCTGCCGCAGCTGCTCCTGGTCGAGCTGATGGAAGATGATGATCTCGTCGATACGGTTCAGGAATTCAGGCCGGAACGACTCGCGCAGCCGACGCATCATCTGCTCGCGCAGCGCGCTTTCCTGTGCGGCACCCGAACGTTCCGAGTCGCCACCGAAACCGAGCGTCGTTCCCTGCCGCGAGACCAGGTCAGAGGCAATGTTGCTGGTCATGATGAGCACAGTGTTCTTGAAGTCCACTGTCCTGCCCTGGCCGTCAGTCAGCCTGCCGTCGTCCAGAACCTGGAGCAGGATGTTGAATACGTCCGGATGCGCCTTCTCGATCTCGTCGAGCAGGATGACCGAGTACGGGCGACGCCGCACTGCCTCGGTGAGCTGGCCTGCCTCCTCGTACCCGACGTATCCAGGAGGCGCCCCGACCAAGCGGCTGACAGTGTGCCGCTCCTGAAATTCGCTCATGTCCAGCCGGATCATCTTGCTGTCCGCACCGAACAGAGCCTCCGTGAGTGCCCGGGCCAGCTCGGTCTTGCCAACCCCGGTCGGCCCCAGGAACAGGAAACTGCCGACGGGGCGGTTGGGGTCGCCCAGTCCCGCACGTGACCGCCGGACCGCCTCGGAGACCGCCGCCACTGCCTCGTCCTGGCCGATAACCCGCTCATGCAGGTTCTGCTCGAGGCCGAGCAGCCTGGTCTTTTCTTCCTCCGTCAGTTGCTGGACCGGCACGCCAGTGATGCGCGAAACCACTTCCGCAATGTCGGCAGCGTGCACCTCCGGCACGACACTGGCGTCCCTGCCGCGCTGGTCGATCTGCCGCCGGACTTCCTCGATTTCATCACGTAGCTGCGATGCCCGCTCATAGCGCTCGCTGGCGACCGCCTGATCCTTGTCCCGGCGCAGCTCATCCGCACGTCGCTCAAGCTCCCGCAGGTCGACGCTAGGCATCTTGGTTCGAAGCCGGACGCGGGCACCCGCCTGGTCCATCAGGTCAATGGCCTTGTCTGGCAGGAATCTGTCGGTGATGTACCGGTCGGACAGCTCGACCGCCGCGACGAGCGCGTCGTCGTCGTATCGCACCTGGTGGTGCGCCTCGTACCGGTCCCGCAGCCCGCGCAGGATGGCCAGCGTGTCATCGACCGTCGGCTCGGGTACCAGGATCGGCTGGAACCGCCTGGCGAGAGCTGCATCCTTCTCGATGTTCTTGCGGTACTCATCCAGCGTTGTAGCCCCGATGACATGCAACTCGCCGCGGGCGAGCGCGGGCTTGACCATATTGCCTGCATCCATCCCGCCCTCGGTGCCGCCGCCCGCTCCCACGATGGTGTGCAGTTCGTCGATGAAGATGATCAGCTCGTCGCCGTGCTCCCGGATCTCGTCGATGATCCTGCGAAGTCGCTCCTCGAAGTCGCCGCGGTAGCGAGTGCCCGCTACCACGCCAGACAGCTCGACCTGGACGACTCGCTTGCCGGCGAGCGTCTGCGGCACTTCGTCATTGACGATGCGCTGGGCGATGCCCTCGACGATCGCTGTCTTGCCGACCCCGGCGTCCCCGATCAGGACCGGGTTGTTCTTGCCTCGCCTCGACAGCACCTCAATCGTCTGCTCGATCTCGTCGTCGCGGCCGATGACCGGGTCAATGCGACCCTCACGAGCGAGTGCGGTGAGATCCCGGCCGAACTGGTCGACGGTCGGGGTCGCCGATCGGCCGCTAGCCCCCGGCGGGCCCCCCATGCCGGGCGGAGCCTGTCCTGCCAGCGCCGCCTGGAGTGCCTCCGGTGTCACGTGCGCGCTCGATAGCATCCGGCCCGCGGACGACTCGGGGTTCACCGCGAGCGCGAACAAGATGTGTTCAGGCCCGATATAAGTCGACCCTAGGGAGCGGGAGATCTGATGTGCATCGAGCAA
>Ga0126371_10005600_pt1 | contig 11157 bp, 9 predicted proteins | sample PanSoiMetaPlot_4_FD_110145 | JGI IMG/M metagenome (GOLD analysis project Ga0126371, IMG submission 110145) | Tropical forest soil microbial communities from Panama - MetaG Plot_4 | ecosystem: Environmental > Terrestrial > Soil > Tropical forest > Bulk soil | place: Panama | collected 2016-02-17
CGAGTGGCGTTTACGTATAAAATGACTAGTTAAACCTTCGATCGAAAGTACCGTTTACGAGTTGTAAGTTATTGATGTCAGATGCGAAAGTGGCGGAATTGGCAGACGCACCAGGCTTAGGATGTGTCCTCGCTCCTCGCAGACAGTTGCAACAGTCTGCAAGATCTCCCCAAGTTATTGAAAATTATCGATCGCGTTTCACTTGTCTCGCAGCGCCTCGCATCGAATTGCGAACGCAACTGACACCAGAATTGCACCATCAAGTAACGCAGTGACCTGGTCGCTTCTTACGAGAATCCCGACATCCCCAAAAAAAAATTGCTAGACGCGAGGGTGTTAGTCGGTATCTATCTTGGAAGAGGGCGCCGTCTCGGTCTCAAGTGTTTACTCTTGAGTTATTTCCGGGTGGCCGACAAACCAGAAATTAATAAAGTAAATCGTCTCTGGGGACCATCAACTTCAATTGCATAAAGCATTTTCCATGGGTGCTTTGAGAAGGTTGCGCGTATAATCGGGCGCCACCATGGCATTGGCCCCAGGAACGCGTCTGGGCCCCTATGAGATTCTCCCCCTGCTCGGTGCAGGCGGGATGGGCGAGGTGTACCGTGCTCGAGACACGCGGCTGGAGCGCACCGTCGCCATCAAGATTCTGTCGCAGCTCTCCTCCGATCCTGGGCACAGCCAGCGCTTCGAGCGCGAAGCAAGAGCCATCTCCTGCCTGAATCATCCGAATATCTGCGTGCTCCACGACATCGGCCATCAGGACGGAATCGACTACCTGGTGATGGAGTGCCTCGAAGGAGAGACGCTGGCGAAGCGGCTTGAGAGAAGCCCGTTGCCCGTCGATCAGGTTCTGAAGGTGGGCGCGCAGATTGCCGACGCTCTCGACAAGGCCCACCGTGCTGGAATCGTCCATCGTGACCTCAAGCCGAGCAACATCATGCTCACGTCGACGGGCGCTAAATTGCTGGACTTTGGATTAGCGAAACCAGCTTCAGCATTGGTGGACGTGGCCGCTATGACGGCGACGAAAACAGAGACGCCAGTCACCGAGCGAGGGACAGTCGTGGGGACATTTCAGTACATGTCGCCGGAACAGGTGGAGGGCCGCGAACTCGACGGGCGGAGCGACATCTTTTCGCTCGGGTCAGTGCTCTATGAGATGGTCACCGGCCAGCGTGCTTTCGAGGGTAAGAGCCGCCTGAGTATCGCCTCGGCCATTCTTGAGAAGGAGCCAGCGCCGATCACCACGCTCAAGCCGCTCGCTCCACCAGCGCTGGACCATGCGATTCGCGGTTGTCTGGCCAAGGACCCGAATGACCGATGGCAGACAGCGCGCGATCTTTCGCTCGAGCTGAAGTGGATCGGTGAGGCTGGCTCGCAGGCGGGAGCGCCTGCTGTTCCTGGGCGAAGCAGGTGGAGTGTGCGCGAGCGGATTGGATGGGGGGCTGCCGCGGTTCTGCTTGGTCTATTGGGCGCGCTAGGCATGGCGTATTTCAGGAAAGCTACTCCGTCAGCCTCAGCAGTTGTTGTGCGTGCCGCCATCCTTCCTCCTGCTGACAGCCAGTTTGTTGACGCCCTCGCCCAATCATTTGGGGCTCCGGCCATCTCTCCGGATGGAAGGCAGCTTGTGTCCGCCGTTCGGGATATCCAAGGGAAGTTCTCCCTCTGGCTGCGCGGCCTGAACGATGCAGGGGGAGGAAGAATGCTTCCCGGTACGGAGGGCGGTGGCCTTCCCTTCTGGTCTCCAGACGGCCGTTCCATCGGATTCTTTGCAGGGGGGAAACTCAAGCGGATCGACACCGATGGAGATTTCTTGCAGATACTTTGCGATGCGTCAGCAGGAAGAGGCGGAGCCTGGAGTCCGGACGGAATCATCCTGTTCGCACCGAATGCGAACTCACCGCTTTTCGAAATACCGACCAAAGGCGGCACCCCAAGACAGATCACAAAATTAAACACGGCCCGCGGAGAATTCAGCCATCGCTGGCCTGTGTTTCTGGCCGATGGAAGACACTTTCTGTTTCTTGTGCGCGACTATGAGAATCCCGAAATGGCTGGCATCTACGCCGGGTCGCTGGATTCGCAGGACTATCACATGGTGGTCCGGACCGCTCAGGGACCTGCCTTCGAGGCGAGAGGAACCATTCTTTATGTGCGCGACGGAGCGGTTGTGGCGCAGCCCTTCGACGAACGGAAGCTCGTAGCCACAGGCGAGCCCACCGTACTGCCAGATCGAGTGGGATTCTCCCCCGGCACCGTACGCGCGTTGTTTGGCGCTTCACCTGCAGGCGTCTTCGCCTACTACCCCGCCAGTCCAGGTGGATTCCTCGCTGTTACCTGGTACGAGCGCGACGGAAGGCGCGGAGATCCCCTCGGTACCGGTGATCTAGTCGCTCCTGCCCTGTCACCGGATGGCACCCATGCAGTCGTGACCATCCTCAATATCGAGGGTTTGGGTACTGACCTCTGGAGCTTCGATCTGACCCGCGGCACGAAGACCCGGCTGACCTCTGGGCCGGGACCTAAAGTAGGAGGGATATGGCAGCCGGATGGCCGGTTTGTGCTGTTTTCTTCAGCCCTAAAGGACATGCCTCACATCTTCCGCGTCAAGAGCGACGGAACCGGGGCAGCGGAGACAGTTCTCGAGACGGCCGGCGTAGTTGAGATTCCGTGGTCGGTCTGTCGAGATGGCCGCTATCTGGCCTATGCGCGAACTCCACTGGGTTCGCAAGCCTCGGTCTGGATACTTCCCCTTGCCGGAGACCAGAAGCCTTTTGCTCTGGTGCAATCCCAATTTAGGAATACGGCTCCTGCATTCTCTCCAGACTGCAAGTGGGTTGCCTACGTCTCGAACGAAACCGGGCAAGAGGAGGTTTACATCACCCATTTCCCCGAAGTCACACGCAGATACCAGGTGTCGACACAGGGCGGGACATTTCCGCGCTGGCGCGGTGACGGTAAGGAGCTGTTTTATTTTTCTGGCCCGCAAAACAGCATGATGGCGGTAAGTGTCGACGAAAAGGTCGAGGAACTCTCGCTTGGGTCTCCACGAGCGCTCTTTCATCTGGCCAACAATGCGGGGAGCTTTTCCGTCTTTGACGTGACCGCGGATGGACGGCGTTTTCTGATCTCGGAGCCCAACTCCCCAGCCGGTACAGTCCCGCTCACGCTCGTCACGAACTGGGATGCGGAGTTGAAGAAGAGGTGACCCGCGGAGCGGAAACCTGTTTCTCTCTAGTGTGCTCACCGACAATTTTGAAAAACTCGGCCTTCTGGGCGTATGACCGGCAATCCGGAAATTACAAAACAGGACTACACCGGCACCGAGGGTAACTTCCGGGTTGCCGACGATAGTCACGGAATCCGAGTTGTACTCTCGTATCAGATGATTGATCCTTTAGCAGGTCGTGCGCGAGGGCGGACATCAAGCGAGGTAACCCTGTGACAGCCGTTCGAATCTCCGGAGGAGTGGTACATGATCTTCCGGTTGATCTCCTGATGGCGCTCGTATCCGATGCGCAGGCACGGGCGGCATGGGAAGACATAACGCCGCTCGCACGCAACGAGTGGATCTGCTGGACCGTCTCCGTCACGAAAGATGAGACGAGGCGACAGCATGTCGAAAGGGTGTGCTCGGAGCTCAAAGAAGGGATGCGGCGGCCATGCTGCTGGCCCGGCTGCCCGCATCGATGAGAATCCTGTGGTTTGATTCACGATCCGAGCGGATCATTGATGAACGGAGTCTGTACCAAGGAATCGGCATTTCGGACGATTAGCCGGCACACGGAAAACAACGACGCAAGCCCTCTGTTTTGCCGATAAGACTGTGCGATGAGATGGACAGTACAACCCCGTGCGGCTCACGCGTGGGTTGTTCTTCACACATCGCCAGCACGCCCACCCACGCTTCGGGCTGAGATCGAGCCCAAAAGCGCAGGTGGCCCGGCAGAGCGGCGCCTCAACCGCAGCGGTGCGGCGGGTCGAGGGGATAGTTGCCTTCCACGCAGGGAACAGCACTCAGGTACTCGTAGATGGCCCGCATATCGTTGTCTGTAAAGTCCTTGAAGTTGGGCCAGGGCATGATTTGCAGCAGGTTTCCGTCGAAGGGAAAGGGAATGCAGCTTGGGGTCACCGCACCCACCGGACAAGTCGGATGCAAATGATCGTCGTCAACGCCGGTTCGCATGTGCGCGACGAATTGTTCGTACGTGGCGCCGCCTTCGGGCAATCCGCTCTTGTCTGGAGTGAGGTTGCGCGAAACGATGTGGTACGAGTTTGTGCCTGGAATCAGGACCCCGAAGTCTCTGCCTCCGCCAAGGTAGGTTGCCGGATTGACTTGCTTCGGCTGATTGACAGGCGGGTTTGAGCCTGGGACAAGTAAATAGGGGTTATGGCCGGGGGAGTACTCGGTGGGAGGTCCCGCGCTATGACAGTCATTGCAGCCTTCGGTGTTGACGATGTAGCTGCCGAGGCCTACTTGGGCGGGGTTCTTGCCGGCCATGTTCAGGGGAACGGGGGCGATTGCAAAGCCGATCTGGATCTTCGAGTTGCCGTTGGAGTTACCGCTCTGTGCGTTCACGCGCGGCACATGCATAAAGTTGATAGTGATGACAACGCCGACAATGGCAATTCCGGCACAAATGAATTTGACCTGCTGTCTCTTCATCATTCAGCTATTCCTTTCTTGCTCATTCACATGGGTTAGGCCCGTGGGGAAATTTTCAGGGGGATCTGCGACACCGCATCTTGGTGTCCCTGGGGGAAATGAATAGGACACGCGCAGCGACCTTCAGTGAGGGACGCGAGTTGCAGAGGACGAATCCTACACCGTGTTCGCGCTTCGTGTCGACAAGTTTTGCAGGAATCTTATGTAAGGTTAGTCCGGTTGACAGTCGATACTGCACTCAGCATTCACTCATCCTGCCCAATCTGAGAATGGACTAGTGTTCCGGCACCCTGTCCACTATCACCTCGTCGCTTTCGAGTCACCGTCAAACAGGAAGTAAGGTTGAAAAATTAGCATGATCGGCCCATGGCGAGGAGGCCAGAGGTCGATGAAGCACAGGTCGCGTTCTCCGAAACAGCGTAAGTATCCCAAGAGCCGTCTGCGTTTGCCGGATCTTGAATTCTCAAAAACGGCAGTCTTGAACAGCTTGACCAGTGTCGAGGGTCAACGCGGATATAGCCATGCCATCGACGAGTTCGTCGATTGGTACTGCTCGGAACCGCGACTGGCCCTCAACAGGACGGTGCTTCTCCGCTATCGCAGCTACCTTGAAGCCCGCCTGCTTGCCCCCGGAACCATTAACCTGCGTCTGGGCGCCGTTCGGCGGCTCGCCTATGAGGCAGCCGACTCCGGTCTGTTGAGTTCTGATCTGGCGGCTGGGATTCGCCGAGTCAAAGGGGTCAGGAATCTCGGTATGCGCCTGGGCAACTGGCTGACGGTTGAGCAGAGTCTCGCTCTACGGCAAGCCCCGGACCGCGAAAAGCTGAAGGGCAAGCGCGATCGTGCGCTTCTTGCGCTGTTGCTGGCCTGCGGTTTGCGCAGGCACGAAGCAGTTGCTTTAAGGCTCGAACATCTCGAACAACGAGAAGGACACTGGGTCATCGTCGATCTGAAGGGCAAGTCAGGACACGTTCGCACGGTTCCTGTCCCCGATTGGGTGATGGATGAGTTGCGAATCTGGTTGAATGCTGCGGGTATCGACCGAGGTAAGATCTTCCGTCGAGTGACGAAGATGGGAAGGGTCCTGGGTGAAGGCATGACCGAGAAAGCGGTCTGGCACATCGTGAAGGATTCAGCGAAACGGATCGGATTGGAGAAACTGGCGCCGCATGACCTCCGTCGGACCTGTGCACGACTTTGTCATGCCGCGGGAGGAGAGTTGGAACAGATACAGTTCCTTCTGGGGCATGTTTCCATTCAGACGACCGAACGCTATCTAGGCTGCAAGCAGCGGATTCGGTCGGCGGTCAATGATCGAATCGGGATCGAGCCCAGTCGTTGAGTTGCGCCGCGAAGATAGCGCAAAGGGAAGGATGGCCGACCACGCGTCAGGAGCCCAGATTTGGTGCGAAGAATTACACTTAACACTCCGCATCAGGTTCAGTGTATCCGCGGTTCTCAAGAAAGCACCATGCTTCCAGTCATAGAAGTCTCCGGAGTCCGCAAGACCTACGACAAAACCGTTGCCGTCGAGGAGGCGTCGTTCGAGGTCAACCGAGGGGAGATCTTTGGACTGATCGGGCCTAACGGAGCAGGAAAAACCACCACGATGGAGTGTGTCGAAGGGATTCGTAAGCCCGACTGTGGCACGATCGCAGTGCTCGGTCTTGACCCTTTTCGCCAGGTGTACAAGCTGCAGGACCGCATCGGAGTTCAGCTTCAGCAGGCACAGTTGCAGAAGCGGATCAAGGTTTGGGAGGCAGTCGATCTGTGGGCGTCGCTTTATGGGAAGAGAGCCATTGATGGGAAGCGACTGCTGGAACAACTTGGCCTCGGCGATAAGCAGGGTGCCTGGTTCATGAATCTCTCCGGGGGCCAGAAACAGAGACTTTTTATCGCTCTTGCGTTGATTAACGATCCCGAGCTAGTTTTTCTCGACGAGCTAACCACCGGCCTCGACCCACAGGCGCGGCACGCAATCTGGGATTTGGTGCGCGGCATCCGCGAGCGAGGCAAGACGGTATTTTTGACGACCCATCTTATGGAAGAGGCCGAGCGGTTGTGCGACCGGGTAGCCATCATGGAGCACGGAAGGATCATCGACATCGACACCCCGGATAACCTCGTTCGACGGCATTGCCCGGAGCGCACCGTGGTTCTGGACGCAGACGACCCGGCCGCCGGTGACCACTTTAAGACGATTCCGGAAGTAGAATCGGTAACCCGCGCCAATAATCGATTCATCATTCGCGGGCAAGGCGACGACCTGGTCACCGAGGTGATTCACTGCCTTTCGGAAAATCGGATTCGGGTCACGGGTTTCCGCACCATTCTCCCCAACCTTGAGGACGTCTTTCTCAAGCTGACCGGCCGCTCCATTCGTGAATAGGACCGACCATGATGCTGCGCGGACTCTGGAAGTTAACCTGGATTGAGATGAAGGTCTTCCTCCGCGAACCGCTGGGCGCTTTCGGCACCATTGTTTTACCAGTCTTGATTTTTGTTGTTCTAGGGCGAGTAGCAAATCTCAGATTCAGTGCGCCCTCACTTGCCGCCAAGGGACTCACCAGCGCCGATCTTCCTGTACTCGTGGCGCTTTTGATCTCTGTCAATGCTGTGCTTTCGCTGGTCACCATCATCTCGATCTACCGCGAGGGGGGCATCCTCAAGCGGCTTCGCGCGACACCGCTGCGCCCGCAGACCATCCTTGGTGCCCACGTGATCGTCAAGCTTCTGCTGACTGCAGCAACGTTGGGCTTGATGTCGCTTGCGGGCAAACGCTACTTCCCACCTGGAACGCATGTTCCGTGGTTCTCGTTTACCATCGCACTGCTCATCAGCACCTGCAGTATTCTGTCGATCGGCTTTGTCATTGCCAGCATCGTTCCCACAGCGCGCTTTGCGCAGCCGATCGGCGCTATCGTTCTCTACCCGATGATCGCTTTCTCTGGACTCTTCGTGCACATTTCAGATCTGCCACCGGTGTTGCGCGTTGTGGCGCGAGTACTGCCGCTGACCTACGCCGTGCGTCTGCTCGAGGGCATCTGGAACGGCCGCGGGTGGTTCGCCCACCTGAGTGACCTAGCAGCGCTGACGGTGTTGTTTCTCCTTTTTACGGCGATCTCAGCAAGGGTATTTCGCTGGGAGTAGCAAGGCGTCGGCGATCATGCTTAGTCGTAAACTTAACCACCACCTCAGGGCCTCCGAGCTGACATTTAATCAATTTCGGAGTCATTTCCGATTGGCTGACAATCCGGACATTAACTCGACGCAAGGCGCTTACCAATCCCGGATCGAACAGAGCGGAAGAACAAAACGCTCTGAGGTTCACTCGCGGAGAGTATGATTCTGGGCGTTGGGCGTACTGAACCCCGGAACGCCGACGTCCGCGCTGCTCGCTTTTCCGAGGCCAGAACCCAACCGCCTCATCTGCGCGCCGTCCCCGCTCCGCTGATAGAGAGAATTCCCCGGAGGCTGCGCCATGAAATCCCTGACTGCTCATCGGAAGCTGACTGCTTCTTTCACATTGGTGAATTTGCTTGCCATCGCGCCGCTGTGGCTGACGCTGGCTACGGCTAGTATGTCCACGCACGCCCAGACGTCCAACCCCTCACCCGCGGACTGGACCGAGTTCCACCGCGACAACATGCAGCGCTGGAATCCTTACGAGACGTTGCTTGGTATTAACAATGCTGGGACCCTCGGGGTGAAGTGGAGCAGTGCCTTCGGCGCTTTCTCGCCTGCAGTGGCAAACGGACTGGTTTATTCGGGCGCCTTCGACGGCAACATATACGCGCTCAACGCCAGCACCGGCGCCAGGCTATGGAGCTACACCACCGGAGGCTTCGTTGCTTCTTCGCCCGCAGTGGCGAACGGAGTGGTTTACGCGGGTTCCGCGGACGGCAACATGTACGCGCTCAACGCCAGCACCGGCGCGAAGCTGTGGAGCTCCACCATCTCAGACCCTGTGACAGCCGCCGCCGGCGAATCCTCGGTCGTAGTGGCGAACGGAGTGGTTTATGTCACCTCGTTTGACGGCGACCTGTACGCGCTGAACGCCTCCACCGGCGCCAAGCTGTGGAGCTTTGCCAGAACAGATCCTTTCCTTCGCTCCTCGCCTGCAGTGGCGAATGGAGTGGTTTATATAAGCTCCGCGGACGGCAATCTGTATGCGCTGAACGCCACCACCGGCGCCAATCTTTGGTCCGACACCATCGGAAGCAATCAGTCTTCGTCACCCGCAGTGGCGAATGGAGTGGTTTACGTCGGTTCCGCGGACGACAACATGTATGCGTTCAACGCCAGCACCGGCGCGAAGCTGTGGAGCTACACCACCGGAAGCAGTGTGTATTCCTCGCCCGCAGTGGCGAATGGAATTGTTTATTTCGGCTCCGCTGACGGCAAAGTCTATGCGCTGAACGCCAGCACCGGCTCCAAGCTGTGGAGCTTTACTACCGGAGACGATGTGGAATCCTCGCCCGCAGTGGCGAATGGCGTGGTCTATGTCGGTTCAGCCGACAGCAAAATCTATGCGCTGAACGCCACCACCGGCCTCAGGCTGTGGAGCTATACGACGCCAGTCTCTGTGTTCACCTCGCCCGTAGTGGTGAATGGGGTGGTATATGTCAGTGGAGGACTGTCTGGAGGCGGCGGTAGTCTTGCCTTCGGGCCGGGCAGTACCGATCTTTTTCTCCGGATAAACCCATCTTCGACGACGGTCCATCAGGGCGACCTGCTCACCTATGCCTTCCCTGTGTGGAATTTGGGGCCCAATAACGCTGTGCTGGAAGTATTGAACACGCAGGTACCGGCGGGCACAACCTTTGACTACATCCGCATCTCGGGCACGCCGGGACTGGGCACGTGTACCACTCCGCCATATCAGGGGACAGGACAAATTGTCTGCCACGAAAACTCCAGCATGGCTCCGAATACTACCTGGACAGTGCGCCTGACGGTGAAGGTGACGGCGCGGTCCGGTTCATTCGTCACCGAAAATGCCGCCACAATCGCAGATACGCCTGATCCGAATTTGGCGAACAATATGGCTACAGTAAGCACCACGGTGCAATAACCGGAAGCGGTGTTTCCAGGCGTGCGAGTTTGTGGGAAGGCGAGAAGTCCACGCCTCCCGTCTGGCAGGCGAAGTTCGACTCACTTGCCCACGCATCGGAAGTCAAATCGCCACGTTCACTCATTGATGGCGTTCTGGGCGGGTAACCGGCTACCCGGACCTTATTCAATTTTGGGCGTTACGGAAGAGTGGCCGACAACTCGGGAACTATCGCCGACCATCCGACCGCAAATCATTGTTCACCGCGACTTCGCTGACGAACCGAACGGGACTCGTGATCGTGGCCTGGAAGCGCACAGTTTTATTCAACTAACTCCGTGTATATTGCCACTAAGATTCTCGAAATGGAGATTGGCCGATGCAAGCAATCGTCTATCGCCGTTACGGTTCGCCTGATGTGCTCGAACTTCAGGAAATCCCGAAACCCACTCCTGCCGAGGGCCAAGTTCTCATTCGGGTTCATGCTGCCTCAGTGAATCCCTATGACTGGCATTTCCTTCGCGGAACGCCATCATTCATCCGTCTGTTCATCGGCCTGCGCAAGCCAAGGTCTCCGCGTCTCGGCGCCGATGTTGCAGGCGTGGTGGAAGTCGTTGGACCGAATGCCAGCCAATTCGAGCCCGGCGATTCCGTGTTCGGTACCGCCAAAGGCTCATTTGCGGAATACGCTTGCGCGGCCGCGTCGCAGCTTGCAGTGAAGCCACAAGAGATTTCGTTTGAACAAGCGGCATGCTTGCCAATCGCGGGAATCACTGCGCTGCAAGGGATACGCGACAAGGGAAAAGTCCAGACAGGACAAACCATTCTGATTAATGGTGCAGCAGGCGGTGTGGGAACTTTCGCAGTGCAGATTGCCAAATCGCTTGGCGCGCACGTCGCTGGTGTGTGCAGCACCGGGAACGTCGAGCTGCTTCAGTCGATCGGAACCGACGAAGTGATCGATTACACTCGTGCGGATTTCACCCGTTCGGCCAAGCACTACGATCTGCTCTTTGATCTGGTTGGGAATCGATCGCTCGCCGAATGCTTGCGGGCGGTCCAACCATCCGGCACATATATCTCGTGCGGTGGCGGGGGGCCAGAAAGGAGTTCCATGGATCTGCTGGTTCGATTGCTTCACGACGCGGTTCGGTCGCGTTTTGCGAGCCAGAAAACACCCGGCCTGCTCGCAAAGGTCAATCATGATGATTTGGCCTTTCTCGCTCATCTGGTCCAAACAGGAAAAGTGACTCCCATTGTTGAGCGCACATACTCTTTGCGCGAGAGTGCAGAAGCTATTCGCCATGTCGAGTCCGGTCACACCCGCGGCAAAGTCGTGATCACAGTTGCCTAAACGACTCGGGTACGAAGTCCTCTGGTTTTGAGGACCTGTAACTCAAGTGCTTTCGCTTAATCCGCCCGAAAATCCAGTTGC
>Ga0126371_10005601_pt1 | contig 11157 bp, 9 predicted proteins | sample PanSoiMetaPlot_4_FD_110145 | JGI IMG/M metagenome (GOLD analysis project Ga0126371, IMG submission 110145) | Tropical forest soil microbial communities from Panama - MetaG Plot_4 | ecosystem: Environmental > Terrestrial > Soil > Tropical forest > Bulk soil | place: Panama | collected 2016-02-17
GAGGCTCGCGGCGTTGCGGATGAACATGAACTTGCGGAACGCCGTGACGACGAGCGCGAGCGTGGGCAGCACCACGACGACGAGCAGGTAGACGACCGCGAGCGCGAGCGTCGCCCAGCGCCAGGCGCCGAGATCGATGCTGCGCGGGCGAAACGCCTTTCCGGCGACCGTCGCGTAGCTGCGCCCCGAGATCGCCCGCTGCTGCAGCAGGACGAGCAGGCCGGTCACGACCATGAGCACGACCGCGACCGCGGCTGCGGTGTTGTAGAGCGGGGGCGACCAGGCGGTGAGCTTGAAGATGTAGGTCGTGAGCACCGAGATGTTGGCGGGCGCGCCGAGCACCGCCGGGATGCCGTAGATGCCGAGCATCACGACGAACGACAGGAGCGTGCCCGAGATGATCGCCGGCAGGATCAGCGGGAAGGTCACCGTGAACAGCGTCACGAGCGGGCTCGCGCCCGCGACCTCGGAGGCCTCCTCCAGGCTCGGGTCCATGTTGCGCAGCGCCGATGCGGTGAACATGTAGACATAAGGCGCGTAGTAGATGCCGAACACGAACACCATGCCGGTCATGGTGTAGAGGTCGACGCGCAGGTCGATGTTGCACCACTTGAACACGGTGTTGATGAGCCCGGTCTTGGGCGAGCCGAGCATCACCCAGGCGACGCCGGCGACGAGCGGCGGGACGAACAGCGGCAGCACGCTGACGGCGGCGATGAAGCCCTTGGCCGGCGTGTTGGTGCGCACCACGATCCACGAGAAGGCGAGCCCGATCGCGAGCGCGAGCGCGGTGCCGCCGCCGCACGCGATCAGCGAGTTCATGAGCGCCTCGCCCACGTTCGGATTGGCGAGCACGGCGGCGAAGTTGGCGAGCGACGGCTTGAGGCCCGCGATTCCGTCGACCACCGGATTGGAGGAGGTGAGCGCGCCGATGCCGAGCATCGCGACCGGGTAGATCACCAGGAAAGCGAGGATCGCGAACAGCAGCGCGATCCAGCCACGCGCGGCGAGCGGCCATGCGCGCGCACCGGTCCGCGCGCGGCCCGCGGCCTGGGTTGCCGCGATCGTGTTGCCGAGCGTCACGCCGCCCTGGTCGGCCAATGCGTCCAAGTCGGTCCCCTCATGGATCGCGATGTCGCCGGTCTTGCGGGCCGGCTGGCGGTCCGAGCTTAGACCATGCTGCGGACGGTGGAAGCACCTCGCCAGCGGCTTATTGTCGTGGGGCAGACCGCAGACGACGGCGTCATTGCCCGATGACGAAGGGACAAACGGGCGGACGCCGCGCTACTTCGTCTTGCGCACGTTGACTCGCCGCCCCATGGCCTCGCAGTCGTCGTCCGTCTTGAGCCCGGCCGCGCGGATGCCGTGGGCGGCGAGCTCCTCGTCGCGGTCCTCGGTATCGCCGGTGACCCCGACCGCGCCGATCACCTCGCCGTCGGCATCGCGGATCAGAAGCCCGCCGCCTTCGGGAAAGATCTGGTCGCCGCTCGCCGCGATCAGGTAGTCCATGAAGATCGGCTTCTCCTGCGCACGCACGCGTACGAGCTTCGAGGAGCGCCCGAGCGCCAGCGCCGCATAGGCTTTGCCGAACGCCATCTCGAAGCGGATCATCGAGGAGCCGTCCTCCTTCTGGAACGCCTTCGGCTTGCAGCCGGGCTCGACCACGATGACGGAGAGCGGACGGCAGCCGAACTCGGCGCCGCGCGCGAGGATCGCCGCGATGATGGCGTTGGCCTGATCGAGCGTGATGACGGGCATTGGGGACCTCTCTGCACGGAGCGGAGCGCGGGCGCCGTGCTTCGCGGCTAGTGTCCCGATTCCGAAGTTCGCAAGCATTCGCAGCGATCTCTGAGCGAACTTCGGAATCGGAAGGACACTAGCAACTCTACGATTCCTAGTGCCGCTTTTGAACCCGAAGTTCGCAACCGTCCCCGCCGAGAAATCGTGCGAACTTCGGGTTCGCGGCACTAGCGCATGCTATACAGCGCGCCATGACGTCACCACCCGCCATCGAGGCCGCGCGCCTCGTCAAGGTCTACAAGACGACCACCGCGGTCGCCGGCATCTCGTTCGCGCTGGCGCCCGGCAGCATCACGGCGTTGCTCGGCGGCAACGGCGCCGGCAAGACCACGACCATCGCGATGATCCTGGGCCTGGTCGAGCCGAGCACGGGCCAAGTCGCCGTGCTCGGCGCCCGAATGCCGCGCGAGCGTCACCGGGTGCTGCATCGGATGAATTTCGAGAGCCCCTATGTCGAGATGCCGCGCCGGCTCACGGTGCGGCAGAACCTAAAGGTCTTCGCCCGGCTTTACGGCGTGCCCGACGTCGCCGACCGCATCGCCGAGCTTGCCGGCGAGCTCGACCTCGTCGAGCTGCTCGACCGCGAGACCGGCAAGCTCTCGTCCGGCCAGCGGACGCGGGTCGCCCTCGCCAAGGCGCTCATCAATCGGCCCGAGGTGCTGCTGCTCGACGAGCCGACCGCCTCGCTCGATCCCGACACTGCCGACTGGGTGCGCGCGCGGCTCGCACGCTACCGACAGCTCCGCGGCGCCACCATCCTGCTCGCGTCGCACAACATGGTCGAGGTCGAGCGACTGTGCGAGCGCGTCATCATCATGAAGAAAGGCGCGATCGTCGACGACGACGCGCCCGCCGCGCTGCTCGCGCGCTACGGCCGCGACAATCTCGAGGAGGTGTTTCTCGACGTGGCGCGCGGCCGCGGCGAGTCGCGGGAGGCCGCGCAATGAGCGCCGGGCCGGTGCACGCGCGCGCCGCCGGAGCGATCTCGCCCGCGCGCATCGGCGCCATGGTGGCGCGCTACTGGTATCTCCTGCGCTCGTCCTGGCCGCGGCTGCTCGATCTCGTCTACTGGCCGGCCGTGCAGATGCTGATGTGGGGCTTTCTCCAGCTCTACATCAGCCAGAACGCCGGCTTCTTCGCCCGCGCCGGCGGCACCTTCATCGGCGCGGTGCTGCTCTGGGACATCCTGTTTCGCGGCCAGCTCGGCTTCTCCATCTCGTTCCTCGAGGAGATGTGGTCGCGCAACCTCGCCAACCTGATGATCAGTCCGCTCAAGCCGATCGAGTTCGTGATCGCGCTGATGATCATGAGCCTGGTGCGGCTCGCGATCGGCATCATCCCGGTGACGCTGCTCGCGATCGCGTTCTTCGGCTTCAACCTGTTCGGCCTCGGCTTCGCGCTCGCGGCGTTCTTCGTCAACCTCCTGCTCACCAGCTGGGCGGTCGGCATCTTCGTGTCCGGCCTCGTGCTGCGCAACGGGCTCGGCGCCGAGAACATGGCCTGGACCATCATGTTCATCTTCCTGCCGCTCACCTGCGTCTATTATCCGGTCGCGGTGCTGCCGACTTGGCTGCAGCACGTGGCTTGGCTGCTGCCGCCGACCTATGTGTTCGAGGGCATGCGCGCGCTGATCATCGCCCACGTCTTCCGACTCGACCTGATGCTGCAGGCGCTGGCGCTCAACGTCGTCTTTTTCGCGGCCGGAACCTTCGCCTTCCTAACCCTGTTGAAAAGTGCGCGTACGAGCGGCGCGCTGATGCAGACGGGCGAATGACCAAAATCGGACTATGGGCTTGATTTGGCACGCATTTCAGTATTTTCTTACCGTCTTGTTTGCGCTGCAGCAAAAACTTGGAAGGATTCCTATATCTATTGACGCTATGACGAACAGACGACAGGATGCTGCAGCGCAATACGCAGGGCAGAAGGCCGGGGGGCCTATGGCGATTGGCGAATTCGGCGGCGCGCCGGGACTACCCGGCGACGACCGCTTAACGTTGACCGGGCGCGATGGCGGCCTCGCCTTGGCGGGGCCGATGTACTGGTTCTGGGAGATGAGCCACGCGGCGCTCAATCCCGCCCGCGCCGTCGCCGATGCGACCCGGCTCTTCTATCGCAATCCCATCAATCCGCTCTCGGCGACTACGTTCGGCAAATCGATGGCGGCGGCGTGCGAGCTGTTCGAGCGTTCGACCCGCCGCTATGGCCGGCCCGAATGGGAGATCCATTCCACGACGGTCGGCGGCGCCCAGGTGCCGGTCCACATCTCGGTCGCATGGGAGCGCCCGTTCTGCCGGCTCGTGCATTTCGAGCGCTCGATCGAGCGTATGCCGCACCGGCCGCAGCCGCGGCTGCTGATCGTCGCGCCGATGTCGGGCCACTACGCGACGCTGTTGCGCGGCACCGTCGAAGCGCTGCTGCCCAACCACGATGTCTACCTCACCGATTGGGTCGACGCCCGCATGGTCCCGCTCTCCGAGGGGCGCTTCGATCTCGACGACTACATCGACTATGTCGTGTCGATTCTGCATTTCCTCGGCGGTGACACGCATGTGGTGGCGGTGTGCCAGCCCTCGGTGCCCGTGCTCGCCGCGATCGCCGCGATGGAGGGCGCCAACGATCCGAACGTGCCGCATTCGATGATCCTGATGGGCGGCCCGATCGACACCCGGGTCAATCCGACCGCGGTCAACAAGCTCGCCGAGGCGCGCGGCACCGGCTGGTTCCGCCGCAACGTGATCACCAAGGTGCCGTTCCCGCATCCGGGATTCATGCGCGACGTCTATCCGGGCTTCCTGCAGCTGCACGGCTTCGTCAGCATGAACCTCGATCGCCACATCGAGGCGCATCGCAATCTGTTCCAGCATCTGGTGGCGGGCGACGGCGATTCGGCGCAGAAGCACCGCGAATTCTACGACGAATATCTCGCCGTCATGGATCTCGCCGCCGAGTTCTATCTGCAGACCGTCGATACCGTATTCGTGCGGCATGCCCTGCCGAAGGGCGAGATGACCCATCGCGGCCGTCCGGTCGATCCCTCGCGCATCAAGCGCGTCGCGCTGATGACGGTCGAGGGCGAGCACGACGACATCTCCGGGGTCGGGCAGACCGAGGCCGCGCATCGCCTGTGCGTCAACATTCCGGCCGCCCGCAAGGCGCACTGGCTGCAGCCCGACGTCGGGCACTACGGCGTGTTCAACGGCTCGCGCTTCCGCGCCGAGATCGCCCCGCGCATCGCCGATTTCGTCCTCACCCACAACGGCGCACCGCGCACGCGGGCGCGCGCATCGGCCAACGGGGGGGCGCGCGCGGAGCGGAGCGCCAACGGCGCCGGCGAGAAGCGGGCCGTCGCCGCCGTCTTGCGCGGACCCTCGCCGACCGAAGTCTGAGACCGATCGACGCCGTGCCGCCCTCCGGCGGCCACGAATCAGGCTAGGATCCGACCCGCTCGGTTGCCGCCTGGACCATCCCGTCATGCCGCTGCGCGCCCTGTTTCAGCGCCGCCCGCCCGAACCGCGGACCATCGAGGTCGCGGTCGAGGCGGAGACGTATTCGGTCCGCGTCCGGCGCCATCCGCAGGCGCGCCGCTACACCCTGCGCATCCAGGCCGCGACCCGCGAGGTGGTGCTCACCATGCCGCCGCGCGGCAGCATGCGCGAAGCGCGCGATTTTGCGCAGCGGCACGGCGGCTGGATCGCGGCGCGGCTGCGCCGCCTGCCGGCCACGGTACCGTTCGCGCATGGGACGATCCTGCCGATCCGCGGGCTCGATCACCGCATCGTCCACCGCCGCGGCGCCCGCGGCACGGTGTGGACCGAGTTTGCGCCCGACGGCGCCCGGCTGCTGTGCGTCGCCGGCGAGGAGCCGCATGTGTCCCGCCGCGTCGCCGACTACCTCAAGCGTGAGGCAAAGCGCGATCTCGAGGCGGCGAGCCGGCGCTACGCCGAGCGGCTCGGCGTCCGCGTGCGGCGGGTGTCGATCCGCGACCAATCGAGCCGCTGGGGGTCGTGCTCGAGCGGAGGCCTCCTGTCGTACTCCTGGCGCCTCATCCTCGCGCCGCCGTTCGTGCTCGACTATCTCGCGGCGCACGAGGTCGCCCATCTCGTCGAGATGAACCATTCGCCGCGCTTCTGGCGCGCCGTGCTGGCGGTCTGCGCCGACACCCGCCGTGCCAAGTCCTGGCTCGATGCGCACGGCGCCGAGCTGCACCGCTACGGGTCTTAGCCCTTGCTTCACCCTCCCCGTTCAGGGGAGGGTGAAGGAAAGAACACCATGCTCCGTCCCGACACGCTCGCCCTGACGGCGCTGCTCGCGTTCCTGACCGCGATGGGCCCGCTGTCGATGGACCTCTATCTCCCGTCGCTGCCCGCGATCGGCCGCGACTTTGCGGCCGAGCCGGCCGCGGTCCAGCTCACCATCTCGCTCTATCTGCTCGGCTTCGCGGCCGGCCAGATCGCCTACGGGCCGCTGTCGGACCGGCACGGCCGCAAGCCGGTGATGTTCGCCGCCATGCTGATCTACTGTGTCGCCACCCTCGTGTGCGCGCTCGCGCCCTCGATCGAGGCGCTGATCGCGGCCCGCGCGCTGCAGGCGTTCGGCTCGTCCGGCGCGATCGTCCTGGCGCGCGCGGTGGTGCGCGACCTCTATGACGGCCCGCGCGCCGGCCGCGAGCTCTCGCTGATGGCGATGATCATGGGGCTCGCTCCGATCGTCGGGCCGGTGATCGGCAGCGGACTGCAGGCGGCGTTCGGCTGGCGCGCCTGCTTCGTGTTTCTCATTCTCGCCGGGATCGCCGCCGCCGCCGCGGTGCGCTGGCTCTTGCCGGAGACGCTGCGCAAGCGCGCGGACGCGCCGGCCTCCGGCATCGTCGCGAGCATCGGCGTCGTCGCCCGCAACCGAGGCGCGCTCGCCCACATGGGCATCATCGCGGCGGGATATGCCGGCCTGTTCGCCTTCATTTCGGGCTCGCCGTTCGTGCTGCAGAGCGTGCACGCGCTCTCGCCGTTCGGCTATGCGCTCGCGTTCGCGATCGCGAGCGGCGGCTATATCCTCGGCACGTTGCTCGCCGCCAAGCTCGTCGTGCGCCGGGGCCTCGATCGCACCATCGGCTGGGGCGCGTTCGCGCTCGCGGCGGGAGGCCTCGCGATGGTGCTGGCGACCGCGCTCGCGCCGCAAGCCGTCGCGGGCTTCGTCGCGCCGATGACGCTCTATCTGTTCGGCCTCGGACTCGCGATGCCGCAGGCGCTCGCCGGCGCGCTGCAGCCGTTCCCCGAGCGGGCGGGCGCCGCCTCCTCGCTGATCGGCGCGGTCCAGCAGACCGTGGCGGCGGCGACCGGCGCGCTGGTCGCCCATGCGCTCGGGGCAACCGCCTGGCCGCTGGTGATCGGCATCGCGGTGCCGGGCGCGCTCACGTTGGCGATCTGGGCCATGACGCGGGCCGTGCGGGCGCGCGGCGGGTCGGGACGGGTGCGGTGAGGGCGCCGATCGCGAGTTGAGGCGAACGATTCCCCGCGCTATTGAGACGCATGGGCTCGAAGCGTCCGCCCGCGCTCGACCGCGTCGACATTGCGATCTTGGCCGCCCTGCAGCGCGACGGCCGCGCGACCATTCAGCGGGTCGCCGAGAAGGTCGGTCTTTCGCCGCGCGCCTGCCTGGAGCGCGTGCGGCGCCTGGAGGGCGGCGGCCTCATCGTCGGCTATCAGGCGATCATCGCGGTCGAGCTCCTCTCCCGGCCCCTGACCGTATTCGCGGAAATCGCCCTGGAGCGGCACGGTCAGCGTGACCAGTTCGAGCGGCGCCTCGCCACCATCGAGGAGGCGGTCGAGTGCTGGGAGATCAGCGGCACGTTCGACTACCTCGTCCGCTTCGCCTGCCCCGACCTGGCCGAGTACCAGGGGCTGACCACCGCCCTGATCGATGATTCGGCCCTCGGCATCGCCCGCATCGTCAGCCATATCGCGCTGCGTCCGGTGCGCCGGTTCCGCGGCTATCCGGAGTCGCTCTTCGCCCGCAAGCCGCGTTAACGGACCGCTTACCTTTGCGTCGTGCCGCCGTTTCGGCCGTCGTGGCGGCCGAGCGCCGCCACTTCCGCCGTCGCCTGCGCTACCTTCCGCGTCTGCGGCGGCGGCGAATCGCTATCCTCATCCCCATGAGTGCGGTCGAGCTCGAGACGCGATATTGCGCGCGGAACTATGCGCCGCTGCCGGTCGTGCTGGCGCGCGGCGAGGGCGCCCATCTGTGGGACACGTCCGGCCGCCGCTACGTCGACATGATGAGCGCCTATTCGGCCGCGAGCCACGGCCACGCCCATCCTCGCATCCTCGCGGCCCTCACCGCCCAGGCGGCGCGCCTCGCGGTGCCGTCGCGCGCCTACTACAACGATCGGCTCGGGCCCTTTCTCGCCGAAGTTTGCGCGCTCACCGGCCTCGATGCCGCGCTGCCGATGAACACCGGCGCGGAGGCTGTCGAGACCGCGATCAAGGCGGCGCGGCGCTGGGGCTATCGGGTCAAGGGCATTCCGGCCGACCGCGCCGAGATCATCGTCGCGGAAAACAACTTCCACGGCCGCACCACCACCATCGTCGGCTTCTCGTCGGAGGCGGACTATCGCGACGGCTTTGGCCCGTTCGCGCCCGGTTTCCGTGCGGTCCGGTTCGGCGACCTCGCGGCGCTCGAGCGCGCGATCACGCCCGAGACCGCGGCGGTGCTGGTCGAGCCGATCCAGGGCGAGGCCGGCATCGTGCTGCCGCCGAGGGGCTGGCTCGCCGGGCTCCGGCGGCTGTGCGACGCGCACGACGTGCTCCTGATCCTCGACGAGGTGCAGTCGGGGCTTGGCCGCACCGGCCGCTGGTTCGCGTTCGAGCACGAGGCCATCCGTCCCGACGGCCTGGTGCTCGGCAAGGCGCTCGGCGGCGGCGTGCTGCCGGTCTCGGCCTTCGTGGCGCGCCGCGAGGTCATGGACGTGTTCACGCCCGGCTCGCACGGCTCGACCTTCGGCGGCAACCCGCTCGCCGCCGCGGTCGGCCTCGAGGCGATCCAGGTGATGCGCGACGAAGGGCTGGTGGAGCGCAGCGCCCGCCTCGGCGCCCACATGCTCGCGCGCCTGCGCGCGATGCGCTCGCCGGTCGTGCGCGAGGTGCGCGGCCTCGGCCTGTGGGCCGGCGTCGAGCTCGACCCGCGCCGCGCGGATGCGCGCGAGGCCTGCGAGCGGCTGTTGGCGAAGGGCGTGCTCTCGAAGGAGACGCACGCCACCGTGGTCCGCCTCGCGCCGCCCCTCGTCATTGCGCCCGACGATCTCGACTGGGCGCTCGATCGCCTCGCCGAGGTGCTGGGCGATCTCGGCCGGGTGCGGCCGCGCGAGGTGGTCGCACATAGTCCGGCGAAGTGACTTGAAGCGAGGAGGGGCTGATCGTGCAACTGACGGACACCGAACCGACCGCGCGTTTTCTGATGGGTCACCCGCGGCACTTCGGGGTGATCTACCGGATCAATCCGTGGATGGATCCCGAGCGCTGGGCGCGCGATGAGCCGGCGCTCGCGGCCGTGTCCGCCAAGGAGTGGAGCGCGCTCCACGCCAAGCTCACGGCGCTCGGGGCGCGCATCGAGGAGGTGCCCGGCGAGCCCGGCCTGCCCGACCTCGTCTTCACCGCCAATTCCGCCGTCGTGCTCGACCGCAAGGCGCTGCTGGCGCGCTTCCGCCATCGCGAGCGGCAGGCCGAGGAGCCGCACTTCGAGGCGGCGTTTCATCGCCTGCAGGCGCACGGCCTCATCGACGCGGTGCGCAAGCTCCCCGACGGCATCGTGCTCGAAGGCGCCGGCGACTGCGTGTGGGATGCGTCGCGCCGCCTCTTCTGGATGGGTTTCGGCCAGCGCTCCGACGCCGCCGCGCGCCACGCGGTCGCCGACACGTTCGGCGTCGACGTCGTTCCCTTGGCGCTTGCCGATCCGCGCTTCTATCACCTCGACACCGCGCTCTGCCCGCTCCCGCGCGGCGAGGTGGTCTACCTGCCGCAGGCGTTCACCGACGAGGCCCTGGCAGCGATCCGCAACTGGGTCGAGCCCGACCGCCGCATCGAGATCGCCCCGAGCGACGCGAGCCTGCTCGCCGCCAATGCGGTGTGCGTCGGCGACACCATCGTGATGGCGGACGGCGCGAGCCTCGCGCTGCGCAACGCGCTGCGCGCGCGCGGCTATCGCGTGGTGAGGACGCCGCTCGGCTCGTTCCGCCGCAGCGGCGGCGCCGCCTTCTGCCTGACCCTGCGCCTCGATTGGCGCGCGGATGTCGAGCAGAGTGAGCTGCCGTCGGTCGCGACGGCGGGGTGATGGTCGGAGGCCGGCGTCTTATCGCCGCCCGAACAGGCGCTGCAGCAGCCAGCCGTCGAGGCCATGGTCGGCCTCCGGCCGCATGTCGCCGCGCGCGGCCGCGACCGGGGCGGGCGCGAGCCGGTCGGCCGGCGCCTGGCGATCGGCCGACGTGAGCCGTTCCGCGGCGGACGGGATCGGCGCAAACAGGCCGCCGCCGCGCGCGAGCCCGGGCAGCTCCGCGACCGCCACGTTCTGGTGCGCGACCTTCATGAACCGGCTCCAGATCTCGACCGGCAGGCTGCCGCCGGTCGCCTTCTTGGTCGGCGAGGCATTGTCGTTGCCGAGCCACACGCCGGTGACCAGGTGGCTCGTGTAGCCGATGAACCAGGCGTCGCGGAAATCCTGGCTGGTGCCGGTCTTGCCGGCCGCGAGCCAGCCCGGCAGGTCCGCCTTGCGCGCGGTGCCGATCGCGAGCGTCGCCCGCATCATGGTGTTCATCATCGCGACGTAGCGCGCGTCGATCACGCGGCCGGGCGAGGCATCGGCGCTCTCATAGAGCGTCTTCCTGCTTTCGGCGCTGCGGATGCGCTCGACCACCCGCGGCACGACCGCCATGCCGCCATTGGCGAACGGCGCATAGGCGCCCACGAGCTCCAGCACGGAGACCTCGGAGGTGCCGAGCGCGAGCGACGGATTGGGATCGAGCTGCGACGTGATGCCGAGCCGGTAGGCGGTCTTGGCCACCGTGGCCGGCCCGGATTCGAGCGTGAGCCGCACCGCCACCGAGTTGAGCGAGAGCGCGAGTGCCTGGGTCAGCGTGACCGGCCCGTAATATTCGTGGCCGTAGTTCTCCGGCCGCCAGCCCTTGAGGTCGACGGGCCGGTCGTCGCGCACCGTCTCGGGGGTCAAGCCGCGCTCGAGCGCGGTGAGATAGACGAACGGCTTGAACGCCGAGCCGGGCTGGCGCCGCGCCACGACCGCGCGGTTGTACTGGCTCTCCGTGTAGCTGCGGCCGCCGACCAGCGCGCGCACCGCGCCGTCCGGCGTCATCGC
>Ga0126371_10005602_pt1 | contig 11156 bp, 7 predicted proteins | sample PanSoiMetaPlot_4_FD_110145 | JGI IMG/M metagenome (GOLD analysis project Ga0126371, IMG submission 110145) | Tropical forest soil microbial communities from Panama - MetaG Plot_4 | ecosystem: Environmental > Terrestrial > Soil > Tropical forest > Bulk soil | place: Panama | collected 2016-02-17
ATTCTTCTGATCGCGCAAGATGCTCCGGATCGGCGAGGCGATGTCGGCCGGGGAGAGGCCTGCGGTCGCGACCTGATAAAGCAGTGGCTGGAATAGATGATAGTTGTGCTGATCGATGACAGTGACGTCGAACGCAGCTCGAGCGAGCGTCTTGGCGGCGGTCAGTCCGCCAAATCCCGCCCCGATGATGACGACACGGCGGCGCTCGCTCGAAAGATTGGGACGGCCCATAATACCCTCCAGAGTGAATTGAAGACTACTGGTATGTGATCGTGCCAGATCAGTGCGCAAGCGGATCGCGAGGTCGCCGCGGACCTAAGTGTCACGCAGGGTGATACTCCAATGTCGGCGTCGTCGTCGACGACTATCGCGCCGCCCGAATGCTCGCCCTTCCTCAAAAATCCGATCTCATCGGCGACGAGTGCGCCGTCGGGATTGCGGAGCACTTCGACCACGTAAGCGCGGGTCTCATCACGAAATTCCCCACCGTCCCAACTACTACGCCCGAGAAGATCCGCTACGAGCGCTCGCGCCCGGTTTGCTCAGCTTTCAAACAAGCGGTCCTGCATTCGACCGCGGACCGCACGCCATCCAGAAAAGCGTCACTTGTCTCCTGCAACTCCCCCGCTACTTCCGACGTCTCGTGGCCAGCCGGAATCGCTCCCAATAGCGAATAACCAAAATGGCCGGTCAATTGATCGAAGCCTGGGGCCGGAGTGAACCGCCCCGCTATATCATTCGTGGTCGAGATGGCGCATATGGTGAGGCGTTTGTTCGGCGCCGCGCGGCCATGGGCATACGGGATCGACATCTCGGGTCGGTCGCCTTGGCAAATGGGCAAGCGGAAAGCGCCCCTGGAACTTGGAAGCCGGGCCTGACACAGTAACGGCATGAGCCTAGCCAAACGTATCGTAGTCTGCGGCGGCGGCGCGATCGGGGTCGCAATCGCCTACTTTGCCAGCCGACGCGGCGCACAGCCGATCGTCATAGAGCGTCACGCTATTGCCGGCGCGGCCTCAGGCAAGTCGGGGGGCTTCTTGGCGCTCGACTGGTGCGCCGGCAGCTTGCTCGATCAACTGACGCGACGGAGCTTCGAGCTTCATGCCGAGCTCGCCGCTGAGCTCGGCGATCGCTGCGGCTATCGGCGCCTAACGACTTATGGCGGTTACGCTGTCGAGAGCGATACCGCCCGCAGCCCGGGCGGGCGACGATGGCTGAGTGGAAGGGTCACCATCACGGGACGGCTTGGTTCACAGGAGACGACAGCACTGATCGAGCCCCGGGCCTTTACCACGAATTTGATGCGTGCCGCTCAGGCGCATGGCGCGGAGCTACGGCACGGTACGATCGTGGACCTGGTGCGGCGTCCAGGCGGCGCCGTACGCGGCGTGGTGCTCGCGAGCCGCGAGATCGTCGAAGGCGACGCGGTCGTCATCGCCATGGGACCGTGGTCGATCTTAGCAACGCGTTGGCTGCCGCTGCCGCCGGTGTTCGGGTACAAGGGCCATAGCCTGGTGTTCAAAACCGGTGAGACGGTTCCCGCAGAGGCTCTGTTCCTCGAGTACCGCGAGGCGAGCGGCGACATCCTGACCCCTGAGGTGTTTCCGCGCGCCGATGGCACGACGTGGGTGTGTGCGATCTCGAGCCCCGGGCCGGTGCCGGTCAATCCCTCCGACGTCGTCCCCGACGAGGGCGCGCACGCTCGGCTCGAGGCAATGTGCCGGAATATCTCTCCGGCCCTTGCGGCGGCGCCGATCACGGCGAGGCAGGTGTGTTTCCGGCCGGTTACGGAGGATGGCATGCCGCTGATCGGGGCGGTGCCGGGCACGGACGGTGCCTACGTGGCGACCGGCCACAGCGTCTGGGGCATGCTCAACGCACCTGCAACCGGCGAGGCGATAACCGAGCTGATCCTAGACGGCACAACGCGCCACGTCGACTTGGCGCCGTTTGCTCCCGGGCGCCTGGGGCCGCTCGACCCGTCGCGGCTGCGTGGATCCTAAGGCTGACGTCTCCTTCCATCAAATCTATCGCGGTTGGACCGTGTAACGACCCGACTTGCCCGGTTTCAGCAATCGGCAAGCCCGCTGACTGATGACGGTCAGGCATGTGGTTTGTGCGGCTGGTTCTCCAGATAATTGATTTTGGGTCTATCGCGGCACAGCCGACGCGGGGGCAGCGAGGGGCCGCGGAACGGGGCGAGGAGCACAAATCAGCCGCAGAGGTGAAGTTTATGTGCTACGACCCCTGCGTACAATGCCACTACCGCACCTCTGCGCTGCGGAGCGCCGCCAATTCATGGTCATGTCTGTGATCTGCTAGGCTCGACGGCGCGCTCCGCCGGCTCGGTTCTGAGGGCTTTCGGGCATCACTGCGGCTTGTCCCACTGTTGCACCAACCTCGTCGAGCACAACGGCGGTTTCGTTGTCGAGTACATAGGTAATTAACTACCGCAAGGGCGGCGCGCATGATTAATCCGAGAGCCCGACCCTGCGCTGAAGGCACCATCCGGTCGACGCCGATCGTGGCGGGCCGGTCGGTCAGCAAAAAGACATGGACACTCATCGCCGCGATCCTCGGCACGTCGACCGCCTTTGTCGACGAGTCGGTTGTGAACGTCGCGCTGCCGGCGATCGAGACCGATCTGGGCGCATCGGCCGCGGTGACGCAATGGGTGGTCAACGCCTATACCCTGTGTCTGTCGGCGCTGCTGCTGATCGGCGGCGCCGCCGGTGATCGCTATGGCCGGCGGCGCGTTTTCACAGCCGGTCTTGCAGTCTTTGCCGCCGCATCGGTGTGGTGTGCGGTGGCTGCGGACGTGATCCAGCTGGTCGTCGCCCGCGGTGTGCAGGGTATAGGCGCCGCGCTGCTCATTCCGTGCTCGCTGGCTTTGATCGGGGCCACTTTCGAGGAGGCAGAGCGCGGGCGGGCGATCGGCACATGGTCGGGCGCCGCGGCAATTGCCGGCGCGATCGCGCCGATCCTCGGCGGGTTCATCGTCGACCACACGACTTGGCGTATGATCTTCCTGATCAATCCATTCCTGGCCATACCTGCAATCCTGATTGCGCAGTGCCTCGTCACGGAAAGTCGCAGCCTGGAAGCGGCCGCAGGGCTCGACTGGTTCGGCGCTCTCTTGATATTTGCCGGACTCGGGATGGTCGTCGCCGGCGTCATTCTCGCGCCGCGTCTTAGCTGGACGCACCCGATGATCTGGGGATTACTCATCGCCGGCGTCGTGCTGCTGAGCGGTTTCCTTGCCGAAGCATCGCGGTCGCGTGCACCGTTGGTTCCGCTAGAGCTGTTCCGTTCGCGCGTCTTCTCCGGCGTCAATCTGCTTACGTTTTTTCTGTACGGCGCGCTGGGCGGCGCGTTCTTCCTGATCCCGTTCGACCTCATCCAAGTGCACGGCTACTCGGCCACGCAGGCGGGCGCCGCGTTCTTTCCGTTCACGATCATCGTGGGTGCCCTCTCGCGCTGGTCGGGCGGATTGCTCGACCGCTTCGGGGCACGCCTGCCGTTGATCGTCGGTCCGAGCATCGTTGCCCCCGGCTTCATGCTGCTGGCGTTGCCGGGAACCGGCGGCGGATACTGGACGACCTTCTTCGTCCCGATGGCGATCGTCGGATTCGGCATGGCTGTAAGCGTGGCTCCACTGACGACGACCGTGATGAATGCCGTCGATGCCCAGCGCACCGGCATTGCGTCCGGCGTCAATGACGCGATCGCGACCATCGCCAGCCTGTTGGCGGTTGCGATTTTCGGTGCCGTGGCGCTCCAGATCTCTGCCGGCGCGCTGGATCGGGAACTCGCCACCGCGGCACTGTCGGCCCCGGCGCGCGCGGCACTGACAGGCGCCGAGGGCACCTTCGTCACCGAGCCGGCGTTGGGGTCCCTTCAGAGTGCCGATCGCGAGATTGCCGCTGCGTTAATCAGAGAGTCGCTCGCGACCGGCATCCGCGCCGCGTTCCTCCTCGCTGCGGGCCTGGCGCTAGCGGGAGCATTCTGTTCCGCCGAGATGATCAAGCCCAAACCGGCGCGCAGCCGGATCGGCGATGCAAAGTAGGGCGGATTAAGGGATTTGGGCGCGGTCAACTCATCTCGGCGCCCAGGATAGCGGTGCGCTCCGGAGCCGACGGACGTGGCCGATTCTCACGTTACGAAATGCGCCTCGTCTTCGCCGTCGCCGTCGGCGTCGAGATTGCGACGATCGGCGCCAGGTCGTCACTGCCGCGATCACCACCAGGCATGAAAATGATGCACCGGCCCGCGGCCAGCGCCAACGGCGAGCTGGCCGGCGGCGGCGATCGCGGCGCTGACATAGGCCTTGGCCTGACGGACCGCGTCCGTGAGCGGGAGGCCGCGGGCGAGTCCCGCCGCGATCGCCGAGGATAGCGTGCAGCCGGTGCCGTGAGTGTGCGCCGTCACCACGCGCGCGCTCGCGAGGCGCACCTGCGTGGTGGCGTCGACAAGGATATCGACACTTTCGGGCCCAGTGCCGTGGCCGCCTTTGATCAGGACGGCGGCGCAGCCAAACGCTAATAGCTTCTCCGCCTGCGCGCGCATCTCGCGTTCGTTGCGTGCAATCGCACTGTCAAGAAGCGCTGCGGCTTCCGGCAGGTTGGGCGTGATCACAAGCGCGCGCGGGATCAGCACGCGGCGCAATACCTCGACGGCATCCGGTGCCATCAGCACATCGCCCGACGCCGCGACCATAACTGGGTCGAGCACCACGTTGTGCTGGCCGTGTCGATCGAGTCCGGCGGCGACTGTCTCGATCACGGGCGCCTGCGACAGCATACCGATCTTCACTGCATCGACCACGAGGTCGGAGAACACGGTGTCGATCTCTTCCGCGATGAACGCTGGCGGGACGTCATGGATCGCCTGTACGCCAACCGTGTTTTGGGCTGTCAGTGCAGTGATCACCGAGGCACCATAGACGCCGAGCGCGGAGAACGTCTTGAGATCGGCCTGGACGCCGGCGCCCCCACCCGAGTCCGAGCCGGCGATTGTGACGGCGATGAACGTCTTCATGGATCAATCCGCATCGTCGCTGCCCGATCAATGATGCCACGCAGCTTGTGCGCGTTGGTTCCCGCGCGATTACGTCCACCGGCTGGCCTCGGTGCCGGACGTGGCGCCACGGGGAGCCGCGGCGGCACGCGTCGAAGCCATTATCGCCGACAAGTCACAACGGATATTTACGGCCAGAGGTTATAGCCGACAAGCCCGACCGGGTGAGCCCGCGCGCCAGCCCATTTCCCAGAATTCGGTCTCGAGCCGGGTCGCTTCCTTGAAGATCGCGATCAGCTCGCACTCACGCGCGGGCGTGGCATAGCGATCGGCTAGGCGGTCGAGGTGCCCCCGCGCGTTCGCGGCTACCTCCTGGTATGGCGCCCCGGCATATTCGTCGATCCAGACGCGATAGGGGTTGGGTTTGGCGCGCGCATCGGGTTGCGCTGCGAGCCGTGCCCCGATCTCCGCATAGCCGACCACGCAGGGAGCAAGCGCCACCTTGAGCGTCAGCAGATCGCCGCGCATCCCGGCGTCGAGCACATAGCGCGTATAGGCCAACATTTCGGCAGCCGGAGGAGCGTGCTCGAGGTCGCTAGGTGATAGACCCCAACGAGCACAGAGCTTCACATGGAGGTTCATCTCGACATCGAGGATCGCCGACAGGCCGGAAGCGGCTTCCCGCATATCAGACAGCTGAATCGATTTGTAGACGGCGAGTGCGTAAGCGCGGGCAAATTCGATAAGGAAAAGATAGTCCTGAACGAGGTAGTGACGAAAGGCCTGTTCACTCAAGGTGCCATCAGCCATCCCAGAGGTGAAGGGGTGCTCGGTATAGGCGCGCCACTCGGTGGAGGCCGCTGTCTTCAGGCGCTCAAAGAAGCTCATGGTCTTTTGCCGGACTTGCTCGGTACCTAGAGGATCCACTTATTTTTTGACGACGGCAAGTAATAACGGACTCCGCGGGGTAGAGGATATTTTCGAAAATCAAAGGCACCCGGTCGAACGAGCACAAGTCCTCCATACCAGCAAGTTGAACACAGATCCAAAAGGGTAGGATCAGTTCTGTCATCCACGGTGCTCCACCGCCACTGTAGGGTCTTGGCCGCACTAGATACCCGCCGGCCCGCTATGGCATCACACACCGTGTCAACGCGTCGTTGATTTTTCTACTCTCGTCCTGCGCAGTCGATCTTGGCACGGTTGTCCCGTCCGGGTCACTCGATATCACGAGGCCCGCAGATTGTCGGCTTCGCACGAACTATCAGGCGGGCAGCTGTAACACACGTCGCGAGCGGCTGGGTGTGCTCGGTCAGCTTTTAGTCGCTCGGCCGGATCGTGACGTGATAGGGACCCATGACCCAAGGCCAGGACACGCCAGCTTCTTTTCTCGTGGCGTCGGTCATCTTGATCCTCGCAAAGTCGATCGCGACTATTCGGCCGCCGAGACCTGAGCGAACTCCGTCCTCTGATGTTCGAACAGGCCGCGATAGATGCCGCCCGCTCGCGCAGTGAGCGCAGCGTGGCTACCCTGTTCGACGATCTCGCCGCGATCGAACACGAGAATACGATCGAGGCTGCGCACCGTCGACAGTCGGTGCGCGATCACTATCGACGTGCGTCCATTCATCAGCCGCTCCATCGCCTGTTGAATTAACGCCTCCGATTCGGAGTCGAGGCTTGAGGTCGCCTCGTCCAGGATGAGCAACGGCGTGTTGGCAAGGATCGCACGCGCCAACGCGATGCGTTGGCGCTCGCCACCCGACAGTTTGACACCGCGTTCACCTACGAGCGTACCATAGCCCTTGGGCTGGCGCAGGATGAACTCATGCGCATTGGCTAGCCGCGCGGCCTGCTCGATCGCAGTCATGCTCGCGCCCGGCCGGCCATAGGCGATGTTCTCAGCAAGCGAGCGGTGAAACAGGATCGGATCCTGCTGCACAATCGCAATCTGGCTGCGCAGCGACTGCTGTGTCGCTTTGGTGATGTCCTGGCCGTCGATTAGAATCCGTCCACCGGAAACATCGTAGAGCCGCTGCACCAGCTTGACGAAGGTGGTTTTACCAGAGCCGGAACGGCCGACGAGGCCGACCCGTTCTCCCGGGCGGATGTCCACCGACAGGCCGCTATATAGCGGCGTGCGATGAGCACCATAGTGGAACGTTACGTCTTCGAACACGATGCGCCCGCGCTGGATATCGATCGGACGTGCATCGACGGTGTCGGCGATGCTCATCGCCTCGTCATGGATTGCAACAAGCTCTTCCATGTCATTTACCGAACGCTGCAAATTGTTAATGTGCATGCCGACATCACGCAGATAGGCGTGGATGATGTAGTAGCTGGTCAGCACATAGGCGACGTCACCCGGTGAAGCGCGGCCGGTCATCCACAACAGCAACGAGCCACCGATCACGGACGCGCGTAGACACAGCAGCACCGTGAGCTGCACTGTGGAGGTGTAGTTGTAGCGAACCCAGGTCCGCCTCACGCGCCTGCGCCACCGGCTGACGACGCGCGAGAACCGAGCGTCCTCGCGTGCTTCGGCGCCGAACGACTTCACCACGGCGTTGCAGGTCAGGGCGTCGGCCAACGTGCCGCCGACCTTGGTGTCCCAAGCGTTGGAGACGCGGGCCGCGGGCCCGATATAACGCGTTGTGAACACGACCGTCATCGACACATACATCAGTGCGCCCAGGGCGATCACGAGACCGAGAGAGGCCCAGTGCAGCCCGAGCAGGATCATCGATCCCAACGGCACCACCAGCGACGGTAACAGCGCCATTAGGATGGTATCGTTGAGCAGGTCGAGCGCCCACATGCCGCGCGTGATCTTGCGCACCGTCGAGCCGGGAAAGCTGTTGGCGTGCCACTCGGTCGAGAAACGCTGCACCCGCATGAAGGCGTCGCGCGCCACCTCGGACATTATCCGCAGTGTAAATGGAACCATCGCCTGCAACCCCGTGAGGCGCAGGATCATCGATAGCAGACCAAGCGCGACGATGGCGGCAAAGGCGCACAATGCGGCGTGGCGGGCGGCGGGTTCGGCCGGGCCACGCGTCAGCGCGTCGACCAGACGGCCCGAGAATACCGGCATGAACAGGTCGGCGGCGGTCGCCCCTAACAGGCCGGCGGTCACAGTGAGTGCAGTGACCGGCTGATTCAGCCAGTGGCGAAAGACAAACGGAATCACCACGCGTATCGCAGCAGCGGGTCGTTTGTTGGTTGGGACAGTCATGTCGTCGTCCGGCTATGCTCGCGCACACGCCGGCTCCATCCGATGACGCACGGCAGCAAAGAAGCCGAACACGAGCGTCGCTAAAGAAATTAAGGAGTTAGGGGATCGGGGTGTCAGCCCGATCGATGCTGTCGGAAAACGCCCTCAAGCGGCGACGCAAGCATCCCGCATGGGCTTCGGACGCGAGGATGCGATCTGCGAATAAGACGTAATCATGCAAATCCTCCCCGGTTCGAGCGACGATGAGCGGCTTTATAAATGCATCGGCGCGATTTTGCAATATAGCGAGTGGCCGAACAGCAACCGGCATCATGCAGTCTCAAAAGCCGCTGCGGGAGGAAGCTGCGATCACGCGACACCTCCAGGCCTTCGAGCAGTTGTGCGAGCTCTCCGTTGCTCTGATCAAGCCACTGGAGGGCCATGCTTTCGGCATTTCCGGTCGCCAGGGATCGGCGACTTTCACCAGCTTGGCGCCGCGGCTCTTCTCCTCGGGCGGCGGTACAATGCATTTCGACGCCGGCGAGGTGATGATCAACAATGCGGTGTCCGAGGACGCGCTGGAATTCTGGTCGAGCCTCGCCCTAAAGGACCAGGTCGTGCCGCCCGAAGCGCCGACCTGGGAGTTCGAGGAAAAATGTCGGCCGCGGGCACGGTGCCCGCTACGCAAGCTGCCAGATGTTCGCCCCCTATGGGACGTTGATCGACGATCCGAACTGTCGAAGACCGGCGGCAAATAGACCTGGGACATCGCGCTGGCGGGACCGACAGGGCACGAGCAGGAAATGGGTCGACGACCATTTCCTCGTTGTCCCAAAATACACGACCAACGGGGAGCCATCGCTGCGCTTCATCGAAATGGCTTGTAGCAAGCAATGGATGAGGCGCTCGGTGAGCCGCGGCAACGTGCGGCCGATGTGGGTCGGCGCCGCGCGCCCCCGAGATGGTGAAGCTGGTCGGTGGAGCGAGGCCGCGGCGAAATCGATTGAGACCGGTATCCCCACCCCGACGAAGCCGATCTTCCCCGCGTCCGAACGCTCGCTACGTGCCGGTCGGTGGCTTCCCGGGCCAGAACTCAGCGAAACAGGCGCTGGACGACGTCGCCGCAGACTGGCAACGTGCGATTGGCCGCGCCGGCGGCCTGAAGTGACGATGGCGAGCGAAATGACGATCGACTGCGACATCCATCCCGGCGTGCCGGCCATTAAGGCACTGCTGCCATACATGAGCGACTTCTGGCGGCATTCCTTCGTCGATCGCGGCCTCGACGGGTTCGACATGATGAGCTACCCGCTCGGCGCGCCGATCACCTGCCGGCCTGACTGGCGCGTCGCTGGGCAACGGGCGGGCGCCAGCCTCGACGCGATGCGCGCTCAGGCGCTGGACGCGTTCAACATCGACATTGCGATCTGCAATCCCCTGACCGGCGGCCAGGTTGCGGTCAGCGAGACCATGGGCGCCGCGATCTGTTCGGCGGTAAACGATTGGATTGTCGAAAAATGGCTGGACCATGAGTCGCGGCTGCGCGCCTCGATCGTCGTGCCACCGCAGGCGCCGCTGCTGGCGGTGGAGGAGATCGAACGGTTGGCGCACGACAAACGTTTCGTGCAGGTGCTGCTGCCTGCCGCGTGCGAAACTATGCTTGGCCGATCCTATTACTGGCCGATCTATGAGGCCGCGGTCCACCACGGGTTGCCGATCGGCATCCATGCCGGCAGCATGTATCGCCACGCGCCGACCTCGGGTGGCTGGCCGTCGCATTACCTGCACGATTACGTCGCCAACAGCCAGTTGTTCGAGGATCAGTTGCTGAGCCTTGTGTCCAACGGCGCGTTCGTGAAATTCCCCGACCTGAAATTCGTGTTCATCGAATCCGGTGTGAGTTGGCTGCCCCCGTTCATCTGGCGCGCGACCAAGACCTGGCGCGGCGTGCGCGGCGAGGTGCCGTGGGTGAAACAATCGCCCGCCGAGATCATCCGCGAACATATTCGCGTCACCACGCAGCCGTTCGATGCGCCGGATCAGGAAACCGTGGAACGCATCGTCGAGCAGATCGATTGCGACGAGATGTTTCTGTTCGCTTCCGACTATCCGCACTGGCAGTTCGAAGGCGATGCGGCGATCCCGCCGGGAATTTCCGGTACGCTCGCGCACCGCATGTGCAACGAAAATCCGCTCGCGACCTACCCTCGTCTCAGGGAGACAATGTCATGAACGCGCCCGTCGCCGTTGCGCAACATCGCGCCGACGCCAACAGCCCCTATGGCATCATCGATTGCGATATTCATCCGTTTCCGAAGGAAGGCGCGATCGCGCGATATCTGCCGGAGCGCTGGCGCAGGCATGTCGCCGAATATGGTCAGATGGCCGCCGGGGTGTACGCCGCACGTGGCACGTACCCGAGGTTCCAGCCGTATTTGTCACGTCGCGATTCGTTCCCGCCGAACGGCGACCCACCGGGGTCCGACGTCGACTTCATCCGCTCGCAATTGTTGGATGCCTACCAAATCACCTACGGCGTGCTCGAGCCATTGTTGGGGGGGAACACCTCACGCAATCTGGATGAGGCGGCGGCGCTGTCAACGGCGATGAACGACTGGCAAGCGATGGAATTCGTCGATCCCGAGCCACGCCTACGCGCGTCGATTCTGGTCCCAGCGGAAGACCCGACGGCGGCGGTCCGGGAAATCGAACGGCGCGCCAGCGACTGGCGGTTCTGTCAGATCCAGCTCGGTTCGAAGACTTTCGAACCGTTGGGAAGGCGGAAATACTGGCCGATCTTTGAGGCCGCGTCCGAGTTTCGCCTGTCGGTCGGCCTGCATGTCGGCGGCACGCAAACCAGCGCGCCGTCGCCGAGCGGCTGGCCGCAATTTTATATCGAAGAGCATCACATGCTGACGCACTC
>Ga0126371_10005603_pt1 | contig 11154 bp, 11 predicted proteins | sample PanSoiMetaPlot_4_FD_110145 | JGI IMG/M metagenome (GOLD analysis project Ga0126371, IMG submission 110145) | Tropical forest soil microbial communities from Panama - MetaG Plot_4 | ecosystem: Environmental > Terrestrial > Soil > Tropical forest > Bulk soil | place: Panama | collected 2016-02-17
CGCCAAATTCCACGCTGGCGGCGAGTTCCCCTTTCCTTTGGTCCAGCCCGGCCAGAATTTCAACACGGTCACGATTGTGTTCAAACCATTCGGCGTGCAGCTCGAATTTACCGGGGTCATCGAGGATGATGACGTGATTCGCCTGAAGGTGGCGCCCGAAGTGAGCACACTTGATTTCACCAATGCGGTTACGATCGCCGGGTTCACGCTTCCCGCGCTCTCGACTCGCCGCGCTCAGACGGAAATCGAACTTAAGAACGGCCAGAGTTTCGGTATCGCCGGCATGCTTGACCGCAGGACAACAGCGTTGCTGAGCAAGGTACCCGGAATAGGAGATATTCCCATTCTCGGACAGCTCTTCAGGTCGAAGTCGGTGAACACTTCTAATACGGAGCTTCTGGTGATTGTGACGCCTATGATCGTCGATCCGGTTGCGCAGGCGTCAGCCGAGCCCGTGACGCCGCCGGCGCCGTATCCGCCGCTGGACCCGAAAAAGTTCGATGAGAGCATCGGCAAACCGCCGGCGCAAACCAGTAAACCGTAGCCAGAGCAAAGACACCGGGGAGATGATGTTGTGATTTTGAATGAGTCAAGCGCAAGACCGCTGCGGATCGTGACGATTGGACTGGATCCAGCTTCTCAGTCTGGAATCCAGCGAATGCTCCTGGCCATGGCTGGTACAGATTTTATCGCTAATTTTCAGCAGTACCTGAAGCCAAATGACGATCCTTCTCACATGCAGCGGATTGCCGATGCGTTTCCGGATGTGATCATGATCGATTTCGACCGTGATCGGCAGGCAGCCGCCGACACGGCCGAGCATATTGCCGGCGTCCTTCAGAGTAAAGCGACCATTATGGCGATCTCGGGCCAATCCGAACCGGAGATGATCATTGGCGCGATGCGCTCCGGTTGTTCGGAATATCTGGCTAAGCCGGTCGATGTGGACCGCCTTGCACGCGCTTTTGCAAAGGTGGAGAGCAGGCGGCGTGACCGGGACAAGACGCAGAATCGTGGAAAAATTATTACCACGCTGGGCGCCAAAGGCGGCTCAGGCGTAACCACAATCGCTGTGCACTTCTCCACGTTTCTGGCCCAGCTCTCCAAGCAGAAGACGCTATTGATCGATCAGCACTCGGATCTGGGAGACATCTCTCTGTTTCTGGGCGTGGAAAAGCATCATTACCATTTTTATGAGTTGGTGAACAACGTCGACCGCCTCGATGCGAAGCTGGTCCAGGGTTTTGTGGTGCGGCACGGCAGCGGCCTCGACATTCTCGGTTCGCCGGATACATTCGATAGCGCTGTGAACGTCAGCCCGCGGGACGTCGAGGTGACGCTCGATTTTCTGAGAACCGTCTACGACTGCGTGGTGATCGATTGCGCTCCCGGGTTGAGCGGACTGACTCTCGCGGCAGTGCAGAAATCCGACGAGGTCTGGCTGATTGCCACTCCGGACGTTCCTTCTGTGCGCAACTTATCGCGCTACCTCCAGCACCTGATTCGTTTCAGCTATCCGCTCGATGCTGTCCGCATTTTGATAAACCGCTATTCCAAGCGCGGGCCGATCACGAAGGAACATATGGAGCGGGTCCTGAAGCGCCCGGTTCATCTCACCCTCCCCAATAACTACGCCGAGGTAATGGAAGCTGTGAATTCCGGCAACCCGATGTTGCCTCAAACAAAATCGGAGTTTGCTGCCGCGGTAAAACATTGGGTGCAGGGGTTTGCCGCCGAAGGCCGAGGGCAGGCGGTTCAGGAAGAGCCCAGCAGACGGCGCTGGGCCATGCTCGGGCTTTAAGGGAGAAGGGAGAATGATTCATGGGTGATCGCGCGATCGGAGCAGTCGAAAAACCGGCAGGTGAAATCGCGGCCTTCAAGTACAACGGCATCGGCCGAAGTCAGGGTCAAGGCACATTTTTAGGCAAGGCGTACCAGGAATTAAAGTCGTCTGTGCATCGCGACCTGCTCAACCGAATCGATCTGGAGAAGTTGCGCTACCTGGAAGAAGCTCGTGCCAGGACGCAATTGTTCGCGATCATTCAGGAACTCGTGGCTTCTCTCAGCACCCCATTGAGCGTGGCAGAGCGCGAGCGGCTGTCACGGGAAGTTTTGGATGAAGTGTTCGGCCTTGGCCCGCTGGAGCCGCTGCTCCAGGATCCCACGATCAATGACATTCTGGTCAACAGCTTCAAAAACGTCTACGTGGAACGCGCCGGCATGATCGAGAAGACCACGGTGGTGTTCAAAGACAATGCGCACCTGATGCACATTATCGACAAGATTGTCTCCGGGGTAGGACGCCGCGTGGACGAGTCCTCGCCCATGGTAGACGCCAGGCTGCCCGACGGGTCACGCGTAAACGTGATCATCCCGCCGCTTGCCGTCGATGGTCCGTGCCTGTCGATTCGCCGGTTCGGACATGTGCCGCTGGAAGCCGAAGACTTGATGGCAAATCACACGCTGACCCCGCAGATGCTGGAAATTCTTCAGGGCGCAGTGAGAGCCAGGCTGAACGTTGTGATTTCAGGAGGAACTGGCTCAGGCAAAACGACTCTTCTGAATGTGCTCTCGTCATTCATTCCCGCCAACGAACGCATCGTGACGGTGGAGGACTCCGCCGAGTTGCAGTTGAAACAGGAGCACTGCGTCAGGCTGGAATGCAGGCCGCCCAATGTGGAAGGCAAGGGCGGGATCTGGCAACGCGAACTGGTGATCAACTGCCTCCGCATGCGCCCCGATCGCATTATCGTAGGCGAGGTCCGCGGAGAAGAAGCTTTGGACATGCTTCAGGCGATGAACACCGGCCACGATGGGTCGCTCACTACAGTCCACGCGAACAGCCCCCGGGACGCCCTCTCCCGCATCGAAACCATGGCCCTGATGGCCAATCTGAACATGCCGGAAATCGCGGTAAAGCAGCAGATTGCATCGGCTATCACACTCATCGTTCAGGTCGCCCGCATGAGCGATGGATCGAGACGCATTACCCACATCAGCGAAATTACCGGCATGGACGAAGAAGTGGTAAGCATGCAGGACATTTTCATGTTTGAAAAGCGCGGAGTCAGCCTCACCGGAAAAGTCCTGGGACGTTTCCACGCAACGGGTGTAGTACCGAAGTTCGCCGAGAAGCTCAAGGCTTCAGGCATTATGATTCCGACAAACATATTTGAACATTCGATGGAGATTTAGCAGGAAGGCAAGAGCTGATGGCGATCGTTCTTATTTTCGTGGTGGTTGTTGTCTTGAGCTTCAGTGCGGTGCTCTACATCACACGGCCGAGCTCACAGGAGAAACAGCTTCAGCAGCGGCTGGACGACATCTCCGTGGGCTCAGTCCGCACCATGGAAGAACAGCCTGAGCTGTTGAAGACAGTAAGCTACAGCGACATACCGCTTTTGGATGCATTGCTCAAGCGCTTCTCCGTTACCCGCAACCTTAAAGATCTGATCGCGCAGGCGAACAGTCAATGGACCGTAGGCCGGCTGGTAGCCTCCACCGCTCTGATCTTTGCGTCAGTGATATGGCTTGGAAGTTTCTGGATTCCCTCTCTGCCGCTGCGTCTCGTGCTGGCGGCTGCGCTCTGCTCGGCGCCTTACGTCAGCGTCCGTGCCCAGCGCACGCGCCGTTTTCGCAAGTTTGAGACGATGTTGCTGGATGCCCTCGACCTTATGACGCGAGCATTGCGCGCGGGGCATTCCGTAACCTCGGCGGTGGAGATGGTAGCGCGCGAGGTGGCCGCTCCGGTGGGGCCTGAATTCCGAAAATGCTTCGAGCAGCAGAATTTCGGCCTGCCCTTTCGCGAGGCGATGGAAGATCTTGCCCGTCGCATACCGATCGCCGATTTGCAGTTTTTGGTCACCGCCATTCTGGTGCAGAAGGAGAGTGGCGGAAACCTTGCCGAGGTTCTCGATAAGGCAGGTCACGTGATCAGGGAACGTCTCAGAATCAAAGGCGAACTTGCGATCTACACGGCCCAGGGAAAACTCACGGGCTGGATCCTGGGATTGCTGCCTTTCATCCTTTTCCTTCTGATCAGCCTGTTCAATCCGAGTTATACGTCGGTGCTGATGAACGACCCTCTGGGGCAAAAAGCAGTATTGGTCGGGTTGGGGATGATGGCCATTGGCTTCTATCTGATCCGAAAAATCATTGACATCAAGGTTTAACGATATGACAGCCTTCATTGTTGCCGCTGTAATCACCATCGTGCTGGGGCTGGCGCTGGTGCTGGTTTTGGTTTCCGGCCGCTCGACCGTAAGCGCGCGGTTAATGAAGGTGATCGACGCGCCCGTGCCCGCGCCTGCAGAGCTTCAGCAGGATACGTGGATCGTGCGATCGACTGCGTCGGTATCCCGTGTGGTTGCACCTCTTCGCAGGTCACTGGGATTCGCAGCCAATCCCGACCTGGTACGGCGCCTTGGACTGGCCGGCTTCCGCCAGCCTGATGCAGCCGAACTTTTCTATGCAGCCAAATTATTTTCACCAGTGCTCGGTGCTTTAATTGCTGGATTTGTGATCCGCCAGGATGTATTTTTCTGGTTTCTAATGATCACTGCTCTCGGTTTCGTCTTACCCGACTTCGCGTTGACCGGGATGATCTCGCGACGTCGCAACAGAATTCGCCTCAGCCTTCCGGACGCCCTGGACTTGCTTGTGATCTGCATGGAGGCTGGCCTCGGAATGGATCAGGCTATGATCCGCGTAGGCAAGGAATTGAAAATCAGCCATCCCGAGCTGAGCGATGAATTCAGTGTCATCAATCTTGAGCAGCGCACGGGAAAGCCAAGAGTGGACGCCTGGAGAAGCATGGCCGAAAGGACGAACCTGGACACGATGAAATCGTTTGTCAACATGCTGGTCCAGACAGAGCGGTTTGGCACTCCGCTTTCAAAGTCGCTCAGCACGTTTGCCGATTCTCTGCGTACCAAGCGGAGACAGCAGGCTGAGCAAATGGCGGCAAAGACGAGCATCAAGCTGGTTTTCCCACTGGTGCTTTTCATTTTCCCCAGCATGTTTATCGTGCTGCTTGCGCCGGCCGTGATCAGCATTACCCGAAATATGGGGAAATTCTTTCAGTAGTCTGATTCGTTTCAAAAGGAGAGTCTATGGACAATGTGATGATTATCCGCGTGGTATGTGCTGTTCTGGCTGTGGTAGTCCTGTTCATTCTGATTAAACGCAGAAAATCGAAACTCGAGTCCGGCAAATAAGCTCTGGAGGGCGGCATGAGCGCGCTTGCGGGCTCGCGCACCATCCGCATTCGCAACACCACGCGCGGCACCGTACTGGGAGGACGCATTCGTGTGGCCGATGGCGTCTGGAGCCGCTTCATTGGACTCCTTGGCAGATCATCGATCCCTGACGGCTCCGGCTTACTGATCTATCCATCGCAGGGCGTGCACACCCTCGGCATGACATTCCCAATCGACGTCATATTTCTGGATCGTAGCTTTAAGGTCCTGAAATTGCGAGAGAATCTCAAGCCTTTCCGGATGACAAGCATCAATTTGCGCACCACCAGCGTGCTGGAATTGCCGTGTTCCACTATCCACGCCAGTGCGACGCAGGTGGACGATCAGCTTGAAATCGAGGCTGTCGAGGAGTAGACGTTCGAGTGGTTCGTGTTTGTACTTTGTCCCCGCGAATAGCGTCAGCGTGGGATCCAGTGCACGTGGCCGGTAAATAGTCCATTCACAAAACCGATTTCGTAGGCGATAAACACGCCGAAGGCAAGACTGATCAGACCGGCAGCCAGCGCAAAGTGACGGCTGACATTGGCAAATTTTCTCTGGCCGAATGAGAGTGTGCTGCCGATGGTCAATGTGATCAGCGTCATTCCCAGCACGGTTCCTATTCCAAAGACAGCAAGATAAGCAACGGCCCAGCGGACGCTCGGAATAGTGCTGAGCACCAGGAGTGCAATCGCCGCTGACCCGGCAAGGCCGTGGACGATCCCAATGAGCAGCGGCCGCATGAGCTGGTACGGTTGATAGCTCTCAAACCAACGATCCAGTCGCGAGACAGGATTTCTATTTGGGTCGTGTGGATGCCCCCCGGGCTGGGAATGCTGATGGGAGTGAATGAAATCGCCATGAGAATGATAGTGCGGCCGTTCGTGGTCGGAATGGGTTTCAGAAACGACGCTCTTTGTCGTCCAGGTGAACAATCCTCCGACATTTCTCAGCCCAAGCAGAATCAGCATGACAGCAACCGCAAGCTCCATCGCCAAGCCAAGGCGAGGCGGCAGGTTGATTCGAAACAGGATGATGGCGCCGCCCACAGCCACTATGGTCAGGGTATGGCCAACTCCCCAGGCAGCGCCGATGATTGCCGACTTTTTCAAGCTGTGCTCGCGAGTCACGATCGTGCTGACTGCGATTACGTGATCCGGATCGGTGGCATGACGCATGCCAAGAAGGAAGCCTACGGCAATGATGGTAAGTAGTCCGATCATGAGCGCTTTTGATCAGAAACGCCGCTTTCCATCATAACGGATTCATGCACATCGTCGCCTGGATCGATGGGCGCTCTCCCGGCCGGAAGTGCTCAAGGCTCTGAAAAATTATCGGCTGGATGATCACATAGAAGCACATTGAAACGGCGGTTCTATACGATACAATACGGTTATTGCCAGTCAGCCGTTTAATTTGAAAAGCAACAGGTTCTGGGACAACCAACCTCAATGATGCGAAGGCGCGAATTTCTGATCGGAGGCGCAGCAGCTTGTGCAGCGGCTCTGGGAAGCACTCGATTTGGCGCGGCAGAGAACGGTATCTTGAACGTGACTTACGCCGGCTCGATGAGCTCCATGATGGAAGGTCCGATCAAGTCGGCGGTCTCTTCGGCGCTGCACCTGGATATGCGCGGCCAGGCTCAGGGCTCCAGCGCCCTGGCCCAGTTGATTGTCGCCGGCAATATTCATCCTGATGTCTTTCTTCCTGTCACCCCAGGTCCGATGCAAGCGGTGTTGAAGGCGGGAAAAGCGCATTCTGCGCTACCGGTAGCCCACACTGAAATGGTGATCGCCTACAGTTCAAAAAGCCTGTTCGCGCCGCGATTTGACGCAGCTGCCAAAGGCAAAGACCAGTGGTGGAGAATTCTTCAGGACCCGGGATTACGTTTTGGACGCACCGACCCAATCACTGATCCCCAGGGAAGAAATATCGTCTTTACCATGATGCTGGCCGCAAAGATCTACAAAACTCCAGATCTGGTAGAGAAGACGCTCGGCCCGATCATCAATGAAAAGCAGATCTTTACGGAGCCCTCAGTTCAGGCTCGCCTTCAAAGTGGCGAGTTGGATGCAGCTTCGGCGTACAAGATTCAGCCAGGGCCGTTCAATATTCCCTACCTCAGTTTGCCGGCCGAGATCAATCTGAGCAGTCAGGATGTCCAGGCCAAACATCCCGAATTGTCTCTGACCGTGGGCGGCAAAACCTATTTTCCGGAGCCGCTGATCTACTACGCTGCGGCACTGACTGATGCCCCCAATCCGAGCGCAGCGACGGCCTTCGTGGAATGGCTCAGGAGTGCAGAGTCGCAGAGTATTTTCCAGCGTTATAACTATGACGCTCCGGGAGATGCAACACCTCTTTCTCGATGATCAACCATCGCAACTGGCTACGGCTTGGTGCATTCGCGTTCATTCTGGCTCTGCTGTATCCATTTGTAGGCCTGCTTACTCATGTTGGCGGCTGGAAATTGGGCCCGGAATTTCGAGGATCGGCGCTAGCATCTGTGCGCGTTTCCATTTTGCTCACAGCCCTTGCGATGGTCATCATCGCCGCGTTTGGCACTCCAGTCGCAGCTTACATAGCGCGCTGCCGCACGCGTGAGCGACTGCTGTGGCAAGCTCTTCTCTTGCTCCCGATTCTTCTTCCGCCACTGGCTCTGGGTATTTTGCTGACACTTGCCTTCGGGCCGGACAGTGTGATTGGTTCGCTGCTCCTTCGGCTGAAAGTCGAAATGACGAACAGCGCTACAGCATTTACAGTGACGCAGGTTTACGTGGGCATGGGATATTACGTTCTGGGAGCTGTTGCAGCCTTTGATTCCGTTCCGAGCATCCTGCAACAGCAAGCGGCTCTGCTTGGAGTTCCGCCGGCGAAAGTTTTCTTTCGCGTCACGTTGCCGTTGTCGCGACTCGGTCTCGCCGTAGCGCTGAGTATTGCCTGGGTGCGAGCGATCGGAGAGTTCGGCGCAGTTGTTGTCACGGCATATTATCCTTCGGGAATTCCTGTGCAATTGTGGGTGAACCTCCAGAGTTTTGGATTGCCTTCCGTCATGCCTTTGATGGTGATTTTTCTCCTTGTAGCCTTGCCTCTTCCCTGGCTGGTCCACGTATTGGCCCAATACAGACGCGATGCTTAACGCCCAGATCACCAAGTCGCGCCGTGGTTTCAAGGTTCATGCTGAGTTGCAACTGCACCTCGGAGACGCGCTCGCGCTGTTCGGCGCTTCGGGTGCGGGAAAGAGCACGATTCTCGCATGCATCGCCGGAATCGAAGATCCCGACGAAGGATCCGTTCAATTCGATGGGTTGCGATTTTTTCCGCCTCACTTGCCGCTGCATCAGCGTCCACTTGGATACCTGACTCAGGATCCAGGATTGTTTCCCCACTTGACGGTCGGCGAAAACGTTCTCTTCGGAGTGCGTGACCGCGCGGCTTCCCCACAAGAGACTGAATGGATTGAGACTCTCAAGCAACGGTTGCAGCTTGCGCCTCTCTGGAGTGCAGGTGCGGCAAGCATTTCTGGCGGACAGGCGCGTCGCGTAGGACTGGCAAGAATGCTGGCGCGCCGACCTCCGTTGGTGTTGCTCGACGAACCATTCGCCGGCCTCGATCGTCAATCCGTGCGCGAACTGATTGACGACCTCAATCTCTGGCGCCGCAGCGAAGGCTTTAGTCTGATTGCGGTCGATCATCAAGCTGAAGTCCTTGAGCGGCTGTGCCCCGAGCAGGTCATGGTTATGGAAGCAGGCCGCGTTGTGCAGCGCGGTTCGTGGGAAGACTTGGTAACTTCGCCGGCGACGCCGCTGTTGCGATCGCTTCTGGCGCCGCTGTAGATGGGTCTTACAGTCAGCATTTTTTCGAAGGAGTAGCAACGATGGTCAACCAAAGCACCAAGCCGCGCTTGTATCCCGTGCGGGAAGCATGCAAAGTGCTCGGGATCAGCTATCCTGCGATCAAGCAGTGGATCTACAAAGGAAAAATCCGGACGGTTAAGACGCCAGGCGGACATCATCGCATTCCTGAAAGCGAAATTGACCGCTTTCTTCCCGCGATTCCTCAGCGCGGCTCAGTAAAAAAACGCCGCGAAACTTACCGCAATATCAGCGGACGCAACCAGCTCACCGGCAGAATCGTTGACCTGAAGATCGAGGGCCTCATGGCGCAGGTAACTCTCTCGATTGCAGGCCAACGTCTGACGTCAATCATCACAGCCGATGCAGCCCGGGAAATGCGACTTGAAAAAGGCCAAATCGCTGCGGCTCTCATCAAGTCCACTGAAGTTATGATCATGCGGGCGGGATAGCCGGCGCTCCTTAAATCAGCAGTTTTGCCGATCAAGGATCACCGACACTTCCGCACTCCGCAATCGCAATAAGACTACAGTCCCGAGCGTTCGCCACCTTGCTCGGCCGATGGATGCTCAAGGATATTTACTAAGGCGCGCAGCCGCATCGAGTCCTTCTGATCCTGCGCGGGGACGGCCGCGTTCTTCACTGATTCAGCAAGCTGCTGCAGTTTCTCGACTGCATCCTTGCTCATGTGCGAACTCTCCGCCTTGTGAATCGACTTCCGCAGGGCCTCGATCTTCTCCGCGGGCAGAGCATTCGACCGCGCCAGCTGATCCAGATAAGCCTTTGCGACGGCCATCTTCTTCGGCCACTCGATCTTCTGCTGGTTCTGGACGTTCAGCTCGTTGACCTTAACCGTTTTCGCCGCATCGATCTCGTTCTGCGTCAGGAATTTTGTCGGCGTGAGCTCGAACACATCCAATCCGCGCGCGATCTCCGAACCGTAGATGTGTCCGTTGTACCAGTAGGCTGACCAGTCGCCGCCCAGCACCAGCATATTTGGATTGATCGGACCGCGATCGAAATACGCAATCTCAAACGGATGCGCCGGGTCAGTGAAGTCGACAACCGAGATTCCGCCCTGATACCACCCCTGTACCTCGATGTCGCGTCCCGGAACGGGAATCAGCGATCCGTTATGTGCAACGCAGTTTTCCGTATCGCCCTGGGCCGCCGGCATTTTGTAATAGCTCTGGAACGTCAGCTTGTCGTCTTTGAGAGCAAAGATCGCGTCGGCTCCCCATTTGTTCGGATCATTGGCACGGCACCGCGCGCCGAGGCCGCCGCCCCACTCGTCAGTAAACAGGACTTTGCTTCCATCGTTGGAAAACGAAGCCGAATGCCAGTAGGAATAGTTGGGATCATTCACCGCGTCCACTCGCTTCGGATTCACCGGGTCCTTGATGTCAAGCAGAAGCCCGTTTCCTGAACACGCGCCCGCCGCCAGGCCAATCGCCGAGTACACCGTGATGTCATGGCACTGATCGCTGTCCCTCGGCTTTTCCGCGCCTGCCTTGCCATGCGTGCCGCCGTTGTTCAGCCCATTGATCGCGCCGGTCCGCGCATCGATAAACACTCGCGGATGAGAAACGATTTTGGCTTCCTGCGGCTTTGCCACCGGGACCTTGATCACATCGATCCGGAACAGCGCCGTGTTCGGATCCTCGTCCGGCTTTTCTCCCGAGCATCCGGCGAGTTCTTCCGGCTGCCGCACAAAGGATGTTCCGGACACATAGATGTAAACGTTGTCCTTGTCCTTCGGATCCACCACCAGCGTGTGCGTGTGCGACCCGCGGCACGTCTGCACCGCGGCCACCTGCTTGGGATTCCGGATGTCGGAAATATCGAAGATCCTCACGCCGCGAAAACGATCTTTCTGCGGGGCAGGAATGCGCCGGCGCGCCGCCTGCTGCTCCTGTTGCGCCTTATCTTTATTATTATTATTACTGTCCTGCGCCTGATTGCTATTAGCCTGCGGCTGATTATTCGCCTGCGGCTGCTGTGCTTGTGCAGGCGGCTCAGGATTGGGAGGAAAGCCCTGGGTTCCGCAATCCAGACGCCCGTTC
>Ga0126371_10005604_pt1 | contig 11154 bp, 6 predicted proteins | sample PanSoiMetaPlot_4_FD_110145 | JGI IMG/M metagenome (GOLD analysis project Ga0126371, IMG submission 110145) | Tropical forest soil microbial communities from Panama - MetaG Plot_4 | ecosystem: Environmental > Terrestrial > Soil > Tropical forest > Bulk soil | place: Panama | collected 2016-02-17
CCCGCGCACGCGCAACAGATCGAGCGTGCCCTGAACGGCTTCGCGCAATAGCTTGCCAAGCGTCTCCATCGTTTCCGGCGTGAGCCCCTTCGGAAGCTGCGTGTCCGGAATCCCCGCGCCGAGCAGGAGGGCGCGCAGCAGCACCGACTCCCCCGCGGCGGGCATCGGAGACTCTGCGACCCGGACGGGCGGCGGGGGCACCAGCGCTTGTGGGCCTCGGGACTCGACCATAGGCGCGACTGGCAGGGGCGGCGAAGGCGGAATCGGCTCCCGTCTCGGCAGGAGCGCGGGGTCCGGGGTCGCCACCGGCGGCGCAAAGGGCGTGAACAGCTCGGAGCCGTGGTCGGGAATCGTCGGCGGCGGAATCGGCTTGGCGATCCTGCCGAGCGCCTCGAGGGGATCGACAGGCGGCGAGAGCTCGGGGGTAGTGAACGCGCGACTCTGAGGCGGAGGCCCCGGAAGGAGATCCGGCTTGGCGGTGGGGCCGAGACCCAGCATGTCGTCGATCTTCGGCTCTCGCGGCTGCAGAGCCGCGAGGGCGTCGGCCGGAAGGATTTCCCGCGGAGGAGGCGGAATCAGCGGATCGGGAGGGAGACGATTCCCGCCCTCCGCACCGACTCTCTGACTCGCGGGACCGAGTAAATCCGCGAACGGATCGGACGGCCGAGCACTACCCGGGCTCCCGAAGCCAGCCAGCGGATCGTCTTTCGGGGGACCGCTGACGATGGGTGCGAACGCGCCGGCCGCGACCGGCGGAGCGGCGGCCGTCACCGTCACCTCGAGCATGTAGTCACCGAGCTTGATCTGGTCCCCATTGCCGAGTCGCGCCTGGCTGCCCGGCCCCATCGGGCGGCCATTCAGCGTGATCGGATTCTTGGTGCCGTTGTCGGTGACGACGAAGCTGCCGGCGAGGAACGAAATGATCGCGTGGGTGCGAGAGATGTACCGGTCCGGATCGGGCAGCATCAGTGTGCTGTGCTCACCCCGCCCGATGGTCCCGCCGGATTCGCTGAAGCGAGCGGAGACATCGCGCCCGATCGGCTGCCCCTTGAAGGAAATCACGCGGATCGACAACATCGGATCATCCTCCCTGGCTGGAGCCGCCGCCGGGCCCTCCCCCGGTGTCGCCTGGCTCGCGCGTGCCGCAAGCCAGCGTCGCGATTGTACCCCAGTCGAGCGCTCCGGCACATCCCGACCACCGAGTCTGGATCTTCCCAAGCGGTTGTTTTCCGGTCACTTGCGTGATATTAGACGGGGAGGCCGCGGGCATGGTCCGAAGGAGACGTCGATGAGCGCATCGGAGTCGCCGAGCAGGGCGCTGACCTTTGAGGACCTCCCGAAGCTCCGCACCAAGACCGAGGCGGTCTCCAAGATCCTTCAGGAGCAATTGACGTCCCACCTGGAGACCTTGCGTCCGATCCTCTCGCCCGAGCGTCTGTTCGGCAAGCACGTCGGCGCGAGGCTCGAAACCCCCATGGGGGATCGCGCGCTCGCGCAGGTCCAGCAGAGCTATCGGCCGTTCGCCGCTCGTCCATTCGACCTCCCCGCGGAGTTCGATCCATACTGGCTGACTCTCGTGGGGAACCGCGTCAGTGTGTATCCGTGGGAATACAGTCATGAGGCATCGGACGGCCGGGAGCGCCGCGCCATCGCCATGACATCTCCCGTGCGCTGGGTGGTGAGCTTCGCCTCGGCGTACACGCTGTCGCAATTCCGTCAGGCGCTGTTCGGCACAGGCGAGCGCCGGCCGGAGCACGTGCGCCAGTTCGTCGTCAATGCGCTCGTCATGCAGCTCGTGTTCGCTCACAGTCCCGGCCTCGGCGCCCTGTTCACCGATCTCCGCTACCAGGTGCAATCGCAGTCGAGTTCGGACCTCCTGCAGTTGCCGCTCACCACCGTGACGGCGGGGCTGCCGTCGTTTCGACCGAGCGACGATCTGATCCTCGCCGCCACCAACTTCTCCGGCATTCCCGCCTTCATCGAGCTGATCGACATCGATGCGGCGTCGCAACTGCAAGACCCGCTGCGCGCCCGCATCGGGGAATGGTTGCGCTGAGCCTCCTGCGCGCCGTGCGCGGTTGAGCCCGCGGGCGCGCACCCGACATCGACGCCGGTGACCCGCGGTGATCGAACCATCGGATTCGAGGACGCCGGCGACCATCTGCGCGCCCGCGACCTCCTCGTCGCGGCCAACTATTCGGAAGAGGGGCTTCGAGGGGCTCTGGACAGGTCCGATCTGCTCGGGAGCCGCGAGATCGACGTCCCGCCCGGGGTGAGGCGAACCCGGACGGGCACGCCACTCGACACGCTGATTCGCCTGTTCTTCCTCGGCGTGCCCGTGACGCTCGATGCGGCTCGGAGCGCGCTGCACCCGATGCGCGCGGAGATGTGGGCAGAGGCGAACCTCCTCACGATCGACGGGGAGCGCGTCGTCCCGAGCGTCAAGATCCAGCCGCACAAGGGCCTGCTGCTCACTTCCGATATCCCGGCACACATCCGAAAGGGCGCGCCCGGCGATTTCGTCCTCGGGGTCGGCAACAGCTCGGTGCTCCTCGCTCACATCGCCATCCCCGGGCCCGTGCGACGCGCTCTCGACCTCGGCACCGGCTGCGGGCTCCTGGCCCTCCTCGCCAGCGCCCGGAGCGAGCGCGTCGTCGCCACCGACAAGAACGCGCGGGCGGTCGCCTTCGCCGCCTTCAATGCGCGACTCAACGGGATCGGCAACGTCGAGTGCCGGGCGGGAGATCTCTTCGAGCCCGTCGCGGGCCAGCGCTTCGACCTGATGATGAGCAACCCGCCCTACGTCATCGCGCCGACGATGCAGTACCTCTTCCGCGACAGCGGCGTGCGCGGCGACGCGTTCTGCCGCGAACTGGTGCGCGCCGCGCCTCCCCTGCTCGAGGAGGGCGGCTACTGTCAGCTCATCTGCAACTGGACGCTGACTGCCGGGCAGTCGTGGAGCGACCTCCTGAGGGGCTGGTTCGAGGGCACGGGCTGCGACGCGCTCGTGTGGGTCACCGACACCCAGGACGCGTCGAGCTACGCGACGACGTGGATCCAGCAGACCGAGCGCGACTATCTCGAGCGGTTCCCCGAGCTGTACGACGCCTGGATGCGCTACTACGATCGAGAGGGAATCGAGGCCGTGAGCTACGGGCTGATCGCGATGCGGCGCGCGAGCGGGCGGCCCAATTGGGTTCGATTCATCAGGGCGCGCTCGGGCTCGTCGGCGCCCGGAGGCGACCACGTGCTCCGGCGCTTTCAGCTCGAGGACTACCTCGAGGCGCGACCCGGCGACCACCAGTTGCTCGAGGAACGCGTCCGGCTCGCCCCGGACATCCGTCTGGAGCAGCACTATGCGCCGAAGGAGGGGGGATTCTCGGCGGTGTCGACGCGGCTACACCTCACTCGTGAGCCCTCGTACTACACGATCGAGCTGGATCCCACCATCACCACCATGGTCATGTGCTGCCACGGCGAGCGGTCGCTCCGGGACGTCGTCCAGGACATGTCAGCGACGATGCGAATCGACGTCGATCAACTCGTGCCGGGCGCGCTGGCCGCCGCCCGCCGGCTCATCGAGAACGGCTGCCTGCTGCCGAATTCCATCGGCGACTCGTGAGGACCGCCCGCGCGATCCCGTCCTCGCGCTGAAGCCGGTCGTCCGCGAATGCCACGGTGCGCACGACTCGAGCGGCGCCCGACTCCCAACCAGCCTGTCCGACGACCTCGCCTGCTACGGCACCTGGACCGTGAACTCCCCCGGCGCGACGATGCTGATGACGCCGCCCCACATGCACATCAGCTGCGATGCATTGTCGAGGGTCGGGACGCCGCCCAGCAGCACCGTCGGACCGCCGGGGACCCACGGCGCTGGCGTGTTCGGAATGCATGGCATCGGCGTGAGAACGCCGAGCGCCGCTGTTGTCGCCGCCGCCACCGTCGGGTTGGCGGGCGAGATGCACGGCCCGAACGGCATGATGTTCACCAAGGGAACGTTGTCCATGATGGTGGCATCCGGCATCGAATTGGTCAGCGTCTTGTTGGTCGGGAGCACGACGAGCGAGCTCGGGGCCAGCCCGAAGGTGCACATCATCATCGCGCCCGCGCACACTTGCATCGGCATGTTGGACACCTCCTGCGAGTTTTTCAGCATCCTGCTAGCCCGAACGATTCGTGTCCCTGCTAGGCGACGAGAAGGCCGCGGCGGGCCAGCATCTCGAGATTGCGCTCGACGATCTCTCGCGTCAGTGGCGCGTCGCCGGCGACGCCGCCGGTTGCCCTCGGGGCGGCGTTGAGCTCCGCCACAAGCTGATCGAGGTCTCGAGTGCCGTCCAGGCGCAGCAAGAAGTGACGGACGAGATCGCCCTCGAGCGCCACCCGGCCGTGGCAGAGATTGGTGACGACCGCGGCGGTCTTGGCCTGCTCGCGCGCCAGCCGACTTGCCTCCGGCCGCTCGCTCACGGAGGTGGTGAGGCGCGTTGGCGGGTAGAGGTGCAGATCGAGCAGCCTCGCCGCGTACGCCTGGAACAGCACGGTGCTGAGCGCGACGATTTCCTCGTCGAGTCTCGCCTTGATCGCATGCGCCGCCTCGCCCAGCCGGGCGAGACTTTGGTCCAGCAGCTCGGTGAAGCTCACGGCCCGCGGCCAGGCATCTCCGAGGTACGCGAGCGCGTATTTGCTCAACGGGTGATCGGTGGAGAGGCTGGCGCCGCGAGCCGCGGTGAATTCCGCGGTGGCATCCGGGGAAGGCCCGGTCCCCGGCGCCCGCTCGACCAGAGCGGACAGACAGTAGCGCGCGACGTCGGCCGGCCCCACGCCCCTCCGCAAGTCGACGTCGTCGTGGCAGAAGAGCGTGTTGCGGAAGCCGCGACCGTTGGTGAAGTCCAGATACTGCTCCCGCACGGCGAGCTCCCGCTCGGGAATGCGCTCCAACATTCGCCTCACCGGCTCAGAGTGAATGCGGGGATCGAGAACCGGTGAAGTCGCGTCGGCCAGGTACTGCAGTCCGTGTCGGGCGGCCTCCTCGACGACCTCGTAGAGGAAGAACGGCGTGGCCCCGGCGTCCAGGTCGTCGTGAAAGAGCAGCGTGTCCGACTTCTCGCGGATGCGCTCGTGCTGCGCCCGCAGGATCAGTCCGTGGATCTGGTTCTCGGCGCTCGCCTCCGCCAGGAACGCGAGCAACGCCCGACTCTCGCGGACGCGCTCGGCGGGGTCGGCGCACCCGCGCACGTGGAAGAGCATCATCCGGCGCGCGAGGTCGTTCGGAAACGCTCCCGGGTAGCAGTTGTAGCTGACGTAGGCGACGCCCTGCGGGGCGAGATTCGCCTTGAAGATCTCGAGCATCTTGGCGCGGACGGCGGACGGCACCCAGGAGTAGACGCCGTGGGCGATGATGTAGTCGAAGCGGCCGAGCTCGGCGGTGACCTCCGCGATGTCGAGGCGGCGCAGCTCGATGTTCGTCAACCCGAGCGCGGCGATCTCGTTTCGACCCTCCTCGATCGCGCGCCGGCTGAGATCCACTCCGAGCAGTTCGCACTCCGGCCACTGATACGCGATCGGGATCACGTTGTGACCGCACCCGCATCCCAGTTCGAGGACGCGGCAGTGGGGAACCGGCCTCGGGCTCATCCCGTAGAGCGAGGCCACCGTGGCGAGGCGATCGGGATGGCTCTGCGGGAACGGTTGCCCGGGGTACAGGACCTGATCGTAGACGGTCGGATGGTCGTCCGTCATAGCGACTCTCCCGGCCCGAGAACGCCTACTGGATCAGCTCGGTTCGCTCGAACGGCTCGCTGTGGAGCATCAGTTCGGTCGGCGCGATCGGGGTGACGGCGGTCAGCACGCGCTGGTACGGCTCGGCCCAGCGCCCCTCGAGGACGGCCTCGGTCCGGGAATCGAGCGTCCGTTCGCCGATCACCATGCCCGGGCGCAGCTCCGTGTAGCCGAGCTCGAAGCGGACGGTGGTGACCACGCGCGTGATGCCGGAGGGCTTCGCATCCGGCGCGTAGTAGGATCGCTCCTCCGTCAACGGCAGCGGGACGCGCAGGGAGCGCACGACGGTCTGGCCGGCTTCGATCTTGGTGAGGAAGGTGGGCGCCCGCCTCGCCACGTTCCGATCGCGGGGCAGGGGAAGGATGCCTCGGACGATGCGGACGATGTCGGGCTCCGCGAACAGGATGTTGACCAGATCTTCCTTGACGACCATGCCGCCGCCGAACACATCGACGGAGGGGCGATCCAGCAGATAGATCGCGTCGGTCATGCCGTTGGCGACGCGATACTCGAACTGGATTGCGCGTGGATCGCGCTGCTTCTCCGCGACGTCGAGCCGCACCGGCCGCGTGAGCGTGTCAGCCATGCCGTTCATCTCCTTCGTCCCGGAGCACCCGAGCCATGTCAGGGCCGCCACACATCCGACGAGCACACGGCGCGCGCCCTCATGGCGCCGTGTGCGCGTTGCTGTCATGGTCGGTCCGTCTCCAGTTCTCGCCCAGATCCTTGAGGATGTTGTTCTCCGAGACGGGCTCGTTCGCGTGATCGTTGATCCCGATGGTCCGGGATTCTTCCTGGTTTCCCGTCGGATCTTTGGGATCGGGGGTGCCGTTCAAGCTGGCGCCGTTCCCGTTGTGGTCGGCGTGGTTGAGCTCGTGCCCGAGGAGCGCCTCGTCAGGCTGGGTGTGCATGGTCCCGTTCTGGTCTTTGTACTGCGCGTTGAAGCCCGGCGCCCACGCGACCGTGCTGTCCGACCCGGTGCCGTTCGACATCTGGGGTTGCACCCCGGTCGTGACGCCGCCGCCGTTGTTGGTCGCCTCCGTCGGCGTCGCTTCCCTGATCGTCGCCGTGTGTCCGTTGGACTGGAGGTTGTCGATGAGCTGGTGACCCGTCGGTGTGCCATCGAGCGACGCCAGTGTCTTGAGCGTCTTGTCGGCGAAGTCGGGGGTGCCCGTCACCGCGATGCCGGAGCCGCCGTAGGTGAAGATGTTGGTCGCGGGATCGTACGTGACCGGGCGCGAGTGATACCCGCCGTCGTGATGGTGCGTGCGGCCGCCGCCCCAGCCGCCTCCCCGCTGTGGTCGATCGAGGTAGCCGGGCTCGCCCGTGTCGGCTTCCGCCGCGTAGAGCGGATCGTCGTAGTCGATGCCCGTCGTCCCCGTGGCGGCGCCGCCGGAATTGATGAGGACGAGCGGACCCTGGATGGTGACGCCCATGGGAGAGACTTCGATGAAGCTGCTGCCGACTTTCAGCACGACCGACGTCAGCGCCTCGATGGTCACCGAGCGCGCATTGATCTCCTTGAGGCCGGTCGCGTAGTGCTTGGAGGCGCTGCCGACCTTGAGGTTGACGTTGCCGCCCGTCGCCGCATCGATCTTGCCGTCCACGTGAAAGTACAGGTCCTTCTTGATCCACACGTCGTTGCTGCCGCCGACGGTGAGCGCGTATTCACCCCCGATTCCCGTGTTGCGCGCCCCTCCGATCGTCTCGTACATGCTCTCGTTGACCCGGACGTCCATGCGGCGCTGCGCGTGGATGAAGACCTGTTCCTTGCCCTTCTTGTCCTCGAAACGGACCTCGTTGAACTGTTTCACCTCGCCGTACGGCGTGCTGTGGCTCTTGGTCGTGCTCATCGTCTTCCAGTCGGGGAGCTTGTAGGGCGGCATTTCGTCGGCGTTGTAGACGCTGCCGATGACGATGGGTTGATCCGGGTCTCCCTCGAGAAAATCGACGACGACCTCCTGGCCGATCCGCGGCAGGTACATCATGCCCCAACTCGCTCCCGCCCACGGCTTCGCCACGCGGATCCAGCAGCTCGAATTTTCGTCGCGCTTGCCGTATCGATCCCAGTGGAACTGCACCTTGATCCGCCCGTACTTGTCGCAATAGATCTCCTCGTTCGCGGGTCCGACCACGAGCGCGGTCTGGGGGCCGGTCATCCGGGGTTCCGGCGTGACGCGATCGGGGCGGAACTGCTGGCGGCTCTGGAGCGACGTGAACGAGCAGCGGAAGCTCGCCTCGTCCCCGGGCGCCGTCTCGTACGGGTTGTCCAGCATTTCATAGCGGGCGCTGATGATGAGATATTCGCGGTTCTGGTCGGCCCGCGGGGCATTGGTCAGAGTGAAGAGCCGACCGACGGCGACCTCGCGAATGTTGGACTCGGCCTCCGCCCGATCGAAATTGGCGTGGAACTCGTCGATCCGCGCGCGCACGTAGTGCTCGCCGTCCTCCGTCTCGTGGTATTCGCCGGGATAGTCGAAGATCTCGTAGTCCGCGCCCGCGTGCGGCTCGATGTTCTTCGCCTTGACGGTGAGGTCTGTTCTGGGTTTGGTGAAGTCGTAGTCGTACAGCGTGACCATGCCCGGCTGGAGCTGTAGTTGGTTGCTCCACTTACTGACGTAGTCCTCTTCGAAGCGACCCTTCATGGCGGGATCGAGGTAGGACAGGACCGGGTGGTCGAGGGGGACGTGCCCGGCGTAGGAATCCGCGAGCTTCATCACGTGTCGGCCCGGGCCGTGCTCGTAGAAGTAGTAGATGCCCTCCTCTTCCATCAGGCGGCTGATGAAGTTGAAGTCGGTCTCCCGATACTGCACGCAGTACTCGCGGCGCGGGTACACCTCGGTCAACCCCGTGTCGTCGAAGACGGCGATGGAGTGTTTGGCGAACACCTCCTTGATGATTTCCGGAGCGGTCTTGTCCTGGTAGATCCGGCAATCCGACGTCCGGGTGAGGAACCAGAACCACGGCCGCAGGCAGAGGTGATAGTCGTAGTGCCGTCCGACCGTGCCTTCGAGGGAGAAACGCGTGACGTAGTTGTTGAAGTAGCGAAATCCGCCGCCGCGCAGCTCCATCGTGATCGTCACGGTCTTGCCGAGGAGGTCGTTGGGGTTGATGTCGGACTGAGGGGACAGCGCGGAGAGGTAGGATTCCGACGAGCGGCCGAGATCCTCGCGGCCTTGCATCGCGCGGAAGACCAGCGCGTCCGGATCCAGCGGGGTGCTGAGCTCGAAGAAGCGAGGCATGGGCCGCCCTCAGGCGAAGTCGAACGAGAAGTCGCCGTCCTTGACCCCGAGCGTGATGGCGGCGAGTGGGTGCCCTTGCACCATGCGGGTCAGGTACTCCTCGCTGATTCGCGGCAGAACCGTGTTGGTCAGGATCGCGTCGATCATTCGCCCGCCGCTCTCCACCTCGACGCAGCGCGAGACCACCAGCTTGACCACCGCGTCGTCGTAGGACAACGGCACCTTGTGGTGTTCGCCGATGCGACGGACGATGCGATCGAGCTGCAGCCGAACGATGTCGCCGAGGACGTCGTCCGGCAGCGGATAGTACGGCACGACGACCAGACGTCCGAGCAGCGCGGGCGCAAATACCTTGCGCAGGGGATCGCGCACCGCTCGGGCGAGGGCGTCGGGCTCCGGCCTGAGCGCGGGATCTTTGCACAGGTTCGCGATCAGATCGGTGCCGAGATTGGAGGTGAGCAAGATGACCGTGTTGCGGAAGTCGATGTAGCGGCCGTCGCTGTCCTCCATCCATCCCTTGTCGAAGACCTGGTAGAAGATCTCGTGCACGTCGGGATGGGCCTTTTCCACCTCGTCGAGCAGCACCACGCTGTAGGGGCGCCGGCGCACCGCCTCGGTCAACACGCCGCCGCGCTCGTAGCCCACGTAGCCGGGCGGCGCGCCTTTGAGCGTGGAGACGGTGTGCGCCTCCTGAAACTCGCTCATGTTGATCGTGATGACGTTTTCCTCGCCGCCGTAGAGCGCCTCGGCGAGCGCCAGGGCCGTCTCCGTCTTCCCCACGCCCGATGGACCGACGAGCAGGAAGACGCCGATCGGCTTGTTCGGGTTGTCGAGCCGCGCCCGCGACGTCTGCAGCCGTCTCGCGATCATCTCCAGCCCGTGGCGCTGCCCGACGACGCGGGCGTTGAGCTTGTCGACGACCTTGAGCACGGCGTCGATCTCGTTCTTGACCATCCGGCCCACGGGGACGCCGGTCCAGTCGGCCACGACGGAGGCCACCGCCTGGGCGTCGACGCTCGGCAGGATCAGCGGGTCCTCGCCCTGGAGCGCGGCGAGCTTCGGTTGAAGCTGGCGCAGCTCGGCGAGCTTGGTCTCCCGATCGGCGGCCTCGAGCTCCTCGTCCCGGAGCTGGCGACGCAGCTCGAGAATGCGGTCCACCACCTCGCGTTCGTCGGCCCAGCGTTTGTCGAGGACGACCAGCCGCTCCTTCTCGGCGGCGAGCTGCGCCTCCACATCGGCGCGCCGCGTGCCGATGTCGAAGCCGGCCGCTTCCTCTCGGCCGATGATACCGAGCTCGGTCTCCAGCGCCTCCGCGCGCCGGCGCGCGTCCTCGACCTCGGGGGGCGTCGCGTGCTGGCTCACGGCGACGCGAGCGCACGTCGTGTCGAGCAGGCTCACCGCCTTGTCCGGCAGCTGTCGCGCGGGGATGTACCGGCGCGAGAGCTTGACGGCGGCGTCCAGGGCCTCGTCCAGGAGCTGAACGCGATGGTGCCGTTCGAGCGTGGAGGCCACGCCGCGCAGCATGAGCAGCGCCTTGTCCTCGCCGGGCTCGGCGACCTGCACCACCTGGAACCGCCGGGTCAGCGCCGGATCCTTCTCGATGTACTTCTTGTATTCGCTCCACGTCGTCGCGGCGATCGTCCGCATCGTCCCGCGCGCGAGCGCGGGCTTGAGGAGATTGGCGGCGTCACCCGTTCCGGCGGCGCCGCCCGCACCGATCAGCGTGTGCGCCTCGTCGATGAACAGGATGATCGGCTTGGGGGAGGCCTGCACCTCGTCGATCACCGCGCGCAATCGGCTCTCGAATTCTCCCTTCATGCTCGCGCCCGCCTGGAGGAGGCCGATGTCGAGCGCCCAGAGCTGGACGTCCTTCAGCGACGGCGGCACGTCACCCCGGGCGATGCGCAGCGCGAAACCCTCGACGACGGCGGTCTTTCCGACGCCCGCCTCGCCGGTCAGGATGGGGTTGTTCTGGCGCCGGCGCATGAGGATGTCGACGAGCTGCCGGATTTCCTCGTCCCGGCCGGAGACGGGATCGATGGAACCGGCGCGCGCCCTCGCCGTCAGGTCGGACGCGAACCGCTGAAGCGCCTCCTGCTTGCCCATGGCAGCAGGGGCGATGCCGCCCGCGGCGTCG
>Ga0126371_10005605_pt1 | contig 11152 bp, 10 predicted proteins | sample PanSoiMetaPlot_4_FD_110145 | JGI IMG/M metagenome (GOLD analysis project Ga0126371, IMG submission 110145) | Tropical forest soil microbial communities from Panama - MetaG Plot_4 | ecosystem: Environmental > Terrestrial > Soil > Tropical forest > Bulk soil | place: Panama | collected 2016-02-17
ATCGAAGAAGCCCGCATAGTGCACGCGGAACTCGCCGACCAGCGGATCGAACGGCACCATCTCGGCCGCGTAGTCGGGCGGCACCTGCACGGCTTCCTTCGACGCCAGGATGTAGAACTCGTCCGGGTCGAGCACGAGGCTCTGGTCGCGCCGCGCCGCGATCGTCTCCCAGAACTCGGCGACGTCGTAGCCGCCGCGGCGGTCGACGTCGATCAGTCCGGTGTGCCGCTTGGCGCGGTAGCCGATGCGACCGTCGAAGCCCTTGAGGTCGACGCCGACGCTCACGCCCTCGCGCACGTCCGCCTCGTCGTCGTCGACCAGGCTCTCGGCCGCGTGCAGCTTGGCGAGCGCCTCGGGATCGAGCACCGCGTGACCGCGGCGAAAGCGGATCTGCGAGAGCCGCGATCCCTCGCGCACCAGCACCGGAAACGTGCGCGGGCTGATCTCGGCATAGAGCGGCCCATGATAGCCCGCCTCGATGCGGTCGAAGCCGCGCGTCTGGTCGGCGATCACGCGGGTGAAGACGTCGAGCCGCCCGGTCGAGCTCTTCGGGTTGGCGGCCGCCGCGATGTCGGCGGGCAGCGCCATGCTCTCCTGCAGCGGCACGATGTAGACGCAGCTGGTCTCCAGCACGGCCCCGTCGCCGAGCGTGATCTCGTGCAGCTTGAGGTCGTCGATGCGCTCCGCGACGGTCGCGCCCGGGCCGGGCAGGAAGCTCGCGCGCACCCGGTAGGCCACCTCGCCGAGCCGCAGGTCGAGGCTCGCGGGCTGGATCTGGTCGTCGGCGAATTCCGCCGCCGCAATGATGCCGCCCGTGTCCGCGAGCGCCGCGATCATGCGGTCGGGAAGAATGCCCTTGTCGTCGGTGCGGAACGCGAGCGCCACCGTGATCCCCGAAAGGAAACTGCGGCGACGTGTAACGCAAGCCCATCTTGACGGAAAGCCTGCGCCCGCTTAAAGGTGCGCGTTATCCCGTGGTCATTTGAGCCGGCCGGCTTGCAGCCACGTAAAACAAATCGCTAAAAGGCCGGGGACGCTTGGACCCGGCTTGGGATTTTTCCCTCGGCCGGTTTTTTGTTGGCCGCATGGATGCATGTGGCCGAAGAAGGAGTCCAAGGATGTCCGCGCCTGCCCGCCAATACCGCCCCGAGACCCGCCTCGTCCAATCAGGCACCTTGCGCTCGCAGTTCGGCGAGACCTCCGAGGCGCTCTTCCTCACCCAAGGTTTCGTCTACGACACCGCCGAGCAGTGCGAGGCCCGCTTCACCAACAAGGAGCCGGGCTATATCTACGCGCGCTACTCCAATCCGACGGTCACGATGTTCGAGCGCCGCATGGCCGAGTTCGAGGGCGCGGAAGCCGCGCGCGCGACCGCGAGCGGCATGGCGGCGGTGACCACCGCGCTGGTCGGCCAGGTGCGCGCCGGCGACCACGTGGTCGCCGCCAAGGCGCTGTTCGGCTCGTGCCGCTGGGTGGTCGAGGACTTCCTGCCGCGCTTCGGCGTCGCCTCGACCCTGGTCGACGGGCTCGACCTCGATCAATGGAAGAACGCGGTGCGCCCCAACACCAAGGCCTTCTTCCTCGAAAGTCCGACCAACCCGACCCTCGACGTGTTCGACATATCGGCGATCGCCGAGATCGCGCACGCGGCCGGTGCGACGCTCACGGTCGACAACGTATTCGCGACGCCGATCTGGCAGAGCCCGCTTGCGCTCGGCGCCGACTGCGTCGTCTATTCGGCGACCAAGCACATCGACGGGCAGGGGCGCTGCCTCGGCGGCGTGATCCTCGCGGCGGAGAAGTTCATCCAGGACAATTTCCACATGCTGCTGCGGCAAACCGGCCCGGCCATGTCGCCGTTCAACGCCTGGGTGCTGCTCAAGGGCCTGGAGACGCTGCATCTGCGGGTGCGGCGGCAGAGCGAGACGGCCGCGATCGTCGCCGACACGCTCGCCAAGCACCGCAGGATCAAGCGCACCATCTATCCGGGGCGCGCCGACCATCCGCAGGCCGCCACGGTGAAGAAGCAGATGCGCGGCGGCTCGACGCTGGTGTGCTTCGAGATCGATGGCGACAAGAAGGCGACATTCCGCTTCCTCAATGCGCTCAAGCTGGTGCGCATCACCAACAATCTCGGCGACGCGAAAAGCCTCGTCACCCATCCGGCGACGACGACGCACCAGCGGCTCTCGCCGGAGGAGCGCGCCGCGATCGGCATCAGCGACGGCACGGTGCGTTTCTCGGCTGGGCTCGAGCACCCGGACGACATCATCGAGGACGTGATCGCCGCGCTGGAGACGGCGTGAAGTACTGCGTCATGCCCGGCCTTGTGCCGGGCATCCACGTCTTGGCAACTTGGCAAGAAAGTCGTGGATGGCCGGGACAAGCCCGGCCATGACCATCATATGCTACGGCGTCGCCACATGCTTCGCGGTCGCGTGCACCTGCGCCGAGGCGAGGTTGCGTTGCGCGGCCTCGCTGATCGAGCCGCCGATCAGCTTCGCGAGGCACGCGTAGCTCCAGTCGTTCATGTGGAGCTTGTCGGGCGAGACGAAGTCGGCGAACGACATGTGGTCGTGCTCGTACCAGTAGCGCATGATCGCGAAGCGTCGGATCAGGTCGACGTCCGCCTGCTTCGCGACCGTCGAGATCAGGCGGACCATATCCTCGGCGTCAGGCTTCGCCAGCACCTTCGGCGCGTATTGCGGGTCGATCATCACGACGTCGATCCCGAGCGCCTTGAGCTGCTGCGTGCCCTGGAGAATGAGCAGCGTGGTTGGCTTGATGTCGCGGTCGCGCAGCACGGAATTGGTGCCGACCTGCCACAGCACGAGATCGGGGTGCTGCTTGATCACGCCCTCGCCGAAGCGCGCCAGCATCTCGCGCGCTTCCTCGCCGTTGACGCCGCGGTTGATCACCGTGATCGCGCTTTGCGGAAAGCGCGCCTGCAGATCGAGCTGCAGCTGGCTCGGATAGGACTTGTCGCGCGAGCTCGCGCCGGCGCCAAAGGTCGACGAGGAGCCGATGGCGACGATCGTCAGCGGCTGATGGTGGGCGAGCCGCTCGGCGGTGCGCGGCAAAGGCTGGGAGAGGAGGGTGAGCTCCTTGGGGGCGCCGCAGGCGTGCTCCTGCGCGCAGGCAAGCGCCGGCGCGAGCGCGCACGCGACCAGGGCCGCCGCCAGCTTCATCAACTGTCCGGACGGCGACATGGTCAGCGAATGTCCTTGTTCGGATGGTCCATATTTCCAGCCCCCGTATTGCTCGCGTGCCCGAGCTTTGCTCCGTCGACGATCAGCCGGCTCAGCAGGCGTCCGATGCAATCGTGCACCCGCTCGGCCACGTCGTTCTTCTTGGTCGCCGCGGAGAGGTCGAAAACCTTCATCTCGTTCCAAGCATTCATCACGCCGAGCCTATCAAACAAGAGAATTTCGCGCTGCAGTGCAATAAATCGCATTGCGTCGATGTACGGGCCCATCGCGACCATCGAGTCGGTACGCGGGCTGTACTGCATATTCATGAAGACGCCGTCGGCCTTCCCTTCTCGCAGCGCATCAAGGCCTCCACCGAGCGCCGACTGGAATTGGTCCGGATCGACCCCCAACATGGCGTCGACCGTCCCGGTTTGCCAGACCACCAGGTCGGGCTTTTCGTCCTTGAGCACCTGCCGCAACGTCTTCACCATGTCGGCCGCGGTCTCGCGCGTCTGCGTGTGCGCCGTGACCTTCACGGCGACACCCGGCAGGCGGCGCATGAGCGACGCCTCCAGCTGTGCCGGATAGGCCTTGGGCGCGCCGCCGGCGGCGGCCGGCAGGGTCGACGACGCCGAGCCGATCACGGCCACGTTGAGCCGCTTTTCGGCGATCGCGGCCGCCGTATGCGGCAGCGCGAAATCCGCCTGCACCAAATTCGAAGCGACGAAGCAGGCGCCCTCATCGGCCGCGAGGCCAGGCGTCGCAAACATTGCCGTCGCCAGCATTGCCGCCACGGCGGCTGCCATCAGCACTCTCATGCCTCGCCCCCAGCGAGGTCCGCATTGGCAGGTGTCTGCCGCGGGCCGTGCTTTCTTCCTTCAACGTTCTTATACCATGTTATCAGCATCGCAACGGCCACCATCGTGGCGATTCCCACTGTGCTGACGAGAATCTGCATACCCAGGCCGTCGGATAGCTCGACCATCGCGAAATGAGCCGCGAACGCCAGGAATACGCCTGAACAGAAAATTTCGAGTGAATGCTGGCCGCACACGATGGCGGGACGCATCCATGGCGACGCGAGAGGCGGCCAGTCACGTGGGACGTAACGCAGCGTCAGGATGGCGAGTGCGACAAAATGCGCAAAACGCAGCACGTCCAGATTGGTCTTGTCGATCGGATACATCCAGTCGGTCAGCCAGTGCGGCACATAGCTCCCCACCCGCGGCAGGTACCAGGTCAGCGTGATCGCGAAGGCGAAAACGAGGTAGCCGACCGCGAGCCAGAATACCGGCCGCGAACGCGCGAATGGCGCGATCCGCTCGGCGCCGCCGAGCGCGCACCAGGCGCCGAACACGAACAAGAGCTGCCACGCCAGCGGATTGAAGAACCAGGTCCCCTTCGGATAGGCGGGCAGATTCCAGCCGAAGATCCAGGCCGCCGCATAGAGCGCGGTCGAGGCTGCTAGGGCGAGCGTCGGTGTGCGCTTGAGCAGCCACAGCATCGGCGGCAAGCCGGCCAGGAGGACGATGTAGAGCGGCAGCACGTCCATGTTGGCGGGCTTGAACTTGAGCAGCATCGCCTGGACCATCGTGACGTCGGGCTGCTTGAGGAAGTTCAGGATGCCCATTTCCTCGCTGTAGAGCGGGTTGTCGAAGCTCGACGCCACGTAGGCGATTTCCGCCATGTAGACGACGAACAGGAAGATGTGCGCGACGTAGATCTGCCAGACGCGCTTGAGGATGCGCGCGCTCGCCACCAGGACGCCGCGGTTGTCCATCTCGCGGCCGTACACGAAGGCGGCGGTGTAGCCGGAGATGAAGACGAAGATCTCGGTCGCGTCGCTGAAGCCGTAGTTACGGATGGTGATCCAGCTCACCATGTTCGACGGAATATGGTCGAGGAAGATCAGCCATAGCGCGAGCCCGCGAAACAGATCGAGGCGAAGGTCGCGGCCGGTCGGCGTGGCGGAGGGCATCGCGCGTGACGTCCTTGGGAACAGGGATGGCTGGTGGGAGAGGCCCGGCAACGCCTCGCGATCCGCATCGGGCGGGAGAACTAGCGCTTTTTGCACTGCGGGGAAATCAATTCGGCGTCAATTCCTGCGCCTGCCGCAAGCCCGGGCGCGGACCGTCAGCTTCCTTCCAAGATGCTGAATTCGCAAGAGTTTTGCCTGACAGTTGCGTGCCGCGCAAAGACGCGATTCAATAGGGCGATGCACGACGCGCGGTTCCGCGGAGGCTGGGCCATGTATCAGATCGTTACCCGCAACATCGAGGTCAGTGTGACGCCCAAGTTCCTGCCCGAGCGCTCCTCGCAGGAGAAGAGCTACTTCTTCTGGGCCTACACGATCGAGATCAGCAACCACGGTACCGAGACGGTGCAGCTCAAGACGCGGCACTGGCGCATTACGGATGCGTTCGGCCGGGTGCAGGAAGTGCGCGGCGCCGGCGTCGTCGGCGAGGAGCCGGTGCTCGAGCCGGGCGCATCCTACGAGTACACGAGCGGCGTGCCGCTGCCGACGCCGTCCGGCTTCATGGTCGGGACCTACGGCATGGTGTCGGCGCGCGGCGAGACGTTCGACATCCAGATTCCCGCCTTCTCGCTCGACGGCCCCGAGAGCAAGCGCACGCTGAATTGACGCGCCCGGTCCGTGCCGGACCGCGCGCGTCATTGCGAGGCGCGAAGCGACGAAGCAATCTCGAACAGCGTATGACTCGCGGAGCGAGATTGCTTCGGCGTGCTGCGCGCGCCTCGCAATGACGCCGAATCCTATCCCGCCACTTCGCCCGGCTCGAACACGTACTGCGAGCTGCAGAACTCGCACGTCACCGAGATCACGCCGTTCTCGACCATGTGGTCGCGGTCGTCCTGGGAAAAGCTCTTCAGCATGTTCGCGACGTTCTCGCGCGAGCACGAGCACTTCGGCTCGATCGCGTTCGAGCGGAAGACCCGCACGCCCTGCTCGTGAAACAGCCGGTAGAGCAGCCGCTCGCTCGACAGGTCCGGATCGATCAGCTCGATGTCCTCGACGGTCTCGATCAGGGCGCGGCCCTCGCGCCAGGCGTCGTCCTCGGCCACCACGTGCGGCACGGTGCCGGCCGGTGCATCGCCGGGATCGAGGTCGGGCCCGCGCATGCGCTCCGGCGACTTCGGCAGGAACTGCAGCAGCATGCCGCCCGCGCGCCAGCGGCGGTGCGGGCCCGAGGCCGCTGCCGCGCTCGTGCCGTCGTTTTTGGCACCCTTCCTCGGATCGTTCTTGGCGGCGTTGAATTCCTCGGCGACCGCGAGGCGGACCCGTGTGGGGATCTGTTCGGAGCGCAGGAAATACTCGTGCGCCGCCTCCTCGAGCCCGCCGCCGCTCAGCGCCACCAGCCCCTGATAGCGGTTCATGTCGCTGCCCTGGTCGATCGTCATCGCGAGATGGCCCTGGCCGAGCAGCTCGCCGGCGGACGCCGCGCGCGCCGTGATGGCCGCCTCGACGCGTGCGCGGTCGAAGCGCGCGCAGGCGCGCACGCGGCCCGGATTGTTGAAGTCGCTGATGAAATCGACCACCAGCATGCGCACCGGCCCGTCGGTCTGCGTCTGCAGGATGAAGCGGCCCTCGAACTTGAGCGAGGAGCCGAGCAGCACCGTGAGCGCGATCGCCTCGCCGAGCAGCTTCGCGACCGGCAGCGGATAATCGTGCGCGCCGAGGATGCTGTCGATCACCGGCCCGAGCCGCACTACACGGCCGCGCAGGTCGAGGCTCGCCACCTCGAACGGAAGGATGGCGTCTTCGACCGGCGCGGGTGCCGGCATGCGGGAAGGGATCGCGGACTCGGTCATGCGGACTTTCGGGAATACGCCTCAGGGGCGTGCCGCGCCTGCGGCCGCCTCGGGCAACATCCCGCCTAGATAGTTACTCGCCGCCAGCGTGGAAGCACCAGGCGAGAATGCCTTTCTGGGCGTGCAGGCGGTTCTCGGCCTCGTCGAACACGACGGATTGCGGTCCATCGATCACCTCGTCGGTGACCTCCTCGCCGCGATGTGCCGGCAGGCAGTGCATGAACAGCGCATCCGGCCGCGCGTGCGCCATCAGGCGCGCGTCGACCTGGTAGGGCTTGAGCAGGTTGTGCCGCTGGGTTCCATCGCGATCGCCCATCGACACCCAGGTGTCGGTGACGACGCAATGGGCGCCGGTCACGGCCTCTTCGGGATCGTTCCCGAGATGGATGTCGGCCGGCGACGACTTGACCCAGTCGACAAGCCATTTCTTCGGCGAGAGCTCAGGCGGCGTCGCGACCTTGAGCGCGAAATCGAACTGCTGCGCCGCATGCATCCACGAGGCGAGCACGTTGTTGGCGTCGCCCGACCACGCCACCGTCTTGCCCTTGATGGCGCCGCGATGCTCCTCGAGGGTCATCACGTCCGCCATCACCTGGCACGGATGCGAGCGGCGGGTGAGGCCGTTGATCACCGGCACGGTCGCGTGCTGGGCGAGCTCGATCAGGGTCGCGTGATCGAGCGTGCGGATCACGATCGCGTCGACATAGCGCGACAGCACCTTGGCGGTGTCGGCGATCGTCTCACCGCGGCCGAGCTGCATCTCCTGACCGGTGAGCAGGATGACGTCGCCGCCGAGCTGGCGCATCGCCACGTCGAACGAGACGCGCGTGCGCGTCGACGGCTTGTCGAAGATCATCGCCAGCGTGCGCCCTTCGAGCGGCTTCGCCGACCGCGCGCGGCCGCGCTGCTTCATCGCGCGGCTCGCCGCGATGATCGAGCGCAGCTCCTGCGGCGGGATGTCGACGAGGTCGAGGAAATGGCGGACCGCCGAGGGGCTCATGTCGCCGTCTCCTTGACGGCCTTGGCGGCGATGGCCCGCTCGATCGCGCTCGCGGCGCAGTCGAGCCGGGCGATGCCCTCGGCGATGTCGGCCTCCTCGACGATGAGCGGCGGCAACAGCCGCACGACGTTGTCGCCGGCAGCGACTGCGAGCAGCTTCTCGGCGCGCAGCGCATCGACGAGCTCGCCGTTCGGCACCACGGCGCGCAGGCCGACGAGGTAGCCTTCGCCGCGCACCTCGGCGATCACGTTCGGGTGCCGGTCCTTGATCTCGGCGAGCCGCTGCTTGAGCAGCAGCGCGTTGCGCTTGAGCTTGTCGAAGAATCCCGGCGCCAGCATCACGTCGAGCGTCGCATTGCCGGCAGCCATGGCGAGCGGATTGCCGCCGAAGGTCGAGCCGTGCGTGCCCGCCGTCATCCCCTTGCCGGCTGCCGCGGTCGCGAGGAACGCGCCCATCGGGAAGCCGCCGCCGAGCGCCTTGGCGAGCGCCATGATGTCGGGCGTCACGCCCGTGTGCTGATAGGCGAAGAGGTCGCCGGTGCGGCCCATGCCGGTCTGCACCTCGTCGAACACGAGGAGGAGCCCGTTCGTGTCGCACAGCTCGCGCAGCTCGCGCAGGAACTGGTTGGTCGCGACGCGCACGCCGCCTTCGCCCTGGATCGGCTCGATCAAGATCGCGGCGGTGGTCGGGCCGATCGCCTTCTTGACGGCCGCGAGGTCGCCGTACGGCACCTGGTCGAAGCCCTCCACGACGGGCCCGAAGCCTTCGAGATATTTCTTCTGTCCGCCCGCCGCCAAGGTTGCGAGCGTGCGGCCGTGGAAGGCGCCCTCGAACGTGATGATGCGCACGCGCTCCGGCGCGCCGTTGACGGCGTGGTACTTGCGCGCGCACTTGATCGCGCCTTCCATCGCCTCGGCGCCCGAATTGCAGAAGAACACGTAGTCGGCGAAGCTCGCTGCGCACAGCCGCTCGGCGAGCCGCTCGCCCTCGGGGATGCGAAAGAGATTGGAGATGTGGATGAGCTTGCCGGCCTGCTCGGCGACCGCGGCGGCGACGCGCGGATGGGCGTGGCCGAGCGCGTTCACGGCGACGCCCGAGGTGAAATCGAGATAGCGCTCGCCGTTGGTGGCGATGAGCCAGGCGCCTTCGCCCCGCTCGAAAGCGAGGTCGACGCGCGCGAAGGTCGGCAGCAGATGCGACGTCACGATGTGGCCCGCCTTGGCGGCTTGGGTGGCATCATGTGGTGGCGAAAGCGGGCCCCGGACTTGCGACGGCGGGGCGGTCGCCGGCTCGCCGACGAGAACATGCGCCAGTTGAAGTAGCGGCGAAATGAAATGTGCCGCCTTCCAAGGCGGCACATCCTGCATTTTAGGTCCGCCCCACAGGGTGTCAACACGACGATATTGATGCCGGTCATGAGCCGCGATGATCTTTTTGCGGCGCAAAATGTGATCCAAACGCAATACCACCACAGGAACATGTGGAAGCGAGGCCCGCCGACTCTTGCCGGCGAGTCGCGCCATATAGTATGGGTTTGAAGCGTAAACACGACATCTCGTGCGGCGGACGGCTTCCTGAGTTTTGTGTGGTTCCTGCGTACCCGACGGCAATTTTCACATTGCCGGAGGCCAGAGAAGGATTCTGTCGAGTGTCTGCCGGGCGGTCCGCCCCCTCGGCACCACCACAACAGGGGCAAAGAGACGATGATGTGGACTGACGAGCGGGTGGAGCTTCTGAAGAAACTCTGGACCGATGGGCTCTCGGCAAGCCAGATCGCGGCCGAGCTCGGCGGCATCACCCGCAATGCCGTGATCGGGAAGGTGCATCGGCTGGGACTGTCGGGCCGCGCCAAGAGCCCGTCGTCATCGGCGCCGCGCCCGCGCAAGCCGCGCGCGCCCGGGCACATGATGCGGCTCTCGCGTCCGTCGATGCGCGGCAACACGGCGCTCGCTCCGATGTACGAGACCGACGTCGAGCCCGAGCCGGAGCTGATCGAGAACATCATTCCGCTCGGCCAGCGCTGCTCGCTGCTCGAGCTCAACGACAGCAAATGCCGCTGGCCGATCGGCGATCCCGGCGCGTCCGACTTCTTCTTCTGCGGCGGCCAGCCGCTCGAGGGACTGCCCTACTGCAACTATCACTCGCGCGTCGCCTACCAGCCGGCCGCGGCGCGGCGCGACCGGCGCGCGTTCCGGGGCTGACGAGCGTTCGCCGAATTTGCCTGCCCGTCGGCAAGGACGCCGGGGCAGGCTGACCCTGCGGCAAGGTTCCGGGTCGCCGGAACGCCTGCGGGACAGCGCGGGAACGCCTGCCGAAAGGGTATCTCTGGACCCTCATTTACGGCGCCGTCCGCACCGGATCGGCGTGCAAACGCGGCGCCGCCGAAGCGTTTCGCCCGTTATGTGGGATCGTTAACGATTGGTCTTGGCGATCAGCGAAACTGCGAGGTCGTCAAAGTGCGAGGCCGCGACGTGTGATCCGCGCGAGATCCGTGCGTGTGTGGCCGCTGCCGCTAGTAGTAGCTGCGGTGCCAGTGCCCTCGGAGGGGGACGCGTTCCTCGTAGCTGAACGGATTGGGATGCATGTTGCGTGAGTCGCACAGCTGGCAGCCGTTCGGGCCCCACCGCTTGGTCGCGTCAAAGCCGCACAGCGGCAATGCCATCCGCGCCGCGATCGGCGGCGGCACGGGACGTTGCCCGTTCTCGCAATAGGAAGCCAGCGCAGGCCGCCCCACGAGGACCATGGCAACCAGGGCCACGGGGAGTGTCACGAGCCACAGCATCGATCTCATCGGTGTCGTCCGATCTGGTGCAGTCCCGATCCATGTTCGCCCAACGCATTTTATAGCACGCCTTCCGGCTGCGTGCACTGTCGTCGATGACGACCGACGCTGGCAGAGGAATTGATTCTGGCCCGGCGGGCCTGTAGGTCTGGCCGACATCTCGGCGGCCGAAGACATCAGCATGGACGCTACGCGCCAATCCGCGCAGCAGCTCGCCGCGGCGGTCGCTCATCATCGCGCCGGCCGCCTCGCCGAGGCCGAGCGCCTCTATCGTCTTGTCTGCGCGGCCGATCCGCACAATGCGCGCGCGTTTCACCTGCTCGGCGTCGTCGCGCATCAACTAAGCCGCGA
>Ga0126371_10005606_pt1 | contig 11152 bp, 10 predicted proteins | sample PanSoiMetaPlot_4_FD_110145 | JGI IMG/M metagenome (GOLD analysis project Ga0126371, IMG submission 110145) | Tropical forest soil microbial communities from Panama - MetaG Plot_4 | ecosystem: Environmental > Terrestrial > Soil > Tropical forest > Bulk soil | place: Panama | collected 2016-02-17
CGACATGAAGGCCAAGGGCAAACGGCCGGTCGATTATTTCCGCCAGTTCTATGCCGACACCTCGATCAACGGCTCGCGCGCCGGCATGGAATGTGGCTTGAGCTTCTTCGGCATCGACCATTGCCTGTTCGGCACAGACTGTCCGTTCGATCCCGAAGGCGGCCCGCTCTTTATCCGGGAGATCGTCAAGGCCATCGACGCGATGAACCTGCCGGCCGACGATCGCGAAAAGATGTATTCGGGCAACGCGCGGCGCCTGCTGCGGCTCGCCTGATCATGGCGTCCGCGGGTCGCACGATGAAATCCACGCGGCCGCCGCCGGCCGGCCACGATCTCGTTGACACGTTGGTGATCGCCAACCGCGTGCTGTTCGATCACGACGTGGTCGACGCCTTCGGCCATGTCAGCGTCCGGCACGACCGCGACCCCACGAAGTTCCTGATGGCACGGCATTTGGCCCCCGGTCTGGTGACGGCCCGGGATATTGTCACCTTCGACCTCGACGCCAACGCTGTGGCCAATCCAGCCAAACGCTATTACAGCGAGCGCTTCATCCACAGCGAGATCTACAGGCGCCGGCCCGATGTGGTTGCAGTGGTGCATTGCCATGCGCCGCCGTTGATTCCGTTCGGTGCCACGCGCACGCCGCTACAACCGGTCTATCATATGAGCGCTTATCTCGGTGCCGGTACACCGGTCTTCGATGTCCGCGAGGCGGCCGGCATGACCGACATGCTGATTCGCACGCCGGCGCTCGGCGCGGCGCTGGCGGAAACGCTGGCGGACAAGCCGCTGGTGCTGATGCGTGGTCACGGCGCCACCATTGTCGGTGGCGGGATTCCACAGGCCGTCTATCGCGCGATTTATGCGCGCCTCAACGCGACATTACAGATGGATGCACTCCGGCTCGGCACGCCGGTCTACCTCGCGCGTGAAGAGGCCGAGAAGGCGGCCGCGTCGATTGATGGTTCGCTCGAGCGCGCCTGGGGCCTGTGGGCCGACATAGCGCGCGCCAAGATGAAAAGCCGCCGGGCGTAAAGCTCACCCGGCGGCGGCGCGTCAGTCGCCTTCCTGCATGACCTGGCCGGCGGGCGACAGCACGATATAGACTTCGCTGCCGTCCTTCATCGCGGTGCCGTGCCAATAATTGTCACAGCCTTTACGCAGATCTTTGACCTGGGTATAGCCGGCGCCTTCCATCTTCTTTTTGGCCTGCGGCAGCGTCGAGCTGTCGAGCTTGTCCTCGGGCGCGCAATTGTTATGCATCTGCGTTTGCGCCGCAGCCGGCAGAATGGCTGGCGCGGCGGCGATCAACGCGGCACCGGCGGCCAGAGCGATAAAGCGATGCTTGAAGGTCATCATATGGGCCTTTCGGAATATGAGGGATAGTCGGATTAGGGCGACGAATTGCGGCAGGATTCGGGAAGCGATTTTAGCGGTTCCGCGTGGCGGAATCGCGTCGCTAGTCGCATCGTGCATTACATTTCCGTTACGCGGCGCGCGCCGAACGCCGAACTTCACGATGCGCGAACCCCGCCAGGGAGCCTGCGGCCGCAGGGACGATAGCGGGGTTCAATGGGTGGCTCGAAGCTCACCGCCCGACCACGAGGTCGGGCTTTCATCTGGGCGCTGATCGGACTGATCAGGTGGAGTCATGCGGTTTGGGCACCCTCCATTACGGTTGCGCCGCCTGAAACGCTAATCCTCCTGGTGCCGCCGTCAATGACTGAAATATGAAATCACCGGCAATTTTCTGTCGGGCGCGCCGTGCCGCGGAAAACCTGGTGCGACCGGGCGCGGCGGCGTTCAGCGCATCGAATCGCTGCCGAGGAAGCGCGACGGATCGTTGTCCGGCGGTACGGTGCGGACAATCTGCGTCGGCTTGAAATCATCGCCGAGCGCGTCGAGTGCGCGCTTGATGCCTTCGACGATGGCGCGTTCGACCGTGCCGACATCGTAGGCCGTTGTCCACACCATCAGACTCAGAACCAACGCGCCGCCGGCGAAACTCGCCAGAAAAGTCTGCGGCGCCGGCGCCGACATTACGCCGGGAACCTTGGCCGCGACCTCGATCAACGTCTTCCGCGCGCGTTCGAGGTCGGCGGTGGCGGGTAGGTTGACATCGACGTTCAGCAGCCGGCCGCCGTTGCGCGTGTCGTTCTTGAGCGGCGCGTTCCAGATCGCTGAATTGGGCATGAACAGGAACAGGCCGTCGAAAGTGCGCAAGCGGCAATTGAACAGGCCGATTTCCTCCACCGTGCCGCTCTGGCCGCCGACTTCGATGTAGTCGCCGATGCGGAACGGCCGGAGCCACAGCAGCATGATGCCCGCGGCGATGTTCGACAGTGTGCCTTGCAGCGCCAGGCCGACGGCGAGACCGGCCGCGCCGACTACGGCGAGTAGTGAGGCGGTCTGGATGCCGAGCTGACTCAATGCCACGATCACCGTCAGGATGACGACGGCATAGCGCACCGCGGCGCCGAGGATCGGCTTCAGCATTGGATCGACGTGCCCGACGCCACCGAGCAGCCGGCGCAACGCACGTTCGATCCAGCCGGCGACGATGAAGCCCACGATGAGGACCGCGAGCGACGCGAGCACCCTCGGCATGAAGGTCTCGGCCCATTGCCAGATCACATCGGCCACGTGAGTCAGGTGTTGCAGATTGACGTCGTTAGACATGGTGCGCGGCGATCATGCCGAGCGCGGCCGTGATGTCAACGGCGCTCAGTGATAGCCGATATCGGCGCGCACCTTGCCGCGGAACACCCAATACGACCAGCCGGTGTACATGAGGATGACCGGCAGCAGGAACAGCGTGCCGACCAGCAGGAAGGCCTGTGTGCTGGGCGCCGACGCCGCCTGCCAGAGCGTGAATTTGTACGGCACGATCATCGGCCACAGGCTGATGGTAATGCCGAAATAGGACATGAGGAAAAGGCCGATAGCGCCGATGAACGGCGCCGCCTCGGAGCGATTGTTGAGCGATCGCCATTCCCAAAACGCCAGCACGGCGGTGATGATCGGCACCGGCGACAGAAATCCGATATTGGGCCAGGTGAACCAACGGTGCGCGATGTACGGCTCGGTCAACGGCGTCCACAGGCTGACGACGACGATGGCGACGAGCACGCCGATAAAGCAGTAGCGGCCGAACCGGCGCGCCCAATTTTGCAGATCGCCCTCCGTCTTGATGATCAGCCAACCGGTGCCGAGCAGGCCATAGCCGAACAGCAGCGCCAGCCCTGTGAACAGCGAGAATGGCGTGAAACAGTCGAACGTGCTGCCACTGAATTGGCGGCCGTCCACTTGGAATCCCTGGATGAACGCGCCAAGCACAATCCCTTGGGCGAAGGTCGCAAGCGCGGAGCCGTAGCAGAAGGCGTGATCCCAAAAGGTTCGATGCTCGACGTCGCGATAATGGAACTCGAACGCAACGCCGCGGAAGACGAGAGCCAATAGCATCACCAGAATCGGGAAATAGACCGCAGGCACAATCACGGCGAAGGCCAAGGGGAACGCTGCGAGAAGCCCGGCGCCGCCGAGCACCAGCCAGGTCTCATTGCCGTCCCAAACGGGCGCGATCGAGTTCATGACCAAGTTGCGTGCGGCGCGATCCGGCGCAAAGCCATAGAGAATGCCGACGCCAAGGTCGAAGCCGTCGAACAGCACGTAATAAAACACGCCGAAACCGAGAATGACGGTCCACAGCGGCACGAAATCGAACGGCAGGACGGTCATGGCGAATCCTCCGTACCGGCAACTGGCAAGGCGCGAACCGGCCCCTCCGGCCGACCGCTGGCGATCGGCTCTTCCCGCGCTTCTGCCGGCCCGCGCCGAACCACGCGCGCCATCATCATCAGCCCAACCGGATAGATAAGCAGGTAGACCAGAACATAGCCGGCGAGCGACAGCATGACATCGGTTCCGGTCAGTGCCGGCGACACTGAATCCGCGGTGCGCAGCAATCCGTAGACGGTCCACGGTTGGCGCCCGACTTCGGTGGTCGTCCAGCCGGCGATGACGGCGACGAACCCCAGCGGCGAGGCGAGCTCGCACAGGCGCAGGTACCAGACGGCATGCAACCGATCGCGCGCCCTCAGCCACCAGCTCGCAGCGACCAGCGCCAGCATCAACAAGCCGATGCCGACCATGATGCGAAAGGCGAAGAACGGAATCGCCACCGGCGGCCACTGGTCGCGCGGCCATTCCTTCAGACCGCGGACGGTTCCATTCGGATCATGCGTCAAGATCAGGCTGCCAAGGTCGGGAATATCGATTGCGTCGCGGTTCGTCGCAGTTACCTGATCAGGGATGGCGAAGAGCGTCAGCGGCATGCGGCTTTCTGTATTCCAATCACCTTCGATCGCCGCCAGTTTCGCCGGCTGGTAGTGGAGCGTATTGAGCCCGTGCTGATCGCCGAGAAAGATCTGCAATGGCACCAGCACCGTGAGGAGCCACAACGTCATCGACAGCATGACGCGGCTTTCTTCGGCGAAGCGGCCGCGCAGTAAGTAATAAGCGGCGACACCGATGACGACGAAACCGGTGGTGACATAGAAGCCGACGACGGTGTGCGCGAAGCGGTACGGGAAGGACGGATTGAAGATGATCCGCAACCAATCGGCAGGAAAGAACCGGCCGTCGATCACCACGTATCCATCCGGCGTCTGCATCCAGCTGTTGGCGGCAAGGATCCAGAACGCCGAGAATAACGTCCCGAGCGCAACCATAAGTGCCGCGACGAAATGCGCCCACCGCGGTACCAGCTTGCGTCCGAACAGCAGCACGCCGAGGAACGCCGATTCGAGGAAGAACGCCATGATGCCTTCGTAGGCAAACAGCGGCGACAACACGTTTGCCGTGGCATCGGCGTAGCGGCTCCAATTGGTGCCGAACTGAAACGGCATGATGATGCCGGAGACGACGCCCATGCCAAAGGCAATCGCGAAGATGCGCGTCCAAAAATTCGAAAGGCGGAAATAGACGTCGCGCCGGGTGAGGAGATGCAGGCCTTCGAGCAAGGCGATGAACGACGCCGTGCCGATGGTGAACGCGGGAAGCAGTATGTGCCAGGCGATCACCCAGGCAAATTGCAGCCGCGAAAGCAACAATGGGCTGAACGTCGCCACGGTCGTCGACATCGAAGGCTCCATCCCGGCGGTCGATTCGACCGGTGCAACATTCTAGACCACGCCCGCGGCGCGCGGTTCGGCACATGATGTCGCGTGCCGATCCCTCTGTCAGCGAACGATTTTTGGGCGGAATTCGTTGCCAGTGGACATGTTCAGTATGGTGCCCGGAAGCGGCATACGCATACGATGGCGCGACTACGGGGGAGAACGGCGCGATGGCTCTGTTTGAATCGCTGTTGCTGGCGGCGCTGCTAGCGCTCGGCGCCGGCTTCGTCGACGCCTATGGCTATATAAGCCTCGGCCATGTCTTCGTCGCCAACATGACGGGCACGACCGTGCTGCTCGGCGTCGCGGCGGCACACGGTGATGCCGCCTTGTCGGCCCATTACGTCCTGACGGTCGGTGCCTTTGCGGCCGGCGCGCTGATCGGCGCGTTGCTCAAACGCATCAGCGGCCGCGGTTCGCTGCCGCTATTGCTCGGCGGCGTGTTGTTGCTGGTGCTTGTTGTGATGCCGTCGTCGCGGATCGCGGCGCTGGTGCTCCTGGCCGTGGTGATGGGGTTGCAAGGCGCGGCCGTGGTACGGTTCCGCTCGATCAGCCTGCAAACCATCGTCATCACGGGCACTATCGTGCGGCTGGCCGAAGGCATGGTGACAACCGTTCTCGGCGGTGGCCGCGCCGAACCGCATGTGCACGAGGCCAACGTCCATCACGCGCTGACGTGGAGCGGATATCTTGTCGGTGCCGGCATCGGCGGCGTGGCGCTGGAACGGCTCGGCGTGCCGCTGCTGCTGCCGGCGGGCGCGATGCTCGCGGCGGCCGCGCTGCTTGGCCTCATCGAGGCGCGCGACCCGAAGCCGCAGAAAAAATAGGTGGGCCCGCAGGCCCGCCTATCCCTCATGCGATCGCCGGTCGGTGACGGCTACGGCTTGATACGCGCTGCCGCTTCCTTGGCGATGCTCAGATCGGCGTACTTGGCGATCTTGATGTCTTTGGTCAGGAAGCCCAATTGGCGCTGGGTGTCGATGTTGGCCTGCAGCGCCTTGAGATCGGGCACCATGTTCGGGTCGCGATAATCGTCTTTCTTAGTGAAGACCCAACTCTGCCAGAGCGTCGGCGGTGTCTTCGTGATTTGCGCGGCAATCTGCACGACCGCATCGTGATTTTTCGGGTCGAGGAACCAATGGACGACACGAATGGTGTCTTCCATGAAGTCCACCATCGCGGCGTGGTTCTTTTTAAGGAAACCGGCACGAGCGACCCAGACGATCATCTCCGTGCGACCGACGGCATCCTTTTGCAGGAAGAGCGAGTGCGCCATGGCGCGTAGTGACGGATTGAACGCGAACGGCGGCACGCCCGGAATCAAATCGACCTTCTTTTCTTGCAACATCGCGGCCATGTTGGGGAAGGCGGCTTCGACGATGTTGACGTCCTTGCGGTCGTCCAGGTGATGCTTGCGCAACATAGCGCGCATGGCGATGTCGACGGCGCTGCCAGCGGCGTTGGTCGCCAGCACCTTGCCCTTGAGGTCTTCGACGGTTTTGATGCCGCTGTCGTTGCGGACGAAATATTCGTCCGAATAATAACCCGGCACGCCGTCCTGGAAGTCGTCGCCGATGACGCGTAGGTCGTCGAGGCCGGCATTCTGTATGGCAAGCGCAAGCGATGAATAAGCCAGGTCGCCGATGTCGAGCTGGTTGCTCGCCAGCGCCGTGATCATCGGCGGCGTGCCTTGGAAGCGCGTCACCTGGAGCGTGTAGCTCTTGCCCATGTGCGTCATCAATTCGGGCTTGGTCGGCAACAGCGACGACCAATTGGCGACCGGGACGACGTAACTGAGACGGATTTGGACCGGATCGGCCTGCGCGGAAAGCGCGGCACAGACGAACGCCGCCGCGAAGCACGCGGCGAGCGCGGAACGGATCACACGCATGGGCCCTCCCCTGAGAGTAAGCGCCTGCCGTCATTTTTTGCACGCGGCCCGGTGCCGGACCGCGTCGCGGCAGGTATTTTAGAACGCGTTCACTATTGGACCCGGTCTGGGCTTTGTCAAGCTGACGGGGTCAGTGTTGCGGCCGCAAGCCGTCGACCAGCACCTGCAGCACGCGGCGGAGCGCCGTCAGCCCATGCGCGAGATTGGGCTCGTTCTGATCGTCAGCGAGCCAGCGGCGCACTTCGGCGCTGTAGATGTCGAAAATCGCACGCGCGACCAGCATGTCGTCGCTGGCCGCGGCGATGATCCCATCTGCACGGGCGCGCGACACGACGGCGGCGACACCAGCGACGATCCGATCGCGATGGGTCTGAAAACGATGCGCCTCCGGCCCATGTGTATAGAAGGTCAGCTCGCGGAGCAGAAAGCGCGCAAGGTTCGGCTGTTGCGCGAAATAGGCGTAGAAATCATGGAACACCGCGACCAGCCGATCGGCGAGCGCCGGCGCCGATGACGATTGCGCGAAAGCTTGCGCCGCGAGTTCGATCAGCTCGTCGTTGAAGATCAGGAACAGCAGATCGCGCTTGTCGGCCGCGTAGGTGAATAGCGTGCCGAGGCCGACGCCCGCGCGCTTGGCGATGGCGCGCGTCGTCGTGGCGTCATAGCCCTTCTCGACGAATAGCTCGCGCGCGGCTCGGCGGATGTTGCCAAGCCGGCGGGCTTTGCTGCGCTCGCGCAGGCCGCCCGCAACCGTGCGGCCGCCGCCACGCGCCATCGGTGTCGCCACGGGCGACGTCTCCTTACGTTGGCCGGCGCCCGCGCTTGACAGTGGCATGGGCCCGGGCCAAAAGTGAACACGTTCAAAATAAGCCGGCGTCGATGTTCGGCGCAAGGGGAGCGCAGAGAATGGCGCAGCGCAAGACGGCATTGGTGACCGGCGCCGCGAGCGGCATCGGTGCCGCGGCGGCCGTGGCGCTGGCGCGTGCCGGATACGACGTTGCCATCAATTACAGCCGCAGCGCCGGACCCGCGCGCGAGGTCGCCGCGCAAGCGCAGAAACTTGGCGCGCAAACGCTGCTTTGCCAATGCGACGTTGCCGACGATGCCGCCGTGCGCGCGATGCTCGGCGATGTCGCGACGAAATTTGTGCACCTCGATGCGCTGATCAACAACGCCGGAACGACGACCGAGGTCCGGCCGAAGGATTTCGACGCGATGAGCGTCGAGGAATGGGACCGCGTCTTCGCCGTCAACGTGCGCGGCATATTCTCGGTGACGCGTGCGGCACTGCCGCTGCTGCGCAAGGCGCCGCATCCGGCGATCGTCAACACCGCCAGCATCGTCGGTCTGCGCCCCGGTCCGCAGCCGCTGCCTTACGCCGCCAGCAAGGCGGCTGTGGTCAATCTGACCAAGACACTCGCCTTCAATCTCGGTCCTGAAATCCGCGTCAACGCCGTGGCGCCGGGCTGGATGGAAGGCGATTGGATGAAGCGCATGCTCGAAGACAAATACGACGACCTGATGGGCCGGCGCGCCAAACTTACGCCATTGAAACGCGTCGTGACCGCCGAAGACGTCGCCGAAACGATGCTGTCGCTCGTCGAAGGCAACCGCTTCGTCAGTGGCGAGATCGTCGTCGTCGATGGCGGATTTTCGAGTTCGACCTGATGCTGTCCGGCGTCGTGCCGTTTCCGCCCGAATTCGCCGCTCGCTATCGCATTAAGGGTTATTGGCGCGACCGGCCGTTGCGCGACGAGTTCGCCGAGGTGTGGCGCAAGTTCGCCAGTCGCGTCGCGCTGATCGACGGCAACCGGCGCTACAGCTATGCCGATATCGACCGCATCACCAACAATCTCGCGCTCAACCTGCTCGATCTCGGTCTCAAGCCGACCGACCGCGTCGTGCCGACGCTGCCCAACGTCGCGGAGTTCGTGTTGCTGTATTTCGCGTTGCAGAAAATCGGCGCGATCCCCATCGCCGCACTGGTGACGCACCGGTACAGCGAGATCAATCAATTTGTGGACATCGCGCAAGCGACGGCGTGCATCTATCCCGAACGCATCGGCGATTTCGCCTTCGGTCCGGTGATCAAGCGCGTCGCCGACGAGAATCCGTGTCTCAAGTTGCGGCTGGTTCTCGGCCGACCGGGAGCGGGCGAGGTATCGCTGACCGAATTGATCGAAAAGCCGGCGACTCTGCCGAAGAGCCGACTGTCGGACATCGCGCTCGATCCGACCGATCCGTGCATCTTCCAACTTTCGGGCGGTACCACCGGCATCCCCAAACTAATTCCGCGCACCCACAACGACTATGCGTACAATTCCAAGGCGGCAGCTTCGGTCTGTGACGTCGGCGCCGCGTCCGTGCTGCTGTTGGCCTTGCCGATTGCGCACAATTTGCCGCTCGCATGTCCGGGCATTCAGGGCTTTTTCTTCAACGGCGGCAGCGTCGTGCTGAGCCCGACGACGCGGCCGGAGGACATGTTCCCCTTGGTGGAGAGACACCGCGTCACGCACATCAAAGTCGTGCCCGCGCTGCTGATCCGCCTCATCAACAGTGCTGAAGTCCGGCAGTACGACACCGCGTCGGTGCGTATCATCCAAAGCGGCGGCCAGCGGTTGCAGCCCGAGGTGCGGCTGAAGACACGCGAGCTCATTCCAACTGCCTTCGTACAGGAAAACTTCGGGATGTCGGAAGGCATGCTGTTCTTTGTCCGTCGCGGCGATCCGGACGACGTGCGGCTCGAGACCGTCGGCCGCCCGATTTCACCGGACGACGAGGTGCGGCTTTTGGACGATGACGACAAGGAAGTTGCGGCCGGCGAGATCGGCGAGCTTTGCGCCCGCGGTCCATACACATTGCGCGGCTACTATGGCGCCGCGGAGCACAACCAAAAGGCGTTCACGTCGGACGGATTCTACCGTTCGGGCGATCTGATGCGCCAACATCCGTCCGGCAATTACATGGTCGAAGGCCGCAAGAAGGATCTGATCAACCGCGGCGGCGAGAAAATCAGCGCCGAGGAGATCGAGAACCTGATTCTGCAGCATCCGGCCGTGCAGAACGTCGCGTGCATTCCGGTGCCGGATCCCAATCTCGGCGAGCGCATGTGCGCTTGCGTCATCGCGCAGAAGGGCAGGGACCTGACGCTCGACGAGCTGGTGAAATTCCTCGCCGCCAAAGAGATCGCAAAGTTCAAGCTGCCGGAGCGGCTGCAGCTGATGACCGAATTTCCGCTGTCGACCTTCGGTAAGGTGTCGAAAAAGGCGCTCGCCGAGATGATTTCAAATCCGGCAGCAACGGCGCGCTGAGATTCCATGCGCATCATCGACCTGCACTGCTATCCCAACACCGAACCCTGGATCAAATGCCAGGGCCCATATGTCGACGCGCTGGCCAAATACTGGAAGCGGCAGTGGACGTGGAAACAAGAAGACGAAGTGGTGCGGGAGTTCGCCGCTGCCGGCGTAGATGCCGTTCTGGTCGCGCTCGATTTGGAGACCACCGCGAAAACGCCGCCATGCTCGAACGATTACGTGCGCGGCATGCAGCAACGGCACAAGGATCGCATCATTCATGCCTGGGCGGCTGTCGATCCGCTCAAAGGCAATGCCGCCATCGCCGAGGCGCAACACGCCATCCGCGACCTCAAAATGCTGGGTTTCCATTTCCATCCGATCATGGGGCACTTCGCGGTCAACGAACGACGCTTCTATCCGCTGTGGGAAGCGATCAACGCGCTCAAGGTGCCGGTGATGATCGATGTCGGCACGACCGGCATGGGCGCCGGCATGCCTGGCGGTCTCGGTGCCAAGCTGCGCCACGCGCATCCGTCATGCATCGACGAGCTCGCTGCCGATTTTCCCGACCTGACGATCGTTGCCGCCCATCCGGGATGGCCGTGGGTGGACGAGATGACGGCGGTCGCGTTGCACAAGGGCAACGTGTTCTGGGAGCTGTCGGGCTGGGCGCCGCAGTATTTCCCGGAGTCGCTCAAGCGCGACGCACGCTCACGGCTCGTGGACAAGATCATGTTCGGGTCCGACTATCCCTCGATCCCCTATGATCGCCTCATGAAGGA
>Ga0126371_10005607_pt1 | contig 11151 bp, 9 predicted proteins | sample PanSoiMetaPlot_4_FD_110145 | JGI IMG/M metagenome (GOLD analysis project Ga0126371, IMG submission 110145) | Tropical forest soil microbial communities from Panama - MetaG Plot_4 | ecosystem: Environmental > Terrestrial > Soil > Tropical forest > Bulk soil | place: Panama | collected 2016-02-17
AATCGGTGGCGATCGCGGCGTCGGGGAGCGCGACGCGCTCCACACTGGAATGCGAAATATCCCGCTCGTGCCATAGCGGGATCCCCTCCGTCACCGGGGTCACGTAGGCCCGCACAACCCGGGCGAGCCCGCAGATCCGTTCGGAACGGATCGGGTTCTTCTTATGCGGCATCGCCGATGAGCCCTTCTGGCCCGACCGGAACGGCTCGGCGAGTTCCCTGACCTCAGTCCGCTGCCCGTGCCTGACCTCGAGCGCGACCGCCTCGCAGACGGTGACGAGCACGGCGAGGGCGGACACCCACTCGGCGATCCCGTCGCGCATGACCACCTGGGTGGCGACGTCGGCCGCCCGCAGGCCCAATGCGGGCATCACCTCCGCCTCGACCGCCGGGTCGATGTTGGAGTAGGTGCCGACCGGACCAGACAGCTTGCCGACCGCGACGGCCGCGCGGGCCCGCCGCACCCGGTCCCTGGACCTGGCGGCAGCGAACGCGAAGTCGGCAACCCGGTGGCCCCACAGGTCAGGCTCGGCGTGCACGCCGTGCGTCCGGCCGGACCGCAGCGTGTCCCGGTGCGCGAGCGCGTGGTCGCGCAGCACGGCGACCAGCCGGTCCGCCTTGCTCAGGATGATGTCGGTGGCCTCGGTGAGCTGCACCGCGAGCGCGGTGTCGAGCAGGTCAGATGAGGTCATCCCGTAGTGCACGTAGGCCGCCGCGGAGCGCGGACTTGTGTTGTCCGCCCACGCGGTGAGGAACGCGATCACATCGTGGTCAGTCACGGCTTCGACCGCTGCCACGGCTTCGGGTGAAGGAGGAGGCGCCGAACGGACCGGGGCGACTGCCTCGGCGGGTACGGTTCCGGCCCTGGCATGGGCCTCGAGGACCAGCGTCTCCACCTGGCACCAGAGCTCGTACTTGTGCGCCTCGCTCCAGACCCGTCCCATCTCGGGAAGTGTGTACCTCTCGATCATGCTTCAACGGTAGCGTGCCCGGCGGCCAGGCCTTCGGCCGCCAGCGCAGCCGCCACCACCGCCGTGAGCAGCCCGATAGCGGCGGCCGCGGACGCGGCCAGGGCCACTGGCCAGGCCGCGAGGGCGACCGCGGCCGCGGCCGCACGGTACCGCGCTGGACCGATCCGCAGCACGCGGCGGAACGCGACGTCACCGGCCAGGAACAGCGTCACACCGCCGGCCAGGGCCACCGCGGGCCCGGAGGGGAGCGTGGCAGCAGGGTGCCCGATCGCGGCCCTCAGCCCGGCCGCCATGGCCACGATGCCCAGCAGCATGGGGATGTACGCGTAGAAGTAGCCGCCGAGCGCCAGCCGCGGACGCAGCTCCGGATCGGCGGTCGTCATCGCCTCTTCGGCGCGATCGTCGTCACCGGTGCCGAAGAACGTCCACCACAGCGCGGCGGTAAGCGCGAGCCCGAGCGCGGCAGACACCGCGAGCGCGATGGTTACGCGCTGGTGCTCGGCGCCGATTCCGACGTCGGCGACCGACTCGCCGAAGGCCACGATGAGCAGCGCTCCGTGCCGTTCGACGAAGTGCGCGGGCTGGATGTCGAACCGGCCGCCAAGCCGGACGAACACCGGCCCGAGAACCTGGATCGCCAGCGCCGCTGCCCAGAGCACGTACACCGTCGGCGCCGCGGTCAGCCCGGCGATGATCACCAGCACCGGCGAAGTCAGGTTGAACGGCAGGATCCGCCAGATGTTCGGGTTAACGCGCAGGTACAGGCCGCCGTGCACGAGGACGACGAGCAGGTAGCCGAGGCCGAGCGCGACGCCGTCCTCGCCGTGGTCACCGCCGGTGCCGAACGCGCCGGGGATCGACAGCCCGATGATGAGGAAGCCGGCCATGCCGAGCAGGAGCAGCAGGCGTTCCGGGGCCCCGGACGGGGTGCGGGTGTTCGTGAGCCAGGCGTAGCCGCCATACATCCACCACAGCAGGCCGAAGATCAGGAGCACCTGCCCGGCCTCCGCGACGGTGAAGTGGTGCCCGAGCAGGCTGGTCAGCTGCGTGATCGTAAATACGAATACGAGGTCGAAGAACAGCTCAAGCGTGCTGACCCGCAGCGGCAGGTCAGGACTTAGCGGCGCGCTCGGCGATGTCATGCCGGTACCAGCCACCGCGCATCCGGACGCATTCCGCAACCTCGTATGCCGCGGCGCGGGCGGTGGCGAGGTCAGGTCCCGAGCCGACCGCGTTCAGCACTCTGCCGCCTGCGGTCACCAGGGATCCCTCGCCACCGACAGCAGTACCGGCGTGCAGTAGATACGCCTCCGGCCGTTCGGAATAGCTATTGAACGTGACTTCATCGCCCTTGACGGGGCTGTCGGGGTAGCCTTCTGCGGCGAGGACCACGGTGACGGCGGCGCCGGGCTGCCAGCTCAGCGCTGGCGCGGCGGCGAGGTCGCCTGTCGCGGCGGCGTGCAGCAGGCCGGCCAGCGGCGTGCCGAGCCGGTCGAGCACCACTTGCGTCTCTGGGTCGCCGAACCGCGCATTGAACTCCACTACCTTGACGCCTGCCGAGGTGAGCGCGAGGCCCGCGTACAGCAGCCCGCGGTACGGCGCCGACCGGCTGCCCAGGGTGTGGATCGCGGGCAGGATGACCCGGTCGAGCACCTCGCTGACCAGGTCTGGCGGTGCCCAGGGGAGCGGGGCGTAGGCGCCCATGCCACCGGTGTTGGGGCCCTGGTCACCGTCCCGGGCACGCTTGAAGTCCTGCGCGGGCAGCAACGGGACCGCGGTGACCCCGTCTGCCAGCGCGAACAGCGACACCTCCGGGCCGTCCAGGTACTCCTCGATCACCACGCGCCCGCACGCCGCCGCGTGCCGCCTGGCCTGGTCGATGTCGTCGGTGACCACGACGCCCTTGCCGGCGGCGAGCGCGTCGTCCTTCACCACATATGGCGGGCCGAAGGTGGTGAGCGCGATGTCCACTTCGGCCTTGGTGTGGCAGGTGAAAGACATCGCGGTGGGGATGTTCGCGTCCGCCATGATCTCCTTGGCGAACGCCTTCGACCCCTCGATCATCGCCGCCGCCGCGTCCGGGCCGAAGGTAGCGGTGCCATCGGCGCGCAAGGCGTCCGCTACCCCGGCCACCAGCGGCGCTTCCGGGCCGATCGCGACAAGGCCCGCCCCCAGCGTCCTGGCCAGCCGGGTGACGCCCGCCGGGTCGGCCGGCGTCACGTCATGGACCTGCGCGAGCTCCGCGATACCCGGATTGCCCGGCGCGGCGTGCAGGTCCGTTACCGCGGGGTCGCGGCTGAGCGCGCGCACTATCGCGTGCTCACGACCGCCGGAGCCGATTACCAGTACTCGCACGTCGGCGACGTTACAGCAGCGGGCGCAGTTGCAGGGTCTGGTCGCGGCGCGGGCCTACGCCGACCCCCGCGACGGGGGCGCCGGAAATGTCCTCGATCGTCTTGATGTAGTTCTGCGCGTTCGCGGGCAGGTCGTCGAACGAGCGGCACTTGGAGATGTCCTCCCACCAGCCTTCCAGGTACTCGTAGACCGGCTTGGCGTGGTGGAACTCGGTCTGCGTCATCGGGATCTCGTCGTAACGCTTGCCGTCCACCTCGTAGGCCACGCAAATCGGCACCTTGTCCAGGCCGGACAGCACGTCAAGTTTGGTGACGAAGAAGTCCGTGACTCCGTTGACCCGGGTCGCGTACCGGGCGATCACGGCGTCGAACCAGCCGGTGCGCCGCGGCCTGCCGGTGGTCGTGCCGTACTCGCAGCCGGTCTTGCGCAGGTTTTCGCCCTGCTCGTCGAGCAGTTCTGTGGGGAACGGGCCGGCGCCGACCCGGGTGGTGTATGCCTTGACGATCCCGATCACCTTCGTGATCCGCGTCGGGCCAATGCCCGCGCCTACGCACGCGCCGCCCGCCGTCGGCGACGATGAGGTGACGAACGGGTAAGTGCCGTGATCAACGTCGAGCATGGTCGCCTGGGCGCCCTCGAGCAGCACCACCTCGCCGTTGTCCAGCGCCTTGCCGAGCACCAGCCCGGTGTCGGCCACATAGGGCCGCAGCCGCTCGCCGAAGGCGATGTATTGTTCCGCCGTCTTCTTCGCGTCTATGCCGCGCCGGTTGTAGACCTTCGTGAGCAGCTGGTTCTTTTCCCTGAGCACGAGATCGAGCTTCTGGCTGAGGATGCCGGGGTCGAACAGGTCCTGGACCCTGATGCCCATCCGGGCCACCTTGTCGCCGTACGTCGGGCCGATGCCGCGGCCGGTAGTGCCGATCTTGGCATTGCCGAGGAAGCGCTCGGTGACCTTGTCCAGGGCGCGGTGGTGCGGCATGATCAGGTGCGCGCTGGCGCTGATGAGCAGCCTTTCGCAGCTCACGCCCCGCCGCTGCAAGCCCTCGATCTCGTCGAAGAGCACGCCTGGGTCGATCACGACGCCGTTGCCAATGACCGGCGTGACGTCCGGGGAAAGCACGCCGGACGGCAGGATGTGCAGCGCGTAGCTCTCGTCATCGATGACTACGGTGTGGCCGGCATTGTTGCCGCCCTGGTACCTGACCACGTAGTCGACCCGGTCCCCGAGCAGGTCCGTCGCCTTGCCTTTACCCTCGTCGCCCCACTGGGCGCCGATCAGCACGATGGCGGGCATGTCCTCACGCCTTTCACACGACGAAAGCCCCTGACAGCGCAAGCGCGACAGGGGCTCTTGCGATCAGAGACTACCCGAAACCCGCAGGTGGAACCTAGTGGCGCGGCGGCGCGTGGCAGACTGCCCGCATGAGCACGCACACGAACCTGCTCGGCGAGCCGCCGCCTACGCTGCTGCCGGCGGACGAGGAGCCGGCCGCGCTTTTGGCCGCGGGAACGCCCGCGGTCGACGTCGCGGGGAAGCACCCGGCGTTCTCGCTTGCCTGGGCGATCCTGGCCGAAGACGCGCTGGTCGCCGGCCGGCCTGTCGAGTCGTACGCCTACGCGCGCACCGGCTACCACCGCGGGCTCGACGCGCTGCGCCGCAACGGCTGGAAAGGGCACGGGCCGATCCCGTGGTCGCACGTCCCCAACCAGGGTTTCCTGCGCTGCCTCGCGGCACTCGCCAGAGCGGCGAGCGCCATCGAGGAGCAGCAGGAAGCCGACCGTTGCCTGACGTTTCTCAGGGACAGCAGCGCCGAAGCGTACGCCGAGCTGATTAAGTAGCGGAGCTGGCTAGCCCAGCTGGGTACCGGCCGAAAGCAGGTCCTGGCAAGCCTCGGTTACCCGGGCAGCCATGCCGGCCTCGGCGGCCTTGCCGTAGGACCGAGGGTCGTAGGCCTTCTTGTCGCCCACCTCGCTGTCCACTTTGAGCACGCCGTCGTAGTGCGTGAACATGTGGCCCGCGATCGGCCGGGTGAACGCGTACTGGGTGTCGGTATCCACGTTCATCTTGACGACGCCGTACGAGATCGCTTCCCTGATCTCCTCGAGCGCCGACCCCGAACCGCCGTGGAAGACCAGGTCGAAAGGCTTATCCTTGCCGTACTTGGCGCCGACCGTATCCTGGATCTCCTTCAGGACGGCCGGGCGCAGCTTAACATGGCCGGGCTTGTAGACGCCGTGCACGTTGCCGAACGTCGCGGCCAGGATGTACCGGCCGCGTTCACCCAGGCCGAGTGCCTCCGCCGTGGCAAGCGCATCGTCCGGCGTGCTGTAGAGCTTCTCGTTCATCTCGCCGACAATGCCGTCTTCCTCGCCGCCGACGACGCCGATCTCGAGTTCCATGATGATCCGGGCCTTGGCGCACCTGTCGAGGAGATCGGTGGCGATCTCGAGGTTCTCAGCGAGTGGCACCGCTGAGCCGTCCCACATGTGTGACTGGAACAACGGATCCTTGCCCTGCGCGACCCGTTCGGTCGACAGCTCGATCAGCGGCCGCATGTAGCCGTCGAGCTTGTCCTTCGGGCAGTGGTCGGTGTGCAGCGCCACGTGCACCGGGTACTTCGCGGCGACCACGCCAGCGAACTCCGCGAGCGCGGCCGCGCCGGTCACCATGTCCTTGACCTTGGCGCCGGACAGGTACTCGGCGCCGCCGGTCGAGATCTGGATGATGCCGTCACTGCCGGCGTCGGAGAAGCCGCGCAGCGCCGCGTTCAGCGTCTGGGTCGAGGTCACGTTGATGGCCGGGTAGGCAAACCCCTGCTGCTTGGCCCGGTCAAGCATCTGTGCGTAAACCTCTGGGGTTGCTATGGGCATCGCAGCGCTCCTGATGTTGTCCGTCGGTCTCGGCAGGACACTATTATCCGGGGTAGCCGCAGTACAGGCCCACCGCGGTGGCCCCAATGGCCCCGCGGAACTTCGACGAAGATGTAGAACCCACTCCTAGGCATGCTGTAGAAAGGTGCCCATGACGAGCTTCCTCGAGTCGCACGCCATCTACGCGATCATGCTGTTCGGCGTGCTCGAAGCCATGTGCGTTCCCATCTCGTCGGAGCTCACGTTCCTGCTCGGTGGCGCGATCGCGTCGGGCGCGGTGACGCACCAGCACCCGTCTCTGCTTCTGGTGATCGTCGTGGGCACGCTTGCCGAACTGGTTGGCTCGTACATCTCTTATGGCGTCGGCCGGGTCGGCGGGACCCCGCTGGTGCGTCGCTGGGGCAAGTACGTGCTGGTGACCGAGGCGGACGTGGCCCGCGCCGAGCGATTCCTCGTCGGGCGGGGCGTGTGGGCGATACCCGTCGCGCGCATGCTGCCGTTCGTGCGCGCCTTCGCGTCCATCGTGGCCGGCGTGGTAGACGTCCCGGCGATACGGTTCGGCGTGCTCAGCCTGATCGGCACGCTTGTGTACGTCGTGGCGCTGTCCAGCATCGGGTACAGCCTCGGCGGCGAGTGGGCCAAGATCAACCACAGTCTCACCATGGCGAGCTATGTCCTGGTGGCCGTGGTTGTGGTGGCGATCGTCGGGTTCGTGCTCTACCGGCTGCGCGAGTTCCGGCGCCAGCCGCCCGCCGGCGGCACTGGCGGCAAGCACAGGCAGTCCAGGCAGACGCTCGGCCGTTAGGCGGAATCGCCCGCGCTACAGGCCGAGCTCGGCGAATTCGTATACGGCGCGGTAGGGCAGGCCGCGCTCAAGTATTCGCGGCCTGGCGCCGCGCTCGACCAGCACGGCCACGCCGATCACTTCGGCGCCCGCTTCGAGCAGGGCGTCCACCGCGGTAAGAACTGAAGCGCCGGTCGTCGAGGTGTCCTCCACCGCGAGCACCCGGCGGGCGGTCACGTCGGGTCCCTCGATCCTGCGCTGCGTGCCGTGCGTCTTTTCTGACTTCCGGACGACGAAAGCGTCGACGGGAGTGCCCCGGCTTGCCGCCGCGTGCATAATGGCGCAGGCCACCGGGTCCGCGCCGAGCGTGAGCCCGCCGACCGCGTCATACGCAAGGTCCGCGGTCGCATTGAGCAGCACGCGCCCGGCCAGCGGGGCGAGGCGGCCGTCCAGCATGACCCGGCGCAGGTCCACATAGCTGCTCGCGTGCTGTCCCGAGGCCAGCACGAAATCGCCGTGGACCACCGCCTTCGCCTTGATCCCCGCCAGCAGTTCTTCTCGGTCGCTCACAGCATCAGAGCATATAGAGCGGTCAGGCGCCCGCACCGGGGCGGCTCGGTAACTATCGGAGATACCCATTCGACTTTGAGTAATCGGAACGGGCTGCGGCACGCGTGACTTAACGGTTACGCAGAGAAAGTTGCCGCGAAATCCGGTCTGCGCTACGCGCACGTCAGCGAGCGCGAAACCAGGCTGCGCCGCAGGTTGCGGCGGACCCGCCGCACCGGCGGGCAGCCGGATGGTGGCCTGCGGAATGCGCGGAAAGGCCAACGCGGCTGGCCGGCTTTATTACCCTAATAGTGCGAAGAACGATAGACCATCGGGCCCGGATGGCCTCTGAACAGGTATGTTCTCGCACTGAGGGGAAGGACGGTGTGGCGTGGATCGCTGCGCGCTGTTCGTGGACGCAGGCTACGTGCTAGCGGACGGCGCCATGGCGGTGCACGGGACGCGCCGCCGCGACTCCGTCTCCTGGAATTACGAGGGCCTGCTGCAACTGCTCTCCAGCCTGGCGGCGGAACGCTCCGGGCTCCCGCTGCTGCGCTGCTATTGGTACGAGGCGACGGTCGAGGGGCGGCGCAGCGCCGATCACGACGCGCTCGCCGACCTGCCCGGCGTCAAGCTACGGCTCGCCAAGATGCGTCCCGGCCGCCGCGAGGGTGTCGAAGGCGAGATCCACCGCGACCTGGAGACACTGGCCAGGAACAAGGCCATCAGCGATGCAATGGTGGTCAGCGCCGAGGAAGACCTCGCACAGGTCGTCGCCGAAGTCCAGGATCTCGGCCTGCGGGTCACCCTGCTGCACATAGCGGATGCCGCCGACCCAATGGCCTCGCGCGCGCTGCGCCAAGAGTGCGACGACATTGTGGAGATCAGCCGCGAGCACCTGCGGCCGTACGTGGAGCTGATCTCAGGGGCCGAGCCCGCGCGTCCGGACGAGCGGGACGGCGCCCCGCTGATCCCGCTGCGGCAGATGGCCAACGGTCATGGGCAACCTGGCCGCACGGCCGCGTACGCCGCTAGCCCGGCCGGACCCGACGCCGGCGGCCAGCCGCAGCCGACGCTCTACGACGCGCCGGGCGAGCCGGCCGCTGTGCTGGAGGCGCCAGCACGCCCGGACCTCTATCCGGTCGGCCAGGAGGTCGCGCCTGGGCCGCATGGACCGCAGCCGGTTCCCGTCGCCATGGCGCCGGCGCCCGCGGACTTCGGGCCCGGGCCGCAGGAGCCGCAGCCGGTCATGGCGGACTACGGCGCGGCCGCTGACATGCCCGTGGTGGCCGGCATCCCGGTTCACCCCGATATGCTGCCGCGACCGGACCACGGCGCTGCGCAGGAGCTGTACGGCGCCCCCGTCGCAGCTCCACTGGCAGCCGACGATCAGCCGATAGAGTTCCCGGTGGCCAGGGCACGTCAGGTGGCCGATCTTTCCGGCTATAACCCTGGCGCCGTGCGCGAGCCGCGGCCGCGCGAGCCGCTGCCCGGCGACCCAGGTGACGGCATGCATCCCGTTCCGGCCGCGCCCGGTTCGGCCCAGATCCGCCGTCTGCCCACACGCGGGACCGGCATGCCGCCGCAGCCCCTTGGCCAGCCAGCCGGGCATCAGCCTCCGGCCGGGGGCCAGCCAACAGGGGGCCAGCCGGCCGCTGGTCCGCCCGCGCTCTCAGCGACCACGGCGGCGCAGCCTGCCGTCGGGCAGCCAGTCGCCCCAGTCGCCCCAGTCGCCCCAGTCGCCTCAGCCGGCCCTGTCCCTGGGTTCGGGCCGGCCCGCAACGGCTCGTACAGCGGCCCGCAGCCGGTCGCTTCTGCGGGCCCGCCGCCGAATCCCGCCGCCTACGCTGGCGGTCCTGCGGGCGCAGGCGTGCAGGGCGTTCCCGGCCCCGTCATGCCGCCCGGCGTGGTCGGCCCGATGGGTGTCAGCGGCCCCGCGTACACGCCCGCCCACGGCGCCATGGAAGCTGGCCTGCCCGGGGCGCTGGGGCCACCCGGGGCGCCGGCACACGCCGGCACGGGGGCTTATCCGATCGGGCAGCCGTCAGTGTCGCTAGCCGAGGCAGTTCAGTCGGCGCACGATGAGGGCCAGGAGTTCGGCGCCTCTGTCGCCCGTGACGCCCCTGCGCTGTGGCTAGAGGCGGTGCTGGCCAGGAAGCCCCGGATGCCGTCCGACCTTGAGGCCAGGCTCTTGCAGGGCTCGGCGCTTCCGATCGACTTCCTGCTGCACGACGAGGTACGGCATGCGCTGCGCCGCGGCTTCTGGGATGCCCTGGAGCGAGCGCGCCGTTAGGAATCCTGCGTGTGGATGCAAGGCCTGATGCGGACGGATAATCCGCGCGAATGGGGGAAGGCGGCTGGGGTACCGTGGGAAGAATGGCGGGCGTCGATGAGTTCGACGAGATTGAGTTTGAGGCAGCACGTACCGGAAACCACGTGCGGGCCGCTGTTCGCATGAGCCGGCTCGCCACGGAGGCCGGGCCTGAGCAGCGCGCCGAGTCCCACCTGCGTGCCGGTGAGCAGTGGATGATGGCCGACGACCCACAGCGGGCGGCCGAGGAGTTCACCGTGGCCATCAATGTCGGCGGTCCGACTTTCGCTGATCCCAGGGTCCATCTGGCCAGGGCACTGTTCACCCTGGGCCGCGACGTCGAAGCCGACAAGCTACTCGCGGAGCTGACAGCCAGGCGGGATATGGTTACCCCGCGCACCTGTGACCTCCTCGCCGAGCTGCTCACCGAGCAGGGCGACCTGCGGGGCGGCCTCGACTGGGCGACCGTCGGCGTGGAGCAGTGCATCCAGCGCGGCGACGACGCCGAACTCCAGTTGCTGCTGCGGTTGCGTTACCGGATCCGCGTCGACCTTGGCCTCGGCGAGGACGACTACGACAAGATGCTTGACGGCTCCCGCGACTAGTCCGCAACGACTTTGCCCCCGGTTTCTGTCGTTATGGCAGAAGCCGGGGGCATCTCGTGGGGGCGGGCTGTGCCCCCCGGGTGGCCTACGCGGCCTGCACCGCCGGGCGGACGGTGAGTTCGTCCGCCCTCTCGTCCAGGTCCACGACCACCTCGTCGCCGTCGGTGATCTCGCCGGCGAGCAGGGAGCGCGCCAGCTTGTCGCCGATCGCGGACTGCACAAGCCGGCGCAGCGGCCGCGCGCCGTACACCGGGTCGAACCCGGTCAGCGCCAGCCACTCCTTGGCGGCCGGCGACACTGTCAGCACCAGCCGCCGTCCGGACAGCCGCGCCCCGAGCCGGTCGATCTGCAAGTCGACGATCCGCGTGAGTTCCGCTGTGGACAGCGAATCGAAGATGATCACGTCGTCGAGCCGGTTCAGGAACTCCGGCTTGAAGGCCGTGCGGACCGCGGTCAGCACCGCGTCCCGCTTCGCCCGGTCGTCCATGGCCGGGTCGGCGATGAACTGGGATCCGAGGTTCGAGGTAAGGATGAGGATCGTGTTGCGGAAGTCCACGGTCCGCCCCTGGCCGTCGGTCAGCCGCCCGTCGTCAAGAACCTGCAGCAGCACGTCAAAGACCTCGGGGTGCGCCTTCTCCACCTCGTCGAGCAGCACCACGCAGTAGGGCCGCCGCCGCACCGCCTCGGTGAGCTGCCCGCCCTCCTC